>Ga0316204_10000385_pt1 | contig 170791 bp, 171 predicted proteins | sample 6monrhotite_MG_2_FD_205661 | JGI IMG/M metagenome (GOLD analysis project Ga0316204, IMG submission 205661) | Microbial mat bacterial communities from mineral coupon in-situ incubated in ocean water Damariscotta River, Maine, United States -... | ecosystem: Environmental > Aquatic > Marine >... | reverse complement strand
ATGATGGATGTAGCTGGAATCGTTAGTGTTTTCATGCAATTAGACTATCATAATATGATACTTAATACACTGTTATATAAGGTTTTATTTAGAAATGATGAAGGAATCATATTGACTAAAAAGTGTCCGCTCTGTATCCATGATGTTAGTCCTAATCTTGTCAAAAAAACTTTTCCTAAACAATGCCTGTTTATAATTTTAATGCGATTGCCCTGATAGGTTCGACCATAGTCCTTGCATCTCTTTATCTGATATATTTCTGCAATTATCAAAAAAATGTGATATCCAGTCATTTTCTATATTCTCAGGTTTAGCATTATTATTGAGCTTCTCAGTTGCCTGAGCTGTTATTGACTCAATGTTTTCCTGCTTCTTTCCTTCCTCTAGAACTAACCTACTTATTGCTCTTTGCTGTATTTCTGTAGCTTCAACATTTCCAAGGGCTCTAATCTTCTCAGCTTCTGCTTCCGCTTTTGCCACACGCTTAATCTGTGTTGGCTCGTATATAGTTCCGATGGCATCTGAAATCTTTTCAATTAGAGCAGTTGCAGGCTTTGATAAGTCACCAAAATTAACAATGCTATTTCCTTCGCCCATTTTAAATCTCCAGCCTTAGTCCAGGTTATTTTGCCTGTTTTCAGAAATCAGGGAAAGTATCCTCACTTAAACCCCATTTTCTTCAGCTTATCCTCGACTATCTTTCAAACCAGTGTTGCAGCAGCTTCAGCAACACGGTTCACCGCATCTTCCAATGTATCTTGGGATACCGCATACGAGAACCTCACCTGTCCAGCAGAGCCAAACGCAGTACCAGGAACAAGTGCTACACCCGCAGCTTCAAGCAACCATTCACAAACCACCACATCATCGGTCATCACTGTGCCATCAGGTGCTGTTTTGCCAATCCAACCAGTGATGGATGGGAACACATAAAACGCGCCATCAGGGGTGATGCAATCCACACCATCAATAGCATTTAAAGCATTTACAATCCATGTACGGCGCGTTTCGTAGGTGCGCACCATTTCATCCAACTCATCGGTTGGGCCTTGCAGCGCTGCTAAAGCTGCTTTTTGGGCAATGGATGATGGGTTCGAGGTTGATTGGCCTTGAATCTTGCTCATGGCCTTAATCAACTCAATTGGCCCTGCACAGAAACCAATACGCCAGCCTGTCATACAATAGGCTTTCGATACACCGTTTAATGTCACTGTGCGGTCAATAAGGTCTGGGTTCACTTCGGCAAAGGTGGCGAATTTTTTGCCATCAAACATAATCTTTTCATACATATCATCGGTTGCCACCACAATATTCGGATGTTTACGAATCACTTCACCCAGCGCTTTCAAATCATCAGCGGTATATGCCATGCCTGTGGGATTCGATGGCGAGTTTAAAAACATCATCTTGGTCTTAGGCGTAATCGCGGCTTCAAGTTGTGTTGCGGTCAATTTAAAGTCTGCATCAGCGGCACATTCCACAATGACAGGCTCACCTTCTGCCAATAACACCATATCAGGGTAAGATACCCAGTAAGGTGCTGGGATAATGACTTCATCGCCTTCATTGATGAGCGCCATTAACAGGTTATAAATACATTGCTTGCCACCTGTAGAAACAAGGATTTGTTCAGGGGCATAATCTAAATTGTTATCGCGTTTAAACTTGGCTGCGACTTCTTTGCGCAACTCTGGGATACCCGGCACTGGTGTGTAACGTGTAAAACCATCATTGATGGCTTTAATACCAGCCTCGCGAGCAGCTTTTGGTGTCTCAAAATCGGGCTCGCCGACTGAAAGGGAAATAATATTCCGCCCTTGCGCTCTAAGCTCAGCTGCTTTGGCAGTGATAGCGAGGGTGGCAGATGGTTTAACGTTTTGGATGCGGTTGGCTAATGTAATCATGGGCTTATCATGGCAAAAGCCCATTTTTATTGCAACTGAAAACCCTAAACCAGTATTTCCCTCACCATTTACAGTTATCGTTTATAATCTGAGGCTTCAATTTCATAATGTTTGAGCAGTTTGCGCACGGTATTCCGATTCAAACCCAACATTTCTGAAACTTTTAATTGATTACCATCAGCTTTTTCCAATACCAACTTCAACAATGGCGGCTCCACCTGTTCAAGCACATGCCTATGCATGCCTTGCACATCGGCATAACCCAACTGATGCAAATAGCGTTTGATACAACGATGCACAGATTCGCCTAACGTTTCAGGTTCACTACTTTGTTTTTCATCATTGCCCAAAGCCAAGGCCACATCCGACATCGTGATGCTTGCCCCAGGCGTTAATACCGCCAAGCGACGCATTACATTTTTAAGCTCACGCACATTGCCATGCCAGTCATAACGTTGCAGAAGATCAATCGCATCCTCCATTAAAATTGGCACATCAATGGACAATTCAATTGCAGCTTGATCGAGCAAAGCCACTGCAAGCGCTGGAATATCATCACGGCGCTCGCGCAATGGCGGAATATGCACAGGAATCACATTCAGGCGATAGTACAAATCTTCGCGAAACTGCCCTGCTTTGATTTTTTCTTGCAAATATTGATGGGTCGCAGCTAATAGCCTAACATTCACACGTTTACTGCTTGTGCCACCCACCCGTTGCACTTCACCTGTTTCTAAAACACGCAACATTTTTGCTTGTAAAGCCATCGGCATATCGCCAATCTCATCAAGGAATAAAGTGCCACCATCAGCTTGCTCAAAATGGCCTGATCTTGCTTTATCGGCACCCGTAAATGCGCCTTTTTCATGCCCAAACAGCTCAGCTTCTAACAATTCGGCTGGAATCGCTGCGGTGTTAATAGCGACGAAAGGCTGATTGGCTCTAGGGCTTTGTTTATGTAGCTCTTGGGCAACCAGCTCTTTCCCCGTGCCCGACTCACCTGTGATTAACACTGTCATATCCGAAGCCGCAACCCGACCAATAATGCGAAAAAGCTGCTGCATCGCTTGGCTTTTGCCTAAAATAACGTTTTTATTTTCTTCTGATTCGGCTTCGGTTTTTTGCCTACTTTGTTCTTTACTCTTCTTTTTGCTTTTGTTTTTAGGTTTGATGCGCTCAACCAGCTCGCGCACCTCATCAAGATCAAAGGGTTTGGGTAAATATTCCATTGCTCCAGCTCGATATGCTTCAACCGCATGATCAAAGGTGGTCTCTGCAGTTAGCATAATCACAGGCGCATCAAACACACCAGATTCTAGCGTTTGCATGCCATTACCATCGGGTAAAAATACATCCAAAAAGATAATGGCGAATTTAGTTGTCTTCACAGCTTCTTTGGCCGTTGCCAAATCGGGCGCTTCTACCACTTCAAACCCTTGCTCAGTTAAAACCTGATTTAATACCCAACGAATGCCGCTATCATCATCAACAATCAATGCTTTTTGCATCATTTCCCCACATCTTTTTTTGTTTTTAGCGGCAAATATATCGAAAAAGTCGTACGAATCACTTCGCTTTGTACCGATACTTTACCACCATGTTCCTGCACCACTTGCTGCACAATACTCAAACCCAAACCATTACCACGGGTTTTACCAGTAACGTAGGGTTCAAACAATTTATCACGAATATGTTTTGGTATCTCTTGCCCATTGCTGGTGATTTTCACCAACACTACAGCACCTTTATGCCCTAAAAGAGATATACCATGGGCAATACGTGTTTCCCAAACGATCAAACTTGAATCTGCTTCCACAGCATTTAACCAAAGGTTTTCAATAGCTTGCCTTAACCGCCTTTCATGACCCATAATCTCAGGAATACTGGGATCAAAAGAGCTTTGTACTTTCACCGTAGTATTACCCTTCATCACATCATCAATCAAAGCATGAATGTTAAGCTTTTCCATCTGCACGTTTGCGCGCGGGCCTACTTGCAAGAAACCATCTACTCGCTCTTTAATACGGTCAATTTCCATAAGCATATGTTGCACAATTTCAGTTTGAGAACCTTTGACCTTCTCACTTAACAATTGCGTTGCGCCACGCAATGCGGCCAAAGGATTTTTAATCTCATGTGCGCGCTCTAAAGCAATACGTGATACCGCTTCTGCCATCTCATGCCTGCGACTTTGAGCCTCAGCCTCCAAACGATTAGCTTCTGCAACCAGCACCACAGAAATGTGATTATCCTCTTGTTTTGAAAAGTGCAGCGAATACGGGTGATGCCCCGCTACAGTATAAAACACATCTGAAGAAACCGTCATGCCATTGGATGCTTGCTTCAACATCAGCAGCAACTCATCTTCTGGACCAATCAGTTGCCCTAAATTTTTTCCCAAAAGACGCTTTTCAGACACATTCAAATGTTCTTGTGCCAGTAAGTTTGCTGCCAAGAGTTTTCCTGTTTTATCTACCAAAACACAGGCAACGGGCAAGTGTGCAAATTGAACTTGTTGTGATAATTCAGACTTCATATTGAAACACACATCTCATCAACATTCCCCATCCGTAAATTCCATCAGCAAACGTCATCTGCAAACCCTTTTTCAGATAAAAAATAATCCTGGGCAATATCCATTTGTTGCGACCAATCCGTCACGCTCTGAAAGGCTGAACGAAATTCAGCCGAACCACGCATGCCTTTGCTATACCAAGGCACATGTTTCCGAGCTAAATTTGAAGCACGTCTGATGCCGTGGTGATCTGCTAAATGTTGCATATGTTCATCCACAACCGCCCACACTTCAGCCGTTGTTGGTGCATTTGGCTTGGCTAGCCCCATAATCGCCGCATGCACTTCAGCCAATACCCACGGATTACCTTGCACTGCCCTGCCAACCATCACGCCATCACAGCCTGATTGACGAATCATTTCCAAAGCAGAGGCACCATCCACAATGTCACCATTACCCACCACAGGGATAGACACTACAGATTTAGCCCGCCCAATATCTTCCCAATTGGCTTGACCATTAAACATCTGCGCCCGAGTTCTGCCATGTACCGTTAACATTTGAATGCCATTATCTTCAGCGATGTGGGCAATATTTTCTACGTTTTTACTTTCATTGTCCCAACCTGTACGAATTTTTAGTGTCACAGGAATATCAACCGCTTTCACAACAGCATCAATGACGCGTGCTACCAATGGTTCATCACGCAGCATTGCTGAACCTGCAATTTGTTTACATACTTTTTTGACGGGGCAACCCATGTTGATATCAACAAAATCAGCGCCATGATCCACTGCCCATAGTGCAGCTTCCACCACAAACTTTGGCTCAGCACCAGCAATTTGAATCGAAACAGGGCTTTCATTTTTATCCAACTCTGCCATGCGCTCAGTGCGCTCACGGCCTTGCCCTACAGCGCGTGATGCAATCATTTCAGTCACAGTTAAACCAATACCAAAACGACGGCAAATACGGCGAAAAGGTAGGTCTGTAATACCAGCCATCGGTGCCAATGCCAGCGGTGGGTTGATTGTGAAATCACCCAGTTGAAAGCCATACAGCACAGCGGCTGGGAACTTATTATCTTGCTGAATCATAGAAATCTCTTGAGGTTGAAAAATATACTTGCCTAAATTTTATGCAATTAAACCATAAAGTAACGCATCAATCACTATTTTTATCGCTTAAGCATTTATTGAACAATTCTTCTAACCCATGCAGCCTTGCCGCATGACTACTTCCGTTCTTTGGCCCAACACCCAGTTCAAGCTCTCTGTTGCTGATGCAAAACAGTTCCCTGATACCGATTTACCTCAAATTGCAGTTGCAGGGCACTCCAATGTTGGCAAATCTTCTTTACTTAACACCCTCTTTAATCGCAAAGGGCTGGTCAAAACTTCAAAAAGCCCTGGTTGCACACGGTTATTAAACCTTTTTGAAGTCGATGAAAAAATACTTGTGGTTGATTTACCTGGTTATGGTTACGCACGTGCACCAAAGGCTGAAAAACACAAATGGGCTAATTTGATTGAGAGTTATTTAAAAAGTCCAAAAGTTGCACAACTTGTGTTGGTGTTGCTTGATTTTCGTCATGGACCCAAAGATAGCGACTTACAAATGATAGACTGGCTTAATGAATCAGGTATTCGCTGGCAACCTGTTGCTACCAAATCAGATAAACTAAGTGGCAACGCCAAACGTAAACGCCAGCAAGAAATGGTTGATGCATTAGGCGGCATGCTTAAACCTATTCTCACATCAAGTCTAAAGGCCGAAGGCATGGATGAACTACGCCAAGTCATCATCCAAGAGGTGTTACAACGTGATTGATGAACAAAACCTGAGACTTATAGTATTCATAGGTTTGATTACTTTTGTCATATTATGGGAACTCATCAGTCCAAAGCGGCCGCTAACACAAAGCAAAAGTAAACGCTGGTTAAATAACTTTGCGCTTATTGGCCTTGATGTTCTACTTGTGCGTTTATTGTTGCCTATTGCTGCAGCTGGCATTGGGCTTTGGGCAAACCATAACCATATTGGCTTGTTAAACACAATTCCTCTCAATCAAACATTAAGTGTTTTTATGGCTATCATTTTTCTTGATTTGGTTATTTATTGGCAACACCGTTTATTTCACACTATCCCTCTGCTCTGGCGGCTACACCAAGTGCATCATGCCGACCGTGATATTGATGTTTCTACAGGTCTACGCTTTCATCCGATAGAAATCATCATTTCCATGTTCATAAAATTTTCTGCTATTTTAATCTTGGGCGCACCTGTTATCGCCGTTGTTCTTTTTGAGATTATTCTCAACGGCATGGCGATGTTTAATCATGGCAACATCAAGCTGCCTAAATTGCTTGATGCTGTATTACGTCTCATCATTGTTACCCCTGATATGCACCGCGTTCATCATTCTGTTTTAAAACATGAAACCAACAGCAACTACGGCTTTAACATCTCACTTTGGGACAGAATGTTTAAAAGTTATCATGCCCAACCTGACATGGGTCATCAAAAGATGACGATTGGTTTGACCCAATATCAAGATCAGCCTACCCATTCCCTTTTTTGGATGCTTCGTTTACCTTTCATTTCGTCGGGTGGGGAATACGCGCAGCAGAAACACATGCAACATAAACCCCAAAGTGATTTGAATAAACAAATGGGAGCTGATCATGAATGATGCCATTGTAAACCGCTGTGAATGCATGAACAAAACCTTTGCCCAACTGCAAGAACTGGGTTCATTAGAAGCTGCGATGCAAGCTGGCGCTGGTAAAGAATGTGAAGGCTGCATACCGTGGCTCAAACTTTCGTTTGCCTCTGGCGAAACAGAACTTGCACTCGAAGATCCACGCTTAAAGGATTATGAATAACATGGCTGAACCAACGGTTGCCAGCAAGGGCGAACATCTTCTTATTGTTGCTGCTTGCATCATCATCATTATTGCAGGGCTAAAAACTGCCGCACCTGTGATGGTTCCTGTTTTATTGGCAGGATTTCTCGCTATTATATGCTTACCTCCACTTTATTTTTTACTCAGTAAGGGGCTGGGTACAACTGCTGCTGTTACTATCGTGACAGCCTCATTGCTCTTCATTGGTCTGTTGATTTCTCTATTTGCAGCATCTGCTATCGCAGATTTCTCCAATAACTTGCCCTTCTATCAAGGTCGCATTCAAAGCCAAATGTCTGAATTATTACAATGGTTATCAAGTTTTGGCTTCAATATTCCAACAGGAAGTATATTGGAAGCTTTCGACCCCTCAGCACTCATGAAAATGGTTGGTAACTTACTTAGTAGCCTTGGCAACGCCTTAACCAATACTTTTTTAATTATTTTGCTCGTCATCTTTTTACTCTTTGAAGCGGTCGCCCTTCCTCATAAGTGGGCAGAAATGGATGGGCACGCCCCTTCAACCCGCTCATTTGAGAGCTTTCTGAAAACAGTACACAGCTATTTGGTCATCAAAAGTTTAGTTAGTATTGCCACAGGTGTATTCATCACCATTTGGCTCACCATATTGGGCGTAGATTATCCTATTCTGTGGGGATTGATGGCATTGTTATTCAACTTCGTGCCTAATATTGGCTCGATTATCGCAGCAGTACCTGCAGTGATGTTGGCTATGGTGCAGTTAGGCCCTGATATTGCACTTTATGCTGCTTTGGGTTATGTGTTGGTTAACATCATTATGGGCAATGTGATTGAGCCAAGGTTTATGGGAAAAGGTGTTGGTTTATCCACATTGGTAGTCTTTTTATCCTTGGTAATTTGGGGCTGGGTATTAGGCCCTGTTGGCATGTTGCTTTCGGTGCCACTCACCATGATTGTAAAACTCGCTTGTGAAGCAAAAGCTGAAACCCATTGGATTGCCGTATTATTAGGCCCAGATATTGAAGTGAATAAAAAGGAACCCTACGCAACATGAGCAGAAAAGTGATTCCCATTAAAGTGATAAATTCAACCGCGCAAGAAGGTGAGCCTATGGTCGGTAAACCCAAGTGGTTAAAAGTTCGAGCGCCGATGTCTAAAGAATATCAAAATATCACCAAAATGATGCGTGAACTCAATTTGAATACAGTATGCGAAGAAGCATCATGCCCCAACATTGGTGATTGCTGGAAACAAGGCTCTGCAACTTTCATGATTTTAGGCCGTGTTTGCACACGAACTTGCGCCTTTTGTGATGTTGCTACGGGAAAACCCGACGCAGTAGACCCACAAGAAGCCATCAACCTTGCCAAAGCCGTTGCCGAAATTGGCCTTAAACATGTGGTGATTACCTCTGTCGATAGAGATGATTTAAAAGATGGTGGCGCAGGCCATTATGCGACTGTTATTCGTGAGTTAAAAGCGCGGCAACCTGAAGTGACCATTGAAATTCTAACGCCTGACTTTCAGCGCAAAGCCGACTCATGCTTAGACACTATCATGCAAGCTAAACCTGATATTTTTAATCATAATCTCGAAACTGTACCGCGCTTATATCGCTCTATTCGACCTGGTGCGCGTTATTTCACCTCTCTCCGTTTGCTGCAACGTGCTAAAGAAATTGACCCCAGCGTAGTGACCAAATCAGGTATTATGTTAGGTCTTGGTGAAGAACGTGACGAGGTCTTGCAAGTGCTTGATGATATGCGTGAGGCCAATATTGATATACTCACCATTGGGCAATATTTGCGCCCAAGTGAACAACATCATCCAGTAATGAAATATTGGACACCTGAAGAGTTTGACGACTTTAAATACATCGCAGAGAAAAAAGGATTTGGTATGGTTGCTTCAGGGCCACTGGTACGTTCCTCATTTCATGCCGATGAAGTTTTCCAAGCTTTAAAGTTGAAACCGACAGCAGCGTCTTAAAATGTGATTTATGTTACATATTCATTTTCTCTAGGCACCTAAATTTTTCATTAATCATTCATGAAATATGAATCATTTAAAGAGGGATAGTTCAATTGTGACACTATAAAAAGGGGAAAATATGAAAACAATATTAATTGCTACTGCTGCGGCAGTGTTATTAACCAGCACACCTGCTTTAGCCAAAAGCTCTAAAGATAAAAGCGTTCTCGATGATTTAAATTACGGAGCTGGCATAGGTTTTATTGATTTAGGACCAACTAGTTCTGCTACTCTATTTTATGCTATTGCTGAGAAAGACTTAGACAAAGTAAAGCTTGCTAAGGGCTGGGACAGTGTTGCACAAGTTCGTCTTGGTACTTCAACTGCAGCAAGCCAAAGTGTATTTTTTCTAACTACTGAGGCCAAAGTTGACTATATTGTTTCAGGTTTATTTAAAGCCAGCAAGCAAGTAGATAAAAAGATTGCTGTATATGGTATGGCAGGAGTTTCTTATTCCAGTGTTACAGTGACGACAACCTCACCACAACAAGTTATTCTAGGTATCCCTGTGCCTGGTACAGGAGGAAGTGCAAGCGTCTCTTCGACTGGAATTGATATAAATCTTGCTGTAGGTGCTGATTTCCAAGTCAATAGAGACTTTAAAGTAGGTGTTGAGTATGCAAGGTATGGTATCGGTAATGCTTTTGCAGTAAACGCTTATTATAACTTCTAAATAAGATTGTTTAGCTATTAGAAAAAACCTCCTTTGGGAGGTTTTTTTTATGCCTTTTTTATATCTTCTCTAGAAGAGCTATCGCTTGCGCTGCAATGCCTTCACCTCGACCTGTAAAACCCAGTTTCTCAGTGGTAGTTGCTTTGATATTCATATCATCAAGCTCAATTTCTAACACATTTGCTAAGCTTGTGCGCATAGGTAAAATATAACTGGCCAACTTTGGTTGCTGCGCAATGACTGTGACATCAATATTACCAATTATAAAACCCTTAGCTTGGATACTGTCTTTAACTTTGGTTAATAATATTTTGCTATCTACGCCTGCAAGATTTGGGTCAGTATCAGGGAAATGGTGGCCGATATCACCCAAACAAGCCGCACCCAACAGTGCATCACAAATCGCATGAATCAACACATCTGCATCAGAGTGACCTGCTAAACCAAGGTGATATGGTACTTCAATACCGCCCAATACAAGTGGACGCCCTTCAACAAACGCATGCACATCAAAACCTTGGCCAATTCGAAATTTCATGCGCTTACATCTCCCATCAATTGATTTTCCAACCATTGCATATCATGCACAGTGGTAACCTTACGATTATGCACATCACCTTTGCTGATATACACAGAAAAACCCGCGGCTTCTAACACTGAAGCATCATCAGTATGCAAATGTAATCGGTGCCCTTCTTTTTCTAAGGCTTGCTCAAACCAGATTCGTTTCGCTACTTGTGGTGTTTGTACCGCAACCAAACTGTTACGGTTCGGTGTTTCCAACACTTTACCCTGTGCATCAATGCGTTTGATTGTATCATGTACGGCAATGCCCGGCACGGCCGCCCCATGAAGTTGAGCGACATCTAACACATCTTTCAACAGCGCCTTTGATGGCATTGCTCGTGCTGCATCATGTACTGCAACCATATCAATATCATCGGGAAGTGCAGCTAAGCCTCGCTGCATAGAAATTGAACGCTCAGACCCACCTACGACAGGTTTCAGCAAATCGAAAGGCCAAGTATGATTGCTTGTACTCGTTTCAAACCAAATATCACCTTCGGCAATCACAGGTAACACAGCAGCAATTCTGGGTTCGGCGGCCAAACTGTTTAAAGTGTGTACAATAAGAGGCTGAGATGCCACTTGAAGATATTGTTTCGGAATTTCGCTACCAAATCGTTTGCCACTTCCTGCAGCAAGCAATAACAATCCTACCTTCATAATTTCACTGCGCTTTCCATCATATCCACCGCTTCTTGTGCAGCAATTGCAGGGTCTTCTGCTTGTAAGATAGGTCTTCCTACAACCAGATAATCAGAGCCATGTTCTATAGCCATTTTAGGGTCTGCAATGCGCTGCTGATCTTGCGTATCTTGATTACCCCAACGGATACCAGGTGTAACCGTGATAAAATCACTGCCACATATTTCTTTAATCTGAGCGGCTTCATACACGCTGCATACCACACCATCAAGTCCAGCTTCTTTTGCAAGTCTTGCGCGTTCCAATGCAACTTGAAGCGCCTGTTCCTTGGGCATGGTATCACTGGTTAAAACAGTCACTGCAATTAATAACATGTCAGGAAATGCTGCTGCTGCTTTTGCTGCCGCTGCAAGCATGGGAGCCCCACCGCCTGCATGCACATTCACCATCTGCACACCTAAGTTGCCAGCGCTTTCAATAGCTTGTGCAACAGTATTCGGAATATCATGAAATTTTAAGTCCAAAAAAATACGGTGCGAAGTTTGTAATTGTTTAACAAGTGCTGGACCCTCGGCAACAAAAAGTCGCAAACCAACTTTTAACCAACCAACATGTCCCGCTAACTGCTCACGTAGCACCAAAGCTTCCTTGGCTCCTGCAACATCCAAAGCAACCATCAATTGATCGGACATTTTCCCTATCTTACGCATTTTCTTCTCCAAAGGACTGTGAAGTCTTTAAAGGCTCCATACTTCCCCACTTATTACACTTCGGGCACTGCCAACGGACATCTCGGACCTGCACTCCGCAATGGTGGCACCCATAAAGTTTCATAACCAAACGCCAGTGTTTTGCTTGCTGTACTAAATTGTCGTTTGTTTCATCTAATGCCAATAATCTCAGCTCATGCCGCAAACTTAAGTTTTTTGGTTTTAACTTGGTTTTAAGATTATTACCATCTTCTAAGCTATGTATTTTACTCAAATTTTCTACCCAAGTAACAGCTAACTCAGCATCCTGATGCTGCTTCCACATATCCATTAAAAGTGATTCAGCATATTGTTGGTAAAATTCAGTCTGTGCCAACAGCACCCTTGGTAACAATGCATGATGTTCTACTTTAACCTGTGCAAAAAACAATTTTGCTTGTTCTACCGCTTCACTGTATTTTTTCTCTTTGATAAACAACTCAATGTTTAAAAGGTGAGCATGGGTACAAGCTGGAGAAAGTGTGAGCGATTGGCCAATTAGGCTTTGTGCAACATCCAAATCATTTGCATCCAATGTTGCTTTTGCCATTTCAGATTTCAAATAAGCGCGATGTTCATGGTAAGATGTTCCTTCAATTTGCTCTAAGCGGCTCACCAACCACTCTGCTTCTTCCCACTCCTGACTTTGTTCGCGGATACGCAAACATGCATTTAGTGATTCCAAATGGTCAGGCTGAATCGCCAAGGCTTTCCCATAATGGCGAAGTGCTCTATCCAATAAACCGCCAGCTTGGAAATCTCGTCCTAATGAAACATATGCCTGAAAATTAAAGTCTAGCGATGAATCTGGGCGTGCTAAAAGGTTTTGGTGAATACGAACAGCACGGCCATATTCACCCTGCGCCCTAAACATTTCACCTAGTGCCATATATACTTCTGCTGATTCTGATCGGATTTTTGCCACATGCACCATTTCTTGCAATGCTTGGTCAGGGCGATCTGAAAGCAAATAATTAATGCCTCTAAGTAATGGTGTAACGCGGTTATCTTCAGGCTCAGGTTTATCGCTTATATCGTCTGAGAAATCTTCTCTATTTTTCCACAACAATGCTACTGCAACCAAAAACGCAGCTGCCATCAAAATGACAATAAAACTGTTCATAAATCATCTTGAAGAGGAATATTTCTTAAATTTTCAACTTCCTGGTGCAACAGTACATTTTCTTTTCTTAAGAACTTTATTTCTTTTTTATGTTTGCGCCGAGAGAAACTCAGCGCTAAAGATCCGCCAGCAAAACCAAACAGAAATGCTGCAACGATAGGCGCAAACAAGGGTGTTTCACTTGTTTGGAATCCCAAAAAAGACAAATGCACTGGCATTGTGTTAGCCAGTGCAAATGCGGTTGCAAATAGTGCAAGCCCAACACTTACCCCAATGTTAAGCCAATTCATAGTTATTGTTGACCTAAAAGAAAAATTTTATTGGTCAACACGTTCACGAAGCTCTTTGCCTGGTTTAAAATGAGGCACTGATTTTGCTGGCACAAATACAGATTCGCCAGTTTTAGGATTACGACCTGTACGCGAATCTCTATTTTTTATGCTAAAGCTACCAAAGCCTCGTAATTCAACACGCCCACCACCTGCAAGCTCTTCAGAAATTGCTGAAAAAACAGTGCTCACCACCACTTCTGCTTCTCGTCGTGTAATGTCATGGTTGGCTGTAGAAACAGCATCAATAAGTTCAGATTTTGTCATTCCCCTCTCCTTTATCTAAGTTAAATCTCTCCATTTAAAGTAGACTGTTAAACCTAAAAACGCAAGTTAGTATTACGTTTTATTTAAAAATTTACGCTGTAGTTCAAGCGCCAATGCTGAAGGTTCTTCTTCTCGTTTCACCTGATCAGCATACATGCGCATTGAATCCCTTTCTTCATCACGCAACAGCTGACGAATCGATAACTCAACACGCTGACGTTTACGGTCTATATCTATAATTTTAGCTTCAATGTCGTCACCCACTTTAGGGTTATCTTGCTCGCGCGGAATTTCACGCAACGCAAGACGGGCAACTATCCCATTAGCAACTTCAACCAAGCAAGCATTTGGCAACATTTCAATCACTTTACCATTGATAGCTGAGCCGCGTTTTGCACCATTAATAAATGTGTCAAATGGATTTTCTGTTAATTGCTTGATACCCAAAGCAATCCGCTCACGCTCCACATCAACACCAATCACAACACACTCAACTTCTTGCCCTTTGCTGTATGCTTTGATTGCCTCATCACCAGCCATATCCCAAGAAAGGTTGCCGATATGAACCAAGCCATCTAACTCTTCTGTCAAACCAATAAAAAAGCCAAAATCACTAATATTACGAATTTTTCCTGTGATTTTAGAGCCTGCTGGATGCTCAGACATCCAAACCTGCCATGGATTTTCACGAACTGCTTTTAAACTCAAACGTAACCGGCGTTCTTTCGCATCAAAGTCTAGAACAGCAACATCAACAACATCACCTTCTGACAAAACCTTTGCTGGGTCGATATCTTTGCGCGTCCAACTCATTTCAGAGCGATGAATCAAGCCATCCACACCAGGTTCAAGCTCAACAATTGCACCCACTTTAATCAGCTTGCGCACAGTACCCGTCACTTGCATGCCCATTTCATATGTTTCTGATACGCTCATCCATGGGTCTTCAATCATATTTTTCATTGAAATTGAAACTTTTCCTGAAGTTGCATCAAGCTTGATAATTTCTGCGCTAATGCTCTGCCCAACAGACAGCATCTCAGATGGGTTATCAATATGTTTCCACGCAATATCTGAAACATGTAACAAGGCATCAATGCCACCTAAATCAACAAAAGCACCAAAAGTAGTGAGGCGTTTCACCGACCCCGCCACTTTACCGCCTACTTCTGCATCAACAAAAAATGCCTCGCGTTTTACTTCTTCGATGGCAGCAATGGGCCGCTTACGTGAAACAACAACATTCTCAGGACGCTGCTGCACTTCAATCACGATCATTTCGTAAGTATTGCCCAGCAGTGCCTCAGCATTCACAAAGCCTGTATCTGCTTCAGAACGTGGCATAAAGGCTTCTAATCCACCTAAATCAACACGGAAACCACCTTTCACTTCACGCGTAACTTTTGCTTCTACAACACTACCAGCTTCTTTGGCTGCCAACATTTCTTCCATAATTTTTCTGCGTTTTGCTTGCAACACTGAAAGCTCTGCACCAAGACGGCCTTTACCCGTCATCAATGCATCAATTTTATCCCCAATCGCTGGTACCGCTTCGCCAATCGTTTCAAATTCAGCAATCGCAATCACGCCTTCTGCATTACCTTTTAAGTCAACGGTAACATACTCTTGGTCAATCGCGACGACAACGCCATTTACATATGCACCGCGAGACAGCTTAGGCTGCTCTACTAGCGATGCTTCGAATAAATCTGCAAATGACTCTTCTTCATTTGCCGCAACAGCTTGAACATCTTGTTCAATTTTATCATCTGGTTTCATTTCAGCGTTCATGGTTATCTCACTCATACTTTTTTAGTCATCAACTTTCTTCTTTCTAATACATTCAAAATTCGATCAACAACATCATCCATTCGCATGGTTGTTGAATCAATATGAATCGCATCTACAGCTTTTACCAGCGGCGCACAATCACGTTCCATATCTCGTTCATCCCGCTTTTTCAACTCAACTGCAATAAGCTCTAAGTCAGCAGGTTTCCCGTTTGCTTTCAACTGACTCCAACGCCTACGCGCACGCTCACGCTGGGACGCTGTTAAAAAAAACTTTGCTTGCGCATCAGGCAAAACGACAGTGCCAATATCTCGTCCATCCATCACGCAACCACGCTGCGCAACTTCACGTTGCACATCCAATAAAGCTGAACGAACCTTTGACATCGCCGCAACTTTCGAAGCCCTAGAGCCAGCATCCTCACTACGCAACAGCGAAGTGCAATCCTTTTGCTCAAAATAAATACCTTCAACGCGCCAATCCATGGCTTGAATAGCTTGAGGTATCACATTCAGAACCGCATCGGCATCATCCAAGCTTACACCCATAACTTCTGTACGCCAGCCTAAATAGCGGTAGAGAAGGCCTGTATCTAAGACGGGAAGCAAAAGTTCCTGCCCTAATAAATGCGCAATGGTACCTTTACCTGAGCCTGAAGGTCCATCAATCGCGATGCAAAGACCTTGCACAGCTTGCCAGCTACTCATTCATCTTCCCAGCGCACATTCATGCCTATGCTTTGCGCTAAATCAACAAAATCAGGAAACGATGTTGCAATTGCAGCAGCATTTTCAATACGAATTTCTGCATCTGCTTTTTGTGCAGCTACTGCCATCGCCATAGCAATACGATGATCACCATGAGCATTCACTGTTACTCCACCTGTTAGTTTCGATACACCACGAATAATTGCACCTTCTGGTTTTTCTTCAACATCTGCCCCACATGCTTGCAGTGCTGCAACCATAGTTGCAATACGGTCGGACTCTTTTACACGCAACTCTTCTGCTTCTTCTAAATAGAAAGTACCCTGAGATAATGCTGCGGCTACAAATAAAACGGGAAATTCATCAATTGCATCGGGAATATCACTAGGGTTTACTTTGATACCTTCAAGTTTCGTTGCCCTAACTTGGATGTCAGCCACAGGCTCTGCACCCACATATTCATGGTTTTTCAAAACCAACTTGGCTTGCATATCCGTCAACACCCTACGCCAACCATCACGCCTTGGGTTAATACCAATGCTGTTTAAAGTGATGTCTGAACCTTCAACCAACGACGCCGCCACAGCAAAAAAAGTGGCCGACGATGGGTCTGCAGGAATCTTTACGCAGTCTTTGGGTGCCATTAACTTGCCTGTTGGCTGCAAGCGGACCGTAAAATCATCCAAACGTTCAACTTTTTGACCAAACAAAGGCAACATACGTTCCGTATGATCACGTGTTGCTTTGGGTTCAACAACTGTGGTTTCACCTTCAGCAAATAAACCTGCCAACAACACACATGATTTTACCTGCGCACTAGCCACTGGTGATACAAAACGTACGCCTTTTAAAGGTTTTCCACGAATAGCCAAAGGCATTTTATTGCCCCCTTCTCGGCCATCAATCGCTGCCCCCATCAATCGAACAGGATCTGCAACACGCTGCATAGGCCGTTGGTGTAACGAAGCATCACCAACCAAAACACTATGAAAGTTTTGCCCTGCTAAAATACCTGTAATTAAACGTGCCGCTGTGCCTGAATTCCCTGCATCCAGCACTTGTTCTGGCTCTTGTAAACCATGCAACCCAACACCTTCAATGCTTAGAGAGGTTTTTTCATCGTTTAACCACGTAATATTAGCGCCCATCGCTTCAAACATCGCAGCCGTTGCAAAATTATCATCTCCTGGCAAAAAACCTTCAATACGTGTGGTGCCATCTGCCAAGGCACCCAGCATAATTGAACGATGTGACATCGATTTGTCACCAGGAACCGTGATATTACCTTTAAGTGCACCTTGCGCTGGGCCTGCAATTAATGTTCCGCCAATATTCAAGACTTTTCCCCTAATTTTTGTACTTTGCTTTCCAACCATTCATCTCGCGCCTGTTTTGCTGAAGCAAACATGTCCAACAACAACGCACCATCCTCTTCAACCAATGCTTCTTTCATGGCTGACAACTCATGTTGCAAACCATCAATCTGTTCTATTAATGCGCTTTTGTTCGACAATGCAACATCACGCCACATCGCAGGCGAAGACGAGGCAATACGTGTAAAATCGCGAAATCCGCCTGCGGCAAAAGCAAAAGGGTCATAAAAATCATTTTTTTGTTTTTCTACTGCATTCACCAACGAAAATGCTGCCACATGAGGCAAGTGACTAACCGAAGCAAGCAAAACATCATGTTCCTCTGCGGGCATTTCAATCACTTCACTGCCCACGGACTGCCACATATCTTTCACTACACCCAAAGCTGTTTCATTGGTGTTCGCATTTGGTGTAACAATACACAAGTGGTTCATATACAGCTCAGCAAATGCAGCACTTGCACCGGATTGCTCTGTACCTGCAATAGGGTGTGCTGCCACAAAAAAAACATTTTCTGGCAAATGCTTTGCTGCTTCATTTAAAGCATGTTGTTTTGTGCTTCCCGCATCCGTCACAATTGCACCTGCTTTGAGGTGAGGTGCAACCTCTGCAAACACACTTCCATATGCACCCATAGGAACAGCTAAAACCACTACATCAGCATCTTGGACTGCTTCAACCATATTTGTAGTCCAGATATCAACAATGCCCAACGATTTTGCAAGCTTCAAATTCTCTTCGTGACGTCCAACACCCACAACTGTCGTAACCCTTCCCTGTGCTTTTAAACCTAAAGCCAAAGAGCCACCAATTAAACCTACCCCAATAATAACCAAGCGCGAAATCATATAACTGCTAGCTCCTCAAAACTTATGTCTAAGGCTTGCAAGAATCGTTGATTCTCTTCGCTAGTGCCAACAGAAATACGCAATACATCAGCCATACCATATGCAGCCAAAGGGCGCACAATAATATCTTGTTTCTCTAACAATGTAACCAGTTCTGCACATTTAGTGCTTTGTAGCAATACAAAGTTTGCATAACTCTTAACCGCCAAACAATTGCGTTGTCGCAAAGCCTCTTCCAAATGTGTACGTTCTTCTTTGCAACTTTTTACCTTATCTAAAACCCAAGTTTTATCCGACAAGGCAGCCATTGCAGCATGTTGCGCCAACATATTAACGTTAAAGGGCTCGCGGAAACGATTAACCACAGCCAACAAATCCTGATTTGCCACCGCATAACCCACGCGACAGCCTGCCAACCCATACGCTTTCGAAAATGTTCTTGAAACAATCAATCCAGGGTATTTTAAAGCATGTATGCTATCTTCAATTTCATCTGCAACGTATTCATAATACGCTTCATCTAAAATGACAATCAAATCTCGTGGTAGTTGATTTAAAAATAATTGCAGTTCCGATGTACCCAGCAATGAACCTGTTGGGTTATTGGGATTAGCAATGCATACCACTTTCGTTTTATCTGTGACAGCTGCTGCCATAGCTTTTAAATCGTGCCCATAACCATCCTTTTCAGGAACCACCAACCCATGAGCGCCTGCAGCAGCGGTTGCTAAGGCATAGACAATAAACCCGCGCTGACTATAAATAACATCATCACCAGCACCTGCAAAACAGCGAATGAGAAGCTCAAGCACTTCATTTGAACCATTGCCAAGCAACAATTGGCTCTGTTCAATGTTATGTTCGTTTGCTAAAGCTTGCTTGAGCGCAAAACAATCACCATCGGGGTAACGGTGCACCTCTGTTGCCGCTTGTTGTATTGCAATAACAGCCTTGGGTGAAACGCCATACGCGTTTTCATTGGATGCCAACTTAACAATGTTTGATATTTTAGGTTTGATTTGATTGTCATCAAAACCTTGCTCTCTCAGCATTTGTTCAATCGGTTTCCCCGGAATATAAGGATGCAGCTTCTGCGCTTGCGGAACCGCCCTGCTCAGCCAATCGGTATTCATAAATCAACAGCCATGATTACAGTTTCCGAGATACGGGGCATGAACCAAGAACTTTCAGCATCACACCTTCTCCAGATTCAATTTCTGAAATAGCCTGCTGAACAAGTGTGTCATCTCGGTGTCCTGTAATATCAATGAAAAAGATATATTCCCAAGCCTTTTTACGTGATGGGCGAGACTCAACACGTGTTAAACCAATGTCGCGCTTGGCAAACGATTGAATCAATTTATACAATGCACCAGGCTCATCTTTCGTGGAAATAACCAATGACGTTTTATCTTCACCTGATACAGGAGAGTCATGCTGACCAATCACATAAAAACGTGTTACATTATCATGATGGTCTTCGATATTGCGTTGCAAGAGCGGTAATTCTGTATAATCAACAATGGAATAAGGTCCAACTGCTGCTGCATGTTCCCAATCTAACCCTGATTCATTATTTAATTTTGCTTCTTCAATCAATTTCGCTGCATGCACGGTAGATGAAGACTCCATCAACACTGCATTGGGCAAGTGTTCTTGTACCCAACTCCTACATTGCGCAAGAGGCTGAGGGTGCGAAATGACCAATTTAATATCTTCAAGTTTTTGCGCATGGCTAAATAAATGATGGTGAATTGAGAGCTGCACTTCAGCACAGATATACGTTTCGCGATCAAAATCAGCAAATAAATCTAGCGTATGTGTGACAGCGCCTGCAAAGGCGTTTTCAACAGGCACCAAGCCATAAGTTGCCCTACCCGATTCAACCGCATCAAAAATTAAGTCTAGGTTTGAGCATGGCATATAGTTGGCCGATGAACCAAACTGACGGGTAGCCGCAGTATGTGTAAATGTTCCCTCAGGCCCGAGAAATGCAATCGTCATAGGATGTTCTAAAGCCAAACATGCACCAATAATTTCGCGAAAAATACCGTGAATTGCTTCGTCAGGAATGCGTGCACTATGACTTCTTCTAGCTGCTGCGCCGTTTTCAGCAAGAAGCCTCCTGATAATCGAGGCTTCACGGCTCGGCACATAAAAAGGCGTCTGCCCTTTTTGGTTTTTCTTATTTTCCCCCACCCATGAAGCAAGTTGAGCCCGCTTATGGATAAGGCTTAAAATTTCATCATCTGTGGCATCAATTGCTTCACGCAATTCATCCAGTGACATATTAGGTGTACCTGAAGTACTTGAATGAGTCATGGGCGAAGCATAAAGCCCGCGCAGAAGATAGAAAGAGGATATTTACTTTTCACTTTGCAACAACATCAAACACAAACTCTTTCTTCAAGGGCAAAAGATACACATCAAATAAAAATTATATTCATTAGCTTGATTTAAAATCATGAAAAACAACACTTTTAAGCCGTTAAAAAGTAAACTGTAATACATTCTAAATTGCATATAAAAATATTTGTCATATTTCTGCCACATTTTGCTTTCAAGGTATGCCCATCAGAACGCTCTGATTAAGAACATTATGGAGGTGCACTATGTTTGAAAACAATGTATACAATGAAATGGAAATATTGCAGTGGATTAGCGAACGGAACCAACATATTCCTATTGCCGATTTAGCCTTTATGATTAATATTCCCGAGGATAGTGGTTTTGCCGCCGATGACCACGAAGCCATTAATATAGAGACCTTCGATTATAACTAACCAGGTTCCGCTGCTATAATCCACACTCACTTTTTAAACTTCAACCACACCTATAAAAAATGAACAGTATCTATTCATGGTGTTTTAAAAGCACCATAAATATATCAACTCTGTTTTGCATTCCGCTTACAAAAAATATTATTGAAAATTAATAACATGTAAGCCTCGGCTATCAACATTCAATTCTTTAGCTGTCGCTGCCACACGCACCCATACCCTCCATTGATAATCCATTTCCGTTTGATTAGACTGTCTCAATCTCAATGTTTTCTTAGATATACGACCAAGGATAATACCATGACGGATTGCTTATTTTGTAAAATCATCGAAGGCAAGGTTCCTGCAAGCAAAGTTTATGAGGATGAAGACGTTTTTGCTTTCAACGACGTGCATCCTAAGGCCCCCACACATGTTTTGGTCGTTCCAAAAGTACATATCCCTACCCTTGCTGACACCAATAGTTCTGAGCTTCTTGGCACCTTAATGAATAGAGTGAACCATATTGCCAATGACATTCTTGGCCTTGAAGCAGGTTATCGTATTGTCATCAATGTGCGCGAAGGCGGTGGCCAAGAAGTATTCCACTTGCACATTCACATATTAGGCGGCAAGAAGCTACCTTTTTAATCATGTCCGCCCCTCGCCGAAGTAAACGCAAAAGCTCCGAGCTAAAACCTCTTAATGCTAGTTTAAACCAATTATTAAGCTCTGAACGCATGCAGCGTTTATCAAGCATTGGGATTTTACGTCATCGTTGGGCAGATATTGTAGGCACCATGATGGCTGAACGTAGCGAGCCTATTGCTATCGAACCACAACAAGATGGTTCACTTGGGCTGATTATCGCGGTTAACCACCCTGTGATTGCGCAACATATCCGATTATTGCATGAAGAAATTCGTAAATCTTGTTTTAAACACTGCCAGCTTCAAGGATTGCGCAAAGTTTGGACAAAAATAGTCGCTGGCGCAGGTATACGTGAAGAGAAAAAAACGCGTAAAATTAGCGAAATATCTTGCCGTGACTTACGCAGACTTGCCGAAAGCCTTCAAGATGTTGAGGATAAGGCACTCAGGCGCGTAATGTTTCAAGCAGGCACCGCACAGTTAATTTTTCAACAATAACCAAGAGGTCTTACAAAAAAATGAAAAAAACATTGATATTCAGTTTCTTAGCACTATTTATTGGCATGACAGGACTCTCCACACTCGCTGAAGCCAAGCGTTTTGGTGGCGGAATGAGCTTTGGAAAATCATTTAATAAACAAAAAAACTTCTCAAAACCAAGCCCGAAACAAAATTTCAGCAATCAAAAAGCAGCACCTAACCAAAAAGCTACAGGAAGCCGTGCTGGTGGCATGATGGGCATGTTAGGTGGCTTAGCTATGGGCGGGTTGCTTGGTGCGATGTTTTTTGGTGGCGCATTTGAAGGCATCAACTTCATGGATATCCTATTGATCGCAGGAACCGGCTTTGCCATTTTCTGGTTTATGCGCCGCGCAGCAAGCAATCGTCGCCCGGAATACGCACATGCAGGTCATCACGGCTCACCTCTCTCTCAAGACGAAGAACCCTCAAACAATGATGCTTTCCTGAGCAAAGAAACCAGCAGCAGCTCTGCGCTTAAACCAGAAATCAATCATGAACATTTTATCCCCGCAGCACGTGATATTTTCATTCGCATGCAGGCTGACTGGGATGCAAAAAACATGGATGACATTCGTTCTTTTTGTACATCTGAGGTAGCGAATCGTATTTTCGCCGACATGGAACAAACTGATAATCACCACAGCAAGACAGAAGTCGGCATGTTGGATGCCAACATTACAGAAACATGGATAGAGTCTAATTTGGAATGGGTGGCCGTACATTTTCAAGCTATGCTTAAAGAAGAAAGCTTAGATAACGAGGGCAACAGCATTGAAAGTGTGAACAGTGAAATCAATGAGCACTGGATTTTCCAACACAATCCGCACAATGATGATCCCACTTGGTACCTTGCTGGTATTGAACAAGTTTAATTGATTTAAAAAACGTGCGGAGTGAATCATGAACATCGGAAAAATGATGCAGCAAGCAAAAAAAATGCAAGAAAACATGAAACAAATGCAGGAAGAACTCGCTGACATTGAAGCAACTGGTGAGTCTGGTGGCGGCATGGTGAAAGCAACAGTTTCAGGAAACCATCAAGTAAAACGTATTAACATTGATGATAGCTTGCTTGCTGATAATGATAAATCATTGCTTGAAGACCTTGTCGCAGCAGCTGTAAACACAGCTATGCAAAAAATTGAAGAGACCACCAAAGCAAAGCAGAAAGATATGATGTCTGGTTTACCTTTACCTCCAGGTTTTTCACTTTAATGCATCACCTTTCTGGCATGCCCGAACCTCTGGCACGTTTGGTCGAACAACTCAGTTCATTCCAAGGCGTTGGCCCCAAAACAGCTATGCGCCTAGCACTGAATATGCTTGAGCAGCCTGAAAACGATGTCCAAAGCCTTGCAGCTTCACTCAATCATTTGCATGAACAAGTAAAATTTTGTAAACGATGTGGCGGTTTCTCATCACTGGCACATTGTCATATCTGCGATAACCTCAAACGTCACCATGAAGTCGTGTGCATTGTAGAACAACCCGTAGATGTTTTGATGCTAGAACGCGGTCACTTTCAGGGTGGGTATCATGTTTTACACGGTAGGCTTAGCCCTGTAGACGGCGTTGGCCCAGATCAACTCCGTTTTGCAGCCTTAGATTTACGTATCGCAGATGGTGGTATTCGTGAGCTCATTTTAGCCACAAGTGCTACTGTGGATGGTGAAGCAACTGCACATTTTATTTCAAGACGTTATGCCCACCACCAAATTCAAGTTTCCCGCATTGCCCGAGGCGTACCTGAAGGTGGTGAGCTTGAATATCTTGATGAGTACACGCTTTCACGCGCTTTAGAGCAACGCGTATTATGGGAGCACGACCGTACTGCCACTTTATGAAGCCGCTCTCAACATCACAGCAACAAGCTCGCTTTGAATGGTTAAAAGAACACAGTCGTTTTTTTGCCCAAAGCACCAGTCATTTTTCAAAACAAGAAATCACCAAACTACTTTCGCTTGTAGCCAGTAAACCTGAAGCTCTTCCGAGCCAAAACCCACCATGGGTTCCAAAAATCAATCTAGACCAAAGTTTAGATGAAGCATTGTCTTCATTACGACAAGCTAAAATCTCTGGCATCCCTTATTTTTTATGGTGGGAACTTGGCATTTCAGGTGATATCGAAGATTCCGCAAAACATCTCGCTTTATGGGCATCGGGGTTAATTCAAACAGCCCTTGATATGGCAAAACACCTTATCAAACTACGTTTTGGGCAACTCGACGAGCAGCAAGGGCATTTTACTGTTATTGGTTTAGGCAAACTCGGAGGTTGGGAGCTCAATCTCGGTTCTGATGTGGACTTATTGTTTGTCTGGGATGCAGATCCGAGCCTCTTAACAAGTGGTGGCAGGAAAAGTATCCCTACTAAAGAGTATTATCAACATTTATCGCGTTTACTCATTCGTTTGCTGGATGAACAAACAACTGAGGGTAAAACTTGGCTTACAGACATGCGCTTGCGACCCAATGGGGATGGCGCACCAATTTGTTTGAGTTTGCAAGCAACACTAAATCACTATCAAGACTATGGGCAAACATGGGAACGCGCAATGTTGAGTAAGGCCGCTGTGGTTGCTGGTGACCAAAGCTTAGGTAAAGCATTTTTAGAAGGGCTTCAACCCTTTATTTGGCGGCAATACATGGACTATACGACAGTCCAATCTTTAGCTGAGATGAAACAGCGCATTGATAAACAAGCTGGTGCCCGACTGATTGATATTGGTTTTGATGTAAAGCGTGGTCATGGTGGTATTCGTGAAATTGAGTTTATTATTCAATCACTTCAACTGTTGTTTGCTGGCCGTGAGCCTTACTTAGCTGTCACATCAAGCATGGCGGCATTACATCAGCTCAACAGTGCGCAGTATATCAATGATGATGAAACAGATGTTTTACGTAATGCTTACCGCTTCTGGCGGCGTGTAGAACATGCAGTTCAAGCATACCAAGGGCTGCATACCCACCAGCTCCCTGAAGGCTGGAAGGGCTGGTTAAATTATACCCTCAACACAAAAGATATTGAGCACGAAATGTTGAAACATAGCGATCTTGTTCATCATTTATTCCAACATCACTTTAACAATATTGCCGACTCAGCTGAACAACGGCAAAGCTGGATACAATTTACAGCCGCAGAACTAGAAACATTGATTCATTCTCTTTTTCCCGCTGAAAACCAAAGTTCATCGCACGACATGAACCAAACATTGCAAAACATTCAGCGACAATTACAACGCCAGTTATTACCCGAACGCAGCATTGAACAAATCGAAAGTTTAACTTCGTTCCTGCTCAATCACTGGCAAGGCGATGCCAATGCAAAGACTGCCCTACAAGCTTGGCATGATTTGTTGCATACCATTGGCGGCCGCGCCACTTGGATTGATTTGCTCGCCAATCAGGAACAAGCACTCATCTGGCTTGCCAATATGCTCGCTTCAAGTGGTTTTATTGCCAAAAATATTGCTAAAAACCCAACTTGGTTAGAGTGGCCTCTTTCAGCGCAAACGAAAGACCAACGTATTACACATATTTGCCATCAAATCGCTGAACTTCACCCTGAACAACATGACGAAGAAGCCTTTCTTGCCAATCTTGGTCGCTTGGTAGATGAAGCACGTTTAACAACAGCTATTAGCATCGCCTCAGATGATAATTTTGATCCTATGCTTGCAGGTCGGTGGTTATCTGATGTTGCTGATCAAGCTGTATTGGCAGCTTTAAAGTTAGCCCTTTCCCAATACCAATTACCTTCTGACTTTCCTATGGTTGCTTTGGCGATGGGTAAACATGGTAGCCGAAGTATGGGGTTGGTTTCTGATTTGGATATGGTCTTTATCTTGGTGCATGACGACCCTTTCGAGCTTGGTCCCAAACAAAAAAATCACCGTGAATGGTCACAAAGAGTGGGCAGGCGCATGATTCAACATTTAAGCCTTAAACCACCCTATGGCGCGGGTTTCGACTTTGATGCACGACTGCGTCCTTCAGGCAGTTCGGGAGTATTGGTCACAACACTCCAAGCCTTTCATCAATATCAAAACAATGAAGCACAGACATGGGAACACCAAGCCCTATGCCGAGCCCGTGCGCTTTCATTTGCTAAAAAGACTAGGCAACAAGTCAATGCCGTTAAAAGTGAGGTTCTTAGCCAAACCAGAGACGAATTCAGTCTTAAACATGACGTAAACCAAATGCGTACTAAGATGATAAACCACTTGGCAAGCAAGTCAAAAGTAGTGATTAACCTCAAACAAGACAAAGGTGGACTTGTTGATATTGAATTTCTTGCTCAGTATGCGTGCCTGTATTTCCATGTTGATAAAACAAGCACAGTTGAAATGTTGCAATATTTACCAAGTCATGCACCCAAAATATGGCTTGAATATGCACCAATATTGACTGAAACATTTATACTTTATCGTCGCATGGAAAATGCTTTGCGTGTACACCTATGGGCATCAGTTGGCCGCTTGCCCACAGATGAAGAAACAGCTGAATGGGAAACATTGCGTAGGCATACAACCATTCCAGATGTTGAAACTTTGCAAAGTAAAATGAGTAAAGTGCACCAAATTTTTAAGATATTACTAAAAGAACAGTAAGGATAGGAATGACAACATGATGAATTTTGCAGATCGAGACGGACTCATTTGGTTTGATGGCGAGATGGTGCCTTGGCGCGATGCAAAGATTCATGTGCTTACCCATACTCTACATTATGGCATGGGTGTATTTGAAGGCGTTCGTGCCTACCATGCTGAAGAAGGCACTGCGATTTTCCGTTTACAAGAACATACTGATCGTTTGTTTAACTCCGCTAAAATCATGAATATGGATATGCCTTTTTCTAAAGATGAAATCAATCAGGCTCAGCTTGATGCGGTGAAGGTGAACAATCTTGATTCGGCTTATCTTCGCCCTATGGCCTTTTATGGTTCTGAAGGTATGGGTTTACGTGCAGATGGGTTAAAAACACACCTTATCGTTGCCGCTTGGAATTGGGGTGCATATTTGGGTAAGGATGCATTGGAGCAAGGTATTCGTATCCACACATCTTCATTTACCCGCCATCACCCTAATATCGCCATGTGTAAAGCCAAAGCCAACGGCAACTATATCAACTCCATGCTTGCCCTCTCTGATGCGCTGCGTGATGGTTACGATGAAGCTTTATTGTTGGACGTTGATGGTTTTGTTGCTGAAGGCAGTGGCGAAAACTTCTTTTTGGTTCGTGATGGCATTATTTACACACCTGAGTTGAGCAGCGCGCTTGATGGCATCACTCGCCAAACAGTCATACAGCTAGCCAAAGAAGAAGGCTACCAAGTCGTTGAAAAACGTATCACCCGTGACGAAGTCTATATCGCCGATGAAGCCTTTTTCACAGGCACTGCTGCAGAAGTTACGCCCATCCGTGAACTTGATCGTCGCATCATCGGTTGTGGTTCACGTGGCCCAATAACTGAAGTTTTGCAACGTAAATATTTTGATGTCGTTCATGGTCGAAGCGCTGAGCACACAAAATGGCTGGCTTATGTCTGATAGAGTTCTGGTTTACTCTTCAGAATCAGGGCTTATCAACAAATCTTCTCAGCCGAGTAGCAAAAAAGAGAGCAAGCGCAATGCGTCCTCACCTGCTTCTACCATTAAAAACCCTGCCAAACAGGGCGTTCGTATTCAGCGCGAAAGCAAAGGTAGAGGTGGTAAGTCGGTATGTGTCATCACTGGTTTAAGCCTTGATGCCGTATCCTTAAAAAGTCTCTGTAAAATCATCAAGGCGCAACTGGGCACTGGTGGTGCAGTCAAAGGTGAAAACATTGAAATTCAAGGTGACCATCGTGAAAAATTGCTTGTTATCCTTGAAAAACAAGGCATTCAAGCCAAGTTGTCTGGTGGCTGACTTTTGAAAATTTCACTGCTTATTTTTATCAATATTCTTATTCCCGCTTATATCTGGAATCATGAATTATTTTTGCTCATCAATGGTTTTCACTCACCGCTAGCTGACATGATGATTGGTGTGGCCGCTGGTTTGGGCGATGGTTTGGTTGCTGTCATTTTAATCGTCATGTTGATGCTTTTTCAACTAAGATTAGGCCTTGCTGGTTTATTGGCTTTTGTTTTATCAGGGCTGATTGCACAAATTCTCAAACGCATTTTTGAAATGCCCCGCCCGCCCGTTATTTTTGATGATGTACACTTGCTTGGCCACAGTTTAAGCCATCATAGTTTTCCTTCTGGACATGCTGCAACGTGTGGCACAATGGCTTTCTTTGCATTGCTAATTTGGCAGAAACAACCAAAAGTAGCCTGGTTAATGTTTATATTGTTTGGGCTTGCAGCCTATGGTCGTATTTATGGTGGTGTACATTTCCCTCTTGATGTTGTGGTTGGTTTTGGCGTTGGGCTTATTTGTATGTGGTGGTGCAATAAAATATCGCATTCATGGCAACGCATCGAAGCTTGGCAGCAAAGTGAATGGTCATGGAAGTTAACAGGTTTATTTTTAATGATTGCTGCCGTAACTTTGGCTATGGGATATAAAATTCAACCCGCAACAGCCCAACTTCTCACATGGACTGTACCCATCATTGCATTGTTCACGTTGATGCATGCATGGAAGAAAAAGCTTCGCTGATGGAAACCAAGGTTCATTTCGAATTGTTAGAACAAGCTGACCGCATTACCGGCATTGCTAATCTACTGCTACGCCGTAACCGCCTTACGCCTCATGTTTTGGTATTAGCGCCTGATGATGATTTTATGCAGCAACTCAGCGATCGTTTATGGACGATTCATCCCGAGTCTTTTTTAGCACATGCAATTGCTAGTGAAAATATTGTAGAAAATTCGCACCAACCCATTTTATTATCCACACATATCACTCGAGACAATCAAGCTCAAGTTTTGATCAACGGTGGTTTAGAAATCCCCACCGAACTTTCAGGCTTTTCACACATTGTTGATTTTGTAGACAGTTGGGATGATGATTTAAAACAAGCATCTCGTGAACGGTTCCGTACCTACCGTCAACTATCCTTAGACCCTACCTATCTCGCAAAAAAAGTGTCTGATTCATAGTCTCCTTAACAAAAGGTACATTAAAAATCTTAGCCTCTCTCACATATGTAACATTATTAGGCATAAAACTTGCGTATATGAATCACTCAGCTACTAAATAAGGTGTTTTATTAGAAAGCTATCTAACCACGCAAATAAGAGAGGCTTAATCAAATATGTGGAATTCACTTAAAAAGAGCCTTTTAAGCCGTGATGAACAATCAATTACGAATAAAACCAAAGAACATCGCCCTTTCAACCTCGATTTGAGCACCCGATGCGGGTTTGAAGCCGAACAAAATCTAGAAACCCAAACTGATACCAAAAGACTACAGTCATACAAACAAGCTATTGCCAAGCTGCCTATGCCTCCTGTGTTATGGGATCAATACCAACGAACAAGTAATGCGGGAGCCTCTAACCATAAAATCACGGCGATCATTACCAGCGACCCTGTGCTTTCTGCCATGATTCTAAAAACAGTAAACTCACCTGCTTTTGGTCTCACAAAGCCTATTCTTAATCTCAATAGAGCCATTTCTCATTTGGGCAGCAATATGGTTAGAGGCATGGTGGCAAAACATTGTTTTTCAAGTGTATTACCTCAAAAAAACAATGCATATAATATTGAAGCACTTTGGAAACATGGCATGGCAGTTTCTGCGTTGGCTGAAGTTGTGAGCAAACATATACCAAAATGTGATGCCGAACTGGCTGCAACAATTGGTCTTTTTCATGATATTGGAAGAATGGGCTTTAACTTTTTCAAAACAGATCATATCCCAGCCATGTTTGACCACGACGAAGGTTATTTACATTTTGAAGCTGAACGTTTCGGCTGCACTCATATAGAAATGGGTGATATGTTTGCAAAACATTGGCATTTACCTGAAAAAGTTCGTCAGGGTATGGCTTGGCATCATCACCCAGGCGCTGTACCTATTGATGCTATCCCTGAAGCTATTCGCCCTGAAATTTTTGCAGTATATGTCGCTGATTTGCTTGCAAAACATCTGGAATTTCATGGTGGCAATGCCAGTAAAACCCTTCCCCATGAGAGCTATCGCACATTAATACCCAAAACTAACCTCTATGATATCATGCATGAGAAAGCAGTCAGTAAAGAATTGTGGCGTATTAATTGCATTGATTTCTAATATTTATCAATGAGTGATACAATAATTTAAGAACTAGATTTGCGAAGACATCTCATTACCCAACCGGTATATAAAAAGGTAATATTATGAAAAAAACGATGCTATTAATCATTACATTGCTCGCGTTTACAGCCTGTACTGAAAGTGAACGCCCAGCAGCACAAGCTAAACACGCAATCGATTCAGCCCAAGAAGCTGCCGATCAAACAGCAAAACGCGCTCAAGAGATGGTTGAACAAGCCCAAAAGTTAATGGATGAATAATAAATCACTTTAAATACGTCGTTAAACGTTTTTTCCAACCTGCAAGCCAGCGTTGTTCATTACGCGCTGGTGGTGAAATTTTCACACGTTGCTCTAAGGCGTAGCTGGCCGAATTTACAAATGATACCATCGCCTCTTTGCCAACAGATATGCCTTTCATGTGATTCAATACCTGAGCCAAACCCCAACCTTTTCCTTGATAACGCTCACTAAGCTTGGTTCCCTCACCTTTAAAGTTCACATAATCAGTTAAGGCATACCAACCTGATGGCGACGCTGCAACACGGTAAAACTGCTGTTTCATATGCTCTTTTTCTTCTTCGCTCGAACCTACTCTTAAAACTTTGGGCAACGCTTTGCTTAAACGATCCATAATGAATGATGCTTGTTCAGCTTTTGTGGTTAAGAGGAAGGTTCTTAGGGCATCAATATCACTTTGGTTTTCTGCTTTCAGAAAGTCTTGCTTCGTCTGCCACGGGCAAGAATTTTCAGCTGTTAACCATGATGACAACTTTGCTGGAATCACTACATTATGAGCTTGAAACCAGCGCAACAAATCGGGAAAACTTTCTTGAAAAGGTGCCTTTGAATTTTTAGGAAACCAAATAAAGTGCCCAATACCCAGAGATGCAAAGTTTTCACCATCATTCCATGACACAAGGCAATTCATTTTACCACCACACTCATTCTGAAAAATGCGTTCAGCAATACGTGTTTGTTCAGTTTGTGGCATTGCCGAAAACTCAGCCGTTACCCCAAGAGAAGAGCTACTACATAAACCAAGCAGTAATAAACAAAGATAGGTTTGCATAGATAACCGCTTATCTATGGCGCTTAACATGGTTGGTTAAGCCGAAAAAACAGTGCCTACACCATCATCAGTAAACATTTCAAGTAAGATTGCATGCGGCACCCGCCCATCAATAATATGCGCACGCGTCACATCATTTTCAACAGCATCAAGGCAGCAGTTTACTTTAGGAATCATGCCCCCAGAAATAGTGCCTTGTTGAATCCATGCTCTTGCTTCTTCAGATGTGAATTTTGAGCGCAAATTTTTGTCTGCATCCAAAACACCTGGTACATCAGTTAATAAGATAAGTTTAGCAGCACCTAAAGCTTGGGCAATGGCGCTGGCCACCAAATCAGCATTAATATTATAACTTTGGGCTTTATCTCTATGATAACCCACAGGTGCAATCACGGGCACAAATTTATCTGCTTCAAGCACTTTTAAAATTTCAGTATTGATTTTATGCACCTTGCCCACGTGACCAAGGTCAATAATTTCAGGCACATTCAACTCTGGAGAATTGCGTGTGACTTCCATCTTACGTGCACAAATCAAACCACCATCTTTACCTGATAAACCCACAGCCTTACCACCAGCGCGGTTGATATTGGAAACAATTTCTTTATTCACGCTGCCAGCCAGCACCATTTCAACAATATCCATGGTTTCATTATCGGTGACGCGCATGCCATCAATAAACTCAGCTTGTTTGCCTACTTTTTTCAAAAGTTCGCCAATCTGTGGGCCACCACCATGGATTACCACAGGATTAATACCCACTTGTTTAAGCAAGGTAATATCCATCGCAAAGCTTTCTTTCAAGCTTTCTTCCACCATCGCATTGCCACCATATTTGATGACAATAGTCTGATCAGCAAACCTTTGCAGATAGGGCAAAGCCTCAATCAGCGTGGAGGCGCGTGAATTCATGTGTTTCATGCGTTCACTGTGCTCTTTTTAGATTTTTTCACTGGCTCTGCATCAAGCAGCATTTGGAATAATAACAATACGCCAATCACAGCTACAGCTGACCCCATTGAAAAGAGTAACAAGTTACCTTCAGGATGCTCCAACTGTTTCCCCATCGGAATGAAAATAAATAAGGCTGGAACAATCAAAGCCAGACGTGTCATCCGCAGCTCAAGGCCGAAGAGGTTCGCCGCAATTCCAGGCGTAGACAATAAGGCATACAAAGTTAATGCAATCCAATGGTTTTCACCATCTACCGTGTCGATGCGCTCGAAAACAGGCATGTTAAGGTTAGGATCAAGGCGCATATCAAACATCGCTGCAAAAACCAATATTGCCGTACCAAATATTGCCCATATCACCACGCCCACAAAACGACGATGGCGTGCCCATTGATTTACCCATGATGCATTACCCGCAACATAAAAAATACCTGCAAATAGTACGCCCCAAAAAGCGTGATTATAGTTTAAGTCCATGAATTGCCTAACCTCTTCCTAAAATTAATCACGCACCCTACAAACTAAGCCGTGATTCGACAAACTTTACGCATCAAGGTTAAAACAATATGAATACGGAGAATAAATAGAACAATATTAATAGGTGATGTTTTGCTCAACCTTGATTAGTGTGCGCGTCCAATTTAAGTATCACATAAAGTAGGAGAACGACCTCATGGCTTTAAACGTTTATTATGACAAAGACGCAGATCTTTCCATCATCAAGGGCAAAAAAGTTGCTATTATTGGTTATGGTTCACAAGGACACGCCCACGCAACCAACCTTAATGATTCAGGTGTTGATGTGGTGGTTGGTCTTCGCCCTAACTCTTCATCAGTTGCAAAAGCTGAAGCGCATGGCTTGAAAGTAAGCAATGTTGCAGATGCAGTAGCTGCTTCTGACATTGTGATGATTCTGACTCCTGATGAGTTCCAATCTGCATTGTACAAAGACGAAATTGAGCCAAACATCAAAAAAGGTGCTACTTTGGCATTCGCTCATGGTTTCGCTGTGCATTACAACCAAGTTACAGCTCGCGCTGATTTGAATGTGGTGATGATTGCACCGAAAGCACCTGGCCACACTGTGCGCTCTGAATTCGTTCGTGGTGGTGGTATTCCTGACTTAATCGCGATTCATCAAGATGCAACTGGTGATGCAAAGGCGATTTGTTTGTCTTATGCATCAGCTATCGGTGGTGGCCGCACAGGCATTATCGAAACTACATTTAAAGACGAAACAGAAACTGACTTGTTCGGTGAACAAGCTGTTCTTTGTGGTGGCGCTGTTGAGTTGGTTAAAGCTGGTTTCGAAACATTAACTGAAGCTGGTTACGCACCAGAAATGGCGTATTTCGAATGTTTACACGAGTTGAAATTGATTGTTGATTTGATGTATGAAGGCGGCATCGCCAACATGAACTACTCCATCTCTAACAATGCTGAATATGGCGAATATGTGACTGGCCCTAAAGTGATCAACGATGAATCACGCAAAGCGATGAAAGAGTGTTTGCACAACATTCAAACTGGTGAATATGCTAAACAATTCATCCTTGAAGGCGCTACCAACTATGCTTCAATGACAGCAGCACGTCGCAACAATGCAGAACATCTTATTGAGCAAACAGGCGAAAAACTTCGCGCTATGATGCCTTGGATTAACAAAATCGTGGATCAGTCTAAAAACTAAGTTTTATTCCACGCAACATCTCAAAAGGCTCCCAGCTCTACGCTGCGGAGCCTTTTTTATTATGGTTTCACAAATCTATTATTCGCATTCTTTTGCAATAAGAGCTTTATATGCAGCATTAAATTGGCAAAAGTACTCACCATTCACTTGTCCCACGCTTCTTCCATCTAAAGTAGCTACAGTGATTAACTCAGCAGCGGTCCCTGTGAGGAAACATTCGTCGGCAGTGTAGACATCAAAAGGTGATAGCGGTTTAACTTGAGCTTTGATGCCTAAATCTTCTGCTAAGCCAAGTACGATATTACGCGTCACCCCATCGAGAGCGCCTTCTGTTACTGGTGGCGTAGACAAAACACCATCTTTAACAATAAACACATTGTCTGCGGAACCTTCTGCCAAACGCCCTTGTACATTTAATAACAACGCTTCATCAGCACCAGCATAATTGGCTTCCATCTTTGCCATGATATGATTGAGATAATTTAAGCTTTTCACTCTGGGGTCCAAACCATCGGCTGAAAGCCTGCGTGTAGATGAAACAATCAGTGTTGCACCTCTCTTGCGCGTTTCTTCATTGAGCATATCCAGCGCATCAGCAATAATCAATAGCGTTGATTTTAGACATGAAACTGGATTAATACCAAGAGAACCCACACCACGCGTAACCACCAAACGAATGTAACCATTTAAACCATCATATGCCGAAATTGTTTCCTCAATAGCGAGAGAAATGTCCGTCAGAGACATGGGCAAAGAAATACGAAGCACGCGCGCAGAGTCATGTAGACGCTTGAGGTGCGTTTCCATTCGGAATGCTTTTTTATTATAAAAACGCATACCTTCAAATATGCCATCACCATATAAAAGGCCATGATCATATACAGAAACTTTTGCTTCTGAAGCAGGTTTTATCTCGCCATCTATCCAGCAAACTGCATTATTTTCCATCTCATACTCCACCATTTCAATTAGGTCATTATCATTGACCTATTGCCAAGTATTGATACGATGATTAATATGTCAATATGAATGACCTTAAATTATACACGCAGCAAGAAGAAAATGGCTTAAATCAAGCTTTAGAAGCGATGTATTTCGGATTCCGAGCAATTATTGCCAAGCCTGATGAGATGTTAGCGACCTTAAATTTATCCCGAGTGCACCATCGAATACTTTATTTTATTGCTAGAAATGAATACATGAGTGTAAAAGAGCTGTTGAAAAAGTTAGATGTCACCAAACAATATATTCACCAGCCCATGCGCAAACTCATGGATGAATCATATATACAAGCAACGCCTGATAAAGCCGATCGCCGTATTAAACGTTTAACCCTAACCACAAAAGGAAAAGATTTAGAAGAGAACCTATCACGGCTTCAACGCAACCAATTCAAACAAGTTTTTACAGCCGTCGGCTCGGAAGCAGAACATCATTGGAAACATGTGATGGATATTTTGGTTCAAACAGAAAAATAGGCTCCTATTTCAAGCAGCGCTCCAAAGGCTCCTTCATGTAGGCTATGGGAATATTCTTTAATCTCAATCAAAAATCGCGAGATTTAAAGGCTGCACGCTTCCCATCCAAATGGCATGTTCGGTATGATCTTTGAGCACATCCCCAGTTTCTGTATGTATAAACACCGTTAACCCATCGCGATTTAAAGCCAACCAAGGCACAACGACAGCAAAATTTTCAGGTGTGAGTGTAATCTGACAACTCCACATCGGATGTGGGCCAACAGGTTGTTGATGTTTGTGCCCTACAGGTACACCAAATTTCTCAGCCACCTCATCACAAAGCTTTGATGCCTGTCCATAAGTTGTTTCATCATAATAAATATGGGCGTGATAACCTTTAATTTCATTCATTTTCATTATCCTATAACAAAGCTTTGATGGGCATCGTTTGTCGCATCCAATTATTTTCAACCTACATATCACTAAGCATTGCATTTGTTAACTGCTTTGCAATGTTTGGGTCTATCATCATCACCCTCCTTTCCTTGAATAGCAAAAGCAAAAATGCCGCTCAAAGCGCTAACCACTTGTAGTAAATCTATAATTATGGCAATCTTTGATTCAATCTTGACATAACATAGAAAAAAGAGGTGTCACCATGCCAACGATGAATGTTTCACTCACCAACGAATTAATGGAAATTGTACAAAAGAAAGTTACTGGTGGCTTGTATAACAATGCTAGTGAATTTATCCGAGAAGCCATCCGCAATGTGGATACCAATGAGCAAATCCTATATGAACTCAAGCTAGCCAAACTCAAGCAAACTCTACAGCCCAGTATTCAAGATGCAGAACAAGGCATATATGCTGATTACAACGTAGGTAATTTGATTCAAACTATGGATAACGAAAGCAAGCAATGAGCGACTTCAAGCTTACGCCCGATGCCAAAGCAAGCCTGATGCAAATTGCAGTTTATACTCAGCAGCGATGGGGAATAGAACAACGCAACACATATCTCAAGCTAATTGATGACTGCTTTCACACATTAAGCCAAACACCCACACTTGGAAAAATGAGACCCGAAATTCACCACACTTTGCGTAGCTATCCCATAGGAAAACATATGGTGTTCTACATCGTTAAACCCGACTTCATTGTTATCGCAAATGTGTTACACGAAAAAATGGATCCAGCGAGACATTTACGCGGTGATTAACACAGGTCTTTTACTCATCATTGATGTGCTGGCTAAAAGTCTGTTGCTCTTTTCTTCATTAAAAATGGTTGCGCCTGCTTTTCGTTAAGTCCTGACAACATATGTGAAATTGCGAGCTTCTTCGTCGTTAAACCTTTGGATATCCGCAACTCAACTACACGATACCACACCTGCCCTGGATTAATGGTGTATGCGTGGTTAATACAAAGGCATTTAAACTTAAAACCAAGCGAATGCTCAGCAGGCTTAGCTGAATGTGGGGCAGCAAAGAAATAGATGGGTTTATCTGTAGTATTCTTCATCACCAGCGCAAAACGGCGCACTTTGCCTTGTTCTATAACAAATGTGCTGTTCACTATTTTCTGACCTACAGGAGCCAAAGCCATGGAATTCACACTTTCTGTTTTCCATAAATACTGCCTTCCTTTAAGTTCATAAAGCTCCATCGGCGTAGAAAGATTATTATATTCCCAAGTAATATCCACTTGAACCATATCTTCTGCCCAGGCAGAGGACGTGATGCATAAAAAAAGAAAAAGGAGAGCTCTCACTGACACTACTCTTTATTTAACACAATTCGCGAAAATGGAAGCTTCTTGCCTCCACTCAAATTCACAATCTCAAAACTGCCGTCCCCCATAGGTTTAATCGTCACAGATTCCTGAAATATTTTTTGCCTTGCTACGCCTTCTGGCAAATCATGTTTATTGCAGTCTCGCCCACAGCCATTACAGTCACCATACATTTCTGTTTCATAATAGAGTCCGAAAAGTCTTAGCTTAATACCATTCTTGCCTGCATCTTTAACCTCATAGTTTCCAAGTGTGAAGTATAATTCGCTTTCACTAGGGTCTGTCGCTCCAGCAAGGTAAAAACTCCCATCTGCTCTTAATCGTAGTACAATATCCCCATATACCTTTTCCATTTCTTTCACATATTCCTCAATATTACTTCCCAAATATGACTCATTTAAAAGTGCATCAGCTCGTGCTATTTCAAATAACTCATGATTCTTTTGGATATTCGTCTGTAATTTTTGGCTTGGATCAATGAGAAACCAATCCGTTCCGTCAAAAAATCTAAGCTCACTGATGACCAAGTCTTTATACGATTTACCCATAAAAGCGTTTGTCACTTCAAATTTGAGTTGTTTGCCCTCAAAAGCTTTGGGAAAATCCACCACTTGTGAGCCCAGAACATCCTGAATTTCAATATCTGCCGCATACCCACCATCACCAGTCACATGGATTTTTCTGGCTCGACTATTGGAATAACAATGGGTAATTGAGCGTTGATAACCATTCCAAATCCGAATTTTTTCAATGCGTTTGGATTTATCAAAATTAAAGGTCAAACCAACATTAGTGGCTTTTTTATCCGATGCCCAACCATATTCAAAGCGTGAATCAAAAAGATTGATAGGTTCATATGCCTGAATAGGATTTAAGACACTGGTTGCGCTTACACTACCCTGAATCACCTTAGGCGCTTTGATACGATACACTTCACCTTTGGGGTCTTTTAAGTTCAGACCACAAATTTTAAAGTTGGTATTCGATTCAAAGTTGAAGGTTAGAGAGCGCACTTCAATGGGCTGCATAAAATTATCAAATATCAAATTGTTATTTGGATTTTTGCCACTTTGTGGGCGCATAGCTTCAGGGATTTCACCTGCCAAATCTGGGTCAAGACGCAATGCCCATTGGTCGAAATTAAAAAAGACCGAAATATTGGGTTTGATTGCTTCACCACAGGTATCAATCTCTAAGCCCTGCACCATAAATGGCTCGTCAAAATACATATGCACTTTCACAAAACGCGCTTGTGGGTTGGGTTGCCAGTCCCCTTTGGTAAAAATTGCAAAAGGAAGCTCTTTATCCATAGCATTGGTGTAAATCATGGATAATGAAACATCCTTGGCATGCGCCGAGAGTGGCAGCAAAAGGATAAAGATAATCAGTAAACGTTGAAGCATAAATATTCCCCCTAAGAATTATTCGATGATTTGATATGTAGATTTAACCACTTTTTTGGGTAAGGCATCAAAGTGCCACCACTCAACAGACAATTGAATGAATCCCGCTTTTTCCATCACTGAACGCAGAATTTTGCGGTTGGCGAGTTGTGCTTCACTCAACAGACCAGACTTGATGAACTTAGCTTCTTGGCGTGGCTGTGCCAGTGCCGTGAAATCATCAAACTTGGTTCCCATGTCCAATAAATTTCCTTGCGCATCAGCCAAAGAAATATCCACAGCAAAACCATAGTTGTGAATGGAGCCACCAGCTGGGTTGGCAACATAACCTTGTTTATCTGTGCCTTTCACTTTATCCCAAAGCTGGTATTGCACTGAGCGTGGTCGCATGGCATCAAAGATGACCAACTTATATTCAGGATATGAAGCTTTGAGTATGCTCTTCGCAGCAATCAGCTTCTTAGCTGCAAGGCGATGCAAATATGCACGGTTAAAATCACCATACAAGTTTTCACCCACAAAGTTGTTTGTTGTTGCGTAGCGCAAATCAGTTTGCAACTGATGATCAGGCTTTATTTCGACATAATCCGTGCTGGATTCGATAAACGCTACCGATTGCTCAATATTTGCGGCGGTAGCAAAGCCATGGCACAACACCAAACTGCTAACGCAAAAAAATAATCGCGAAAAATAAGTCAATCCACCACCCCCAAGAAACATAAAGAGTGTAGGTGAAATTTAGTTATGTGTAAAACATGATGAGATGCGCTCTATGGTCACACGTTCCCTTTCTGTTCTATCACCCGCCAACATCCGCTCAAAATCATCATAAATCTGCTGCAAATTTGCCACAGGCTGTCGTGGATATATCTCATTGCCACTATCTGGGTACGAAACAGCTTCGATAGTTTGACCCGTTTGTCGTTTTACCACTTTCTGCCTATCGGCATAAAGCTCTGGTTCACCTTCTGCACCCATGAAAATAAGAGAAGACTTTTGCCCAAGCAATACATTGGCTTCAGCCATGTAGTTGGCGTATGGCGTGTGAAAAAAACCATTAAGTTGAGCGTCGCACTGCATAGGGTTTAACAATCGCGTAACCGTATTGGCAAAAGAGCGTACACCCAAACGATCACGCAAATGGTAAATCCGATTAAGGTTAGGGTTTAAGTCTTCAAGATCGGCATAAACGATACCATCCGATTCGATTACAGCTTTCGCATCAACCAGATTCGTTACTGAGCGCACGCCAGCTTGGCTCAGCACCTGCCAAGCTGTCACCCTGCCTTCGATGTGTTGCACTCCATGCACAAAAATAGGCGTTCCTGCATCACGCGCTTCTAAAGCGGCAATCAGATAAGCATGTGCAGCACGACGCTTTCCTGCATAACATGGTAAGTCTACAGCCCCTACTGGTGCTTTAATGACATCAAAATGCGAAACATGTTCCCTGGCTGCTTGCACAAACCCTGCAAGCTCAGCTGAAGTTTCACCTTTCATCCTTTGGGCAATAAGAAATGCACCCAACTGCAACATATCCGCATCTGGGCGCAGTAAAATGGAAAACACTGCTTTTGCATCATCTTGACTTAAATGTTCTGAACCATGTTTACCACGAGCAATGCGTTTAATATGCGGCGCAATGGTAATGGTCATGAAACCTGCCCCAAAGGAAACAAGCAAGCACAACCATTCTGATTTGGTTGCATATCAAATGTTGTACATTCGTTCTGTACAAACGGACAACGCAACGCAAAAACACAGCCTTGCTCTGCAATACCTTCATCATTTTGCACGTCTCGTATGTCTGTACGCTGATTTGGGTGTGCAATGGGGCGCGCATCCAATAATGATTTGGTATAAGGATGTTGTGGGTTGTTAAACACTGTATGAACATCACCTTGCTCAACCACAAAACCTGCAAACATCACCAGCACTTGATCTGCAATATGCTGCACTACAGACAAATCGTGTGAAATAAATAAATATGCCAATTCTTTTTTATTTTGTAGCTCTTTAAGTAAATTAAGAATTTGTGCTTGCACCGAGACATCCAATGCGGATACAGGCTCATCTAATACCAAAATATCAGGCTCTACAATCAAAGCGCGGGCAATGCCAATGCGCTGCCGTTGTCCGCCTGAGAATTGATGTGGGTAACGTTTAAGCGCTTCCTCACCAATGCCGCATAATGCTAATGTCTCGATGATTTTTTCTCTGCGTTGGGCGGCGGTTAAAGCTGGATAATGCACGCGTAAACCTTCACCCACCGTGTCAGCGATAGTCATTTTTGGGTTCAATGACGCAAATGGATCTTGAAAAACCATTTGGATGCTTTTGCGTTGCTGACGTAATTTTTTACCTTTCAGCGATTGGACAGATGTCTCGCCCCAAATAATCTCGCTATCATCACTTGCTGTATCAGCATCCAATAACCGCATCACCAATCGCGCCGTAGTTGATTTACCACTGCCTGATTCACCCACAATTGCTAAAGTTTTACCCTTATGCAATTCAAAATTCATGTTTGACACTGCTATGTTTGCTTTGCTTTTTTTAAGCAAAAAACCGTTGTTCTGAAAAGTTTTTCGTAACCCTTTAACCTTTAGTGCTCGTGTTTTCATGTCGTTTTCTATCATGTTGTTCATGCCTTTGTTCATCCAACATGCCTTTGTGCATGTACGCATCGGGCAACATGTGTGCCATGCTCAGTATCTTCTCGCCAATGGTCGAGCGATACATGTATTTCACACTCTTTTGTCGCAAATTCACATCGTTTCTGAAAGCGGCAACCCTTTGCCCATGCACCTGGTGCCGGCACATTTCCAGGGATGACGGTAAGCTGCCCACCTTGTCCAACAGCTTCTGGGCGACAATTCATCAAAGCCTTGGTGTAAGGATGCGCTGGTTTGTCAAAAATATCATTTACTGATGCTTGCTCAATGATTTCACCGGCATACATCACCGCCACATCATCAGCCATTTCAGCCACCAAACCAAAATCATGGGTGACCAGCAACATACCCAAACCTTTATCTTGTTGTAGGCTGCGTAACAAGGCGATGATGCGTTTTTGTACCGACACATCCAACGCTGTGGTGGGTTCATCGGCAATGATAAACGCTGGATTACCAGCCATGGCCATAGCAATTAATATCCGCTGGCGCATACCGCCTGACAACGCATCAGGGTATTGTGCCATCAAACTTTCGCCATTTTGTAAGCCAACATCTGCCAATAATGTTAAAGCGCGCTGCTGTGCTTCTTTTTTATCCAAATTGGTGTGCAGTTGAATCACTTCTAAAATTTGACTACCAATCGAAAACACGGGGTTAAGTGCCGTCATTGGCTCTTGAAATATCATGGCAACGCTACCACCACGTACTTGCCGAAGTTGTTTATCAGGCATAGAAAAAAGGCTTTGATTATGCAGTAAAATATCGCCTGCAACTTTACTCACGCCCTGAAATTCACCCAAACGGAGTAGTGATTGTGCCGTCAAACTTTTACCACAGCCCGATTCACCAACCAAGGCTAACACTTTGCCCGCTTGCAACTGCAATGAAAGGTCTGAAACAGCCAAAACAGCTTGGCCTTCAAGTGGAATCGCAAGCGATAAATGCTGAATATCTAACATACTAAAAAAGGTTTTGCTGTGCTGTAGTTTTTTTTTCTAATGCTTGCGCTGTAGATGCAGATGCTTCTGAATTATTCTGTTCCACTTGTTGTTGCGCTTCCCGCTCTTTTTTTTGTAATGCCGCAATTTTTTCCCACTTTAAGGTGCGTTCTTTATTTTTATCAATCCGCATTTGTTTAGTCGCAATAAAGCCAAACCACCATAAACCCACACCCAGAGCAATAGCGCCCAACCACATCAACACACTCATGAATGGCTTGCTACAGCTTCTTTTTGGAGAAACATGGCCTCTTTTTTACGTTTTAAACGTATATTGACCAAGTTCACACCTGCTAAAATAAAACCAAGTGCTATAAATGCACCCGGTGGTAAAATAAACATCAAAACATCAGGGTAATTCGCACCAAAAATTTCAAAACCAAACAACTGACCTTGGCCAAGAATTTCACGCACACTACCAAGCAGTAAAAGGGCAAACGTAAAACCTAAACCCATACCCAAAGCATCCATCAATGAATCACTAACATTGTTTTTACTGGCAAACGCTTCCGCCCTGCCAAGAATCGCGCAATTCACAACAATCAATGGGATAAACAAACCTAAAATAAGATACATTTCATGCATCCAAGCATTCATCACCAAATCAACCACGGTTACCAATGACGCAATAATTACGATATATGCAGGAATGCGAACAGTAGATGGAATATAATCACGTACCAACGAAACAATCAGGTTTGAGCCTAACAAAACCAATAACGTTGCTAAACCCATCCAAAAACCATTTTCTGCCGAAGTTGTCACCCCAAGCAATGGGCACATGCCTAAAAGTTGGGCGAAAATCGCATTGTTATACCAAAAACCTTCCACAAAAATGGTTTGTTTATCACTCTCATTTTCTGTTCCAGTTATCATAACACCAGACTCCCCTTCATCACCAAAGCCATCAAATTTATTGCATTGAAAATACTAAAAATAAGCCTAACAATCATTTTTCAAGCAACACTTGCGACTTCGACTTTTCAAGCAGCGTATTTTTATTTTCCTGGTAAAATACCAAGCCTTTTGCCACAGCTTTCACTACAGCACGCGGTGTAATCGTGGCACCTGTAAATTGATCAAAATCACCACCATCTTTTTTAACTGCCCACTTGGTTTTATCCAATGATTGATTAATAAAATGATTTAGCCACGTCATATTATGGGTAATACCATCACCCAAACCTGGGGTTTCACGATGATCCGTAATACGAATAGCCACCACTTCTCCTGAAATGCGAACACCCATCAAAATTCTTATCGTGCCCGAATAACCGTCTGGTGCAATTTGCTCCCAAGCATAGGCAAGCACGTTGCCATGTTTATCTTTGGCAGGAAATATTTCTACTGTTTGCTGCTTACTGAGTGGAAATTCAAACATCTCTTTCAATGGGTCATTTTTATGCTTGGGTAACACTTGTACCAAATTTTTATGCAAAGCTTCGCGTTGAGCATTCGCGATTGGCTCGCGTGTGATTTGATCAACAAAAGCAAGTAAGGCTGCCGCAAGTAACGCCACAACAAATAATGAAAGCGCTGTTTTTCTTTGGTTTTTATCAAACGTTATCATGACAATGGTACTCGTCGTTTATGCCCATATACACGTGGCCTGATGTAATAATCAATCAATGGCACAGCACAATTCATCAATACCACTGCAAACATTGCGCCCTCAGGGTAATTGCCAAAGGTGCGGATAACCCAAGTCAATAAACCACAACCAAAACCAAATACCAACTTACCAATACCGGATGAAGGTGAAGAAACAGGATCGGTTGCCATAAAAAATGCGCAGAGCATCAAACCACCTGCTAACAAGTGAAACAATGGTGGCGCGTATAAATCTGGGTTAATAAGGTTAAATAACCAAGCCAACAGCGCAACAGTAAACAAATAAGAAACGGGGATATGCCAAGAAATTGTATGTCTTGCCATCAACCATATGCCGCCCATGAGCAATGCAAGCGCGCTTCCTTCACCCAAACTTCCTGCTTCGCGGCCTATAAAAGCATGCAAGGTCGAGTAATTATAATGCAACAAAGCTTCAGTGACTGTAACACCTTGAGTGAGTTCTGTTTTCACATAACCCAACGGTGTAGCCATGGTAATGGCATCCCATGTTTGCTTGATGGCATCTGGGCCAAAGAAGAAAAATTGTAAGCTGGTTGTGAAATTATACATGTCCAAAGTTGCACCAGCGTGCATAGGAATTAACCATGATGTCATATGCAAAGGAAAAGAAATCAACAACACAACCCTTGCTGCTAATGCAGGGTTAAATAAATTATAACCCAAACCACCATAAAGTTGTTTACCCAACACAATGGCAAAAACTGCCGCAAAAAGAGCCATCCACCATGGCACAGCAGCAGGAAGAACCAACGCCAAAAGCAGCCCTGTTAATCCAGCAGAGCCATCCCAAACACGAGCGGTCTTTTTATTCATCCAACGCAAGCAAAGGTATTCAGTAATCAAACATCCACCAATACATAATGTCAGTAAAAACACTGCTAACCAACCAAATAAATAGACGCTCACCATCGCTGCTGGAACCAGCGCAATAATCACTGAAAACATGGTCAACTGAATACTATTTCCGCCATGCTGATGCGGTGAACTTAGAAAAATCATGATTCAGCCTCAGGTTTATCCGTTTTCACCACAACATCGGGCTCCTGAGGTTTCTCGCTGATGGTATTTGTAGCTGCAGCTTCTGCAGCGGCCTTTGCCCTTGCTTCCTTTCTCTCAAGCGCAACACGCCTTTTTTCTTCTTTTTCTGCAAGCTCTTTTGCTATGCGCGCATCTCGTGCTTCAGAACGCACACGTGACTCTTCCGCAAAATCTTTTTCACGACGAATTTGAGCAACTTGGCCTTTACCAAAACGAAAATAGTGCACCAACGGAATGTGTGATGGGCAAACATAACTACATGCGCCGCATTCAATACAATCAAAAAGTTTGTAGTCTTCAGCTCGGTCAAACTTTTCTTCTTTGCAATGCATGGCAAGTAAATTTGGTATTAACCCTGCTGGGCAAACATCACCACAATCGCCACAGCGAATACAAGGTTCTTCTTCATGATGAGCTTGCATGACGCTATATTTATGCATAGCCAAAACACCATTACTTGCCTTCACGACAGGCACATCCACGCTGCTTAACAACTCACCCATCATTGGGCCACCATGAATCACTTTAATATCATCCAGATATTCCAATCCACATTGTTCCAATATGAAACGTATCGGTGTTCCCAAACGAACGCGCATGTTCATTGGTTGGGGCAAAGCGTCACCACTCACCGTAACAATACGGTCAGTTAATGCTTCGCCTAAACAAACTGCATCATAAATTGCCTTACTTGTACCAACATTTTGTGACAATACGCCAATATGAATGGGCAGGCGTCCTGCAGGAATTTCTTTGCCCGTTAAGACCTCAACCAATTGTTTTTCGCCGCCTTGCGGGTATTTGGTTGGCAATACTTCAACACGAACCGATTCTTCCAAGCCCATACCTAGCAATGTTTGTTGCATAGATTCAATCGCCATGGGTTTATTATCTTCAATCGCAATAATGGCTTGGTTGGCTTCAACCATATGCATGATGATATCAAGACCACCAATGATTTCATGCGCTTTTTCAACCATAAGTTGATCATCGTTGGTGAGCCATGGCTCACATTCAATTCCATTAAGAATAACTGTTTCAATAGGGTGTTGCTGATCTTGCACAAGTTTCACAAATGTTGGAAAAGCAGCTCCACCTAACCCAGCAAGCCCTGCCTTACGAACACGCTCACGCAATTCAATCGCATCAACAGATCTATAGTTGGGCAAAGGATGCAAACTTTCATCAACTTCATCTTTGCCATCAGGCTCAATAAAAATCGAAAGCAAACCCATGCCTGATGGGTGAGGAATGATATGATCATCAATTTTAATCACGGTGCCTGAAGAGGAAGCATGAACAGGTGCACAAAGATAACCTTGCGACTTCGCAATTTTTTGACCGCGAAGAACCCTTTCCCCTACTTGTACAATAGGCTCGCAAAGTTCACCAATATGTTGCTTGATTGGCTGAATTAAAACTGGAGGTAAAGGGCAATCAACAATCATCTCATGCGCTGTACGTTTAAATTGTTTAGGGTGAACACCGCCTGCAAAGCTGTGTTGAGGTTTAAGGTGTAGGCTTTCTGCAATATTTTGAACGAGCTTAATCACATTACTCTTCATGCTGATATTTACGCTCCTCACCAACTTGGGCTCGCAGGGTGCCCGGCACTGGCCAAGACCAGTGTTCCAATAGCTCTGGTGTTTCCACCATTTCAATACAGTCCACGGGACAAGGCTCAAGGCATAAAGTACAGCCCGTACAGTGATCTGTAATAATCGTATGATACTGCTTAGGTGCGCCGATAATGCAATCTACAGGACAAGCTTTAATGCACAACGTACAACCAATACACTCATCTTCACGAATATAAGCAACCACAGGTGCTGTTTCTTCCTCTTCAATTGCTTTGGGTTCAACGCCCATAATATCAGCAATCTCCAACATGGTTCGCTCGCCACCTGGCACACAGTGGTTCACTTCCGCCTCATGACTCGCCACAGCATTTGCATACGGACGGCAGCCTGGATAACCACACTGACCACATTGGGTTTGAGGCAGCAGGTCATCTACTTTATCAGCTAGCGGGTCACCTTCAACGTGAAAATAGCGCGATGCCAACGCAAGGCCAATCCCAATCAGCAACGCAAGCGCAGAAAAAATGCCAATGGCAAGTACAATTTGCATCAATTAAACCTTAACCAGTCCAGCAAAACCCATAAAGGCTAGTGCCATCATTCCCGCTGTAATAAGTGAAATCGGAGAGCCTTTAAATACTTCAGGAATGGGTGCGCCTTCTAAGCGTTCGCGTAAACCTGAAAATAAAATAAGCACCAAAGCAAACCCAACTGCTGCACCAAAGCCATACAAAACCGAAGCAAAAAAGGAATAATCTTGCTGAACATTAAGGATTGCCACTCCCAAGACTGCGCAATTGGTGGTAATCAAGGGCAAAAAGATACCTAAGCCTTGATATAAAACAGGGCTTGTTTTGTGCATCACCATTTCAACGAATTGAACCAAGGCTGCAATAATCAAGATAAAGAAAACCGTTTGTAGATATAAGATATCTAATGGAATCAAGATAAGCTGCTGAATCAACCACGATGCTGTGGAAGCTAGTGTCATCACAAACATGACAGCAAACGACATCCCAATAGCCGTTTCGAGTTTTCCCGAAACGCCCAAGAAGGGGCATATGCCTAAAAACTTAGTCAGCACGTAGTTATTCACCAAAACGGCGGAAAGAAGAATAATCGCAAATTCAGTCATGGGCTGTACTATAACCTAACTTAAAATTGTTCCAACCATACAAAGTTGAAGCATTTATCATCAGTTAAAATAAAATCGTAATCTCAATACTCAGCCTCATCCAAAATCCTCAGATGCAATCAGCTCTTATTCCGTTTAGCTTTGCTGCCATGCAATTTAAATTGGTAGGCGATTTCACTCCACAAGGCGATCAACCCAAAGCCATTGATGCTTTGGTTCAAGGTCTGGAGCATAACGAACCGCACCAAGTATTGCTTGGTGTAACAGGCTCAGGAAAAACGTATTCAATGGCCTGTACTATTGAACGTTCACAAAAACCAACCCTTATCCTTGCGCCCAACAAAACCTTAGCTGCGCAACTTTACGGTGAATTCAAACAATTTTTCCCTGAAAATGCGGTGGAATATTTTGTATCTTATTACGATTATTATCAACCTGAAGCATATGTACCTGCATCAGACACATTCATTGAAAAAGATTCTGCTATTAACGACCATATTGATCGCATGCGGCATGCCGCAACACGCGCTTTATTAGAGCGCGAAGATGTTATTATCATTGCATCCGTTTCATGTATCTATGGTTTAGGGAGCCCTGAAGCCTACGCTAATATGCTGCAATATTTTGAAGTTGGGCGGGAGCAAGACCAACGTACTGCCGTGAACAAACTGATTGAACTTCAATATACGCGTAATGATATGGACTTTCACCGAGGCACATTCCGCTTACGTGGTGATGTTTTAGAAATTTACCCAGCTGATGCTGATGCTGAAGCCATTCGTGTGGAATTTTTTGGTGATGACATTGATGCAATTTCTCGTTTTAATCCATTAACGGGTCAACGTACTGAAGTGTTACATAAATATACCGTTTTTCCAAAATCTCATTTTGTCACCCCGCGCAGCACACTTTTAAAGGCCATGGAAAACATCAAGCTCGAATTAGCTGAACGACTCGCAGTGCTTTATGACGAAAACAAGCTTGTGGAAGCACAGCGTTTAGAGCAAAGAACAATGTTTGATCTTGAAATGATTCAAGAAATTGGGCACTGCACAGGCATGGAAAATTACTCCCGCCACCTCTCAGGTCGCGTCTCAGGAGAAGCCCCACCCACCCTTCTTGATTATTTACCCAATAATGCCGTCGTCATGCTCGATGAATCTCACGTAACTGTACCTCAAATTGGTGGCATGTTTAAAGGTGACCGCGCACGCAAACAAACTTTGGTTGATTTTGGTTTCCGTTTACCTTCAGCTTTAGATAACAGGCCTCTACAGTTCCACGAATTTGAAGCCATTGCCCCTCAAATTATTCATGTTTCTGCTACCCCAGGCAATTATGAGCTGACAAAGACAGGTGGCGCTTTTATTGAACAAATTATTCGCCCTACAGGACTTATCGACCCTGAAATAGAAATACGTCCAGCACTCACTCAAGTTGACGATTTTATTGGCGCTGCCAACGAAGTTATCAAAAAGGGTGACCGCGTACTTGCCACATGTTTAACAAAACGCATGGCAGAAGATTTAACTGAATACTTAAACGATGCAGGTTTAAAAGTTCGCTACCTACATGCCGATATCAAAACCATTGAGCGGATGGAAATTTTGCGTGACCTTCGCTTGGGCGTATTTGATGTATTAATTGGTATCAATTTATTACGCGAAGGCTTGGATTTACCTGAAGTGAGCTTGGTTGCTATTTTTGATGCGGATAAAGAAGGTTTTTTACGATCAGTACGTTCATTGGTACAAACCATTGGCCGGGCTGCTCGTAATGTGGAAGGTCGCGTGATTCTCTATGCTGACAAAATTACCGAATCCATGAAAAAAGCTATGGATGAAACTGCCCGCAGACGTGAAAAACAAAAACAATACAATCTGGAACACGGCATCACCCCTTTAACAATCAAAAAGGAAGTGATTGATGTTCTTGGCGCAGTATACAATTTGGATTACGGACATATTCCTGAAATCGCAGAGCCCGAAGTATTGACTCCTTACGAACAAAAATTACGTGTTGCTGAACTGGAACGGTTAATGACTGAAGCTGCCGCCGACTTACGTTTTGAAGATGCTGCAAAATACCGCGATGATATCACACGACTCAAAGCTTAAAGGCGGTGTTTTTGTTTATAGTTCTCAAAAGGTGGCAAGTTGTTGATGGTAAGCTCTCTTGCTTCCCTATCATCAAGCACTTCACTGAGAATTTTCCTATTTTCTTTAAGTTTACGATAGACCTGCCCATAGAGTGCGTAGGCAAAATCTGAGTAACGACCACTCCAAGCAGCAATTGAAAGATTCCGCAGCGCCAATACGCGCACCGGCTCAAGAGCGGTTACTGTTGCGCCATGGGGATAACCTGTAATCACTGCTATCTCTCCCAGCTCATCGCCAGAACCTCGTGTAGCAACGGCAATTTGTTGCCCCAAATGACTGGGGTGTTGTAATGAAACACTCACCTTACCGGCAAGCACCACAAACATAAATGATGCTTCATCCCCTTCATGAATAATCACTTCGCCTTCTTTCACACCAACAAACTTAGCGTTATATAGTGCAACTTCCCTTACCGCCAATGGTAAAGTTGAGAAAATGGGGTTTACGGCCAACGCACTTGCTGCAGCCCTGCGTTCAGCAAGCTGTGTTATAGCGCGAAGAAAACGTTCATTACTTTCCAATAAGGTTTGCACAGTTTCAGGTGAAATCGCGTATAACTCACAGTCATCAATGGCACGAACTTCTGCACCTGCTTTACCTTGGTACAATACAGACGCTTCGCCAAATACATCACCTGGCGTAATTGAGCCGACTTCGTAAACAGTATCATCGTGCTGCTTGTTTACGCGCAGCTGCCCTGATTTAACCAAATATAAAGCTTTGCCCTCTTGCCCTTCTACAATAACGGGCTCATTGGCTTTAAAGGATATAGGTTTCGCAGATTCACTAAGCAATTGAAATTCATCAGGATATAACACACATAAATCAGGAAACTTACTCCCCTGAAAATCTTCTGGATTTATCAAATCATGCGTGTTCATAGGTCAATCATCGTAGAAATTTTCACAAGCTGCAAGTTTTCACAACAACTCCCCCCTATTTTCCATCAAATGAAACTGTGCTTTCATCCCCGAAGTCATGTGTACAGTTAGACTTACATCAACCCAAACACATTCCACATTGTCGATAGTTTCGATAATATCCATGCCCTTTTCATAGCCCAAAATGAACATTGCAGTACTTAAAGCATCTGCCTGTACTGCAGTCGGTGCACTCACTGTCACACTCAAGCTGGATTGCGATGGATAACCTGTCTTAGGGTCAATAATATGATGAAAGCGTTTACCATCATAGATAAAAAAGCGTTCGTAGTCCCCTGAAGTAACAATACTCAAATCATGCTTGACTTCAAACCAACCCAATGGGGTTTCTACTCTTGGATGACGCACTGCCACCTTCCATGGTTTGTTCCCATGGTCACCTAATATGCGCATATCTCCACCAGCATTGATGATGGCATGTTGAATACCCCTTACTTTTAAAGCCTGAACCCCTTGATCAATCGCTAAACCTTTCGCAATAGCACCAAAATCAAGTTTTAAGCCTTCTTGTGATTTCACCCAAACATTCGGATGTACCTGTTTTAGCTTTTGAACACCGCTTTGCTGGAGAGCAGCAAAAACTTCTGATTTTTTTAAAGGTACGGTCGGTTGCTGCGCATTAGAAAAACCCCAGCGTTGGTTAAGCTCACCAAGCGTGGGGTCAAAAGCACCTAAAGTTTGTTGATGCACTTTAAAAGACAAGTCTAAGAGCGATGAAACACTTGGTTCAAGTTCCACCTCTTGACCAACTAAAGCGCGGTTAAATGCCTTAACGCTATTGTTCACAGAGCCATAAATTGTAAATGTATTTTCAACAGCTTGCATCGCATTGGTAGCTTCTTGAATCGCTTGCAGCGCAAGCTCCTCATTATCATTGAAGATTGTAAATTCAACAATTGTGCCTAATAAAAAACGTGTTTCTTTAGTGTTAGTACCTTGCTCTTGTTGGCATGAGCCTAAACCCAGAAGTATTATCCACAAAAATAAAACATATTTAGCAAAACAAAAGAATCGTATCATTTACAAAGTCGATTTAAAAAACCGTTTAGGTTTGACTGAATTCCCCTAAATTGCGTAAACGTAACTCTCGCTCTTGCAATAACTTCTCTTGCGGAACTTTCAGCAATTCGTTAAGGCTGGCATACAGCGTGTCTGCCAATATTTCGGCAGCCTGCTCTGGGTTACGATGTGCTCCCTCTTTAGATTCATCAATAATACCATCAATTAAACCAAGTGATTGCATGTCCACAGCGGTTGGTTTCAGTGCTTCCGCAGCTTCTGGTGCGAATTTACGGTCGCGCCATAAAATAGCAGCACAACCTTCTGGTGAAATCACAGCATAGGTCGATAACTTTTGCATAAACAAACGATCGCCTACACCAATCGCCAGTGCCCCACCTGAGCCACCTTCACCAATCACTGTTGCGATAATGGGAACTTTTAATACTGCTAATTCGAGCAAGTTGCGCGCAATCGCTTCACTTTGCCCCCGTTCTTCAGCATCAATACCTGGCCATGCACCTGCAGTATCAATAAACGTTAGAATTGGCATTTCAAAACGCTCAGCAAGTTTAAAAAGGCGCAAGGCTTTGCGATAACCTTCTGGTCTTGCCATGCCAAAGTTTCGGTGAAGTTTTTCCTTGGTTGTTTTGCCTTTTTGATGCCCAACAATCATAACTGAGTGTTCTCTAAATTTTGCAATTCCGCCGACAATCGCTGCATCATCAGCAAAAGCGCGGTCACCATGAAGCTCTTGAAAGTCATCAAAAATAAGTGGCACATAATCCAATAAATTAGGGCGGTCGGGGTGACGTGATAATTGCGCAATTTCACCACGCGTAGCTTTTTTATATATACGTTTCACCAGCTCGTCACGCTTTTGATTAAGGCGTTCAACTTCTTCTGCAATATTAATGTCTGCATCATCACCCATCAGCGATAACTCCTCAATTTTGGACGCCATTTCAGCTATCGGACGCTCAAATTCCAGATATGTAGCCATCTTTCACCCCTGCTCTGCTTGGTAAACTTTACGTTTCTCTGCAAATTTCACATTCCATGGTTTACATTCAATCATCATTGACGATTTATCCACAGATGCATTCAACCAATTTTGACTTTGTTTATGCCAAATAAATTTAGTCGATAATGTTTCTAATTCCGCAACACTGCCATCTGGACGACTAAGCGCAAAGTGTAAGGGTACTTTTAGCTCATCTTCTGCCAATTCATTATCATTTTGTTCAGCTTCTTGAGTGCAGTGTGCCAACAAACCTGCCAGCATCGTATCATCCCAAGCCAAGGTACTCGTTGAAAAACAGATTCTATCCATAAGCTGCGGCAACATATCTTCTAGCAGTTCAATTTTTTCAGCAATGAGCACCGGATTATCCTTTGTGGTATCGACTCGTGCAGCAATAAGTATGGGTTTATCTGCTCGTAGTACTTCTCGGCACTGCTCATAGTTCTTGGCAAAAACAATCAGCTCACTTGAACCAAACAAATCATCAATTTGCACAAAGGCCATGTTCGCACCACGTTTTGTTCGGTAATCGCGGATTGAAGATACAAATGCAGGCAACACAACCGTTCCATCATTTTCCAACTCTTTTAACTGACTCAGATTGGTATCACCAAGGTTTTTGATATTAGCTAAGTAATCTTCCAACGGGTGGCCTGTTAAAAAGAAACCAAATACCTCGCGCTCTGCCTGTAAACATTCACCCATCTTCCACTTGTCTATATCAGGAAATAAATCCGGTTCATTTTCACGGATGTCAGCTGCGGAAAACAATGCCGACTGCCTGTCATTTTGTTGTTTTCGTCTTTGGTTGGCAACATCCAAGGCTGAGTGCAAACCTTCTAAACCCGCACGGATATGGGGCACCAAACCATCAAGTGCGCCGGCTTTAATCATTGCCTCACCGATACGTTTGTTAAACACACCCTTAGGAATACGTAAAATCAAATCCTCAAATGTTTTAAAGCCACCGTGTTTTTTCCGTTCTGCTACAATCGCACGCACGGCTCCTTCACCAACCCCTTTGATACCACCAAGGCCAAAAATGATACCTTGCTCACCTTTAGGGATAAATTCCCAGTCAGAATCATTGATATGCGGTGGAAAAACTTCTAAATTCATGCTGCGGCAATCAGCGATTAAACCTGCAATTTTCTCATCTGAACCCATATCACATGATAGTGTTGCCGCCATAAATGCCTGTGGATAATGAGCCTTGAGAAATGCCGTTTGATAACAAATTAAACCATATGCTGCAGAATGCGATTTATTAAAACCATAACCCGCGAATTTTTCCATCAGATCAAAAATTTGTTCGGCCTTGGCAGGGTTATGATCATTTTTTTCGGCACCCGCCATGAAAATTTCGCGTTGTTCCTGCATTTCTTCAGGTTTTTTCTTACCCATTGCACGGCGCAACATATCAGCCTGACCAAGCGTATAACCCGCAAGTTCCTGGGCGATTTTCATCACCTGTTCCTGATACAAAATCACGCCGTTGGTTTCTTGTAAAATGGGTTTTAGTTGCGGCAAGGCATATTTAATTTCTTCACGCCCGTGTTTACACTCAATATATGTATCCACCATGCCTGATTCCAAAGGACCCGGTCGGTATAAAGCCACCAATGCAATAATATCTTCAAAACAATCTGGTTTAAGCTTGGTTAGCAGCTCCCGCATGCCCTGCGATTCCACCTGAAATACCGCTGCGGTTTGTCCACGCTGCATCAGTTCAAAACTCGCCAAATCATCCATGGGTATGGTTGTAATTTCAAAATCAGGGTTGGTCGTTTCGCGCACAAGCCTGCATGCCAAATCAATCACAGTGAGTGTTTTTAAACCCAAAAAGTCGAACTTCACAAGCCCAATTTTTTCAGAGTTACCCATATCCCACTGCACAACTTTACTTAAACCTGCATCATCACCACCTTTAGGGTCTCGGTTCAGTGGCGCAGTCTCTGTTAAAGGCCAACGCCCAATGACAACACCCGCTGCGTGTTTGCCAATATTACGGTTCATGCCCTCTAAACGCAGCGCAAGATCAAACAATGCTTTCACATCATTATCTTCTTCTATTAACTTCTCTAAGCGAGGCTCCTGCTCAATCGCCTTTTCAAGGGTAATCCCTAAATCTGTAGGAATAAGTTTGGCAATGGTGTTCACTTGTGAAAGCTCTAAACCTAACACCCTACCCACATCACGAATCACCGCTTTGGCTTTCATAGCGCCATAAGTAATGATTTGTGCGACCTTATCTGAACCATATTTTTGAGTGACATACGTAATCACTTCTTCACGGCGATCACGACAAAAATCAATATCAAAATCGGGCATCGAAATACGCTCAGGATTCAAAAAACGTTCAAATAAAAGCCCGTATTTAATCGGGTCCAAATCCGTAATTTCAAGCACATAAGCCACCAAGGAACCCGCACCAGAGCCACGCCCAGGCCCTACAGGGATGCCTTGTTTTTTACCCCAAATGATAAAGTCAGATACAATAAGAAAATAGCCAGGGAAACCCATTTGAATAATAACATCAAGCTCAAAGTTCAAACGCTCATCATAAAGTTTGCGTTCAGCATCTGGCACACCTTGTAAAATCGCTGGCCAACGTTTATCCAAACCCGATTCCGATAATGTACGCAAATATTCGTTTAAATCTGAGCCATCTGGTGTATCAAAGTCGGGAAGTTGATAATTACCAAATTCAATTTCGACATTACACACTTGTGCAATCAGTTTCGCATTGTCAAAAGCTTCTGGGACATCTTCAAACAAACGCTGCATTTGTTCTGAAGATTTCAAATAGCGCTCATCGCTCAAACCATTTAAATCATCCCTGTCTAATGTTGCGTTATCACGCAAAGCGTTGAGCACCTTAAAAGCTTGTTTATCATCTTCTTTTAAAAAGTGGACATCATTACTGGCAACAAGGTGGGTGCCTGTCTCATGTGCTAAAGCAATTACTGCTTGGTTGACATCTTCTTGCCCTCGGTAATTTAAGCGTTGCAACTCAAGAAAAAAACTATCCTCTTCAAATATTTCCTTGTATTCCAAAGCAATGGTCTTTGCAGCTTTCGCATCACCTTTGCGTATGGCGCGCGCAACGTCACCCGACCAACCCGAAGATAAGCCAATCAAACCTTTGCTGTATTGCCGCAAAAGGTCCTTATCAATGCGAGGTTCGTAATAATAACCATCTAGCGAGGCGATAGACACAAGTTTTATCAGATTTTTCCAGCCTTCATTGTTGCGCGCTAGCAACACAATAGTTGGAAAATCAGGGCGCCTTGGTCCTTCGCTGACGCGTTCTAGATGATTGTCACACAGGTTTAATTCACAACCTAAAATAGGTTTAATGCCTCTGCTCATGGCTTGCGAATAAAATTCAATCGCGCCGAATAAGTTGCCATAATCAGTGAGCGCAAGTGCGGGTTGCTCAAGAGCCGCTGCCATATCCAACATCTTCTTCACTTTTGCCGTACTTCGCTGCATGGAATAATCCGAATGCGTATGCAAATGAACGAAAGGTGCATGATAAGATTGAACAGCCTCAGTTGGCTGAGTTGAACGCGATTCCACAGATGTCATGGTGCAAGGATAGCCGACTTTTTTAATAGCGTTAAGCTTTGATCACCAACACATGCCTAGGATGGGTTTTCTACCCACACCTAGCTGTCATAATCTTGTCATACAGTCAGTACTAATTTAAACATTAATTATTGCAGAAATAAAAGTGTCATCAACCTGTCATCTCTCTGCCACACGACTGTCTTTTATCAAAAGTAGCTACTTAGTAAAATCACAGGAGGAACATATCATATGTTGAATCACAAGCTCAAAACTTTATGTTTATTGTTAGCTGCAACAAGCGTGGCTGCATGCAATAACAATGGAACAAGTGCTGTACCAAATGCAAATGCAGCAACTGCGACTACACCCCCGCAGTTCACAGTCAAACAAGCGCAAGATGTGTCTAACTTTAAAACGGGCACAAAAACGTTGGCGTTAGATATTGCGTTTGGCAGCGCTGCCTTTCATCTTAATACTGATCCTTATAATGTTGTATATACCATGACAGATCGAGGCCCAAATATTAAATGTAAAGATGCAACCAAGGTTTTTGGTGCGTCAGCAGCGCCAGCAGCAGCATTTTGTCCAAAAGGGAATAAAATTTTCCCTACACCAGCCTACTCACCATCTATTTCTAAATGGCAAGTTGATGCTACTGGTGTAGCGCTGTTGGAAACCATTCAAATGAAAGATTCATACGGTAACCCTATTTCAGGTTTATCAAATCCTACCAGCGTTTTATTACCAACTGAAGCCAACTATGACAAAAATGGTGTCGTTTTCGCTGGTGACCCTAACGGCTTAGACCCTGAAGCACTTGTGAAAATGACAGATGGTACATTTTGGGTAGCTGAAGAGTATGGCCCAAGTATTTTACACTTATCCGCTACAGGGCGTGTGCTTAAGCGTTTTGTGCCTCAAGGTGTTGAAGTGCAATTAGCAGCTGCGACATACCCTGTTGTTGGCACTCTGCCAGCCATACTTAGCAAACGCAAACTAAACCGCGGCTTCGAAAACATTGCGATTTCGCCAGATGAGCTATCCATCTATTTCATGGTACAGAGCCCGCTGGCAAACCCTGCTGTAGCGGATTATAAAACCTCAAGGAACGTGCGTTTCTTTAAATTCGACATAGCCACTTCAAGCGTTGTTGGCGAGTATGTCTATGAGTTAGACTTACCAGCCACTTTCACAGCCGATGCCTCTATCAAACAAAGCGATGTAAAACTAAGTGAAATGGTAGCTACAGGCCTTGATCAATTGATTGTGTTAGAGCGCCTCAGCAAAACCACTAAACTTTATCGCATCAATTTGCTTGGAGCCACCAATATTTTTGGCACAAAATGGGATAATATCGGTACGCTCCCTTCACTTGAACAATCAAATTTAGTGACCGCTGCCATCACAACAGTATCTAAAACACTGGCTATGGATTCAGCACGTGACTACCCAGGGCTTTTACCTTCAAAAGTGGAAGGCATTGGTTTGTTAAACAACAACGACTTGGTGCTTATCAACGATAATGATTTTGGTATCACAGGCAAATCAACACAAATCACCATTATTCCTGCGCTACCATAACATTACACTTGTCCTTAATCTTCATGCAGCCTCGTCTTTTGACGGGGCTGTTTTTTTTATGAAGCTTTACTATTCAGCCATCTCACCTAACAATTTGCCTCATGCAGAGAAACCAAATATATCAAAGTCCATTTTTGTTTATTTTATTTGTGCTTTTATCAAGCAACAGCATACCATTGTATGCCAGCACACTCACATCCGATTGCGCTTTTATAGCTGACAACAAGCAGCGTTTAGCCTGCTATGACCAAGCTGACAACCCAAACAGCAGCCTAGTAGGTCAAGGCTCAGAGTTTAGTTTCACAGAAGATACTGCTGCAGATTATTTGAATCGTACATGGGAGCTTTCAAAGCGTTTTAAAGCAGGCACATTCCGCTTTCGTCCATACAATCCCAATGCCGTTTTGTTATGGCGCAATTCAAACAACCCAAACACAGCACCTTTCACCCCTACGCAAACAGCGCCAGTTAATACCACTATCCAGTCCAATGAATTGCGCTATCAGCTCAGCTTTAAAACCAAATTATGGCAAAATGTTTTAGGCTCATCGCTCGATTTATGGTTTGGTTATACCCAACAATCCAACTGGCAAATCTACAATCAAGACACTTCTTCGCCTTTTCGTGAAACCAATTACGAGCCAGAATTAATTTTAACCATACCCATGCACACCAAAATTTTAGGTTTCAATTGGAAACTGCTCAATATTGGTCTGTCTCATCAATCCAATGGGCGCAGCAACCCTTATTCACGCAGCTGGAACAGGACATACCTCAAAGCATCTTTTGAACACAAGAAGTTCTTGCTTGCCATCAGCGCTTGGCAACGCCTCAGTGAGCTTCCTATCAACGATGACAACCCTGATATTAATATGTTTATGGGCAGCGGCGACATCCGCCTCACTTGGGTTGGCCAAGATAATAAACTCAGCATCCTAGGCCGATATAGTTTTGGTGGCGACAATGGGGCTTTGCAGTTGAGCTGGGTGTTTCCACTTCGCGGTCATTTAAAGGGTTATGCTGAATATTTTTCAGGTTATGGAGAAAGCTTGATTGATTATAATCACAATCAAAAGATTTTTGGTTTAGGCCTGCTTATTTCCACATGGCCATAAGCGCACACAGAACCTCCCCTTTGCAAATTTCATTGTTGCGAAACTGTTGAACCTAAAATTTCCCTACCCTTTATACTTGGCACTTGGGTGTTTTAAGCTACAAGTGCGGGAAACAGCTCTTTGAGTCCATTGGCCATGATTTCGATGGCAATAGCCGCCAAAATAAGGCCAAACAAGCGGTTGATGATTTTAAGTCCTGTATGACCGAGGATTCTTCCTATGGTTGCCGCCATACGCAAAATAATCCAGAGAAGTAAGCAGACCACGCCGATTGCGAGTATGACAGGGAAAGCATGCAGATGAGTATCAGAGCGGTGCATTTCGATAATCACTGTGCTGATTGCACCCGGCCCAGCCAACAGCGGAATAGCCAGAGGCACCACCGCAATACTGTTTTTCTCTTCTGCTTCAGCCTCTTCGGAAGGTGTGCTTCGCACCGCACCTATCTCTGCCTGAAGCATTGAAAGCGCCATGAGTAGCAGCACAATTCCGCCACCAACACGAAACGATGCCAGACTGGTGCCCATAGCCTGCAGCATCGATTCTCCCAACAGTGAGGAAGCAAGCAGAACAAGAAAAACCGTCACTACTGCAATATTCACAGCCTTCCCCCGTTCGGATACCGTAAATTTTCTGGTCAGAGCTAGCAAAATAGGCACGGCAGCAAAAGGGTCTAGAATGACAAACAATGCTGTAAAAAAACGCGTATATTCTGTCCAGTGTTACATAAGATAAACCCTTAAGCAGTAACCTTATCAGGCACAGTATCGTCAACTGACTTGAAGTGATTATGAGGGTAGCCCAGCTCACGCTTTTGAAATGATAGAATCAAAGGATTCTGAATCACACCACTATCAATGTTGATAGCCTGTCGAATAGTCTCATTATTCTGCCAGCTACCACGACCTTCAAGAACGGTCGGCAAATAAACAATAAGTGCAGCAGAGATTGAGCGTGTTGCACTCTCCCAAAGATAGCTAGGTGTATGGTCTACGGCATAATAATCAATAGTTTCAAACTTAAACATCGGATTTTTAAATGTGGTGGGCTTGGCAAAAAAGAATCCCATACCTTCGTCACAACTGACATCAATAATCAGGCTATTGCGTTTAAGGCATGATTTTTCCGATTCAACAACAAAATCAGTAGGATTTTCCGTTTCCTGAAAGGTACCGTTGACGATAATATCAGTTTCACTAATCAGATCCGTCAGTGGTCGTAAAGTTCCATCGTGTTCAACCACAACCATGCGTGGCTCACCCTCACGGCCTTCTCTAACCTTGACGTAATGACAATCAAGCACCTCTTCACGCACCTCATGATCGGGCCGCTGAGTGCAGATAGTGATATCTCTGAAACCATGCGCCTTAAGCGCATAAATTGCGCCACGGCTAACCGCGCCAAAACTAAAGATAACCACTTTGCGTTGATTGCCGTAGTGCCCATCAATACCTTTAAGTTGTAGCGCATGAATGACCGCGCAATAACCAGCCATTTCATTATTTTTATAGAATGTATGACGCCCCATATGACCGCTTGGTGCCCAAACAAACATGTCTTCAAAAGCAATGAGTGTCTGCTTACGATCAAGTGCAGCTTGGGTGATGTCGCGTTGTTGAACGCAATGGACATAACCCCAAAGGGTTCCCCCTTCCTTAAGTTCCTGTAAATCGGCCAACACTGGCTTGGCAATAATCACTGAACCAACATTTGCCAGTAGCTCGTGGCGAGTCGCTATGCCACCGGTCTGTGAAGCAATTTCCGAGTCTGAAATACCAAATGGTGCGCCGTAACCCTTTTCAAATATCAGTTGGCGACGAAGATGTTCAGGGATTCGAGAAAGATGTTCAGGGTGAATGGGTAGACGCTGCTCATCCGTTTTTTTTGAAGTCCCAATGACTCCCATTGATAATGCGTTCATGCGGTTTCCTTTTATTGGATCAATACGTGGAATTTCATGAACGAATGATTAGTGCCGCAAATGAGCTTGCTTGGTTGTGTTTTGCTCTGTCGCAAGCGCTCCAGAGTTTTAAGAAAGTGTTACTGTTTAAATAATGGAAAACAGGAGGGAGGCTTATTCAAGAATATTTTCGAAGAAGCTTTCAGTCTCTTTATGAAAAAAGGATAACATACAATATGAAATTGTCCTAATTGGGGGGCAGGAAAAAGAATTTAGTGCACGCAGAAAGGGCCAAACCAACCTTTATATTCGGTTCGTAGCAATCCTGTCATGGCGAAGCCTTAATAATAATCTGCGAATCAAGTCCTCACCCTGAAGATTTTCAATCTGACCCCACCGATTCATAAAATTATTCCACATAGCTTTAAAGCCGCATCCATCGTACATTTGCAATCACCTAGGGCTTTTGCTTGTTTCAAAACTACTTTCGCAGCCTCACATTGATTTTGTTTTGCAAATATAAGCCCCCGCAAAGCCAATTGTTTGCCTATTTTATACTCTTTTGAAACCACCGCGAGCAAACTTAAAGCAGTATCGTAATAACCATCATCAATGAGTGGTCTAATTGCATCTAATCGTTGTTTATTATGTCGTAGCTCCATGTACGATGATGAATCCATGGGCTCGGCATCCACACCAGTAATATCATCATCAGTAAACATCAGTCCACCTTCTAATACAAAAGTTCCAGTGCTGCCAAACCCTACAGACTCACTCAAATAGGTTCCGTCAGCAGCATATGCAGTGAGTTCAACAGAGTATTCTTCCTGTTCATTTTTTGTACTCTTCACAGCATTGATTTTTGATAAAGGAAAATATGTTTCCATGTCAATGCGTTTCGAAGTCACATCATAATAGGATGTAGTGCTGCCTTCTTTTTCAATCCGTTTTATTTTCAATCGGTACGTTATTGCACTTTCCACAGGCTGCCAGTGAATTACGCCATCTTCATGACTCACCTGTACCTTCTTATCATCAGCCGCAGGCCAATCAACTTTCAATTTAGGGCCTATGGTAAAAGTGAGCGATTCAACACCCATATGCTCTACCACATCAACTTCAATCCCTTTGCTCTGCCAGTCGTATTTGCCAAAACCATTAAATTCAAGATCCTGTTCATGCCCATTGGTAACCTGGAATGTTTCACTAGACTCAGGCTTATTATCCCACCCATGAATATGTAATCCGTTGATATATACTTTGCCAGCAGGCAACCGTAAATATGCCATGCCTTCATCATCCGTAGCGATTACTTCAGTTTCATATTTTCCGTCTAATTTGATTGTAAACTGAACGCCGACCGCAGGCTTCCCATCGTATAGAAACTTCAAATTCAAAAAGCTATCTCCCAATGGCGGCATGGATGGATTCTTTATCTCATAGTCAAATCCACCGTATGTTTCATGAATCGAAAAGAAATTTGAATATGAGAGTGAAGAACGATGTTTTGTACTAGTCGCTTTTGTACCACTAGTATTTGCTCCATTACCTGTGAAACTCGACATCCCAGCAAGAGACGCAGAATAAATCAAAAAAGCACTCATCAAACATGTCATGAACACTGCCCCAAAAACACCCGAAAAGGATAGTTTGGTATCAAAACTGTCATCGCCCTTAAATGCATCCCAAGCCGTGATTGCCACACTTATGATGATAAATACTATGTTCCCATAAATAAACACGACTGCTGCGGTAGACATGAAACTTAAATCTTGAGAAGTTGATTTGGTAATTTCACTAAGCTGCATCAAAACCCAGCCATACATGCTAAGCAGCCAAATGAAAAATAACGCCGTAAATAAAATAGCGCGATCCCAGCGCCTGTTTACGAAATGCCCACCAACGCCTGAAACTAAAGATAATACTATAGCAACTATGTTTCTAACCATACATTCCACCCTTTCCTAATCACTATCCTTAAAATGGGAGCTAATCCACTGCTGTCCCACAAAACAATCGGGGGTAGGTCTCCATTACCGAATAACTTTACTCAACAGAGTATAATGAACATTAGCATGTTCAGCAATTTCACGCACCTTGTAGCCACGCTCTCTGTATGCAGCAGTCATCCTTTCACATTTTGTCCTGCAATCGTTATGCTTAGCGCTTATCATCGCAAACGACCAAGAGAGATTTACAAAAAAGAGCAAGCTGGATTAAGTCTTGTTTTGCGCATTTTCTATTCGTTGTTTCAACAAACCCACCACCTCATCAACCAAACCCTCTTCCGCTTCGGCTTTTTGCTCCAACACCCAAAGCGGTTTATCGCTTGGCCAAAGGGGCAAAAGCTTCACTGCATCTTTAGCCGTTGTGACGATTGGGTGAGGATTTCCAAACATCATTGAAACATCATCGGCTGAATATGCATGGTGATCAATAAAGTTGGTATGCTCAGCAATGCTGAAGCCTAAATATTCTAAATCTCTAATCACGCGCTGAGACCTTGCTATGCCTGTCACCACATGAATTTTTTCTGGCGGCACGAGTATTTCAGCAATAATATCATTCCAAGTATGAATACTTTTGCTGCTTGCCGACCAAACCCATTCTTTTTTATTGGATATTGGCATACACACACTACTTCGCACCACAATATCAGCGCGCTCTAACGCGCCAACAGGCTCACGAAGCGGCCCTGCGGGAAGTAAAAAACCATTACCCACACCCTCAGCAGGCACCAACACAATATCACACACCCGCTGAAGTTGCCTATACTGGAAACCATCATCTAAAATCATGATATCGCCATAATTTGAGGCGATTTCAGCGCCTTTGATGCGATCTCGCCCCGCAATCACAGCGCAACCACTCAAGCGATGCAACAGCACGGCCTCATCACCCACTTCATGGGCTTTGGAATATTCAGAGACCAAATGCGGCGTTTGATTATTGGCACCATCACCACGAGACAACAAAACGGGCTGAAAACCACGCGTTTTCAATTCTTGCGCCAGCCAGACAACAAATGGCGTTTTTCCGCTTCCACCCACTGTAATATTGCCTACTGAAATCATAGGGACGGATGGTTTTACTGATTTTTTGAGCCGGTTTTGTTGATCTTTTTTTGCTAGATAAGCATAAACCGATGCCAAACCACGTAATAAAACGTTTGGCCTATACGATTTTCTCCACCACATGTGTTCAATGCGTTGATGCAGCACCTACTCTCCCTTTTCTAACCTTGTGTTTATGTCGTACATTTTATATCTCGCTCAGCTTGATGATCTACTGCTAATGTCGCACAGATTGCATGTTTCTTTTTTATTTCACAAACACAAGCTGTATCAAACCATAGCGGTTAACGCTTTTCTCACAGCCTCGTGTTTAAGCTCTCCATCCCAAACATTCACCCCTTTTGCTAAAGCTTCATCTTGAAGCACTGCCTGCTCTAAACCCAGCTCGGCAATCTTTTTCACATACGGAAAAGTTGCAAAAGTAAGTGCTTGGGTGCTGCTTTGGGCAACCGCTGCGGGTAAATTTGGCAAACAACAATGAATAATGCCTTCTTCTTGATAGGTGGGTTGGGCATATGAAGTGACCCGACTGGTTTCACTCATACCACCCTGATCAATCGCAACATCCATAAACAAACTACCCCTTGGCATCAAGCCAATCATGGCTCGAGATAAAAGCTGTGGCGCATGTTCGCCCGCCACCAGTGCAGCACCAACCAACACATCACATGTTGGTAATAGGGCTTTTAAGTTTTCTTGGCTGTATAGTGAAGTGCGAACCTTATCGCCAAAGGTTTGTTTTAAACTCAGTAAACACCCTTCACTTTGATCAAAAATCACGACCTCTGCGCCCAAACCAATCGCCACTTGTGCTGCATGTCTGCCAACATTACCACCCCCAATGATGATAACCTTGCCTTGCCCAACACCTGTGATGCCGCCAAGCAACATCCCTTTTCCAGCAAAATTACCCATGCAATTTTTTTGCAATAAATGTGCTGCAAACAACATCGCAACACGCCCTGCAACTTGGCTCATTGGTGCTAACAATGGCAATGAACCGTTATCCAACATCACTGTTTCATAAGCAATGCCGCACATTTTTTTCTTTAATAACGCCTTGGTTAATTCAGGTGCGCCAGCTAAATGTAAAAAAGTAAACAACCCTAAACCTGCTCGAAAATACGTATATTCTTGGGGCAAGGGTTCTTTCACTTTAAGCACCAAATCAACATTCCAAACATCTACGGCTTGTTTAACAATGTTCGCACCAGCGTCCAAATAACTTTGGTCTTCAAAACCACTGCCTATGCCAGCAGCTGCTTCAACATCAACCCTATGCCCTTGAGCCACCAGCTCTGCGGCTTGATTTGGCATCATGGCGACACGAAATTCACCATTTTTAATTTCTTTAGGCACACCAATTCTCATTTTCTCGCTCCTTTGCTTCAACACAAACAACCAAATATAAAAATATGGCGAAAGCCAACCAATCATGACAAAGTATGACATAACACTTTAAAATGAATATGTTTCTAATTGATATCATAGGAGAGAGGCAATCAATATAACAATATGACTAATAATAAGGTTAATCCTCTCCCTAATGATTGGCAGGAAGCAATAACACTTTTGCTTTCACAAACTTCCATTGCTTTTTTATCAACCCAAGGCGTAAAGTCACCTGAAACATCCATGGCACCTTACGTTATATTTCAAGGGGATATTTTACTGCATTTATCGGCCTTGGCGCGCCACACCCAAAATATCCAAACACAATCTGAAGTTGGTTTGATGATTTGCACCCCTGAACAACAAACAACATCTATACTTTCTCTGCCCAGAATAAGTTTACAGGGCATAGCTGAAAAAGTGCCTGATCAAAATCTGACCGAAGCTAAAAACACTTATCTGAATCATATCCCTGATGCCGAGCCTTTATTTTCTTTCCCCGACTTTGCCCTATATAAAATAAGTGTTCATGATGTATTCTGGGTTGGTGGTTTTGGTGCAGCGCGGAAAGTCTCGCAAGCAACATGGCAACAAATAACCGACACATCAAATTACACCACAGAGGGTTCACAATAAATGCAAATTTTATTAAAACACGTTGAACATATCGCCAAACAAGCAGGACAAAACATCCTATTGCCTGCGTTTATAAGCCAGTCTACCAGTCAATCCATTAAAAACGATGGCTCTATAGTCACCGAAACTGATCAACAATGTCAGGATTATATTCAAAAAGAACTCGCTGCACTATCCGCAGACATTGGTTTTTTAGGTGAAGAAATGCATGAACAAGAGCAATTGGATTGCCTACATCAAGGTGGGAAATTTTGGTGTGTTGACCCACTTGATGGCACAGGGAACTTTGCAACCCCCATGCCTTTGTTTGCTGTTTCTATTGGGCTTGTCGAAAATGGAAAACCCAGTCTGGCCTGTATTTATGACCCTATTCGTGATGAAATATTTTCTGCAACTCAAGGCAGTGGTTTATATATTAATGGTGAAAAATATAATCCTATTGTTTACCATAAAAATTTAAACCAAAGCATTGGTTTTGTTGATTTTAAACGTTTGCAGCCAGAGCTGGCTATGCATGTGGTGAGCCATCAAATTTATCGCAGCCAACGTAATCTTGGCACTTGTGCTCTGGAATGGGCATGGCTTGCTGCTGGTCGCGCTCAATTCATTGTCCACGGTGGGCAAAAACTTTGGGATTATGCTGCAGGATTATTGCTGGCTGAAGAAGCGGACTGCGTGGTGAACGATTTTAAAGGCAATCATCCTTTTCAACATGGCAGATTAAGCTGCCCTATTTTGGCGACTTCAAATCAAAATTTAAACCAGCAGTGGTCAGCTATTCTAAAAAAATAACCTCTTGCTGCAAGTGCATACAAGCGCTGATTGTTACGCCGCTTGCTACCCCAGTTATTGACTCGATTGTTGACGTTTATGTTGAAGGCTTTACGCTTTCCCTCCGTGAAGAATAACCCCCTCAACCAAGCCATCAAGTTATGTACTGATGAGATGAAAGACGTTAACGATTGTATCCACGAAAATTTACAATCTGATATCGCCATGATTCCTGCGATTGGTCACTACATCATCAACAGCGGTGGCAAACGTTTGCGGCCATTATTATGCCTACTGATTGCCAAAATGTTTGATTATCAAGGGCAACGGCATATTCCTTTATCGGTTGTAGTCGAATTTATTCATACGGCATCTTTATTGCATGATGATGTTGTTGATTCATCTGAAATACGCCGCAGTAAACCTTCAGCCAACGGTGTATGGGGTAATCAGGCCAGTGTTTTGGTCGGTGATTATTTATTTTCGCGCTCATTTCAAATGCTGGTACAAGACAACGATATGGGTATGCTTAAATTGATGTCCGATGTGACCAATGCTTTAGCTGAAGGCGAAGTTCTGCAACTTTCACGCACCTTTCATTTGGAAATGACCGAGGAAGAATGTTTAGAGGTAATTGAACGTAAAACGGCTGTTTTATTTGCCGCAGCTGCCGAAGTCGGCGCTCATGTGAGTGGTCAGCCACCACATATCATCAAAAAAATGGCTGAATATGGCATGTGCTTAGGCGTTGCTTTTCAACTGATGGATGATGCGCTGGATTATATCTCCGATGAAGAGGCTGCAGGTAAACCTGTGGGTCACGATTTGGAAGAAGGAAAAATCACTTTACCCCTCATTTACGCTATGGACAAAGATCCTGAATTACGTCAACGTGTCCATACTATCGCTGAGCGTGAAGGAGAAGCTTACGAACATGGTGACCGCGAATGGGTTCGTGATCATGTGCTTCAACACAAGGGCACAGAATACGCCATGTTAAGAGCCAAAGATTATGCGGATCGCGCTTCAGCTTTATTGCCTGAAGTCGAAAACAAAGTTATTTCAGGCCTTTTACGTGACCTAGCTAACTTTTCTGCACAACGTATGTATTAAGGTAGTGACATAGATTGGCTAACCTAGCTTGATTAGCAGGAACATGTTAATTGTATCACTTGCCGAAGAATAGAAGGAGTTTCGAATGATGGATATTGATTTTACTTGGTTAGAAGAAAACTTTTTTAAACAAAAGCTTGATGCAAACCAAAAACAAGTTTTGGCTTCAAAAATAGAAACCGTTCAATACAGCGCTGGCAGCGTTATTGTCGAGCAAGGGAGCATGGGGCAAGCCTTGTATGTTGTTCACAGTGGCGCAGCAAATATTGAGTGCAACTGTAATGGCGAACTCACACGTGTTGGTGTTGCCCATCCTGGTGACTTGGTTGGTGAAATGAGTTTTTTAACTGCCGCTGAAGCAAGTGCAACTGTTATTGCCCGAGATGATTGTATTATTTATAAACTTCCCCGTGATGCTTTCACCAGTTTAATGAAAGAGAATCAAGAGTTAGCCTATGCTGTATTTGCCCATTTATTAACACATACGGCGAATGTTATTCGTCAAATGAATGCGGAGAAGGCAGCTGTCCAACACTATATTGCTGGTAGCCGTTTCTAATTTCAAACATCATCTCAGCAATATGCTAAAAATTTTACTATTAAAGCCAAACCGCCGTGTTTGGCTTTTCTGTTTCACACGATGAGTGGCGAATTTGAGGCAATATCCCGTCTCTTTCAAGTGCGCACCCCTTTTGTGCACCCCTTAACGCAAATTGCCAACGGTGATGATGCTTCAGTCCACCAAATACCCCATGATATGGAGCTTGTCATTAGCACAGACTCCGCGGTTTCTGGTGTACACTGGCCTGTTGACATGTCTCTAGAGATTGCCGCAAATCGCGCAGTTGAAGCCGCCTTATCCGATTTGGCCGCCATGGGCGCTGAACCCACTTGGCTCTGGCTTGCCATCATGGCAAAAGACAACAAGAGTCTGGAAGACATGAGTTTGGGTATTGTTCAGGCTTGCTTAAAACATCATGTTGAACTGGCTGGTGGTGATACGGTTTCATCACCAACCAACATCATCAACGTCACCGTAGCAGGTCTTGTGCCTCAAGGGTTCGCCATGACTCGAAAGTCTGCTCATGCTGGTGATGAGATTTGGTTAATTGGAAGCTTAGGTCTTTCTGCTTTAGGTTTAAAACAATGGCAAAGTGGCGAACACCAAGGCAGTTGCGTCCAAGACTTTCAGTACATCAAACCACAACTTGAAAAAGGCATCATGCTACGCGAGCTTGGCATCCAGTGTTGCATGGATATTAGTGACGGGCTGCTGCAAGATGCCAGTCATATTGCTCAAGCCTCTCAAGTGCAGATGTGTTTTGAATTAAATCTGTTACAAACGCTACCTTGTTATCAAAAGCTCCAATCATTTACAACTGATGTTCAAGCTTTATCTTTAATGCTAAATGGTGGTGAAGATTATGCTTTACTTTGCACTGCGCCAACGTCAAAACATCAGCCATTAAAAGAACTCGGAGCCACTCAGCTTGGTTACTGTGCAAACAGCAGCAATATTGAGGGTTGCAGGGTAAAATTGATGCAACATGGTAAAGAAATAGTGTTTGATACAAAGGGGTACGATCATTTTGGCTAATACAACATTTTGGTTCCTCAAATGTCTTGCTGCAGGATTTGGTAGTGGCTGGTTGCCCAAAGCTCCTGGTACTTGGGGCAGCTTTTTTTCTCTTATCCCTGCTTACTTTATTCTTCAATACTTTGGCTTACTTGGTTTATGGTGGGCAACACTCCTCATCACCATCATAGCTTTTACCATCTGTTATCTATTATTGCCCACACTTGTTTCCCGTGGCGAAAATCACGATCCGGGCTGGATTGTCATTGATGAGTGGGCTGGTCAGTGGTTATGTTTGGCATTATTACTCAGTTTTGGCCCCGAAATAGAGCTTATCATCCTTCTACCTTTCTCATTTATTCTCTTTCGTAGCTTTGACATCCTCAAACCCTTTCCCATCAAAACTATTGAAACATGGGGTGCTGATTGGTTTTCCATCATCAATGATGATTTGGTTGCTGGCATGATTGGCGCTTGGCTTGGTCTGATTTTACTTTGGACTTTCCTATGACTTTAGCCAAGCAACTGGTGACACAACTACAGAATAAAAATTGGTATCTTCGCTGTGTAGAGTCCTGTACTGCGGGTGGTTTAACCGCCACTATCGGTGCAATCTCAGGTGCTTCAACCGTATTAGACCGAAGCTGGGTGACTTACAGCAATCAAGCTAAAATTGAAGAAGTTGGTGTTCCAGCTCATATGATTAACACTTACGGTGCTATCAGCAAAGAAACTGTTACTGCCATGGCCGAAGGGGCAAGCAAGGGCTGTGAAAGTAATACTGTATCCATTTCAGTTAGCGGCATTGCAGGGCCAAATGGTGGCACAAAAGACAAACCTGTTGGCACGGTTTGGGTAGGTGTAAAAGTGCCACACATGACGACCCAAACGCAATGTTTTCTCTTTTCTGGCACGCGAAAGAAGATTCAAAATCAAGCAATAGACGCCGCTTTAGACCTAACATTAAAACAACTCGCTTCCGTTTAAATCAATAAAAGTCTAGTCTTTGCTTTCTTCATTGAAACAAGGAGTTAGTTATGCGTTGGTCTGGTATGGTTCCTCATGATAATGCTTATTTTCCAAGAAAAAAACTAACCGTTGTTGGCTCTGGTAATGTCGGTGCAACAGCGGCATTCCTTGCCGCTTACAAAGAGCTCGGTGATATTATATTGCTGGATGTGATGGAAGGCATTCCCCAAGGCAAAGCTTTGGATATGTACGAAGCCTCCCCTATTTTAGGCTATGACGCTAATGTTAAAGGCACTCAGGATTATGCAGATACTGCCGACTCCGACTTGGTGATTATTACTGCAGGCATTGCACGTAAACCGGGCATGAGTCGAGATGATTTATTGGCAACCAATGTCAAAATTGTTGCCGATGTGACTGCCAAAATTGTCGAGTACTCCCCACATTGCATTATTATCGTTGTCACCAACCCACTGGATGCAATGGTATATACAGCCAAGCAGGTTTCAGGTTTTTGCCGTAAACGTGTTATTGGCATGGCAGGTGTGCTTGATTCTGGACGCATGCGTTCATTCATTGCACAAAAACTCGATGTTTCAATCAGTGATGTCTCAGCTTTGGTTTTGGGTGGACATGGAGATAGCATGGTTCCTTTACCGCGCTACTCTACTGTTGGCGGCGTCCCCTTAACTGAGATGTTAAATCAAGAGGAAATTGATAAAATCAGCCAGCGCACAGCTCAAGGTGGGGCAGAAATTGTACAGCTCTTAAAAACTGGCTCGGCTTTTTATGCCCCTGGTGCAGCCGTTGTGCAAATGGCCGAGGCAATCCTTAAAGATCAAAATAGAATCTTACCTTGTGCAGCGTGGCTTGAAGGTGAATACGGCATCAACAACTATTTCATGGGTGTACCATGTAAACTTGGCGGTGGTGGCATGGAAGGTGTCGTTGAGCTGGACTTAAATAAAATCGAAAAAGCAGCAATGAAAGCCTCTCTCCGCTCTGTTGAACTTTTAATTAAGCAAGTTGATGCGCTGGGTCACTTTTAAATTGAGCCTCAGCAGCGACATTCTCATGAGAAACAGATGTTTTCCTTGGGTTTAAATGTGGAGTATTTAAATGAACATTCATGAATATCAAGCCAAACAACTTCTCAAGTCGTATGGCATTTCTATCCCTACAGGTAAACCTGCATTTAATGTTGATGAAGCGAAAACTGCTGCCAAAGAGCTTGGTGGCGACTTTTGGGCCGTTAAAGCGCAGATTCATGCTGGTGGCCGCGGAAAAGCAGGTGGTGTCCGCCTATGCAAATCCTTAGATGAAGTAGAACTTGCTGCTTCTCAGCTTTTAGGAAGCACTTTAATCACCCACCAAACGGGCCCGGAAGGCAAAGATGTTCATCGTTTATACATCGAAACTGGCGTTGCGATTGAGCAGGAATTTTATTTAAGTCTCGTGGTCGACCGTGAAAAAGAGTGTGTCAGTTTTGTAGTCTCACCAGATGGTGGCATGGACATTGAAACTGTCGCTGCAAAAACGCCTGAGCGAATTTTAAGTATTCCTGTTGATATTGCGGGAGGGTTTTCATCTTACGTTAGTCGTAAAATGTCGTTTTTTCTGCAGCTAGAGGGTAATGATAGCAAGGTATTTGCAAAGCTAGTGCACTCGTTATATGCCATGTTCCTCAAAACCGATGCTAGTTTACTCGAACTTAACCCGCTCGTTTTAACCACAAACCACAAATTCATTGCTTTAGATGCAAAATTTTCAGCTGATGATAATGCTTTATACCGTCAAATTTCAATTGCAGAATTACGTGATTTAGACGAAGAAGATCCAAGAGAAATCGAAGCATCAAAACACCACTTAAACTACATCGCACTTGATGGTTCTATTGGCTGCATGGTCAACGGCGCAGGTCTCGCTATGGCAACAATGGATATCATCCAACTCAAAGGACAACGGCCCGCAAATTTCCTTGATGTTGGTGGTGGTGTAACAACTGAAACCGTGAAAGAAGCTTTTAAATTATTGTTTTCTGATGACCATGTAAAAGCTATTTTGGTCAATATTTTCGGTGGTATTGTGCGTTGCGATATTATTGCCCAAGGTTTACTTGAAGCTATCAAGACACACCCCATGAAAGTGCCCATAGTGATGCGTTTGGTTGGAACAAACGAAAAAGAAGGGCAAAAACTCATCAGTGATGCAGGTTTGAACGTGCTTTGGGCCAAAGATTTAGACGAAGCTGCAAGTCTGGCAGTGGAGGCGACAAAATGAGTGTTTTATTGGACAAAAATACCCGTGTTATTTGCCAAGGTTTTACTGGAAAACAAGGCACATTTCATTCAGAACAAATGATTGCCTATGGCACAAATTTTGTAGGTGGTGTTACGCCAGGTAAAGGTGGTCAAACTCACCTTAACCGCCCTGTATTTGATACAGTCACCGACGCTGTAAAACAAACCAATGCAGATGCTTCTGTTATTTATGTGCCTGCTCCATTTGCTGCTGATGCGATTATGGAGGCAGCCAGCGCCGGCATCAAACTTATTGTATGTATCACTGAAGGCATCCCTGTTGTCGATATGCTTAAGGTCAAAGCATTCCTTAGGAGCAAAAAATCTACACTTATAGGGCCAAATTGCCCCGGCATTATCACGCCTGGTCAGGCTAAAATCGGCATTATGCCTGGGCACATCCACTTGCCCGGTCGCATTGGAGTGGTTTCGCGTTCTGGCACCCTAACTTACGAAGCTGTTGCACAGCTCACTGAAACCAAACTGGGGCAAAGCACATGTATCGGTATTGGTGGTGACCCGATCCATGGCATGACATTTAGCGACTGTTTAAAATTGTTCGAAGAAGACCCTAATACTGATGGTATTATTATGATTGGTGAAATCGGTGGGGCTGAAGAGGAAGATGCTGCGGCATATATCAAAGCAAATGTTTCTAAGCCCGTAGTTGCATTTATTGCTGGCGCAACAGCACCTGCTGGTAAACGCATGGGACATGCTGGGGCAATTATATCTGGTGGACAAGGTACTGCTGAAGCCAAATTTTCTGCTCTTGAAGCCGCTGGTGTGACTGTTGAGCGAAACCCAACACTACTTGCTGCTCGAATGTTGGAACAATTATAAGATGAAAACTTCAACTCCAAATTTTTCCGATTGCATTAGGAAAAACACTGGCTATATTGCGCCCCACAACGGAAGGGTGACAGAGCTGGCCGAATGTACCGGTCTTGAAAACCGGCGAAGAGAAATCTTCCGTGGGTTCGAATCCCACCCCTTCCGCCAGTTTATGTGGGCATCGTCGCAAGACAAAGCTAGAACACGGAGAGATGGCTGAGTGGCTGAAAGCGCGCCCCTGCTAAGGGTGTATAGAGTTAAATCTATCGAGGGTTCGAATCCCTCTCTCTCCGCCATGCTTGTGCGAGCATTGCTTACTTTTTGTATGGCACTTACTTTCACAGCATGTGATGGAGAAAAAGCGAAAGAAATTGAATGGCAACTGCCTTTGAGTGTCCCTGCTGATCCTCATGCCTCTAGCAAAGGTAAGCAGCTTCCAGAATGGGCTACACTTGTTCAGGGAAATGCTACAGTTGTTCTTTTGGAAAAATCTACTGCAAGACTGTTTGCAGTAACGCTTGAAAATGGCAGTGAAGCTAAGTCCAACGACTGGACTGTTCATCTGCAAGGGTTAGCACAAGGCATCCGCATAAAAGATCATACTTTTATTAACGATGAACAAGTGCAAAATCCGGCTGGTTTCGTCACCTTGTATTATCAAGATACAAAAATGTACGAAGGCTGGTTGTACCAGGAATTTCCAGAATTATTTGGCATGGATAATTCGGACTGGAAAGTTTGGATTAAAGACGTTACTATGCCGCCGTCTTCGCAAGAAGATGCTACATTGCTCCCTTAGCTCAGCTGGATAGAGTATCTGACTACGAATCAGAGGGCCGGGCGTTCGAATCGCTCAGGGAGCACCATTTCAAAAAGGACTTACGAGAAATCGTAGGTCCTTTTTTTATGAGCCAAGCCTCAAAATTCAAAGGTAAGCCACATTTATCATAATGATTAAGCCTTTTAAATCATTGACAAAAATGTCCTGTAGCTTTGTCATATGGAGTATCAAATTAATGCTCTTAAAACTTTTATACAATATCTTGGTCTTCATCTTGCTTAAAGATGAAACTTGTAAAATTTTGTAAGTATTTATAAACGCTTAGACTTTAATATCCAAAAGTGTATTATACTGCTTACATTGGTGGTGTAACTGTTAGAATAAACAGTAAAAGTTGGATGTCTATGACTTGGGTTAAAAGGGGAACACGAATTAAAAAGCTGATGCCTAAAATGATTTCACATAAGCTATTGCTTGCACTCATTTGCTTGAGCATGAGTAATGCCCTTGTTGCATGCAGAACAGCTGTGCCTCAACCATCAGTTCCATTGCACGAACTAAGCAACCCTACTCTGAAATATAAAATGCATAATATAGGGCCACAACAAGCATCAGAATCACAGTCTGTACACTACGTTGACTTTAACCAAGACGGTCACTTAGACCTTCTTGTTGGTGGCCATGAAAACATTGATGGCTTCCATATTGAATGGGGGGATAGCACTGGCAACTGGGTTTTGCAAGGTGGCCCTCTCACAGCAATGCAGCCCCGTGCAATTGCAACCGCAGATATTACTCGTGATCACAATATTGAAGTGCTCATAGGTGGAGAAGGTGATCAAAAAGGCCTGCAAGTGTGGCAGCTAAACCCTCATAAACAAACTTGGACGTTACACTCATCTCCGATTGAAGGCGGTGTTTTTCATGCTGTCAAACTAGCGGACATCAACCACGATAACTGGCAAGATATTATTGCTGTCCGCTCTGACAGCATAGAAGATGGTGGCATCTTTGTGCTGCTCAATGATGGTCAAGGTGGCTGGATTAGAGGCACAGGGCCTATGGTCAAAGGTGTTTTCACTAGCCTTGCGGTAGAAGATCTGAATGCTGATGGTAACCTTGATATTATTGCTTCACGTCGTGGTGGTTTAGGCTCAACACAAGGCGAAAACCGACTCTGGAGTCAATCTGGCGGCATTCAGATCTGGTATGGTGACGGTAATGCGCGCTGGGAACCTTCCATGCTTTATGCTGGCGCTGATGCTGAGTCGGTAACTATTGCTGATGTTAATCGTGACGGTCATTTAGATATTGTTTCAGGTTTATATCAACAAGGTATTAAACTTTGGCTTGGTGGTAACAAAAAAACGTGGCGTGAGTCCCAAGTGAATGACAATGGGACGTGGTCAGCTGTTCGTATTGGTGACCTTAATGGTGATGGTAACAAAGAACTTGTAGCTTCCTCTAGTGTCGGAAAAGGTTTAGCCATTTGGAGCTGGAAACACCGACGTTTCGTTGCTCAAAAAAATCAAGTCCCTGATTATGGTATTTACCTTGATGTGGACTTGGGTGACGTTAAAAACAATGGCCAACTTGATATTGCAGCAACACGTGCTGACGGTGGCGTGGAAGTTTGGTCTACAACAAAACCCAAACCTTTACCCACTAAACAATTTCAGGGAAAAAAAGTGGGAGAAAGACTTTCCATATTTTTTGACTCAGGTTCCGCCCAACTCTCCCCTATTTCCATCACAAGTTTAAATGCTTGGTTATCATCATTAAATGTGAAGTTATCTTCGCTCCGTTTAGAGCTGCAAGGTCGCGCTGATCAACGCCTAATTCACTCCGAGTTGTACCCCAACAATGCTGCGCTTTCTCAGGCACGGGCTGATAGCGTGGCTAATTGGCTTATTAGTCACAATGCTATAACTGAAAATATGAATATTGATGCATTAGGTGACACCTCTCCTTTACCTCCAGGCCTTGACCCCATAGCTTTGCAAAAAAATAGGCGTGTATTTGTCCAAGCTTACCACATAGAATCAACGCGTTTGCCTTTAACTGCTTCAAATATCAACAAACGCGACTTATATCATATTGATGAAAATAAGGTTTTTAAAACCATTGATCAGGTACCTGAATATAAAGTGGGTATAGGCGATGAGCTAAACATCACCTTCTGGCAAGGCGGAAAATCAACAACGCAAAAAGTGGTTGTACAAGTTGATGGTACAGTCTCTTTACCATACCAAGCTGCTTTGCAAGTTGCTGGATATACGCCACGAGAAATTGACAAACTGACCACTGATATTCTAAAAAAATATGAACGTAACCCCCGCGTGGATGTTCAGGTTCTTATCGCCCGCAGTAAATTTGCTAGTATCTTTGGTGAAGTACAAAACCTTTCTAGGCAACCTACAGGGCCTGGAACATATTCACTACGCAATAAAGAAAGCCTTGTCGATTTTTTATCCCGTGTGGGTGGCCCTACCAAAGAAGCAAACCTCAACAAAGTACAGATTATTCGTAATGGCAAAACTGTTTTACTCAACTTATCCCGCGCCATTCGCCAAGGTGATTTATCTGAAAATGCTATTATTGATGACGGCGACACGATTTTTGTGCCTTCATTGGCACAATCGCAGCGCCAAGTTTATGTGCTTGGGCAAGTTGCAAAAACTGGTATTGTTGAATTTACAGGTGAAATGAATTTCCTTGATGCCATTTCAAAATCTGGTGGTTTAACTGATGATGCTTACCTACCAGATATTCGCGTTTTACGTGCGGACCGTGATCAACCGCAAATCTTGGCTGTCAACTTTCAACGTTTTCTTGAGGAAGGTGATTTATCTCAAAATTTAGCTTTGATGGATAAGGATGTCATTATCATTCCATCTCGCCCCATCGCCAACTGGAATAAATTTATTCAAGATATTTCGCCATCCGTCAATTTGCTAGCGCAGCCTCTTAGTATTGCTACACAAATCCTAACCCTCCGTTCACTCTCCGGAGTAGTGAAATAATGGCAGGAAGCACTCAACATAACGAAGGCTACGAACTTAACCTTTCAGAATATTGGCAAATTATCCTGCGCCGGCGTTGGATAATTATTTTTTGTGCGTTATCCATGGGTTTCTTCAGTGGCGTACTGACTTGGGTTAAACAGCCTCCGGCCATTTACAGCTCTAGCTCAGCTATTAAAATTGAGTCTTCCGTAAATGTTGCAGATTTATTATTACGCGGCTCATCTACGCAGCAATTCAGTGATATTCAGACCCAATTAGCAATTATTGAGTCTTATGCCGTGATGGAGCGTGTCGCACAACGCTTAGGGCTTATTCCCCCAGAATTAAGTTCGGAAGAAATTCGAACCAATTCAGATTACATGGATGAAGTACTTGATATCAAAGATAGTATTTCTGTTAATCGTGATGAAACCTCAGGCATTATTCACATTTCAGCATCTTCAACCAACCCAACCAATGCCCGCGATTTGGCACAAGCAGTAGCTGATGAGTTTAAAGAGTTTAACGTTGAAGACAAAAACCGTCGTATTTTTGAAGCAAAAAAATTCATCCAACAACAATTGGTCATTATTCGAGATCGGCTTAAAACTGCTGAAGAGCAAATTCGCGATTACCGCAACAAACATAATTTATCTTTTTCAAGTGCTGACCCAGAACTTATGGCGCGTATTGTTTCCGATTTGGAACAAGAGTTTCGTCAAGCTACTGCCCACTTAGGAGACTTACGTTTTGCTATCAAACCGCTGCGGCAACGCATCAATAGTGGCTCATGGGATTATCAAGCTGTAACGATTGCTGGAAGTGTCAGTAATTACTTTGACCAGCTAAACAAACGTTTGGTAGACATGGCTTTAAAACGCACAGAGTTGATGACTAACTACACCGATGAACATCCTCAAATTAAAGAACTAAGACTGCAAGCTGCTGATATTTTATCCACCATGGTCAGCGAGTTAGACAAACAAATCGAACTCACTCAGCGCCGCATCAGTGACGTTCAAGAAAGCATTGAGAAAACAAAAAATCGTTTCCAAGGTCTCCCTGAACAAGCTCTTGAGTTGCAACGCATGCAACGCACTGTCCGCATCAATGAAGACTTGTTTGATTTATTAGAAAAGAAATATCAAGAGGTTTTAATCAAAGAGGCTGAAAAAGTTCAAGCTGTTTCCTTGGTGCGCCCTGCTATGATTCCAGTGTTCCGCATCAACCCTGTAAACCCTTGGCAAAGTGGTTTTGCTGGCATGATTCTAGGGCTAGTCCTTGGGCTGATTGTCTCGCTCATTCTTGAGGCTATGGACTCTTCTGTTGGTACTATCGAAGAGGTTGAAAGCTTCCTTGATGCGTCCGTGGTTGGTTTCATTCCACAACTTGACCACGATGAAGCCATTGAGCTTTTCTCGGGCAAAGAAGAGCTTAAAACCAGCGGTCACCATTTGGAGCGGCAAATTAGGCTTATTAGCCACTTCTCACCACCCTCAACCATTTCTGAAGCTTACCGCAGTTTACGTACGAATTTATTGTTCTCACAAACTGGTGGCCACAAAGTAATCCTTGTCACCAGCTCTACCGTAAAAGAGGGTAAAAGTACGATTGCCGCAAACCTAGCCGTTGTTCTAGCTCAGCAAGGTGGTCGTATTTTAATGATTGATGCGGATATGCGGAAACCCATGCAGCATCATACTTTTGGCCTCAAACGAGACCCCGGTTTAAGCGAGTGTATTCTTGGCCAGTATCAATGGCAAGATGCTGTTAAACGTTTCTCTGATGTCATGTTAGGTGATATGGGCATTGATCAAGCCTTGCTCACACCAGGTTTAGATCAACTAGAAATTCTCACCTGTGGCATTATGAATGCAAACCCACCCGATTTATTGGCTGCGCCCATGATGGATACAATACTTCAAGAGGTTCGTGAGGAGTATGATCTGGTGATCATCGATATGCCACCACTACTTCATACCACTGATGCAACAATTTTAGCTTCAAAAGTTGACGGTGTTTTGTTGGTTTATCATATTGGTTCGGTTGTTCGTGGCGCACTAAAACGGGTGAAAACGAATATTGAAGCTGTCGGCGGCAATGTGCTTGGCATTATTCTCAACGGTGTTCGCGGAGAGCTTTCACCAGATTATGCCACATACAAAATGGATCGTTATTATGCCTATTCCTATGGTGAAGATGAACAATTGCGTGGCAATATATACCAACAATTCATATCCAAATCAAAGCGTCGTTTTACGCGTGGCTGGCAAACGCTAAAAGATACTTTGGATAGATATAGGTCGTAGTCCTTTATGCAAAAGGATTTTAATCATTATGTGCGTCATAAAAAGCGTAGAAATCGCTTTATTGCACTTGTATTGATTACGCTTATCGCTGCAGCAACGGCAGTTCTAATCCGCGATTGTGCTCAAAGTATCGATGAACCCTACAATAAAGAGTATAAACCCATGGACAAACTACGAGACAAAGACAACACACGAGGCGTTTTCTAAGCATGAAAACAATTCGGGTGCCCATCCCACCCACCATTCTTCTAACCTTTGTTTTAACCACACTGCTACTGTACAGCGCTTATCTTCTCGCCCCTCAACTTGTGCAAGGGCCTATTCTTGTTTTTGCTGGACTCATGGTTATCATCATCACTTTCTCAAGTGTAGAACTTGCTTTGTACTTCCTTATTCTATCAACATTACTCTCCCCTGAGCTCAACTTCGGAGGCTCCACGCGTGGTGAGCTTGCAGCCGGTTTAACCACAACTACAGAATCCCGAGGCGTCACCCTTCGATTAGATGACATTATGTTGGCCTTGATTTGTTTTACATGGATGTTTCGTATGGCCATTAAAAATGAGCTAGGAATTTTACGTTATACACCTATCAACCAAGCCGCGGGTTTATATTGGTTTGCCTGTGCCTTTACCACCCTAATCGCAGTATTTGCGGGTAATGTTGGCATGTATGGTATTTTCTTCGTGGTAAAATATTTAGAATACTTTATTTTATTTTATATTGTTGTGAATCACTTGCACGATGAAGCCATCATAAGGCGATTTCTAATCGTTATGATTTTCACCTGTTTAGCCGCTTCAGTGATTGGTATTTCACAAATCCCATCAGGGCTTAGGGTATCCGCGCCTTTTGAAGGCAATGAGGGCGAACCCAATACTTTTGGTGGCTATTTAATGTTCATGTTTTGTATTGTCTTGGGAATACTTCTTCACATCAATGATAAAAAGCAGCGACTTATGCTATTCGTGACACTTGGAATCATCTTAATCCCTTTCGCTTTCACAGAATCTCGAAGCTCATATCTTTCCTTTATTGTCGCGATGATTTGTTTCCTCTTTTTTGCTCAAAAAAAGACACTATTAATCTTTATGTGTCTATCTAGTTTGGCTCTCGCCCCTGTCGTTTTGCCACAAAATGTTATTAATCGTATTATGTTTACTTTCAATCAAGCTGAACAATCTGGTCAATTGGATGTAGGTGGTCTCAAGGTTGATACTTCCACCACTGAACGCCTGCGTGCTTGGGAAGAAGTCTTAACCGTTTCATTTCCTGAAAACCCTATTTTTGGTGTTGGCGTGACAGGTGGTACGTTTCTTGATGCTCAGTACCCTCGTGTACTACTGGAAACAGGTATCATTGGCTTGATTTTATTCATTTGGTTTTTACGACGTGTCTGGGTGATGTTGCGAAAAAGTAGTCAGGATTTAAAAGATCCCGTAATGCGGGGTGTAGCCTTAGGCGCACTCTGTGGCTATGGCGGTCTTTTGGTTCACGCAATTGGTGCCAATACATTCATTATTGTGCGTATTATGGAGCCTTTTATGATTATTTTGGGGCTTATTTTAGCCATGCGAATGATTGAAGCCGAGAAAAAGAGGGCTGATGGCCACATCTAGATAAAGGTCTCCTATAAAACAACATCCTCAACCACAAACTGAACTGCATCACCACCTCGAAAGTCATCCGTTTGCAGTTGACCAACCAATGATACTGTGAGCCCCTGCTGCAAATCAGCCTCCAAAACACTGCCTCCAAAAACAACCGCGTTGGCAAAATTTTTGCCATCAGTAAGCTGCAAACGTATCACTCCTCCTTTAAGCTTTTTCATATCAACAACAGTCACACCTTGAAGTAACCACAAACATGCCGGGTTACCCTGTCCAATAGGTTCAAATCGTTTAAGCCGGGTAGCTAAACCAATATGCAATGCTGTTAAGCTTAGTCTGCCATCAATAGGGAAATGATTTTTAATATTGCTTACTTCTTGTTGATGATTCACAGCATCAGTGAAATCTAAAACAAATGCGTTCCAGTTCGCTGATTTTACTGTTCCTCCACCTGCCCCCTTATGCCCACCAAAACCTTCCAAATGCTCTGCACATGCTTGCAATAGTTCCCCAACATGAAAACCTTTCTGCCCACGCAATGACACACGGATATTTCCCGCCTGATCCGTAAACCCAACTGCCGCAGGTAGTCCGTGTTGACGTGATAGTCGGCCTGCAACTAAACCAACGACACCAGCATGCCAATTTTGATCATACACTGCTAAAATTTTGCTATATCCTTGGTTTAATAAACCTTTATCACCATTGATGACTTTCAATTTTTCAACAGCTGCTTTAAAGGTGTCTGTCTCAATCTTTCGGCGTTCTTGATTAAAAGTATCCAAGGATTGGGCTAACATTGAAGCTTCTTCAGGGTCATCACTACATAACAAACGCATAGCTTGTTCCCCATGATGCATACGCCCTGCTGCATTCACACGAGGTGCCAAATAAAAACCAATACTTTCTGTAGAAATACGCTGGCGATTAATCTTAGCAATCTCTAATAAAGCAGACATGCCTACGGATGGCGATGTTTTGAGTTGCTGCAAACCAAAGTGAACCAGTACTCGGTTCACACCCTGCAATACCATCACATCGGCAACCGTTGCCATAGCTACGCGGTCTAAAAGCTGTTTCAAATCATAACTAGGGCGCTGGCCTCGCTCAGCCAATATCTTCCATGTCGCCATCAGTAGAAAAAATGCAACTCCCGTTCCACATAAAACACGCTCCGCAAAGCCACAGTCTTCTCTTGCTGGGTTTAATAAAGCAAACGCTTTGGGTAAAATTTCATCAGGTAGATGGTGGTCTGTGATAATCAAATCAAAACCTAACGCTACTGCTTCATCACTTGCTTCTAAACATGTTGTGCCTGTATCCACACTCAAGCCCAGTGTCGCCCCAGCCTTAAAGGCTTGCCGTACAGGCTCAACACCTATTCCATGTCCATCATCGGCGCGATGCGGAATAGAAAACGTTACTTTAGCACCAGCAGCCTGTAATGCTGATACCAAAATAGTTGTACCACTCACCCCGTCACAATCAAAATCTCCAAAAATATGGACATTTTCTTTTGACTCAACAGCAGTAGCCAGCCTATGCGCAGCTTTATCCATATCCTGCATCAAAAATGGGTCTGGTAAATCAGATAAAGCAGGCGTAAAAAATGCATCTGTTTCATGCAAATTTCTTGCTTCAAGCAAGCCTTGCCATGCTGACAATGGGTTGTCTGCTAGCAGCTCATTGTGGCGCCAAGCTAGCGTGTGCCCTTTTCTTGTTTGACTTCCTGCCAAAATATCACTCATCGCGTTGCCAACATTACTGCCCGCTGAGGTGCTGGGTATCCTTCAATCGTTTTTCTTTTATCATAAGGGTCTAAGAAGTCATTTAATGATTCAAAAGTCATCCAATCAGTAGACCTCTGTTCTTCCACACTTGTAATATTCAAATCAACACAACGTACATCTTTAAAACCCAAACGTTTTAACCAAATGGTCAGCATTGCAACCGATGGAATAAACCATACATTTCTCATTTTTGCATAGCGCCCCTTGGGTATGAGACATGTATTTTCATCACCATCAATCACCAACGTTTCAAGAACCAATTCTCCACCTTCTTTGAGTAAACCCTTAATTTTTAACAAGTGTTCCAAAGGTTCTCGGCGATGGTAAAGTACCCCCATTGAAAAAACCGTATCAAACATTGCCATATCACTTGGCATCTCATCAATACCCGTAGGAATCAAAAAAGCATGTGTTTGAGGAAGGTAACGTTTAATTACTGCAAAATGCAAACTGAATAAAGGTGTAGGGTCAATGCCAAGTGCAAGCTCGGCTTCTTCCCCCATCATTCGCCATAAGTGATAACCTGACCCGCAACCAATATCAAGGACACGTTTATCCTTTAACGATGCAATATGCGGCACCACACGGTTCCACTTCAAATCTGAACGCCATTCAGTATCGATGTGTACACCAAACAGGTCAAAAGGGCCTTTGCGCCATGGATGAAGCTTTTTAAGCGAAGCTTCAATATCCTCATTTAATATTGCACAGCTGGAAGCATCTCCAATAGACACAACATCCCGTAAGTTCGGGTATGCAACATCAACTTCAGGTAAAACATCTAGACCAGAAGACCATTTTGAATAGTCACCATGCCCAATAATTTTTTCCCAACCTTGCTCGTAAAGCTGCAAAAGTTCATTTTTATAATCAGCCAATGCTTCTGCTGAAAGCAAGTCTTGTAACCTTTTATATTCTTGCTGCTTGTATTTAGATGTAAATGCCACCGAAACCTCTCAATTGGAGCGTGCAATTCTAAAGCTTTCTTCAATAAAGTGGTAGTCACCAAAAATCATTCATATCACGAATAAGGAAAATCCTTAGGCAGAAATAGTTGAACTACCTACGTTGAAGACCGTGAGCAAAGCGATAAGTATCTTATGACTGTTGCGAGCGGTCGTAAAAAAACACATGGCGGAGATTCCTATGTTCAAGTCAATACTAACGCTAACACTTACGATGATTGTTACAGCTCTTATGCCAACACAAACTTTTGCGTGGGAGCAACATATGCTACCCACATCATTTAGCCAAAGTAGCACTGCACACTATGGTGGAAATAAAGCACCATTAGTTTTAAGCCCCAGCCATATCATGTTAGCGGCTGCAAATACTCATGGTATGCAAATTTGGAGCTCACACGATGATGGTATCAACTGGATTTCATCCCCGCTTCATTCATCTCTTTCAACCTCTATCACGCAAGCTTACCTTGCAAACGATAGACTAGCGCTTGGCTGGAGCCATGAAACAGTAAAACAGTACCTACTATGTTTCATTACTCTGCCACTTCTGGTCGCTGGAGTGCTTCATCACATGTATGGCCGCTCGCAAGCTGGAATATCATCCATGTAAGCACTTCAGCCTCTGGAGACCTTGTTGTTTTAGCAACAAAACCTTCGACAGGTAAACTTGTTGAGGGTGAATTATTTATCTTATACGGTAATAACAATGGTTGGAGCCAACCTACCATGGTAAGCCAAGTCAATGCTTTGGTTACAGATGCTACACTCATCTCACATCCTTCAGGATTACAAAGCGTTGTATGGAGTCAGCGTAACAATCAAGTATGGGAAGTGGTTGTGCGTAATAGCAATGATGGTCAAGTATGGAACACTATGATTCCTGTGGTGCAAAATATAGCGGCACCTTATTTCCAAGAAGCAGCTGTACATATTGCTGCTGATGCACTTAATCAGGAAGAAATTGCTTTAGCTTTTACAGGCTGGAAAATGCAGGCATACAGTCAAATTTGGAGCAAAGCTTTTAATGCTGTCACAGGTACTGTGACACAAACTATGGCTCAGCTTCCAGATGCTGGCGATATGGTTGTACAGCCATCATTGGTAACACTTGCCAACAACACTTGGGCGGTTGCATGGCAACAAAAAGTAGGTATTGATTCAGAAATTTTAGTCGCACAACATCATGCAGATGGCAGCTGGAGTAGTGCTGTTAACGTATCTGTTGATCCTATGCATATGGATCGTGACCCACACATTGCGCTAGGCTCTTCAAAAACATTAAATATTGCATTTACGCGTCGTTTACAAGCAGACACCCAAGAGGTGTACACCTTTTCTGAAGGGGATATTTTGGATGTTTCACTTGATAGTGATGGTGATGGTGTGGCTGATAGCCAAGAAATTGGTTTTGACCTTAATCATGATGGCATTGATGATTCACAATCAGCAAGGGTTGCAACTTGGTCAAATCATGAAGGGCGTTACGCTCTGATCATGAAAGGCAACGGAAACTTATACCAAGTACAAGCACCATCATTTAATGGAACACACTTTGAGGCACCCCAAACACATCAGGTTTCAGGTAGCCTGTTCTCTTTCCAAATTCATGCTTTGAATATCGGTGAAAGTACGCAAGTTCATTTGGTAACCCCTCATACTTTGGCACCTGATACAACATGGTTGAAATTGAATCCAAACGCACAGTGGGCAGATAGCGAAAGAGAAAATGTGTACCTTGATAACCAAGGAACAGGATTAATTATCAACCTTACTGACGGTGGTTCAGGTGATGAAGATGATATTAGCAACGGTGTCATTATTGACCCTGCAGTGTTGGCAACTCCAAATGCGGTAACTACAAACCCAGATATACATAATATTTCAGCTACTCAAGCCAGTGATAGCCAAGGCGGCGGTTGCATCATGTCTACAAATCCACAATCATCTTGGAGTTGGTTGCTTGTGATGATTATCACAATTGGTACATTTATTGCTAACAAACGGAAACAGCTTTAATGATGAACATATCAAACATTTAGAGCTAAGCCGTACGAGGGGGGGGGGAGCTCAAATGAATACAGCTACACTGAATCATACCGTGGCTCAAATCAGCTCATCATACCGTAACATGCAACTTTTGATTTTTGCCATTATTGTAACAATTATCATTAGCACATTTTATATTTCATCGGTTCGCGTTCAACTTTCAGAAAGTAATATGCACATCATTCATACAACATATGCAATCGACTTAGAGCTAACATCTGCACATTTATGGCTTGAAGAAATTATTGCTGGCGATGATAGTCTTAGCTTAAAAAATGATGTGTGGTTTCACCTCGACAACGCTGAAAAACATATGCAACACATGTTGCATACAGCAGGTGAACAGTCACAACAAAAAATTACTACAATGTTAGAGCAAATACGCTTGTTAAGGCATATCGCAAAAGAGCGACTTATCACCCCTCAAGCTGGTGCAACAAATAGTTTAGATCAGAAGTTTGACAAATTATATCAAAATATTGAGATTCTTACTGGCGAAGTTAAGAAACATGCTCAAGCTGTAGTCGCACATGATTTGAAATCATTAAACATCATAAGATATGCCGTTGTATCTACACTCTTATTGGCTTTTTTAATGATTGCGCTGTTATTACACAAGCTTGAAAAAAACCGACAAAACCAACAACAAAAAGAATTGATTCTAGCTAGTTTTCCAGAGGAAAACCCCAATCCAGTTCTCTTTGTTAATGAGCAGAAGAAGCTTACCTATGCTAACCAAGCAGGTAAGCTGTTACTCGAAAGGATTGGAGTAAAACTCAATGAAAAAATACCTCAAACATGGTTTGATTACTGCAATACGCAAAAACAAAAAACATCCAGCTCTGAATTAACCATTGAACTCGAAAGCTACAGCTACCTTCTCCACTTCGAACAAGCTTTAGATTGCCACACTCACATTTATGCACATGACATCACTGAGCTACGCACCAGTCAGAAGGAGCATTTGCAACTGGCTGAAATCATCAAACAAACCACTGATCTTGTTAGTATCATAAAACCCAACGGCCAAATCGTTTATATGAATCCTGCTGGTCGTCAGCTACTGGATATTACAACAACTGAAGATATCAGCCAAGAAAATATATTTACTTATCTGGCCGATGAAGAGTCCTTGCGCATGAAGAAGGAGATTATTCCTGCTGCCAACTCAAATGGGACTTGGAGTGGTGAAACGACATACAAACAAACCAATGGTGAAACCTGCCCTGTCTCCTGTGTTTTTCTTGGTAACCCTGGAAGACAAAAAGAAAGTAGTCACTATTCAATCATATCGCGCGATATTCGCGAGGAAAAAGACCTACAAAGCAAACTTGAACACACCCAAAGACTTGAAAGTTTGGGTGTACTTGCTGGTGGTATTGCTCATGACTTCAACAATCTTTTAACTGCCATTTTGGGCAATGCAGCTCTCGCAGGAAAAATGTTTGATGGGCAACATCCTGTTAAGAACAAGCTTACTCACATCACCAAAACAAGTGAAAAAGCCGCCAAATTATGCCACCAAATGCTTGCTTATTCGGGCAAAGGTCAATTCATCATTCAACCCATTCATTTGGGCAAAGTCATCACTGAAATGGTTGGTTTAATGGAGGTTGCTATTTCTAAAGATGTCTCTATTCATTATGATCTTAATGAAGCTATTCCCTTTATCGAAGGGGATATGGCGCAAGTCCAGCAGGTCATGATGAATTTAGTCACCAATGCCAATGAAGCTATTGAAAACAATAAACCTGGCGCCATTAAAATCACTACGGATGTTACATACTTAGATGCAGAAGACCTAAAATCTTCTTATTCAGGTGGCAATTTACCTAGCGGTGAGTATGTCGTTTTATCGATTACAGATAGTGGAAGTGGCATCAAACCTGAAATACTAAGTAAAATATTTGACCCCTTTTTTACCACCAAATTTACAGGCAGAGGCTTGGGTATGAGTGCTGTCTTAGGCATTATTCGTGGCCACAAGGCTGCACTTAAAATTCACTCTCAAATCGGAAAAGGCACACGTTTTAAAGTGTTTTTTCCTGCTACAGAAAAAAAAGAAGATACCGTATGGGATAAAACCATTGCAATCCAGCCGCATGCTTTTGATACAGTGCTTATCATAGATGACGAGGAAATTATTCGCGAAACTGGTGCTGACATTCTCCAAGAGCTTGGTTTTAAAACCGTTTTAAAAGCTCAAGATGGTTTAGTTGGTATTGAGCTTTATCAAAAGCATCACCAAGACATCCAAGTCGTGCTTCTTGATATGACTATGCCAAAACTCAACGGCGCTGAAACTTTCATAGAATTACAGCGCATTAACCCAGATGTAAAAGTAATACTATCCTCAGGCTATTCGGAACAAGAAGCTACACTACAGTTTGAAGGCAAAGGGCTTGCTGGTTTTATTCAGAAGCCTTATTTGCCACAAGACCTAGAGTCAATGATCACCAACACGCTTTTCACTCAAGTTGTTTGAGTGAAAAAGATGACACTACAGCGACAATCGATTTAAGAATTCTTGCCCTGCTAAAAATGTTTCTGGTGGCGTTCGATCTGCAAGAGCTTCTAGTGCAAAAAGGTCTTCATCGACATGATCAAGCATGGCTTGATTGCCAATGATTTCACGTGAATCATGTTTAAACACAATCGCATTGTGATGAGCAGCATGAATATGAGCTTGATTAGACTCGTCAAGAGCATCAACAAAATCAATATCACCATAACATGTACACAAATAAGTTTCTTGTTTCCGGGAGCTCATGTGAATACCTGTACCACGCACACCTAAAACAGCGGTATTCGTATAAATGGTTTTCTGTACACGGCGCCTAAAAACCGCTGAAAAGGCACCGTAAAGAAATTTTAGCGCAATATTCTCTGAGCCTTGGGGTAAAGTCAGTTTTGAGCTGCTAGCAATACGGTACACACTACCATCTAAACTTAAAGTCACTCTCGATAAGCCAGCCGTAATCACTTGGTCGCCAAAGTGAATATTTGTGCTTTTATCTGCACTTTTCCCGTTGACCCAAACTTTCCCGTAAATCGCATGAATTTTCCCATCGCCAGCAGCCATAACCAACGCTGGTGTCATGGTAAAAAAAACAAATACCAAAACCTTTTTATACATCATAATAGCTCCTTTAATCATTCTGCTGGTTAAGTCGTACGTATGGCTCAAAACTTACAAAAAAATAACCCACTGTTTTCAATGGGTTATTATCTAATAACTTACTTTATGGTATAAGGTGCGTATCAAAATGGAATGTCATCATCAACCGGCACCGAATTAAAATCTGGCTGGTCTGCAAATGGATCATTGGTTTTGGCTGATGGTTGTTGCTGCCCACCACCTTGTTGATAGCCACCGCTTTGTTGACCGCCGCCACCATCACCGCGACCACCAATCAAGTCGAGCTTATCAACAGAAACTTCAACTGAAGTACGTTTCACCCCTTCTTTGTCATCATATTCACGGATACGAAGCTCGCCCGTGATAGCAACTTGGGCACCCTTTTTAAGGTATTGCGGCAAACCACCCTCTGCACGTTTGCCAAATAAAGAGGCACGAATCCAGTTTGTTCCCTTATTATCACCAAAACCATAATCAACTGCCACACTAAATGAACAAATGGCCATGCCACTTTGTGTAAAACGTTGTTCGCAATCCCGAGCTAAACGCCCTGTAAAACTATATACATTCATATCCCTCTCCTCTTTCTTTTAACTTTTAAGATCTGTATTCTGCATTGATGGTAATATAATCATGGGTTAAATCGCCTGTCCATACAGTAGCCTCAGCATCACCCAACCCCAACGCAATTGATAAAGTGAATTCCTGTTGTGCAAACACTTTCATACCCATATCATCAGTATAATCAGAATGTAAATTGCCATTTTCTAAAATCAAAACGCCATCAGCTTTTATGCTCACCTTGGCTGGGTTTACCGGAGCATCACTATTACCAATTGCCATGAGAATACGTCCCCAATTGGCATCAGAGCCTGCAAAGGCCGTTTTCACCAACGGTGAAACTGCAACCTGCCGCCCTAAATCACGCGCTTGTTTTTCAGTTTTTGCACCCGATACTGCAATGCTTACAAATTTGGTCACGCCCTCACCATCGCGCACAATCAGTTGTGCCAATTCAATAGCGACTTCTGTGAGATTTGCTTCAAAAGAGGAAGTATCTTCAAGCTCAGTATCGCCAAGGCCTAAACCAGACGACAATAAATATACCGTATCATTGGTTGAAGTATCGCCATCCACACTGATGCTATTAAACGAGCGATCTGCAATTTTGGACAACATTGATTGTAGTTTTTTAGCTTTGACTGGCGCATCTGTCGCAATAAAGCCCAACATTGTCGCCATATTGGGGTGAATCATGCCGCTACCTTTTGAAATGCCTGTAATGGTATATATTTTACCATTGGCTTCAAACTGGCGCGAAGTATATTTCGCAAACGTATCTGTGGTGCGAATAGCCTGCGCAGCTTGCTGCCAGTTATCCGCAGCTAATGAGTCAATCGATTCATGCATCGTCGCAGCAATTCTATCGATCGGGAAAGGCTGTCCTATCACCCCTGTCGAAGCAGATAATACTTCTGATGACTCAACATTTGCTGCCTTGGCAGCCAAATCAACCAAAGCTTGAGACCAAACCTTCTCCATTTCGCCCACGCCAGCATTAGCATTGCCAGCATTGGCAACAATCACGCGTATATTTTCAGCATTTTCACGCACAGTTTGTTCGCCTAAATCTACACAGGCAGCACGAAAACTATTTTGTGTAAAGACAGCTGCCGTTTGCGCAGGCACATCAGAGATAATTAACGTTAAATCTTGCCGCTTACCTTTTAACTTTGGTGATTTCACACCACAAGAAGCTGTACCCACGCGAAATCCAGGCACAGGCAAAGCTTGTGTTAATTCAGATGATAATACTGGCATTAGCTTTTTTTACCGTGACATTGTTTATATTTTTTACCCGAACCACATGGGCAAGCATCATTACGCCCAACTTTGGCATTTTGACGTTTATATGTTTCTTGTTTTTGTTCTGGCTCTTGGTTCACTAAATTATACTTAATTTTCTCTGGCTCAGGCTGTGGTTCAGGCTCTTTCACTTCCACACGGAATAAAGAAACAATCGTTTCCTCACGGATTTTACCCAACATGTTGCTAAACAACTCAAACGATTCATGTTTATACTCTTGAATCGGCTGCTTTTGTGCATAACCACGCAAACCAACACTTTGACGCAAATGATCCATGGCTAACAGATGTTCTTTCCAATGATGATCTAAGACTTGCAACAAAAGCCACTTTTCAAAGTTGCGCATTTGTTCCGTGCCTGCTTGCTCTTCTTTGTGCTGCATATGAGCTTTAAGCATCTCAACAATCTTAGTGTGCATATCTGCTGCTGTTTCCACATCATCAGCATCAGCCCAAGCTTGAACATCTGCCTCAACAGTTAATTTTTCTTGTAGTGCCGCTTGTAAGCCTTCAATATCCCAAGTCTCAGGGGTATCCGATAAAAACTCTGCAACCCAACCTTCTGAAAAGTCTAACATCATATCTTCAATTACATCTTGGACATCTTCAGATTCAAGCAGTTCACGGCGCTGTGAATAAATCACCTCACGCTGTTTATTCATAACATCATCATATTCCAGCAATTGTTTCCGCACATCAAAGTTGCGCCCTTCCACTTTTTTCTGTGAATTGGCAATGGCTTTACTCACCCATGGATGCTCAATCACTTCACCTTTATTAAAACCCATCCGCGTCAACATAGCTTGCATTTTATCGCCGCCAAAAATACGCATCAAATCATCTTCAAGTGAAAGGTAGAAGCGTGTTGAACCTGGGTCACCTTGACGACCAGCACGTCCACGAAGCTGGTTATCAATGCGCCGTGACTCATGGCGCTCTGTTCCGATAATATGCAAACCACCAAGCCCTACAACTTCAACATGCTCAGCCTTACACGTTTCCTGAATCTCTATAGCTTGTTTTTCGCGTTCTTCATCACTCAATTTGTCGGGAAGTTGTGCAATCAGCATATCGGGGTTACCACCCAACATAATATCCGTACCACGACCTGCCATATTTGTTGCAATCGTGATTGCACCTTTTCGACCAGCCTGCGACACAATTTCTGCTTCGCGTTCATGATGTTTTGCATTCAACACTTCATGTTTTATTTTCTGTTTTGTCAGCATATCTGACAACATTTCTGATTTATCAATCGAAGTCGTTCCCACCAAAACTGGTGAGCCTGTTGCATGCGTACCTACAATGTCTTCAATGATTGCATCATATTTATCTTCTTGATCACGATAAATCAAATCGCCTAAGTCTCTACGCACCATATCACGGTTGGTTGGCACAAGAACCACTTCAAGGCTATAAATTTTAGAAAATTCCTCCGCTTCGGTATCTGCTGTACCCGTCATGCCTGATAGGGTCTCATACATACGAAAGAAATTTTGGAATGTGATGGAAGATAAGGTTTGGTTTTCCGCCTGAATAGTTACGCCTTCTTTGGCTTCAAGCGCTTGGTGCTGCCCATCCGAATAACGACGTCCTGCCATCATACGACCTGTGAACTCATCAATAATAACGACTTCATTATCACGAACGATATAATCTTTTTCTCGCGCAAATAAAGTGTTCGCACGTAAGCATTGGGTAGCTGCATGCAACAAGTTGATGTTTTCTGGGTCATAAAGGTTGCTATCTTGTAAATGCCCTTCTTCACGGAACAATTCTTCAATGTGCTCCATGCCTTCTTCAGTAAATGAGACAGCTTTGTCTTTTTCATCCAAATCATAATCTGACGCATTAAGCTTCTGAATCAATCCATTCGCCAATGTATAAAGCTCGCCTGATTGCTCAGTAGGACCAGAAATAATTAAAGGCGTACGTGCTTCATCAATTAAGATGGAGTCCACTTCATCCACAATGGCAAAGTTGTAGCCACGTTGTACCAAGTCTGCCTCAGAAAACGCCATATTGTCACGTAAATAATCGAACCCAAACTCATTATTTGTACCATAAGTAATATCCGCGGCATAAGCTGCTTGGCGATCATCATGCGCCATATTACTTACAATCACACCTGTTGTTAAACCAAGTGCTCCATACAATTTACCCATTTGTTCGGCGTCACGGCTGGCCAAATAATCATTCACCGTCACAACATGCGCGCCTTTACCAGCCAATGCATTGAGATAAACGGCCAATGTTGCAGTCAAAGTTTTACCTTCACCTGTTTTCATTTCAGCGATTTTCCCTTGATGCAAGATGATTGCACCAAGCACTTGTGAATCAAAGTGACGCATACCCATTACCCGAGAAGATGCTTCACGCACCACTGCAAAAGCTTCAGGCAGTATATCATTCAGTCGTGTTCCTGCTTGGATGCGGTTGCGAAACTCATCTGTTTTGGCAAGAAGGTCATCATCATTCAATGCCTGCATAGCTTCACTAAAGCTATTTACTTTCTCAACAATCGGATACAGACTTTTAAGCACGCGTTCATTACGGTTACCAAAAACTTTGGTTAAGAGCTTTAACATGAGTTCCCCTAAAAAAATACCATTACAACTTTAAACTTTCATTCAAAATTTCACGCAACCTATCTTGCATTCAAAAGAAAATCATGCACATGTTTTTTTATCTGATTTTCTACTCAGCCCATGTCTGAAATTGCGGCAGTTTACTGTCAGCTTCAATATCATACCAAGGTGCTTTTTCACTTAGCCAAATATGATGTGCAGGTTTTAGCTTAGGGTCTTCATCAAGTGTGCCAAGGCGAAAAATATAATGTGTCTGCCCATCACGATGTGCATAAATATGCGAACCGCAATGCGAACAAAAATAACGTCTCTTCCCTAGAGAAGATTCAAAATTTTTGAGTAAATGCTCACCAGACAGCATCTTAAAATCTTTGCTAGCAATACTTGAGACTGATGAAAAAGCCGTGGCATGTGTCTTTCGGCATGTTGGACAATGACAATGCACAACATCACCCATATCTCCAGAAATTTCATACTGCACACCGCCACACAAACAACTGCCTTTAATCATTTTTACTCCTCTTCATACAATAAAAGTTCAAAATCTTGGTGGGCTTCCAATGTCATCAACAACTTTCCTTTATCGTTTGCTGCCACATCTCGCCAATCCCTGCCTTCCAAAGCCGCAACCATAGCATACAATAAATTTAAGCTTATTTTCGCATGTCTCTGTTTAAGCTTAATATACGTCGTTATCGCCCCTGCTTTTCGCAAATCATCAAGCGTATAAATACCCAATTCATTTAACCATAAATCAGACTTTGAACCTAACAAAACATAGCCTCATATAACTTTATATTTTACTGACAAATGCCCACTACCACAACGCGCTGACCTGCCTCTAGTGATAATGACTGAGATTTTTCCACCACTTCAATAGGTAACAAAGCAATACCAAATTGTTTGCCTTCAATATCTGTTGCTAAGCTTGATAACATTCCCACTTTTACCGTTGTGAACACTGGCACTGGCAAATGCTCAACCACACCATCCACTTTCACACGATAAAGTTTCTTTTTAATGCCACCGCGCCAATGCATACGACTTGTCACTTCTTGACCAACATAACAACCCTTATCAAAACTTACCCCACCACGTTCAATCAAATTGGCATTTAAGGGATGAATTTTCTCATCCCAATCCACACCAAATTTAGGTATCCCTTTTAAAGTTCGCCCTTTTTCAATCATCGCCTCATCTTCATTCGCTTTAATACCAATATTCCCACCAATCAGCCAAACACCATCGTCTCCAATTTCGGGCATTCTTAACACGTATGTTTCATCTTGATGCTGGACTGCCAACTTATGGTTTTTAGGCACCGGTAGCTCGTGCTTTTGCAAAAAAGAATCCACTCCTTCACCTTGAATGCTTAATATCTGCCAGGGTGAAACAACACCGATACGTAACTCGTATCCAAGCATAAAACGTTTCAAGCGCTCTACCAACAAAACAGCTTTCTCAGACGGGCAAAGCATAATCACTTCGTTTTGCAATCCTTGTAACATATAAAACTCTGTGACCGATTTTGCTTGTTGATTAAGTATCACAGAATACACAGCCTGGTCTTTGTTCATGTTTTTTACATCTTGCGTAACTTGACCTTGTATATACGTCAGAATATTTTCACCAGATGCCTTCACTACCGAAAATGAAGCGCGGTTAGCAATGTGCAAGGTATGTTTTTCGTCAAAATTGATTGTCATTTGCCCTCTATTTTCGGCTAACTTTATGTAAATGAATACTTTTTAATATTCCTAAATAGTTTTCCACAAAACCTGTGGATAACTTTGTGGATAATACTGCATGCAACCTACATACTATTAAACACTTACCTCATACAGTACCCATGATTAATAATTAGGCATTTGTTCTTATGTCATATATAACAGCATGTTACGATGTTATATTACATTTCTTTGTGAGCATACAATTCTAATTATGATAAAGTTATGACAGGACACCAAAAAAGTGAATAACTTACAGTGTCAAGTCTTAATTTCTAGTGACATATGCCTCAATTCGGCAATTTTTATCCCTGAAATAACAGCAAGCTCAATGGTTGCAGGCAGTTGCCCTGCTGTTGGCGACTCGCAAGCGTCAAAAATGTGTTCAGGAAGAAGAGGACGCGCATGATTTCGAACCAAAACAGTTGCCCGTTTCTCACGTACAAAACGTACATGTTTAGGTTCAAGCAATGGCTTTTGTAATATTTCCTGCATCTCTTTGAGTAAAAGTTGCACACATTCATCTTGCGCTAACCCATCCATGTCAGCGCTAATCGTTATACAAACATGTTGTAACCCTTGCTCTCCTAACATTGCACTCACATCAAAAAGCCATTGTCCATATGTGCCAAGTGAACCAATCATCGGCGAAGCCATCTCAATTTTTTCCTCAAACCAAAAGTGCACATTGGTAATCGCTTGTGTCGCCACTTTCTCTTGAATACCTAATAAACGATTCCGTGCATATGCTGGCATCGCTAAGACCACAGCATCATGATCTAATGATGCCAAATCTCGTATACTGTGGCGTAAATGGATCTTCACACCCAATGCTTCCGCTTTTGCTGCTACTGGCTCAATAAAGGCCTGACTGAGCGGTTTATTAAACCAACCCATACGTGCATTGCTGTGTGAAGAAAAAGAGGTGGCTAAAACACGAGCAAACGTTTTGGCATTGGCAGTTTGGCTTGATTCATTCATCACCCCTAGACATAACACGTCTAACATGTCTTGAATCAAAATATCAGGTGCGCCAACCTCTTCATACCACGCAGCAACAGTTTGTTGTTCATTGCGGCTTTTCATGCTTAAAGCAAGCTTCAGCATAGCCTTAACACTAGACCAGCGATGCTGAGGCAACCGAAACACAGCCAGAAGTAAGCCTAATGATATTGGCAGCCACGAAACAACTTGAAGTGAAAAAAAACGGCGTTTTTTATCCCATAATGGCAAACATAAGTTTGGTTGCCATGTCACATGCTGGCTTGCACCAACATCAGCCAACAATTGCTTCGTCGCTGCATAAGCACCCACCATCAAATGTGGGCCGTTATCAACCCACGTTTGTGTTCCTTCGTCAAAAAATGACTTGGCTCGCCCACCTAAAGCAGGGGCTGCTTCGTATAAGTCAACCTTATGCCCATGCTCAGCCAATCGCAGGGCTGCAGTTAAACCCGCAACACCACCACCAACAACAGCAACACGCTTATACAAAGGCCTCACCACTAAACACTTAGTTTCAGGGGTAGCCCCTTCTTTACAGCTTTCTTTTCATACCTCCATGTGCGCCATGCGACCCAAATTTTGCGCATAGGGCTAAGTCGTGCATGTTTTTTCCACACATCAAACCCAATAATTTCAAGTTTTGCCAAATGTGCGTAATAAATCGCCCCCATCATCAATGAAGGTGTTAAACTTTGTCTATCTTCAGCAGGCAGCGCTGCAAGCGCATCAGCATAAGCCTGTTTAGCTTGAGCATCGAAGTATTGAAGTAATGATTTCAAGTTTTGATTCACAGTTTCATCTTCAGTAAAACCTTTGCGAATATCTTGATCAGTAACTTTAAATTTTGCTCTGGTTTGCTGAGGCAAGTAAATGCGGTCTATTTTTGTATCTTCACATACATCGCGGAGAATATTGGTGAGCTGTAAAGCTTCACCCATTTTCAGTGCAAACACTTTGGATTGTTCATTTTTAAAGCCAAATACTGCTATCGACATCAACCCCACAACACCTGCCACACGGTAACAATACAGTTTCAAGTCTTCTTCGGTGACAATGGGTTTACCAGAGACATCCATCAGCATGCCTTCTATCATTTCCAGTAGCAGCTCTTTCTCAATCGGAAAGTGCTCTTTTGTCCACATCAGCTCAACGCCTACAGGGTGGCGTGCTTTTCCTTCATATACCCGATCCACTTCCTCTTTCCAAAAGATAAGTTTAGGTAATGCTACGTCTTTATCTTTAATTTCATCTGCAATATCATCAACTTCGCGACAAAATGCATACAATGCCATCATTGCTCGGCGTTTTTCTGCGGATAAGAATAAAAATGCATAAAAGAAAGAGGAGCCAGAGCCTCGCGTTTTATCTTCACAATATTGCTCAGGGGTCATACTTGTCCTCGTACTTTGGTTTGCGAATTTGCATAATACTTAGGCAACAGTGTTAACAAACCTATTTTTAAACTTACTTTTAACCAGTCAAACTTACCGAGTACAGGCCGTTGATGCAGCGGGTCTTCCAGCTTTGATGTAGTTTTGAGAATCGCCATACCGCCAGCAAGTGTAGCCGCAATTTGCATACGTAAACGGAATGGTAAATAAGGTAGCAATCCAAAACCAACATCAAACAAAAGCTCTGTTTCATGGATTGCTTTCTGTAGCGCTGGTTGTGCCTGCTTTGAATTAATATTCCCCACCAATATATCCTCCACGGATATGTTTGCCTCGTGCAACCATTCCCTTGCCAAGTAGCAACGACCATTGGGTATATCAATCTTTAAATCTTGCCAGAAATTCGTAAGTTGAAGTGCTGTACAAATTGCATCTGAATATAGTAGGGCATGCTCATCATCAATACGATGTAAGCTTAACATCAAGCGTCCTACGGGGTTCGCAGAATATTTGGCATACAAATGTAATTCTTCTAAGTTCTCAAACCCTGTAAAATTTATATCCATACGAAATGCCGTTAACAAATCTCTGAATAACTGCACGGGCAAAGAAAATTTTTCCATCACATCTGCTAAGGCAATAAACACCGGGTTTTCGCTTTTCGCCAACAAAGACAATTCAAGCTGATGTTCCCAAGCATCAAGTTTTCTCAACCGTTCGTGTTTAGGCATATCGCCTTCATCTGCGAAATCATCTGCCGTGCGTGCAAAAGTATAAATCACAGCGACCGCTGGCCTTAAGCTCTGTTTCAACAACAATGATGCCGTAGGAAAATTTTCATAGTGTTGTTTGGCAATCATATCACAATACTGATAAGCCTGACTTAGCGTATAATCTTTTTCCATTGCCCTATCTTAGAAAGGATAAAGTGCATGGCAATAGAATTGCCTGCCTTCTTCTTTTTTCATCACAGGGACGAGCACACAGCATATGCTCACTCTTCATGCTCTGACACAACTTGAAGTTTCATCTCAGTAAAAAGCTTATTGATTGTCTGATTTAACTCTTGAGCTTGAAAAGGTTTAAACAATAACTTGGTGTTAGGCATTGCCTCCGCACCTTCCAATAATACATCGCCAAGATCACAGCCTGTGGAAAAGATGATGGGTAAGTTCGCATTTATTTCCCTTATCTGTATAGCAGCATCAACACCCCCCATCAATGGCATGGACAAATCTGCCACCATCATATCAATCTGATCCGCATGCTGACGGAATAAAGTAACTGCTTCTAAGCCATCGTGGGCTTTTATTGTTGTGAAACCCAAGCTAATAAGTATTTCCTGCATGGTATTACGAACTGCTTCATCATCATCAACCAACAAAATAACCATATTTGAGCTATTTATCTCTTCGATGAGGGGCTTTTCTGTCACAATGGCTTCAACATTTTGCACACGACATAATGGTAAATAAACAGAAAAAGCACTGCCTTTACCTTGTGAACTTTCCAGTTCAATAATCCCGTGATGCCGCTGTACTGCACCATAAATCATAGAGAGACCCAGACCCGTTCCTTTACCAACTTCCTTGGTGGTGTAAAAAGGCTCAAAAATCTTTTCTTGAACATCCTCATCCATACCGCAACCATTATCTTGTACCATCAAACAAGCATAATCTCCAATTTTCGCCTCAGGGTATTTGGCTACAAACTTGGCATCAGCATGATAATATTTCAGCTCTAGATGTACGGTAGGACTATCGCTTTCCTCTACCGCATCCACTGCATTATTGATAAGGTTGAGTAAAACTTGTTCAATTTGATTATTATCAATATTTACCCACATTTCTCGGGAAGCTTGTTCTACTTGAATATGTACAGACTCTGGTATTGCGAGTTTATTTAAAACTAATGCTTCTTGGAAAAAGTCATTAAGTTTCGTATTTTTAAACTCCACCCTATCCTTACGCGCAAAAGCAAGCATTTTGCGTATCATTTCGGCAGCGCGATAACCTCCCGATTCAATGTTAAGTAAATATGTTTCAAATTTAGCACTATCATGGTGATCCATGCGCGCAAGCTCAACATTACCTAACATTCCTGCCAATAAATTATTAAAGTCGTGGGCAATCCCGCCCACAAGAACGCCAATCGCCTCCATTTTCTGAGCTTGTCTTAATTCACTTTCCAAGTCTTCCCAAGCCGTCATATCTCTAAGAATACATACCAATTGTGAAAATTGGCCTTGTTTTGATGCAATTTTCAACACCTGAAATGAAGCAGGGTAACTACTCCCATCTTTACGTTGTGTATGCATTTCTTGTTGCCAACTTTCTTCCGATTCTAAAGTACGCAACATACCTTCGATATCATCTTCACCCAGTAACATTACTTGCAAAAGTGGTGGCTCATTTGTGTTAAAATCTTCTAGCTGATAACCAGTGACCTTGCTAAAGGCTGGATTCATATAGTTCACATGCCCAAAGCTATCAATAAGCATAATACCTTCGCCAGCTTGGTTTAAAGCGTGTAAAACGGTGTCACGTGCCTGCTCAGCACGCTCTCGTTCTTCAAGCTCTTGCATCAACGATGCAGTGCGTTCACGCACCTTTAAATCAAGCTCCGTTTCATGTGTTTGGATTTTTTCCAACATACTATTAAAGCCATCAGCCAACTGACCCAATTCATCGTCACTAAATTTTTGTACGCGCACAGCATAGTTACGCTCATCTCTCACTATTTTCATAGCTCCAGCCATAAGACTCACGCCACTTGTGAGCCCTTTTTGCAGTCGTATTGCAATCAAAAAGGCTGCTAATAATGCAATAAGTGCAATCACTGCAATAAGGCTTTTCTTTTGCAACCACAGCTCGAACCAACTATCGCGCACGGAAATGATATTGATATCACCCAAATGGATATCATCAAACATCACAATCTCATCGATAGAAAGTATCAAATCATGTTCTTTAGGTGGCATACCATAACTAATAAATACTTTACCTGAATGATCATGAACCACTGCATGAATAATATTATGGTCTACACTTAATGCCTGCAAAAGATCTAATCCCGCTTCTTTGTCTCCAAAAGCAAGTGTTGCTGCCAGGTTGTAAGCTGTCGCCTGCGCTAAAACTTCAATGCGGTGCTTCTGATTTTCCAGCATGATATTGTTTTGTTGCCACACAAAACCTGCTGTGGCCAATATTAACGTACTGATACTCATACTCATCAACATCAACATCAGTTTGGTTTGAAATGACCCGTTTGTTGAGAACCAACTCATAACTGTGCTCCGTGAATAGCAGCTTCGGTGTCAACAATACGCATCAGCCTTAGCATGCGTGCGCTGATGCTAAAACCACGTTTAAGTACCTTAGATAAGTGCGTACTCATACGCAAACGTCCATTTTCATTATAAAATGAAATCATGGTTTCTGCTGCTAGAGGCCCAGCATCAATAGAAAGAGTTAGTACTGGATTTTGAGCAACGGCATCAAGCAATATCTTACCCATTCGTTCTTCTTCCTGAGACACCAATAAAATATCACAATCTTGCGCACATGCAGCAGTTTCACAGGTTTGCACATGAATGGGTTTACTTTTGACAACTACCCCTTCCAAACCAACAAAAGATGCCTGTGCCAGAAGATTTGGTAGCATACAAATGCGATGCGTCTCATGCGCCGTTTGTTTTTCTGGCCACTGCACAAAGTTGAACAAATGGAACACCATAGCAGCTTGAATTTGTTCATGAGTTTCATTCTCAAGCGCATCAGCAAGCGGCACTATGCCTAGCATTAGCAAAAAAAGAACTAAAGCTTTTTCAAATGATGTCATGAAACTTTTAACCTAAAATTCCCATGTTGCTTTCGCATAATAACTACGACCATAAACTGCTATATCGCCAGAAAAATCAGGGAATTCAGCATGTTTTTTACCCAAAACATTCTGAACAGCTAAACTAAACTCAATTTTTTTAGATTGTTGCCAAGCAATCCGTGTATCAAGTCGTTCATAAGCATCAATTTTCCGCGCAGTTGATTTTGCCACAACATAATACTGCGTATCTAATGTGACATTTGAAGACAAACGAGCCTCCGAGATTAAAGCCCACCTATGATTAGGTACATTTTTTTCGGTCACAAATACTGATTTTGTATCATTGCCACCTGTGGTTTTTGCTTTCGTTTTTGCCCATGAGTAATTGGCTTTCAATCGCCATGCATCCATCACCTGCCAAGATACATTCATCTCAACACCTTTACTTTTTGCGCTAAGAAAGTTACCTGATTGTATGCTAAGAAAGCTGCTCACTGGATCAAAGGACGTTTCATTCGAAGTCAAATCATGATATTCATTCTGATAAGCAGCCAGCTCTAGCGATAAACTTTCTTTGGGCTGAAAGCGATAGCCCAATTCATACGAAGTAATTTTAGAGCTTTTTAAATTTTGATTTGGAACAATACCTAGTTTAAAAGTTGGCTCACTTACAAAAAGGTGGCTCATACTATAATCCGCACGCGAAGGTGGTTGGTAAGCACGAGAAACAGATGCCCATAATCGTTGTCTATCAGTAGCTTTCCACAGCATACGTATGCTTGGTGCTGACTCATAACCTGAATAGTTATTGTGTTCAACTTTTAAACCCAAAGTTAATACTAATGAGGCAGCTAAAGACACTTCATCCTGTATAAAAGCTGAGTAAAATGGGTCAGTTCGGCTGCTAGGCGCAAAAGAAACGGTAGGTGTATTGATAATTTTATCCGACGTTTTCCGGTAACCCAGCCCCAACTGGAAGTCATGAGAAGCAAGCAGCTGAGTGCGATATTTTATCTCAAAATCGGTTGTGTGTCTGTATTCTGTGAAGGTCTGTCGTTTACGTGTTGTGCGGTCAAAGTATGTTTGTACTGATAGCCCTTCACGCTGCCATGAGGCCAAAAGATGCCCGCCACTAAGCTCAGACTGATAAGTCACAAGTTCGCTGAATGGTGCTGCTGGTATTATCAATGTACTTACAGTGCTTTCATGTCCCTGATAAGCCACGCTATCAAGCATAAAATTACTGCCGTTTAATTCCCAATCTGCCCGAAACCCAACGCGCTGATCTTGCCAGTCTGTAGTGGGTGCCGTGGCTCGAACATTCTCATCATTTCGACTAAACCCTTTGGCAAACACACGCGCAGAAACATTCTCACCAATTTTAAATCCATATCGCAGAGCCGAAAAACCCTTTTCAACTTTATTGTCTCCTGCTCCTGCCACCAACAAGCCGCCTTGTGTGTCCGCAGAAGATTTGGTGATGATGTTAATCACACCATTTACAGCATTAGCACCCCAAACAGCCCCGCCTGAACCACGCACAACTTCAATTTTATCTACATCTTCAAGCATTACATTTTGAACGTCCCAATAAACGCCTGCAAACATTGGTGTAAACACACTTCTGCCATCAACCATGACCAACAAGCCGCCAGAAAAACCTGACATAAAGCCGCGAGCAGACACTGCCCATGAATGCCCATCAATACGCGCCACTTCAACACCTGGAACCAAACGTAAAACTTCGGGCAACGACGTTGCACCCGATTTACGAATATCTTCTGATGTTAAAACAAATACAGCTGCTGCTGTATCACTTAAAGCCTGTGCTTTCTTTGAAGCAACGCTCACAGGAACTTGCATCAAGTCCTCAATGGACATGTTTAAATATGGGTTATTGCTTGCAATATAGGTCGAAGCAAAAACAGCTTGAGGAAACCATATCAGTATAGCGCTGATATAAATGAGTAATGCTTTTTGCATATTCATTTCCCCCTAGAATAAAAAATTAATAACGCGTATTGGTACATAACTTTCACTTTAATATCTAACCTCGCATGACACTCACAACCAGGTATTATACTACTGTACACACGCCCGCTCCTCGTATTGCCGCGGGCCGTTGCGCACATCGCTCAAACCAGTTTTGGACATGTGGAAAATCGGCTAAGCCTAAATACTCTCCCGCCTCGTAAAAACGTTCAAGGCAACCTACCCAGGGAAAAGTCGCAATATCAGCAATTGAATACTCTTCATTCACAAGAAAAGTTCTGTTTTTCAACCGTTTGTTCAACACGCCCAACAAGCGTTTTGATTCAGTACTATAACGCGCAAGAGGGTAAGGATGATCGCACTGCTCTTTAGCATACTTATAAAAATGGCCAAATTGACCAAACATAGGCCCAACATGCGCAACCTGAAAAAATAACCATTGTAATGTTTCGCTTCGCAATCGCGGGTTACTGGATAAAAACTTACCACTTTTCTCCGCCAAATAGATCAAAATCGCACCAGATTCCATCACCGTCATTGGTTCGCCATCTGAACTGTTCAAATCTACAATTGCAGGGATTTTTGAATTGGGACTAATTTTGATATATTGATCTGTAAATTGGTCGTCCTGCATAATATTGATAAGATGTGCATCATAAGCTATGCCCATTTCTTCTAATGCAATAGAGACTTTTTGCCCGTTGGGGGTCGCCATAGAATAAAGTTGAATTTGTTGTTGGCTCATTAAAACACCCCTTAAATAACCCCCATCATGACTTGAGGATTATGTATATCAAACGAAAATGCATCTTCCCCAGCTTTCTACTGTTTAATGTTTCGTTACCCATATGAAAAACGCACTTACAAAGTAAGTGCGTTTTGTGTGCAGCGATTGCGTTTAAAAACGCTATTACATCATCTTTTCTTATGATGACGCTGCGGACTTGTTTGCTACCAATGATGCATCATACCAGTCATCCATGGTATCATACATTTCACCTTTGATAATATAATAAGGTGATTTGTAATAAATCAATACATCATGAAATGGGTCGGTAAGAATTTTTGTAAACCAAGCAAGACCTGACTGAACACCCATCAAGAAAAATAAGTGAATCGTGCGAAATAACAAGGCACCAATACCTGTAAATAACCAAACAAGGGCTAAATTATGTAAAAAACTATGCGTCAACTCGCCTGTTTCAAACAAACCAAACATGTCTGGTTTGATAAACAACAACCCAGCTGAACCTACCCACACCGAAATAAGCACAAGTTTACGCTTAAGGTTGTATCCAACCTTCACGCTTTCTTTGTGTTCATGACTCGCATCATTCACTTCATCATATGTGGTTGGCTCAAAATAAAAATGCCCAATTTGGCGCAATACAAAAGCCAGCAACCAACCAACAAAAACAGCCACCACAGGATCAATAAAAATTAAAACATAACTTGCTAAAAAACAGCACGCGCTAACCAAGTGCAATGCCTGATTGATACGATTATGGTGGTAAAAACGGTGATCATCCCATCGTTGCTGACGTAGTTCGCCCATAAATCCCATGTGCCATTCCTCTCTTCTTTAGATAGAAAAAGTTTAGCCTCATTTTATGACACTGGTATGGCAAAGCTTTGCCACCCTTATCCAATCATTATCGAACCTGAAGTAGTGGCGACCCCATGCTTATGCGCTCACCTTTTTGGATATTTTCGCAAAAGCTGTAATGCGAAGTGGCAAAGACAATGATGGTAGAGCCATGTTGAAAATAACCCAGCTCTTCACCTTTTTCATAGCTCGCATTACAAGCGAGCCGGTTCTCACCACGGTATTGTAAGTTTAAAGCCATATCCAAGCACTTAAAACGCATGCTCGCGACCAATATCGCTGCTACAGGCACTAAGGTGACGCTTTTTTCTTGATGTTCTGAATTTAAGGTCATCACTGCCCGCTCATTGCGGCAATACAGCTTTTCAACGCGTTTAAGCGCAACAGGATTTACATTCCAAGTATCACCTGAAATATAGTTTATCTCGCTAACTTGGCAATCAAGCGGGGCATGGAACCTATGATACATACTTGATTTAAGACGTAACGTTACAAACACCCCATCTCGGTAGCGCTCCTGCAACGCATAGTCAGGAATCAACTCGCTAAGCTCGTAAGGAAAACCTTTAGCTTGATACACTGTTGTGCCCTGTATATCACCAAATTCGCCAATAATTCCATCACACGGGCTAACCAAAATTTCCTCACGCATATCAATAGGTCGCGCACCATCTTTTAATTCGCGCGTAAAACATGACTGCAAACTATTGAATTTTTTATGTTTTGATTCTTCTAAATCTAAGTCGTCCACAAACAAGCGCCAAAGATAAATTGTAATTTTTGTCAGCAAGGGGCTATTAATATCACTATACCAGCCAACAATACGTGTTAAAAGTTTGCGCGGAACCCGATTTGTGAGTAAAAAATTTAACTGCTCTATTTGTGTTAATTTACGTATGACTTTTGCCAACGATAATCTCCTCGTATCGAAACTATTGGGTTATTTTTAACGGTAGCAATGGAAGTTAAACTAAAAACTCAAGCCCATATCTTTCATAAATTGATGCATAATAGGCTCTGCTTGATAAGCATCACTTCGTTTCATCGCCTTAACTTTCATACTTTGACGGTCATTTAAAGCAAAATAACTTACGATTTGCTGGCTCATTTCTTTTGTATCCTGCACTAAAAATCCGCTTTCACCATGCTCAATAATGTCTTTAGGCCCTTTACAATCATAAGCAACAACAGGCATACCATGGACAAAAGCTTCAAGCACAACATTACCAAATGTATCAAACTGTGATGGGAACACGAACAAATCTAATCCTGCATATAATGAAGCTATTTCTGTCTTTGCTACCCAGCCCAAAAATAATGCATCTGGCAGCAAAACTTTTAACTCTTCTTCAGCAGGCCCCGAACCCGCAATAACAATTTTTAAGTCTGGTAATATTTTTCGTGCGTTTGCAATGATTTCTGGCAAATCAAACAAACCTTTTTCTTTGCTCAAACGCCCTGCATACATCACCACAGGTGTTTCGTCTGTTGCTCCTGCAAACAACGCGCTTTTTTTAATCGGCATCACATTATCCAAGCGTGGCTGCGTGTGGTGTGCCGTTAAAAAAACTTTCTCATCATCAAGCAACATTTCATGTCCAGTCAGCCAATCTTTGTGTTCATTATTAAGCACAAAAACACCTTGGTACTGCTTATAAAAGAAACGTAAAAAACGTCGAATTCTATCCCGTTCATGCTGGCTCAAATCGGTAGTATGCTTAATAAAATCAATCCAATCTGTGTGCATGAAAAAGTAATTGGGAACATTAAACATATATTTGATGAACAAGGACACTGCGGCCATTGGCCCTTCTGTCGAACAAACAACCCTATCATAACCACCTTCAGAAAAAATGCGGGCAATTTCCATGAGGTTTGGAATGCGAAACTCTTGTTCTCCAAAATCAGGCAGTGAAAAGCTAGTCAGCGGACGAACCACATGTAAGTGCGATTCTGCTTCAATGTCGGCATGACAAATAAGAAAATCAACAGGCAGGTTTAAGCGCTGAATTTCTTTTAACTTGCCACTTAATGAGTTAGAAACACCATTTTTATCACGCAATGTGTCGGTCAAATAAAGTGCTCGTTTAGGATGATGATTGTGGCCAATAAAATCAGCAAAATCATTTAAAAAACGACGGTTTGAATAAAGTAGCCTTGTACTCGCCAAGGTTGTACCCACCAACATAATGCTCACCAAAGCCGGAAATGAAAGGTGATCCACCAATTTACCGAGATTAACCCCACTCAAACCTGCTTGATGCGACCCCCCATCTAAAAATAGTGCTGTTAACTGACTTGGAATTTCAAATTTTTTGGCTATTTCTTTGGTTGAAAAATTATCCAACTTAATCATGGGTTTAGACTTCTTCGGCCGTTCTAAACGTTTTACCATCAATGCATTCAAACCGTGAAACAACTGTGGAATAGCTTTATTTACTGTATTGATAAATGTTTCTGCCGACTGATGTTTGGCTTCAGCAATTTGATCCAAATATTGAATACAAAATTTATAGTCTTTGCTGGCTGACCATTTTAAAAGTTTATTTACTTTTTTCCCACGTAAGGCATCATGAATAGCTTGAAAAAATTTCTGCGTATTTTTTCTTTTCTTCATTTCTAGTAATAAATTACTTATAACAAGACATGCAACTTTATCTGTCACTTCACCACGGTGGAAAACAAGCCTAAGTAAACCAGGATCTTTGATATGCAGCGCAACTTGCGTGAAATAATCAAGCAAAGCGATACCAAGTTTATGGTGCTCGGCAACGTAACCAAAAGGCGTCATACGACCAGCCTTGATTGCTTCTAAAGCCAACACTGAGGGTTGCGTTGTTTTAAGACGTTCTTTCAGGTCAGGCACATACAAATACGTTCCACATTCTCCAGCAAATATTCCCATATGATCATCTGAGCCACCTGTAAATACTTTGGGTGCATCTGGATCAACTGCAAACTCCAGAGGATTAAGCTGGTGTTTATGCGCATACGACTTTATTTTTTCAGGTGTAAGGTCTTTTAACCAATTTAATGTTAATACACTTTGCCATTGGTCACGCTGGCCATTCAACACTTCAAAGCGCTGGAAAAGAACTGCTATTTTTTCAAACAATTCCAACGGAATCACGTCATTACGCGTATATAGATATAAGGGGTGCGGCAACACTACGGGGATATCTTGCTCAGCAACATAACGCAGAAAATCATAAATATTACTGCGCTTTTCATTGAGTATCACTTCATGCTCAGGTGTAAACCCATAAGCCAAAACATGTACAAATAAGTTATACTCTGGAAAAAAGCAGGTAAATTCCGCACCGACCAACACATCCTGTCCTTTAGCCTGTAAATCCCAGCAAGAACGAGCATTATTATGGTTGGTAATGGTGACAACATCTGAACCATTGTTTTTCAAACATTTGACTAAATTTTTAGTCTTTAACCATGTTTCTGGCAAGCCCAACATGCGTCCCCATAACTCATCAGGCACATCACTATTCAAATCATGGCAATGTAAATCAATGCGTAAACAATTTGATAGGTCTATCTGGCTTTCTTCTTGTTTTAAAAAGTCGCAAAACTCTTGCTGCAAACCCTTTTGAAACGCCCCTAAATCGCGGCTCAAATACATTTGATTCATGACCCTACCCCTGCCCCTCTTGCATGAAGTGATGTATATAATTGCCTTTAATCACGTAACCAACGTCGTAAAACTGGAAAATGAGTACGCAAAATATCTCTGGTCATACGTTTTTTAATTGATTTATTGGTAAGTGAAGAACTTTGCCACCACCAGCCGTCAGTTTGCATTTGTTTTGCAGCATCCACAAAACGCTTCATCACCGCTTCAAAGTCTTCATCGGAAAAATTAAAGCTCATAATAATTCGCCCAGTACCCACCCAGCTCAACACAATTCCTTCATTCCGCAGGTAATATTGGTATAACCAGTTGTAGCGCGAGGGTTTGGTATAGGAAATTGTCCAGATAGAAGATAAATTTTCGATGTGCACAGGTAGCTCTGCTTGCTCTAAACGATGGTTAAGCTCTGCTACGCGCGAGCCCCAAATGGTATCCAAATTCTTATATATTTGTTGATATTCTTCTTGTTCAATACGACGTAAAAACTCATCCATACATGCCAGCACATAAGGATGAGAGTTAAACGTACCCCGAGCAAATGAGATATTAACGGGTTGATCATCTTTGTAACGTTTCATCAATGCATGTGTACCACATAACACACCCACAGGCATGCCACCGCCCAACGTTTTACCATATGTCACCAAATCAGCCTGAACTTGGTAATAAGCTTGTGCGCCTCGGTGCGCCAAACGAAATCCCGTGAACACCTCATCAAAAATCAAAGCAATGTTTTTTCGTGTACACACCTCCCTCACTTGCTGCAACCAAGTGGTATAGGCTTGACGATTAAAATGTGCGGAGCGACCACTATTTATCAACGCACCATCGCTTGGAGCATTTGCATTAGGGTGGAGTCCTTGTAATGGGTTAATCAAAACACAAGCAATATCTTTTCTTGAATTTAAGACACGAAGCGTATCGTCGCTTTGATCTTTAAGCATATATACATCATTGGTTTCACGGTGCCCACCTACGCCTGTGTGTACACCATCCCACCAACCATGATAAGCGCCACAGAACTTAACCAAATGTGTCTTACCAGTATGGTAGCGTGCCATACTCACAGCCTGCATCACTGCTTCTGTGCCAGACATATGAAAAGAAACTTCATCCAAACCTGAAATAGCTTTAAGGCGTTCAACATTATCTCTAATAATCGGATGGTAAGGACCAAGCACTGGCCCAAAATCTTTTACTTTCTCCCACGCGTTCGCCATGCATGTTTTATAAAAATCATAACCAAATACATTTACGCCATATGCACCCGTAAGGTCATATGACCACTGACCATCCAAGTCTTTGATTTGCACACCTGAAGTTGTATCGGCAACAGCCCCCATTTTTAAGTGTTCGCGTACATACTCACGAAAAGGAAAAGGGACACGGTAAGCATTCGTAAAATGTGCGTCCGAAATCGAATCATCCAGCGACTGACTAAAACTAATGCTTTTGGGTGACTTGGTTTGAAAATCATCTTGAAGGCGTTGAAAGCCAATTTTTCGCAACGCCACTATCGATTCAGGAGCCCCATCACTTACAAAAAACATTTGCTCATCATAAGAAAAATATGGGATAAGCTTCGCCATTCTGCGGCTCATTTTGGCATGTCCACTTAGCGAAGGATGTTTGGCACGTGATAACTGTAAACGCACCCAAACTTTGTAACCAATCAACAATACAATAACAGCGAGAAAAACACTTCCAATCAGCGTAGTTGGGTATAATTGTGTACAAACATTAGATTGATTCATATAAGCATAACATATCAAAGAATTGTGACATGATTATTGCATGACCATTTTCACACTGTCTTTCAGGTCATAGACCGAAATTTAAAGTTGGCTGGCTCGTTGACGCAACAAATGATCCGCAAGCGTCAATGCTAACATCGCTTCCGCAATCGGCACTGCACGAATACCAACACATGGATCATGCCGCCCTTTGGTGATGATTTCAGTTTCATTGCCATGGATATCAATGGTTGGGCGTGGCGTTAAAATCGAAGATGTGGGTTTAAGGCCCATACGCACATGAATGGTATCACCATTGGATATACCACCCAAAATACCACCAGCATGATTGCTTTGAAAACCCGTTTTACGGATACCATCACCAAATTCAGAACCTTTGGCTTCAACACAAGCAAAACCATCGCCGATTTCTACTGCTTTAACCGCCTGAATACTCATCATCGCCTTGGCCAAATCAGCATCAAGACGATCAAACACAGGTTCGCCTAAACCAGTTGGTACACCCTTTGCTTCAACAGTAACAGATGCGCCGATAGAGTCGCCTGTTTTACGAAGTTTATCCATGAAATCAGCCATTTCGGCTGCTGCATGAGCATCTGGGCAAAAAAATAGGTTTTGCTGAATTTCATTAATTGAAAAATTTTCAGCTTTGATTTTTACTGGGCCCAATTGGTCAACCCAACCTAAAATATTCACACCATAAGTTGCTAAAAATTTACGTGCTACAGCACCAGCTGCCACACGCATTGCTGTTTCGCGCGCAGATGAGCGACCACCGCCACGGTAATCCCTAGCCCCATATTTTTCTTGATATGTAAAATCAGCATGCCCAGGGCGAAATTTATCTTTAATATCTGAATAGTCTTTACTGCGTTGGTCAGTATTACGAACTAACAAACCAATCGGGCAACCCGTAGTTTTGCCTTCAAACACACCCGATAAAATTTCTACTTCGTCGGCTTCACGGCGCTGCGTTGTATATTTGGATTGCCCAGGTTTGCGCCTATCCAAATCGGGTTGAATATCTGACTCAGACAAAGCCACTCCCGCAGGGCAGCCATCAACAATAGCAACCAAAGCTTTGCCATGCGATTCACCTGCTGTGCTAACACGGAAGATGTGACCTAAACTAGAACCTGACATATTTATGCTTCGCCAGGGTCGCCAGCACCAACATGAAAACCTGAATCTACGTAGTGTACTTCGCCAGTAACACCTGATGCCAAATCTGAAAGCAAGTATGCAGTAGTATTACCCACTTCGTCCTGCGTCACATTACGTCCCAACAGAGAACCACGTGCACTTTTTTCCATCAATTTCCGAAAATCTCCTACAGCTGAAGCCGCAAGCGTACGAATAGGCCCTGCAGAAACAGCATTTACGCGAATATTACGCTGACCCAAATCTTGCGCCAAATAACGTGTTGAAGCTTCTAATGCTGCTTTTGCTACACCCATCATACCATAACCTGGCACAGCACGTTCAGCGCCCAAATAAGTCATGGTCACCATGCTGCCGCCATCATTCATAATCTTTGCTGCGCGTTGTGCACAAGCCACAAATGAATAGGCAGAAATATCCATCGCCAACTGGAAGTCAGCACGTGTGGATTGCGAAAAAGGATTGCGTAGCGCATCTTTATTGGCAAAAGCAATAGAATGCACCATAAAGTCTATTTTTCCCCACTTGGCTTCTACTTTTGCAAAGAAATCATCTAATTGTGCATCATCTGCCACATCCATAGATTCAATGATGGTTGCACCCACTTGTTCAGCCAATGGGCGAACCCGCTTCTCCAATTGTTCACCAAGGTAATTAAAACCAAGTTCCCCACCTTCGCGGTGACAGGCTTGCGCCACACCCCAAGCGATTGACTTATCATTCGCCAAGCCTAAAACAAGTCCTTTTTTACCCTCAAGAATACCCATTACATCCCCTTCAAACATCAATCTTTTCAATATCTAACCACATGGTAGCAGCTTGATTTGTTTTCACATCTCGCGGTTACTTTGGATTCCAAGCTACAAAATTTTCCAATAATTTCAAACCCGCATGCTGACTTTTTTCAGGATGAAACTGAACACCCAAGATATTATCTTTGCCAACAACTGAAGCAAACGGGAAGTCACCATACGAACATGCCGCCAGCAAATGCGTTGAATCTCTGGGCGCACAATAATAAGAGTGCACATAATATACCTGTTCACCTTTCATCTCTTTAATCACTTCATGTCGATTTTGTCCAGGAAGTATTACATCGTTCCAGCCCATATGTGGTATTTTGAAACCACGCTCTACATGTGATTCAGGAAAAGCCTTCACTTCCCCATCAATCAAACCAAGACCTGCATGAACACCAAACTCATAAGAACGCGTAAGCAATACCTGCATACCCAGACAAATACCTAAAAATGGTGTGCCTTTTGAGACCGTTTCTTTGATGGCATCAGCCAACCCTGTTTCATTAAGTGTGTGCATACAATCACGAAATGCGCCGACACCTGGCAACACGATGCGCTCATATTTTTTTATGTCTTCGGCATGTTGAACAAGTTCAACTTGACCACCAACTTTTTCCAATGCTTTAGCAACAGAATGCAGGTTACCCATACCATAATCAATCAATCCAATCATATGATTTAAAGCGTTCCTTTCGTGCTTGGAATACCGCTTTGACGGGGATCTGATTCAACAGCCATACGTAAGGCGCGGCCAAATGCTTTGAATACTGTTTCAGCAATATGATGGTTGTTAATGCCTCTTAAATTATCAATATGTAAACTCATACGACTATGATTCACAACCGCTTGGAAAAATTCTTTGAATAAATCCACATCAAAGCTTCCAATATGTTCTTTCGGAAAATTAACATGGTATTCAAGGTCAGGGCGACCTGACAAATCAAGCACCACACGCGATAATGACTCGTCCAAAGGCACGTAAGCATGACCATAACGCACAATGCCCGACTTATTACCCAAAGCTTCAAACAACACTTCGCCCAAACAAATACCAATATCTTCAACGGTGTGATGATCATCAATATCAATATCACCCTTGGCATCAATATGCATATCAACCAAACCATGACGACAAATTTGTTCCAACATATGATTTAAAAAAGGAATCGGCGTGTTTAGTTCACATTGACCTGTGCCATCAAGATTGATGGACAGTTTAATCTGTGTTTCTTTGGTGTTTCTTTCAATATTTGCACTTCGACTCATATTAAACCCCACTTAATCTTTTTTATCAGCCAAACGTAACTCAAGTGTCAAAGCATGACACTGCAAACCTTCGCGATGTGCCAAATGTGCAGCTGCTGCACCAATTGCTTGCACACCTTCAAGCGTAGAACGAATAATACTGGTGCGTTTTTGAAAATCATACACACCCAGCGGTGAAGAAAAGCGCGCCGTACGATTCGTTGGCAACACATGATTTGGCCCAGCCATATAATCACCCAAAGCTTCAGGTACAAAATGACCTAAAAATATTGCACCTGCATGCCTAATTTTTGGCAACATGGCATCAGGATTATCCAGCGCAAGCTCCAAATGCTCTGGAGCAATGATATTTACTGTATCTGCGGCCATATCCCAATCTTTAACTAAAATTAAAGCACCATGATTTTCCACTGAAGCTCTGGCAATGGCTGCACGCGGCAAGACTTGTAAATGCTTCTCAATCGCATCATCTACGGCATCAATCAATGCTGGGTCGGTAGTAATAAAAATACTTTGTGCAGCTTCATCATGTTCAGCTTGTGATAAAAAATCAGCCGCCAACCATTCAGGGTGCCCGCCATCAGCCACCACCACAATCTCAGATGGGCCTGCAATCATATCAATACCACAAGTGCCAAATACCTGGCGCTTGGCAGCAGCAACAAATTTATTGCCAGGGCCTACAATTTTATCTACAGCAGGGATAGTTTCTGTGCCATAAGCAAGGGCTGCCACAGCTTGCGCCCCACCCACGGCAAAACCAAGTTGCACACCAGACACAAAAGCTGCCGCCAGCACCAAATCATTCATTTCACCTGCAGGTGTTGGCACCACCATCACAATTTTTTCAACACCTGCCACTTGTGCAGGCACAGCATTCATCAGCACCGAAGATGGATACGCCGCTTTACCACCTGGCACATACAAACCCACACTATCAAGTGCTGTCACTTTTTGACCAAGTGTTAAACCAGCATCATCGGTAAACGACCAATCTTCCTGCACTTGTTTTTCATGGTAGGCACGAATGCGATCCGCTGCCAACTGCAATGATTGCCTATCCATATCCGATACATTATGCCAAGCATCTTCCATGCGTTCGCGACTAATCACCATATTTTCAGCGGTGCAATCCCAACTATCAAATTTGGCTGTGTAATCACACAAGGCAGCATTACCACGTGATTTTACATCCGCTAAAATATCAGCCACAAGGTTTTGCACATCAGCACCAGTATCTGTCTCTCTGGATAACAAAGCATTTAGTTGTGCTTTATAATCAGGGTCTTTTGAATCTAAACGTAAAATGTTACTCACTTTCCGCTCTCCCGTTGCTCAACAGCCTCGCGCAAACGATTAATCACGGCTTGCACTTGCTCTTTTTTTGTCACAAAACTAGCCGGGTTGGCAATCAAACGGCTCGAAATATCAAATAATGTTGTTTCTTCAACCAAACCATTGGCTTTGAGTGTATTGCCTGTTTCAACCAAATCAACAATTCTATCCGCCAAACCAACCAAAGGGGCAAGCTCCATGGAACCATACAAATGAATCACATCCGCATGGATGCCTTGCGCCAAATAATGTTGTTCTGCTAAGTAGTCGTATTTTGTTGCTATACGAACTCTGCCACCTGATGCAGCTGGTTTACCTGATTCTACTGATGTTTTAGGGCCACAAACACACAAACGACATTTACCAATCTGCAAATCCAATGGTTCAAACACGTGCGGGTGTGATTCAAGCAATAAATCTCGTCCTGAAATACCTAAATCTGCAGCGCCTTGCTCAACATAAGTACAGACATCTGCCGCCCGAATAATGAGAAAACGAATTTTGCTGCCTGCCCAGTCCTCAGGGCCATCAACCATTAATTTACGTGTTGTTTGTACGTCTTCTATGGGCATTAAGCCTGCAAATTCAAGCAACGGTAACGTTTGCTCAAGAATTCTACCCTTAGATAAGGCAATCGTTAAAACGGGTTTATCTGACATAAATTCTGCTTATCCTTGTATGTAGTGGCGCTCAATACTCGCACCCAAACTACTCATTTTTTCTTCAATACGCTCATAGCCCCGGTCGATATGATAAACCCGTGAAATAATAGTTTCACCCTTTGCCGCCAACCCCGCCAAAACTAAGGAGGCTGATGCACGTAAGTCAGTTGCCATGACTGGTGCGCCCGAAAGCTGCTCTATCCCTTTAACCGCGGCCCTATGTCCATCAAGCTGAATGTTTGCGCCCATGCGTATCAACTCTTGCACATGCATAAAGCGGTTTTCAAAAATCGTTTCTGAAATCAAACTTGTTCCTTCAGCAACACACATCATTGCCATAAACTGGGCTTGTAAATCTGTTGGGAAACCTGGGTGAGGCATGGTATGGAAGTTAACGGCTTGCAAACGTCCGTTACTCGCACAACGAATATAATCCTCTCCAACCTCAACTGTTGCCCCTGCTTCTTTTACGCGCGCTAAAAACGCATCCAGCAACTTAGGATCTGTTTTGGTAACCGTAACATCACCACCTGTAATCAAACCTGCCGCCAAATAAGTAGCAACCTCAATACGATCAGAAATGGTATAAATATCGCCGCCACTAATACGATCTACGCCTTGAATGGTAATACAATCTGTTCCATCACCTTCAATTTTCGCACCCAAATGGCGCAACGAGTCTGCAAGGTTAACCACTTCAGGTTCACGCGCTGCATTTTCAAGCACAGTCTCACCTTTTGCCAACACCGCCGCCATCATCAAGTTTTCTGTGCCTGTCACTGTTACTTGATCAAAAACAATTCGGCCGCCTTGCAAACCATTAGGCGCTTTGGCTATCACCATGCCATGCTCAACTTTAATTACCGCACCCATCACTTCCAGGCCTTTCAGATGCAAATCAATGGGACGTGCGCCAATAGCACAGCCGCCAGGAAGACTCACTTTAGCTTCACCAAAACGAACCAACAGAGGGCCTAAAACCAGTGATGATGCACGCATGGTTTTTACCATTTCATAAGGCGCTTCAGGTTTATTGGCAGCTCGCGTATCGATATGTAAACAATTTTGATCATCATATGAAACATCTGCACCTTGCCATGCCAGCAAGTTGGTCATCGTTGAAATATCATTTAAATGAGGAATACGATGAAAAGTTACAGGGCCATCAGCTAGAATTGCTGCAGCAAGTAATGGTAAAGCTGCATTTTTTGCACCACTACTCTCCACTGAGCCAACCAGAGCTTTTCCACCTTGTATGACAATGTTTTCCATGTTTAACCACCTTCAATTTGTCAGTAAATCACCAGCAACAATCAGCCGCAGAGTAACGGCATCTATCTACACCTACAAGCGGCCCCACAACAACACATGACTTCACAATATTTGCCTACACACCCATAAGCTCATATATTCGGCAAAAAGTTTATGTTTGCAGACAAGGTTATTAAAGGAGTAATGAAGTGAATCATTTACAGAAAGTTATAGATCAAGCATGGGAAACACGCGACACATGGGACATGCATAATGTTGATACCGAAATTCGCGAAGCAGTAATTCGCTGTATTGATTTGCTAGATGCTGGTGGCATTCGTGTGGCTGAACGCGATGATAATGGGAAATGGCATACAAACGAATGGATGAAAAAAGCTGTATTGCTGTTTTTCAAGCTCCATGACAATCAAGTGATACATGGTGGTGATGCAACTTATTACGATAAAGTACCACAAAAGTTTACCAATTGGGGCGAAGATATGTTTCGTAAAGGTGGTATGCGTGTTGTACCTAACGCAACTGTACGAAAAGGCTCGTATATTGCACCCAAAGTTGTGCTAATGCCTTCTTATGTCAATATCGGTGCTTATGTTGATGAAGGTACAATGGTTGATACATGGTCAACGGTTGGTTCATGCGCACAAATTGGTAAAAACGTACACTTATCAGGCGGCGTTGGTATTGGTGGTGTGTTAGAACCTTTGCAAGCAACACCAACAATCATCGAAGATAATTGTTTTATTGGTGCACGCTCAGAGATTGTTGAGGGTGTAATTGTTCGTGAAGGCTCTGTGATTTCCATGGGTGTTTATATTGGTCAATCTACGCGTATTGTTAATCGTGCTACAGGCGAAGTGACATATGGTGAAGTACCTCCTTACTCTGTAGTGGTTTCAGGTTCTATGCCTGGCGCATCCGGCGGCCCAAACCTTTATTGTGCAGTAATTGTTAAACAGGTAGATGAAAAGACTCGCGCAAAAACGGCTATTACCGAATTATTGCGCGATTAAAAGCATAAATAAAGATAGCTACTGCTTGGCAACATGATTAAGCAGTAGCTTCTCTTTCTTTCGAAATCAAGCTAGATTGCATCCTCATGGGGTGTTACATCAACATTTTTACTATTCGTGGTAGTTTAATAACATGCCTAAAAAGACTGAATCAGCTGCGTCAGAAGCTATGGAAGCAGGTAATGTTGACCAAATACGTGATATTATATTTGGTTCACAGATGCGCGATTATGAAAAACGTTTTTTACGTTTAGAAGAACGTGTACTTAGTGAATCTGAAACATTACGCAGTGAAACCAGCAGTCGTTTAGAGTCTTTGGAATCTTATATCAAACAAGAAGTGAGCAGCTTAATCGATCATATTGGCGTTGAGCGCGGTGAACGCGAAGATGACGCTCGCCATTTAAGCAGTGAACTTAGTAAAAATAGCGAAGATGCAGATAAAAAAATAGCCCAACTACAAAACAAACAGACCCAAGGGCAAAGCGATTTACGTGATGCTCTATTGGAACAATCGAAGTCATTACTCGCTGAAATTCAGAATGTTCGCAACACCTTAACTTCTTCGCTTGACCGCTCAACAGATGAGCTACGCGATGATAAAACTGACCGCAAAGCATTGGCTGACATGTTTACTGAATTAGGTATGCGACTCAATGGCGACTTCACCTTACCAAATAATGAAAAATAAATAACTCAAATCTAATTTATCATGAGTAATTCGGGCTCGTCTAATGACAATAACAATGCTGCTATGCAGCAATTGCGTGATTTATTGTTCGTTAAAGAAACGTCAAGAATCGATGACATTGAAGAGCAGCTCAACAATCCTGAACTCCATGCCCAAGAAGTTGCGAAGGTATTAGCTGAGGCAATACGTGTTCGAAACAACACCGATAATGAACTCTCAAACGCACTAGCGCCTACGATAGAGGCATCAATCAAAACCTCTATCGCCAAGGATCCAAAAGCACTTTCAGATGCGCTCTTTCCTGTTATGGGACCTGCCATTCGTAAGTCTATTAACAGCGCAATCGCTTCGATGCTCGAATCATTAAATCAAACACTTGAGCATGCTTTTTCGCCCAAACCCCTACAGTGGCGATTTGATGCTTTTAGAACAGGCAAGTCATTTGCCGAAGTTGTCATGCTCAATACTTTAGTTTACCGCGTGGAACAAATCTTTTTGATTCACAAAGACACTGGTTTGCTACTCCATCATTTATCCTTTGACCCCTCACTTAATGAAGATGCTGATGTGGTATCGAGCATGCTCACAGCTGTACGTTTTCTTCAAGATTCATTTGCCGGTAAAGCTGGGCAAGAGGTTGAAAATTTACGCATGGGTGACTTAGAGGTTATCGTTGAACAAGGTCCCGATGTTGTTCTTGCCCTTGTCTGCCGCGGTAATGCACCCCGCTCTGTCCACACATCTATATTGCCAACCATAGAAAATATCCAGCAGTCATTTCATGATGCGTTACAAAATTTTGATGGTGATACCAGTAAATTTGATGCTACAGAAGGTATATTATCGCCATTAATGCTGGCCGACTACGCTGGAAAGACAGAAAAAAAAATCACCTATTAAAGCAATTTTAGCTGTGTCATTTGTCGCTTTGGCTGCAACGTCATGGGTGATATGGGGTAATTATCAAGCAAACCAACTCGCTTCTAAGTGGTCTGAGTATGTAAATCGTTTAAATGCTGAGCCTGGTATTGTTATCACCCAAATACAGCATGATGCCGAGGGCACTTACACCTTATCTGGGCTGCGCGACCCTTTAAGCACAACACCAGAGTCACTATTAAAAACATCAGGTTTATCTAGGGAACAACTACGATTACAACTTCAACCCTACCAAGCTCTACACCCCTCATTAATTTTAAAACGTGCAATCGCACTATTACAGCCACCAATTTCAGTCTTATTTGAGTTACGTGGCCAAACATTGCACTTATCTGGCTCTGCCCAAGCAGAGTGGATTAAGTATGCACAACATACAGCCCTCTATATAGCTGGCATCAATCAGGTCGATAGCTCAGCATTATCTAATAATATACCATTAATTGATCAGGTAACACAATTGTTGCAACCACCTGCCACTGTGATTTTAAAACTGGCTGAACACACGCTTATCGTGAGCGGTCAATCACAAGAAACTTGGGCAAAACAAGCAAAATTTGCCATTCAAAAAATCAATGAAGTGAAAAGCTATCAAGATGACTCGCTCACTCTAATTGATACACCTGCATATTTACTCAAACAAGCCTATCTCAAATTAAATCCACCTAAAACCGTACAGCTATTTGTCTCAAGCAACAGAACATTAACTGCCAAAGGTTATGCTCCTGAAAATTGGATAAAAAAAGCGCGTCAACAAGCACCTTTACTTGCGTTCATAAAAGCTTACAAAGACACACAGCTAGTGCCTAATGATCAAGTGGTCTTACAACGTGCTATTAAGGCATTAAAACCACCAGCTTCCGTACAACTATCTGTTGTCAAACAAACATTATTTGCTACTGGCAAGGCTACGCAAATATGGCTCGATTTTGCTGGAAAACATGCCTCTGAAATTGAAGGTATAGCGCAATATGATAGTCAGGTGAATATTTTATGGGATGATGAAGCCATTTTACAAGAAGCCATAGTACTATTAAAGCCCTCCCCTCTTGTCACGCTAAGGTTTGCCAATGGTATTTTACAGGCTTCTGGAAGTGCAACACAAAACTGGATTAAAAAAGCTGAGAAAAATTTCATTAATATCGATGGCATACATAGCTTTCATACATCTCAACTTACCAATATCACTAGTGCGTGGTTCAATGTTCAAAGCGAAATAGCAACAATATCTGTTTCGTTTGTACCGACCAAAGCTCAGCTTACCAACAAAGCTGCAAAAAAATTAAACCGTGTTGTTTCGCTCTACCAAGATGCAATAAAACTAGAGCCTGCAAGTCAACTTCGCATTAACGCCCCTCATAATAGCAGAAAGGAACTCATTACTTTGTTACGCATCGAACAAGTGAAAAATATCCTTGTTCAAAAAGGTATCAGAAAAAGTAACCTTCAGGTGCAAGCTGTTGAGAAAGCCGTAAACAATAAAGTTTCAGACATTTCATTCTCTCTGCTTGGTGAAGAGTAAGTTATGATTCAAAAAAAAGTATGTATCTTAGGTGCGGCAGGTGTCGGTAAAACAAGTCTTACGGCTCAGTTTGTATACAGCAAATTTTCTGAAAAATACCTTTCAACCATGGGTGTTAAAATTGACCGTAAAACCGTCGATATTGAAGGTACTCAAGTCAATTTAATGCTATGGGATATTCACGGTGAGGAAAAACATAAAAAAGTAACCACTAGCTATATTCGTGGCGCATCAGGTATGATTACTGTGATTGATGGCACCCGCCCAGATACAGTTGATAGCGCCTGTGAAATTTTGCAACGCGTCGATGAAGCCTTGGGTAAAATTCCGAATATTTTTCTGATTAATAAGTCGGATTTGCAAGACGAATGGGCAATTACGGAAGACACGCTTAAAACACTAAGCACTCTAGGTTCACCCGTTTATCTCACAAGCGCAAAAACTGGTGACAATGTTGAAAGCTCTTTTTTAACTTTGGCAAAAATACTTATTACACCATGAACAACAGTATCCCCGAGGTTATTTACAATTGCATCACCTCAAAAAACACCGATATTCTTGCCCCAGCTTGGATAGAACTTGAATACCAAAGTAGCCGCATCAAAACTATTGGTGGTGCTTGGCAAAACTACTTTGATACGACACCCAAAGCTGGGGACAATGTCATTGACATATGCGAAGTGTTGCAAGGTATGGTTCCCCTTCACGATGGTTTTGAGCTGCCACAAATTCAACTCTCAGACCACCATTACACTGATATTTCAGCCATCCATAAACAAGGTAGAGACTGGATTCTATTCTCTGATGTCACCCAACACACCATACAAATTCAACAATACCAGCAAACATCCAATGAGCTTACGCTGCTCAAGGCTCAGCTTAATCGCACCCTCAATCGTTATGTAGGTCAAGAGGTTGCCGAACGCGTGGCCAATGGCACGTTACAATTAAATCTTGATGGTGAACGCAAATTAATTACCACATTGTTCGTTGATATTCGTGGTTTCACGCCTTTTAACGAGCGCAATGATGCCCAAGTTGTCATGCAAACACTTAATGATTATATGGATAATATGTTGAAACCTATTCTGAGTCATGCTGGCATGGTCGACAAGATCATTGGTGATGGCATCATGGCTATCTTTGGGGTCTTACCTACTGAAGAGACGAGTGCTAGCAACGCCTTTGCCGCCGCGACCAATATCATAAACAATATTAAAAAGTTAAATCAAACACGTAAAAAACAAGGCCTTGAACAACTTGGTACTGGTATTGGTATCGCTACTGGTGATGCTGTTTTGGGCATACTTGGCTCTCATGAACGTCGTGCATTCACAGCAATTGGTCGACATGTTAATTTAGCTGCCCGCTTGGAGTCAAATGCCAGAGCTGGCGAAATTTTAGTCGATGACGAAACTTTTAATATGTTAAAGCAGCCCTCACTATTTTCAGCTGTTACGTTATCACTCAAAGGTATCGGAAAAACATCCGCACATACCTATACCCCAGAATAATCAGGTTATCAGTCCAGCATATCAGCCAAAAGAAGTTCCATTTTTTCATGGTCAATTGCATAAACACTACCTGCATCAAGTGTAAGTACACCAAGATTGACAAGTTTTTTAATTTCTCGAGTAATTGTTTCTCGTTGACAGCTTAAAAGTTTTCCTAGCTCTGTATGACTAGGCAACTTTACCTTCACCACATTTTCAGTTGATTCATGCTGATCAATTAATGTTTTAAAATAGCGACATAGTTTCGCACCGATATTTGGCTGCCCTAATCGGCACACCACATCGTGCGTGCGTAAGTAGCGATGAATAAACAAATCGGTAACTTTCTGCAAGAAATCATAATCTTTAATCAGCTCTGAAAAAGTAACTGCACTAATTTCTAAAAGTTTTGTTTTTTCACGCGCAATAATCGTTGCTGTTCTTGCAGAAACACCAAACATAGCCAGTTCACCGACCAATTCGCCTGGTTTCAAATGATACAGCAACGTTTCGTGACCATTGCCCGAAATTAAGCGTATATCCAAAGTTCCTTCAAGAATAAGGAAACAGTTTCCTTTGTGCACATCTCCTTCATAGAGAAACAAATCACCTTTAGCCAACCAAATGTCTTTTGCTTTGGGGAAGTCTTCAACACTAAAACCATGTTTCAACTGAATACTTTTTGCCATCAAAATCCCCCCACTTGCTTCATCAATCACTCAACTTCATTACATCTAAGACATTAAAAACTCAAGGCAATCCTACAAAGATATTGTGCCAAAAGCAAAACACTACCTTGACAAACTCCCTCCATATCAACTAAAAGTTATAGCAGCAACATAAACTAGAGGTCAGTTAAAATGATATTGCTTGTCGATGATGATACCCATGTACTTGAAACATATACCTTCATTCTTAAAAAAAAGGGTTATGATGTGATTTCCTGTCTATCAGGACAAGATGCATTACTTCAATTTGAAACACATAAACATGATATATTTGCAGTTGTAACTGACTACAACATGCCTGAAATGAACGGTATTCAGCTTATCCATGCAATTGAACAGAAAATGCCTGATATCAAAACCGTACTCTTCTCTGGTTTACCTCCAGAGCAAATCCCAGACCATGTCACTGTACTCAGGAAACCGATCAACACACACTTGTTACTCGAAATTCTTAAGAAAGACCCTTTACCGCAGTAACTTCAAACGTCTTGCTAACTCTGCAGCCTTTTCTGGTCCATCCACAAGTGCAAGACGCACATAACCCAGCCCAGCATTCATGCCATAATGATCTTCCGTGGCTAAATAACTGCCTGGCAATAGTTTAACTGCTTGTTCTTGGTATGCTTTTCTAACATATTTTTCCTCATCAGTAACTGCTAGCCATACAAAAAATGATCCTGCCGGCACATTGCCACCATAAACATCAAAAAAAGCATCCAGACTTTGACGATAAATTGCTAAATGTTGCTCCACATGCTCTTCATCATTCCAAGCAGCAGCAGCGATATGCTGAAGAGGCAGAGGCGTAGCTGGCCCTGTATAACTACGAAGCTTTGAAAACCGTTGAATCAAATCCGCATCACCTGCAATCAAACCCGAACGAAGCCCTGGCAAAGCTGACCGTTTAGATAATGAATTCATGACTAGGCAGCGTTTAAACTCAACATTACCCATGCCTTGAGCAATTTCCAACAGACCTACAGGTTTATGTTCATAATAAATTTCCGAGTAACATTCGTCAGCTAAAATATAAAAATCATGTTCCTGTGCAAGTTTGAGTAACTTTTCGTAATAAGTTTGGTCAGCAACCCAGCCTGTTGGATTGGATGGCGAACATACATAAACAAGCGCAGTATTGTCCCACACGTCCTTAGTAATAGCCTCTAAATCAGGAGCAAAACCATTTTCTTCCGTACATGGCTGCAAATAAGGCTTACCACCGGCTGTAATCGCTGCGCCCAAATAGATTTGATACATAGGGTTAGGCATCATGACCCAAGGTTTTATTTCACTGTCTGGATTTATCAAAGCGTGCGCAGCGGCAAACAATGCTTCTCGTGTTCCATTGGCAGCTAAAACTTGGCTATTGGCATCCACTCGCTGCAATGAAAAACGTCGTTCTAGCCATGCCGCAATACTCTGGCGTAAAAAATCATTTCCCGCCGTACTCGGATATTTTGAAAATCCCGCAAGGTGTGCATCTAAGGTTGGTTGCACAAATGATGGTAAAGGAAGACGTGGCTCCCCTGCTCCTGCATCAATAAATTCAAGTTCAGGGTTTGGGATTAAATCTTTTAATAAATGGCTTAAACGTGCAAAAGGATACTCACCAAGTTGATCCAAACGTGATTGATGATGTTTATTCATGTGCTTTCTCTACATTTTCTTTTTTTACTACTGGCGTTGGCTCTTCAACGGCTTGCTTTGACTTGATAGCTTTACTCCAAACACTTTTCCGACCTAAAGCATCACCTACACGCACACGATACGCATAAATTGTACCTTGGCGCAGCTTCATATGTCGTTGTAAGCCTTGGCGCTGTGCACTAGGCGATGAAACATAATAACGCAGCCAATGACCAATACATTTGCAATTAGGCTCAATCTCAGTGCGATCAACTTCATAAAACACCAAACCGCTGCCGCCTCGAATATCCAGCTGAATAGTCAACGCTTTTGGTGTCATTTGCGATGACAGCTGTGCAATTTCAGGCAATGGCGCACTATCATCATACACCACCAGATTTGTCTTTAAGCCACAACCAGCAAGAAAAAACAACCCTAGCAGTATTAGCACATAAGTTTTAATCTGCCAGCACCTTCAACCAATGCGCACACTGCAATCGCACCTGATTGGGGGCTGTGCCGCCTGTATGGTCACGTGCTGCAACGCATGCTTCCACTGACAAGCTCTGCACCATTTCAAGTGTTAAACGTTCATCAATATCCGCACAAACATTTGCAGGCATTTGCATCAAATCAATGCCTTCCTTAATACAATATGCCACTGATTTCCCTACAATTTCATGGGCATCACGAAATGGCACACCCGCACGAACCAGTGCATCAGCCAAATCTGTTGCTGTTGAAAAACCACTTCCTGCGGCTTTATGCATAGCTTCTTTATTGGCTTTAAGTCCTGGCAACATGTCGCCAAATACTCTCAAACAACCTTCTAGGTTGTCATAAGCATCAAAAATGGCTTCTTTATCTTCCTGCATATCTTTATTGTAGGCTAAAGGTAACGACTTCATGGTCATCAAAATCGACATCAATGCGCCCACAATCCGCCCAGATTTACCACGTACCAATTCAGGCATATCGGGGTTTTTCTTTTGTGGCATGATGGATGAGCCTGTGCAAAAGGCATCGGGTAAATCAATAAAACCAAATTGTGCACTCATCCAAAGAATCAACTCTTCGGAAAAACGTGATAAATGAATCGAACAAATGGAAGCCGATGACAGTAACTCCATGATAAAATCACGATCGGACACGGCATCCAATGAATTGGCACATGGTGCATCAAAACCAAGTAAATCAGCAGTCATTTCACGGTTGATTGGGAAAGTTGTGCCTGCAAGTGCTGCTGAACCTAATGGCGACTGGTTCATACGCTTTTTTGCATCTTGAAAACGCGCTAAATCGCGGCCAAACATTTCAACATAAGCCAATAAATGATGACCTAAAGTCACGGGTTGCGCGGTTTGCAGATGGGTGAACCCTGGCATCACAGTGTCTGCATATTCTTCAGCCAGTTTCACCAACACCACTTGTAAATGTTTGATACGTTCCATCAAATCATCTGTGCGTTTGCGCAGGTAAAGACGCGTATCGGTGCCCACTTGATCGTTGCGGCTACGCGCTGTGTGCAGGCGTTTCCCCGCATCACCAATGATGTCGGTTAACCGCTTTTCAATGTTCATATGCACGTCTTCTAGTACAATCGTGAATTCGAATGTGCCCAACTCAATTTCTTTCGTGACTTGATCCAAACCATCAAGAATGAGCTTCAAGTCAGCTTCGCTTAGAATGCCTTGTGCGGTGAGCATGGTTGCATGTGCTCTAGAGCCTGCAATATCTTCAGCATACATACGTGCATCCACATGTGTTGAAGCATTAAAGGCTTCTACAAATGCATTTGTTGGTGCATCAAAACGGCCACCCCAAGGTTTATCAGACATTGTTAATCCCCTTTACCCAATTAAGCATTGGCCATGCGGCGTGATGATGGTGTATTTTTTTCTTCCGGGCGAATGCCAAGCTTGGTGAAAAATTCACGGTCTTCATTGGCTTCGTTGTTGCCTGTGGTTAAAAGTTTTTCGCCATAAAAAATAGAATTAGCACCTGCCAAAAAACAAAGCGATTGCATCTCTTCAGACATCACTTCACGCCCTGCTGATAAACGCACATGCGAAGATGGCATGGTAATGCGTGCCACAGCAATGGTGCGAATGAAATCAAAATTATCCAAATCTGCGACATCAGCCATCGGTGTGCCTTCAACTTTGACCAGCATATTAATAGGCACTGATTCAGGGTGTGGATTCATACGCGCCAATTGCGCCACCATGCCAGCGCGATTACGCACAGCTTCACCCATGCCTACAATGCCACCACAACAGACGCTCATGCCCTCAGCACGCACGTTCTTGAGTGTATTCAGCCTGTCTTCATAGGTGCGTGTAGAAATGATGTCTTTATAAAAATCAGGGTCGGTGTCCAAGTTATGATTATAATAATCCAAACCCGCGGCTTTCAATTTCTTCGCTTGCTCGCCATCAAGCATGCCAAGTGTGGCGCAGGCTTCCATGTCCATCGCTTTGACTTCTTTAATCATATCAAGCACCAAATCAAACGCGCGCCCTTGAGGCTCACGCCATGCAGCACCCATACAAAAACGCGATGCACCTTTTTCTTTGGCAATGCGCGCTGCCTTCATCACTTCGTCTTTTTTCATCAACAGTTCGGATTCCAAACCTGTATCATAACGTGATGATTGCGGACAATATTTGCAATCTTCGGGGCAACCGCCCGTTTTAATAGATAATAACGTAGAAAGTTGTACTTCATTGGCATCAAAGTTAGCGCGATGCACTTGTTGTGCTTGAAACATCAAATCATTAAATGGCAGCTCAAAAAGCTTGGTGATTTCATCCACTGTCCAATCAAAACGCATACACTTCTCCAAATCCTTCAACGCTAAACATCGCGCAAGCTAAACAGAAGTGAGCAAAGAATAAACCGTAACCTATCATATGTAGATTACGGTTTATTCTGATTTAGAAGCGGTAAGACACGCCACCAGCAAGAAGGTGAACTGTAGATTTATATACACCGTGATAAGCAGCTTTTGTAGGTGCTACTGCTGTCCTGTCGGTCAACCAAACATAAGCATAAGCCAAGTCAAAGCTTAAATTATCAGCAAATTCAGATCCATAACCGAAAGTGATTAACTGCCTATCATTACCAGGTAACCTTGGTGAAAAATCAGCTGAGTTGGTTGGTGTAGGGTCATAAGTGTAACCTACACGTGCACGTGAAACTTCATCATAACTCCACTCCGCACCCAAACGCACTGCCGTAGTTGCTTTCCAACCTTCTGGAATCGTTGACGAGCTTCCTGTGGCGATATTTAAGGTTGAAGGGTCATATTGCAATACAATTTGATCAAATGTTTTCCAATTAATTCGATCAAACTGGAGGCTTACTGAAACATCATTATCTACATGATAAGTAATAGCTGCTGTAAATAAATCAGGAAATGTAACTGAGGTTTTAGTATTTGCACCAATACCTTCTAATCCTAAAAGTGCTAGTGCAGGGCCACCAACAGCAGTGCCTGTAATATCAACTTTAACACTAGAGCGATAGCTCAAGCCAACGCTAAAGGCATCAGTTTTATATAATGCTGCAACATTGCCACCAAAACCATCACCTGAACCACCAATTTTTAACGATTGACCATTCAAATGAACTTTAAAGGCATTATAATAAGAAAGCCCGCCAGCCACTGAAAAATTATCATTCACGCGATAAGCAATATTAGGATTCAAATGTACCGCCTGAATTTCTGAAAATGTCACACTATCCGACCCTGCAGAAATTTGCGCAAATGGTGCTCCTGAGTTGCTCCAGTCTGTCGACAACCCAAAAGGTGAGTTCATGCCAAATCCATAACTGAACTTAGAATTTTCATTGCCATAACGTACGTAAGCTTGAGGCACCACATGCAACCCTTTCTTTGCTGAGTAGGTTTTTCCCGCCGACTCAAAATCATTAAGTGGGTACACCAAAGTGCTGCTCAGCGAAGCATTATTATCTTGGAAAGATAAACCTGCAGGGTTAAACCAGTTGGCTGAGGCATCATCTGCAATGGCAGAAAACGCATTGCCCATACCCATCGCTCTCGCACCTTGCTCAGGAATCATATAACCACTGGCAAACACTGGGTAAGCTAAAAACATAGAAGCCATACCTGTTATCAATAAACGATTCAATTTCATATTCATCTCCTATTGCACAACTGCAGCAGCAGGGTTAATCACTACTGTGCCAGAAAGTAAGTAAGTCACAGTTTCCGTTTGCATTTCTGTTGTAACAGCCAAACTCACATCTGGTGTTAATATAGATGAATGCGTGCCTTGGGTAAAAAAGGTAAATCCGCTACCAGGATGTGGTGACGGCACGGCACCCAATGGCCAAGTCGAATTCGCAGGGGCTGCCGCAACTTGCTGTAGCCCAAGTGATAAAGACAATGCATCGGTTTGTGTATTTGGTACCACCAAATCATCTAAAGTCTTAAGAATCAATACTTTTTTCGCAGCAAGTACTGTGGCGGCAGCATAATTAAGTGGATCACCATCATCAACAATAGTTTGTGCGGCAACAAAATAAGCATTGTATTCTGCAGAGCCTACTGTTACACCTTTTGCACCAAGCCCTGCATTCACTTCAGGGCTTATTGAGGCTGATGTTTGCAAAATACTGGTATAATCTCCACCAGGATTCACCAACACAAGAGTTTGAATTGCAGGCTCTACGCCTGCCAACACGCCCCCTAATATGCCACCATTTGAATGGCCAACATATGAAATAGGAACTGCCACATTCAAATCAGGCACTGCATCACCCCCAAGGGTAGGAAGCCCTGTTGCATTATTCACCACATCCATGGTTTGAATATTTAATAAACGTATAAGGTGAATAAGGTCTGCAACAGATTGGCGGATATTATCGCGCGAAGTAAGCAATGACGTTAGGTTGAGGTAATGTTTTCCGCTGGTGTCTGCAATACCATCAGCACCTGCATCACCAGTAACATTATTGGCAAAATCAAGACCAAAAGTGCGATCTCCATGCAGCACGCTATCAATTGCTATTGTGGCATAGCCTTGCGAAGCCAAAGTGTTTGCAATACCAAAAACAACGGATTTATCGACTGTGAAACCGTGTTGAAAAATCACCACAGGATATGGCCCTGCAGCTTTAGGCACTGTCATCAAAAACGGTACTGTTTGTACAGATTTCAATGCTGGTGTGCCATAAATATCTGTTTGGAATGTTGAGGTAAGTGGCGCGCCATTCACTGTATTATCATCCAAGTAATAAGGTAATTTCACCGCTCCAATCACCACGCTACCAATAGCTGCAAAACTCGCAGGACTTGCTGTATAAGTATCCAACAGTGTTGTACTGCCAGAAGCTGCTGCGATAGTCGCAAAAGTATAAAAATCTACAGTGCCCAATCCACCAGTTGCAACACTCGGCACAGCGGCTGCTGACAAAAAGTTTACAGGGTTCGTTGCATAAGGGTCTGTTGCACTGTTGGCTTGAATTTTTGCCAAGACTTTATTCAGTGTTTGTGTTTTAAACGACCAAGCAACAGCAACATCAGCAGCTGCAATAGCAGGGGTCGCTGTGCCTGCAACACCAAGCATGGCTTTAGTAAGTTGGCGTAAACCTTCAAGTTGTGCTGCCGTTGCATCATCACGACCCGGCACTTTACTTGCACCATAAGGGTCAACCAAAGCAGTTGTATTTTTAAGCAAGGCAAAGAAAGACGATGGTCGTGCGCCTGCGCCTGAAATTGATTTTAAGGCGTTGCTTACAACTACCATATAATTAGTATTTGATTTAAGTGGTGTCACTGGCTTAATGACCAAAACATTAGGGTCACTGGGCGACACCAATGCTTTAAATTGCGCGCCGAAAACAAGCTCTGCAACAATGCCTCCCACGGGAAATAATTGGGTAACAGGGCCTGTAACTACTTCAAACACACGTACACTTGCTGCTGTAATTGAAGTCGCATCAATCGGTAAAGCAAATGTTGTTGAAATTGGTGCAACTGTTGAAAAACCATCCAATGTATTTAAAGCAACTGTAGGATTTGTAATGTCATTTGGGTCGATGATACCAGAAGTGATGTTCAGTGTTCCATCTGTTGTTCCTACAAACAAGATATTGTTAGGGAATGGAATAATACCATCTGTGGTACTATATTTTGCTTCCATCGGTGCTGTGGTACTAATCACACCAGGGCCAGCATCCTCTTTGCTACAGGCTGACAAGAAGACAAGGCTTCCCACCAAGATTATTAATAACTGTTTCATATTTCCCCTCCTTACCACTACATCTAATTTTCTTAATAAGTAATAGAAGCTATAAACACTCATATGCAATGTCTATAAGAAATTAAAAAACGTTCATGTAAAAAGCACATAATATTTATGGTTTTCTTGATAAATGATTGAAGCTTTCCCATTTACTGCGCATAGTTGCCTCATCAATTTAATCTACAGTGAGTTTAATCTATGAAACGTATTCCCGCATCCTCCCTTCAAGCAACTCAGGCATTACAGCTCGTTTCAGACTTACAGCAGCGTTTTGTGCAAAGCTTAGAATCCAGATCAAAAGCACTTCATTGCTCGCAAAGCTTTACAGCTGTTGAATGGCTTCGTGATGAAGGCACACATGGCGGCGGCATTCGTTTTGAAACTACTGATGGAACGATGATTGGACGTGGGTCAGTGAATGTATCCCAAGTCCATTATGATGATAATCCAAATAAAAAACTCGGTTCGGCAACTGCCATTTCAACTATCATTCATCCTGTTAATCCGCTCTCACCTTCCGTGCATATACATATCAGTTGGACTGAGATGAAAAGTGGCGAAGGTTATTGGCGCATGATGGCAGACCTCAATCCTGCCATTGAGAACAAAGACGCAACTTTACAGTTTGCCATTGCCATGAAAAAAACATTGTCTACTCAAGCTGACAAAGCGGTTGAACAAGGTGAAACTTACTTTTACATCCCTGTCTTGGAACGTCACCGTGGTGTATCTCACTTTTATTTAGAAGAGTATCACACAGATGACAAAACAGCTGATTTCAACTTGGCTAAAGCCTTTGGCGAAAGCGCAATTGATACTTATGTTAACATTTTAAAAAATAGCTTGGAGCAAAATGTTTCCACAGTCAGCTCCGATAAAAACAGACAGCTTGCATATCACACACTTTATTTCTTCCAAGTTTTAACGTTAGACCGTGGCACAACCACAGGTTTATTGGTACACAATCAAAATGATGTTGGCATCATGGGTTCTCTTCCTGCTTATGTTGATTGCAATCTGCTCCAATCATGGGTTACAAAAATGCCTGCGCCCCAAGGTATGCTATTACAAAAACTAATTGATGCCTTACCAACAATATCACCTTGTTTGATTGATGAAAATACCAAACAGAAATTAGCGCAAGTTGTGCGTGAACATTATCACGCCTATCCAGACGCCATACAGATGCAAGCTACGGGGCATTCGATACCTGCTACTGTGGACAACCATCAATAAATAAAAAGACTTGTGACTAGACTTGCCGAAATCATCAGCTAAACTTACAAGTATATTAAAATAACTTTCGACATACGGGGATATACACACATGCCGCATCACTTTCCAACATTACAGGTGGTTATTTTAGCCGCAGGCAAAGGTACACGTATGGCTTCGGTAAAACCTAAAGTTTTACATACCGTACTTGGAAAAACTATGCTTGAACACGTGCTTCATACAGTCGAAAACTTAAAACCAGAGTCAGTGTCACTGATTGCAGGCCACGGCATATCTGAAGTCAAAAAACACATCGGGCAACCAGCAAACCTCTTCTGGGTAGAGCAAAAGGAACAACTCGGGACGGGTCATGCTGTATTGCAAGCTGAACATTCCCCGACCAATGCTGACTTGGTGCTTATTGTCTGTGGTGACACACCTTTATTGAGCAGTGAAACTTTAGCATCTCTTGTGAAACAGCATCAAAGCCTTGAGGCTAGTATTTCCGTGTTATCTGCGATTATTGATGAGCCTAAAGGTTATGGTCGCATAGTGCGTGATCAACATAATCAAGTGCAAGCTATCGTCGAAGAAAAGGATGCAACTTCTGAGCAGCGTAAGATTCAAGAAGTTAGTAGTGGCATTTTCTGTGTTAATCGCGAACTTTTGTTTCAATGTTTGCATCAAGTAGAAAACAACAATGCGCAACAAGAATATTATTTACCTGATATTTTGCCACTAGCTTTGGCGAAAAAACACAATGTCCAAGCCATTACCATGGATAATCCCCAAGAAATGCTTGGCATTAACGACCGTTTTCAATTAACGCAGGCCGAAGCATATATGCAACAAAAAATCATGCGTGAATGGCAAAATAAAGGTGTAACCATTGAACAAGCAGAAACCGTTCGTATTGAAGCGTCTGTCAATATCGGTATCGACTGCACCATCAAAGCTGGCAGCCAACTGCTAGGGGCAACACATTTGGGCGATGGCTGCATTGTTGGGCCATATGCAGTATTACAAGATAGCTGGCTTGACGATGATATTGTCATCGCACCATTCTCTCACTTGGAAGATGCTAATGTTGGCCATCATACGACTATTGGTCCTTTTGCTCGCTTACGCCCAGGAGCAAAACTTGATGAAGGTGTGAGAGTTGGCAACTTCGTTGAGATTAAGAAGTCAGTCATTGGGCAAGGCAGTAAGGTGAATCATTTGAGTTATATTGGCGATACCGTCATGGGTGAGAACTGTAATATTGGTGCAGGCACTATCACCTGCAACTATGATGGTGCAAACAAACATCAGACAACACTTGGCGATGATGTATTTGTAGGCTCTGATACAAAGTTAATTGCTCCTGTCATTGTTGAAAACAACGCAACCATTGGTGCAGGAAGCATCATCACCAAAACAGTAAAACAAGATGGTTTAACATTATCTGCGCGTCCTGAGCAGAGGCATGTTAAAAATTGGATGCGCCCAAAGAAAGGTGACGTCTAATGTGTGGCATTATCGGCGCTATTTCAACCAATGATGTACAGCACATCCTACTTAAAGCTCTTAAAACCATGGAGTACCGTGGCTATGATAGTGCTGGTATCTGCGTAGTAGATAAGGGCGCACTCCACACTGTCAAAGAGAAAGGAAAGCTTAAACACCTTGAAGCAGCGTTGGATCAAACACCACTGCATGGTGGGCTTGGTATCGGCCATACCCGTTGGGCGACTCACGGCGCACCTGAAATTCGCAATGCTCACCCTCACCAAACAGAACATATTGCTATCGTACATAATGGTATCATTGAAAATCATCAAAACCTGCGTCACCGACTAATCGATTCTGGTGCCATATTCCTTTCTGACACCGATAGCGAAACGATACCTTGGCTTTGGCAGCATGAATTAAACAACGAACCTAATGAAGCTCGGGCATTTTTGAACACACTTAATACGCTTGAAGGTGCTTTTGCAATCGCAGGTGTTCAAACCCAAAGTGATAAGCAAACACTATGGTTTGCTCGTCGTGGTAGCCCATTGTTGCTTGGTCGTGGCTCTGCGGGTGTGTTTGTTGCTTCTGATGCGCTTGCTATTGGCAGTGATGCCGAACAAATCGCTTATTTACAAGAAGGCGAGTGGGGATATACCGATACAAATGAAACATATGTTTTTGATGCTGACGGCAATGCCGTAACAATCAAGTGGGAGGCGTTACCCTCTATGATTGCCACCGCTGAGAAAGGTCCATACGCTCATTATATGCTTAAGGAAATCCATGAACAACCACGTGTCTTCCTTGAAATTTTAAACGCTTATGTTAGCGACACGAATGACATTCATTTTCCACAAGCCCCGTTCATTGAGCAAAATAAACTTCCTGATCGTATCATTATGGTTGCTTGTGGAACTTCCTACCATGCAGCCCTGACAGCCCGTTATTGGTTAGAACGTTACCTTAAAGTCCCCGTTGAAGTAGATGTTGCTTCTGAATTTCGTTACCGTGACCCTGTTATTGGTGATAATACTTGGTTAATTACACTGTCACAATCAGGTGAAACCGCTGACACACTAGAAGCCTTGCGCCTTTTTAAACGACGTACACCCAACAACTTTGCGCTCGCCTTTTGTAATGTAGCACATTCATCCCTAGTTCGTGAGTCCAACGGTTTGATTCAACTACATGCTGGGCCAGAAATTGGCGTTGCATCAACCAAGGCTTATACTGCACAACTACTAGCACTGGCATTATTTTCACTCAAATTAGCTCATCTAGCTGATGCCATGAAACAAAAAGAGCTTGTAACGCACCTCCAAGCACTGCATCAAGCGATAGATGGATCGAGTTTACTTTTAAATAAATCCAAACAATTTGACAGCCTCACCCAACAGTTTACCCACGCCCATGGTGCTTTATTCTTAGGGCGGGGGCCATGTTACCCACTTGCTTTAGAAGGCGCACTAAAGCTTAAGGAAATATCATACATCCATGCCGAGGGCTACCCTGCAGGCGAAATGAAACACGGCCCCATTGCGCTCATTGATGAAAATTTACCCGTCATTGTACTGGCTCTTCGCCAGTACAATTTGGATAAAGTCATCTCTAATCTGCATGAGGCCCAAGCCAGGGGGGCAAAAGTTATTTTGATTACCGATATCAACAAAGATGAATGCCCTGATAATGTTGATGCTATCGTAAAAATTCCAGAAGGTGATTTTTTTAGTGCTCCATTGCTTGCAGCCATTCCTCTCCAATATATCGCCTACAACGTTGCACGCTCTAAAGGTACTGATGTTGACCAACCACGTAACCTTGCCAAATCGGTTACGGTGGAATAATCGGTGTAAGCTTCATTATGAGACTACTCCTTCCTTTTCTGTTGTTTGCTGGCCTAGCTTCTGCTGGTTTTTATTTTTCAGGTTCAAAAGAAACTTACACATCAGGCTCATCCGACATGTTGCAACTTGGTAAATTTGCATATCAAGAAAAACGTTTTGAGGATGCCTTTAATTGGTACACGGATGCCGCTCTACAAGGCCTCGCTGAAGGGCAATTCCAATTAGCCCAGCTCTATCTTCATGCTGAAGGTGTTGAAAAGGATGATATTTTGGCTACTCACTGGCTAAAAAAAGCGGCCATCCAAGGTTTGGCAGCCGCAGAATTTGAATATGCTAATGCCTTAGAGTTTGGTCGAGGAACGACTCGCCTCAAGATGAATGATGTCTCCCCTTGGTATCTTAAGGCTGCTCAGCAGGGTTTTTCTAAGGCAATGCTAAAAGTAGCTAGGCTTTATTTAACCGGGAACGGTGTTGATAAAGATTTTAAAAATGCCTTAACATGGGCTCTAAAGGCTGAAAAAAAGAATGCCCCTAAAGCTATTGCCTTACACCAAGAAATTGTAAATTCAATAAAAGGTAATGCCGCTAACAATGATGCGGATGCTCAATTCACATTAGCTTTGATGTACCAAGATGGTAGAGGAGTAAAGCAAGACCTAGCATTAAGTAAATCATGGCTAGAAAAAGCAGCAAAAAACAAAAATATCGATGCTCAATATATCCTCGGAAAAGTGTTAGCAACATCGCAAAATTGGGCAGGCAGTTTATTCTGGTTACAAAAAGCAGCCGTACACGGTCATAAAGAAGCTGGCTATACTACTGCCGCATTACTTGCTTCAAGAAATGAAAACAAAGTATTGATTAAAGACTCTTGGCGTTGGTTATATCATGGTATGCGCGACAATAACCCAAAAACATTATACAATCTAGCTATCATCCTCAATTCAGGACGACTTGGTCTTCCTAAAACTGACTTTAATTACCAACTGTGGTTGCAAAAAGCGGCCCAAGTTGGCATTATTTCTGCCCAAAATGACCTTGGTGTGTATCTGAAACTACATCACCAAGAAAGTAGTCAAGCCAGTATGCGTTGGCTGAAAAAAGCCGCATTTAAAGATGCCGAAGCTCAATTCAACCTTGGTCTAATTTATGCTCGTGGTGAAGGTATTACCCCAAACGATGATAAAGCCATACATTGGTGGAAAAAAGCTGCACAACATGGGAGCCCTCATGCAGAAATGATGTTAGGCCTATTTTATAATTTAGGGCGTGGTGTTGGTAGAAGTGAGCAAGAAGCCGTGAATTGGTATCTAAAAGCGGCTAAATTTGGGAATACAAACGCCATCTATAACCTTGCTGTTTTGTATTACAATGGACTAGGAATTGATCGCAATTATGAACAAGCAGCCAAGTATTTCAGCATCCTTGCCAAACAGGGCAATACAGATGCACAAAACATCTACGGCAGTCTATTTCTTGAAGGTCAAGGTGTTTCTTTTAAGCCGCAAAAAGCAATTAAATGGTTTAAGAAGTCAGCTTCTGCAAACAATGTAAAAGCAATGTTCAACTTGGCTACCCAATACCGCCAGGGAAATGGTGTTGCACAAAATGATAAAAAAGCAATATACTGGTACAAAAAAGCTGCTGAGCTTAGCTTTGCGCCAGCGCAAAATGCCTTAGGCTATATGTATGCTGAAGGGCGAGGCACCAAACTCAGCAAGAAGTGGGCTGAAGAATGGTTTTTCAAAGCCAGTGAAAATGGTTTAGCCTTGGCCAAAAAGAACCTAGATGCATTAGATAAAGGTGGTGATTTTTCATTGGTCACGCTACAAATTGATAATCAAATTCGCAGTGATGTACTAACAAATAAAAACATTAATTTGGCTCAATGGTTAGAGGTACACCACACACCTCTCCTCTAAACACAATTAGAGTTAGCAACTACAAAATACAATTAAAATCAAACATCTATTTTAGCTATTGCATCCTGAACAATCTTACAGAGAGTGCCCCGTTCTTTCATTGTATCAGAGGAATGTTGGGGTAATCATGATCGCAGAAATCACGCAAGAATTAGCAGAAGCCAATCTTGATGAAGACTACCTAAAGCAAGGGCGCGAAGATTTTAAAAATGGCCATGTTGAAGACCTAAATATTGGTAATCAACATACAATCACGTCTAAAGTGATTGGTTCTGCTGCCAAACCTTATGAAGTATCAATTACATTTGATGAAAATGATATTGATGGTGACTGTTCTTGCCCGCTGCAATTTAATTGTAAACATGTTGCTGCAACTTTATATGCTGTGATGGCAGAACGCTCTAGCTTGCCTCGCAAAAAAAGAGCCAAAAAAGATGAGGCCGTACCCTTCCACCACTGGCTCGGTGTTGTCGGCCAAACCTCCCCCTCTATTCAATCACGCGATGAATATCCTTCCGATGTTCGCCAGCGCTTAATTTATATTTTACGCCCAGATGGCAAACGTGGCCTCAAACTTAGCTTTGAGTCTGTTCGCCTTCTAAAAGATGATAAATACGGTAAATCCACCCCTTATTCAAGCAAGAGCATATTAAGCCGAAGTGTGCCTCGATATATTCTATCCATGGATGAGCGTATCTTGCGTGAAGCTGCGATGAGCCTATCAGCAAGTGGTGACTCTATCCTGCTGCAAGGCCTTGCAGGTAGCGAAATGTTGGAACGCGTTATCAAAACAGGGCGTTGCCACTGGTGGAATAAAGATCGTGATGCCTTGAAGCTATCAGACGCCCGAACGGGTGAATGGTTTTGGGATATAGATGCCCAAGGTGTGCAGACACTTGCTTTGCGCACAGAACCTGAAGCTATGCTTATCCATGTTTCTCCCCCTTACTACCTTGATATTGATCAAAATACTTGCGGCGAAATCAAACAACCCTGCTCATTAGAGCAAACACGTGACCTTTTGAACCTACTTCCGCTCAAACCTCAAGATATCACAGGAAGTGATGATATTTTACTGCCACAGTTACCATCGTTTATCCCTCAACCAGAACGGTTGCAACTTAAGCAAGAGTCTGTGCAGCCCAATGCCATCTTACATTTCGATTCCCTCGCTATTCATTCAGCTTTATATGGCCAATATTATGATGGTCTAGATGTTTGGTTTGAATATGCCGATGAACAAACAAAGTATGGTGATACAGATGAGCCTGTACGTATAAAACAAGGCACTGAACTTATAGAATATGCCCGTGATTCAGCATTTGAAAAGGAAACAATTCTAAAACTTTTTTCTTATGGCATCGGTCCTACAGCCAAAACAATGAGCATCAAATTAAAGAAATCTGGCGTTCTACCCAGCTTCACCTTGATAAATTCTGATTGGGTCCATTTTATGGCAAAAATTGTACCTGATTTAGAGCAACAAGGCTTCATTATCGAAATGGGCGAACACTTTCGACATAACTTACTTACTGCTGAAAGCTGGAACCTAGGCGTGACAGGTGAAGGCCTGATGGGTAAAGCAGATTTTAGTGCAACCACAAAAGATGGTGAATCTATTGATCTCATCGAAGCTATCGCATCTTGGATTAAAGAGGATCCAGAACGTTTATCGGATAATATGCTCGGCACCATACAAGATGTTGAACATGTTCCGCTGCCATTAACAGATGGCCGTATGTTATCCATTCCTGGCTCCATGTTATTTAGTATTATTAAACATATGATGGAGCTTTTTGCCACGACAGGTGTCCATGAAAAAGAAGTCTCTGGCGTACAAATGCTAGCGATTAAGCAAGACTTAGAAGGCCAGAAGAAAGTTATCATCAAAGATGACAAGCGCTGGTTAGAACATGTTCATTTGCTGGTAGATAGCGGAAAAATTGCGCAAATAGAGCCTCCAGTTGGATTACAAGCAGAGCTTCGTGACTACCAGCGTGAAGGTTTGAATTGGCTACAAATGATGATGCAAACAGGCGTACATGGCATCTTAGCTGATGATATGGGTTTGGGTAAAACCATTCAAACACTTGCTTGTGTTTTAACAGAAAAAGAAGAGGGCCGTTTAACCCACCCTGCACTCGTTATAGCACCTACGAGCTTGATGCATAACTGGCGATTAGAAGCCCAAAAGTTTACTCCTGACTTACGTGTACTGATGCTACACGGTGCTCATCGCGCCAAATATTTTGATGATATTTCTAAATATGATTTAATCTTAACAACATACCCTCTATTACCTCGCGATGCAGAATTTTTGATTGAAGAAAACTATCACATGCTCATTCTCGATGAGGCACAAAACATCAAAAACCCACGTGCTAAAGCATCCCAGCTGGTACGCGAAATCAATGCAAAACACCGTGTATGTTTAACAGGTACTCCAGTTGAAAATCATTTAGGTGAACTCTGGGCTCAGTTTGATTTTTTAATGCCTGGCTACCTCTACGACCAAAAGAATTTTAGTTCTTTGTTTCGTAAACCTATCGAGCAAGAAGGTAGTGAAACAAGGCAAGAGGCTTTAAATATTCGTGTCCGCCCCTTTTTATTGCGTCGTCTAAAAGAAGATGTGGCAAAAGAATTGCCTGCCAAAACAAACATTATTCGTAGTATTGAGCTTGAGGGAGGCCAGCGTGCACTGTATGAAAGTGTGCGCTTGGCTATGCAGAAAAAAGTTCGTGACTCTGTCGCAACGATAGGGGTTGCCAAAAGCCAGATTATTGTACTCGATGCCTTGATGAAAATGCGACAAGTTTGTTGTGATCCTCGTTTATTAAAACAAATGGACACGACAGGTGTTAAATCTGCAAAAATGGAAATGTTACGCGAATTTGTTCCTGAAATGGTTGAAGAAGGACGTAAAATCCTCATTTTCTCTCAATTTGCTGAAATGTTGCGCTTAATTGAGGGCTTGTGTGATGAGCTTGGGCTTCCGTATGTTAAACTGACTGGTCAAACTAGAGATAGAATTACGCCTGTTGAATCCTTCCAAAATGGTGAAGTACCTATTTTTCTAATCAGCCTCAAAGCTGGTGGAACAGGCCTTAACCTAACTGCCGCAGATACTGTCATTCACTTCGACCCTTGGTGGAATCCTGCTGCTGAAGATCAAGCAACTGACCGAGCACATCGTATTGGCCAAGACAAACCAGTGTTTGTATATAAATTAACCACAATAGGCACTGTTGAAGAAAAAATTCTCGACATGCAAGATCGCAAACGTGAGCTCGCAAAAAGCGTGCACGGTAGCAGCGGAAAACGCAGCGCACTATGGACTGAAGAAGAGTTACAATCCCTCTTTGAACCTCTGGCGAATGCCGAAGAAGAGTAAAATAAAGGCCGTGTATTTATACTGGCCTAATTATTTCACATGTGATGTGTCGCTAGGTTTAGTTCGGGTACGTATAAAAAATATAAGATGTCGAATAATCACTAAACTCGAAATACACTTTTTTCTCTTGTTTATCGGCAACCATGTTTAAATTCTCATCTAAAATGCCATAGCCAAAGCGGTATGGGCGCGGAACATTATTGTCTGTCGCTACTGCTGTGCTTAGCTTATCAATTTCTAAAAAGCGTTTCACAAGCTTATTGCCAGCATAAACTTCCAGTACACCGTTCACCCCTGTCCAATTCTGAACAGCACGACCAAATTTATTTTGTGTTTCTTGGGTGCAACTGCTTAAAATAAGCAACGCTGTTAATAGAGTAATATTTTTAAGCATCTTCACTTTCCTTCTTTTCACGTATTGCAGCGGCACGCTTTTCTACTTCTTCAACGAGATTATCAATCATGTCATTTGAGCGTACTTTGCCAAATTTTTCACCATCATGGTAAAAGGTATGTACGGGATAACCACCAGTAATACCAAAATCAACTTCTTTAGCTTCTCCTGGGCCATTAACAACACATCCAATGACTGCAACTTCCACACTCTCTTGGATATGTGATAAGCGTTCTTCAAGTAACTGTACCGTTTCAATCACATTAAACTTCTGTCTTGCGCAAGATGGGCAAGCAATCAAATTGACTCCTCGGTGTCGTAAACCAAGACTTTTTAGAATTTCAAAGCCTACTTTGATTTCCTCTTTCGGTTCTGCTGCAAGTGAGACACGAATCGTATCACCAATGCCATCTGCTAAAATCAAACCTAAGCCTACTGAAGATTTTACCGTGCCCCCAAATAGACTTCCTGATTCCGTAATGCCTAAATGGAAGGGATAATCCACCTTATCTGCCAATTTCCGATATGCTGCGACTGTCATAGGGATGTTACTTGCCTTTAGCGATACTTTAATATCGTTAAAGTTCATATCTTCTAATATGCGTATATGCCCCAAAGCCGATTCCACCATGGCATCAGCGCATGGCTCACCATACTTTTCGTTAACTTCCTTTTCTAGCGACCCTGCGTTCACGCCAATACGAATTGAAACACCACGTTCTTGTGCAGCTTTTACTACACGCTCAACACGGTCTCGGCTGCCAATGTTTCCCGGGTTCAAGCGTAAGCCGTGAACACCTGCATCCAAAGCCAACAAAGCCATTTTATAGCTAAAATGAATGTCTGCTATTATGGGGACGCTGGTTTGCGCTAAAATCTCTGGCATTGCAGCTGCTGACTCTGCATCGGGAACCGAAACACGCACAATATCAGCACCAGCTTGTTCTAAAGTGTGAATTTGAGCTACCGTTGCATCAACATCTGTTGTCAATGTGTTGGTCATAGATTGCACTGCTATAGGTGCATCTCCACCAACAGGAACAGCACCGACCATAATCTGTCTTGTTTTGCGACGTGGCATCACAATTGAATCGCGCATAATTATTCCTCTATCATCACATCTTTTTCTGCAGGGCTTTCTTCCAATTTCAAAGCTGATAAACGTTCTTGTATGTGCTGCCCTCTTCGTAAGGCATCAATGTAGGTTTGTTCACGTGGCATCCAACGTACCGCTTCTTCCCAAGCCTTCACTGCCTCATCAATCTGCTCTAAACGGAAGGCAAGATTGCCTTTGGTATACGCTTTCAATGCTAAGTTCGCCATTTTTTTCTGCGTAACTTCGAGAAGTTTATCTGCATCAGGATCTCCCTGTCTGCGCAACATTTGTGCACCCTTTTGTGCTTTTTGCCATTCTTCTAACTTCATCAAGTCTTTGACATCTTTTTTATTCACCTGAACTTTCACAAGGCTAGGTCGTTTTAATACACTTTGCTTCTTCTTAGAGCTTGGTAGTGTCAAACCAAAATTTTTCGGTATCGCTGTTGCCATCGCATTCTTTAAATCTTGCGCTTCTTTAGAACCTGGTTTCAATCGCAAGTAAGAATCAATGTATATCCAGGCCATTTCTGGAACATCTAACATCTTATATTTTTGAGCCAATATCCAAGCACGTTTTGCTCGTTCTTCAATGGATTCATACAAATCACCTCGAGCACGATCGAACACTTTATCATCGCCAAGCAACCCTTTAGGCGGGTTGTAGTGATCATACCAACTAATCCATATTTCATCTTCTTCTACACGTTGTGTATATATAGTCTGAGCTCTAAGCTTTCGGGCCTTAAGGCTCATCTCTGCCTGATACTGCAATAACGCTTTAGGACTTTTAGAAAGTCCTGCTGCAGTACTATATGCCTCTTCTGCTTGAGCCCAGCGCTGTTCCGACTCTTCCTTTTTTCCTTTCCTCGCAAAATAGCGCAACAATTTTAATCTGGCAGGTTCAACTTTATCTTTCAAAAATTTTTGTGCTTGTTGGTAATCTTCATCATCCTTCGGAATTGCCAAAATTTGTTTACGCGCTTCCATCACTTCACCCTGCTTAAATGTTTCAACAGCTGCATTATATGGGCTCAGAAGCCCCATGGACACGCGGAAATCATTCACTGCACAACCCGTAAAGGTCAGCAACGTTAGACTAAGCAATAGGGTTAAGCGCAACTTCATTCTAAATCTCCAATAATCATCCTAAAGTCAGTAGGAAGGGTCATATCAAATGCCATAGCAACAGCGACGCACATATCATGTGTCAAAGCTTCATCCGCAAGTTGGACGACTCCGCAACGTAAGGAATCACTAACACCTTTTACCTGAATGTCACCCATATCTTGGAATGAAAACCCATCTCCAGCAGCTTCAAAAGTGGCTAATGGTAATACTACCTCCCCACCTTCACCTAAGCCACCCATGCGTGAAGCCACATTCACGGCATTACCAATCACTGTATATTCAAGGCGTTCTGCCGCACCAATTGTACCAACAATTACCTCACCTTGATTCAAACCAACCCTAAAACTGACTTCAACACCATCTGAACGCAACACAGCCAACTTACGACAAGCTTCAGTCATTGCAATACCAGCCATCACGGCATTACGTGCATGTTGCTCATCATGTTTAGGATGGTTGAAAACGGCCATAACAGCGTCGCCAATATACTTATCAACATGCCCACCATAATAATCAATAATACGGTGAAAAACCTCAAAATTTTGGTTAAGCACATCAATCACTGCTTCTGTTTCCGTAGACTCAGAAAACGCAGTAAAACCAACCATATCTGCAAATAATACTGTCACTTCTTGCTTGCGGTTTAATAGCCTACCAGAGCCTCCACTTTCAAATACATCTGATACAAGCTCAGGGTTCAAATAACGTCCAAGCACCTCTCGCATTTCTTCTTTGTGCTGTAGCTCTTCAACCATTTTATTAAACTGGCTTGCCGCATCACTTAATTCATCATTACCTATTACTGCCAATCGCTGGTTGTAGTCCCCATGTGCAACATGTCTAGCTGCTAAAGCCAGATCTTCTAAAGGTTTACTCATGCGCCCTGCCAACCAATATACCAACACACTCGAAAGAAGGATTACGGCCAAGGCTGCATACAACATGCGCTGCAGCAACTGGCTTGCAATGGTATCCCAAGCATCTTCTGAATAACGCACCGCTACGGTTGCAACATCAGCACCACCATAGGTTACTTTTTTTGCAAACCATAAAGTCTCTGTAGGTAAACGAAGCGTGATGTTTGGTAATGTTGTATTCGATAAAACATCTTCAATATTCTCTGTCGCACCAACTGACCATACTTTCTGTGAGTTATTTTTAAACAATACGGCTCTCACATGCGGTACTTTTTCCGAAAAGTTCCGCATAATAAAATCCATCTCAGCAGATATACCTGATAACATAGGAATTTTTAATTCGTCACCCAAACGGCTCACTTGAATACTTGCCTGCGTTTCTTGGCTTTTGAGCCAAGCACTTCTTTCCATATCCAAAACAATCATGGATAATACTGTTACCGCAGTTGCAACAGCTAAACCCACAACCATAGTCCAGCGCCAGCGCACTGGAAAACGAGGGACATCTGCCATAGTTGTCAAACCTGCTGGTTTCTCACTTGTCAAAGATCGAACCCCTTGCTTATGCAGCACTAGTATTGTCCAGATAACCTATTCGTCTCATACACGCATCATACATCTTTGGCCTTCCAGAATCAAAAAGCATTAGTGGTGAGAAATAAGTTGTTGAATTTCATGTCTTATTTTGTTCTTTTTTTCTTGCGGTAAGGTGATGCTCTGGCAACTTTTTTGATACTTCAATTCAAATATTTGATGTAACTTAATAGTGTTACTCTCATAATGTTTACACGCAGCACACATCAAAAAGTGTAATTTCATCTTCACACGTTCATAAAAATGCAATTTTCGTTCAAGGCTTTCTGATACTAAAAAGGCGACTTCTTCACATGCATGTTTCATCATTCAGCCTCCGAACCATTTTTTTTGCAAGCAGTGTCTCAAACCAAGCCTAGCACGATGCAACAACACATGAACATTCGTCGCCGAGACATCACAAGCCTTACAAATTTCGTTAGAATCAAGCCCTTGAAATTCTCGCATTTCAAATACCAACGCTTGTTTTGCTGGCAACTTCTTCACACAAGTTCCTAAAATACTCATGAATTGTTCGTCACTACACAGCATCGCAGGGTCATCATGCCATTGACTAGGGTGGTTTTTCCAAGCGCCATTATTTGCATCAAACCATGCACCAGGATCATCTTCTGCAAGCTCAGCATGCTCGCGTCGACGTATTTCTTTTCGTAAATGGTCAATCCACTTGTGTTTCAAAATACCAATCAACCATGTCCGCACACTAGAGTCCCCTGAAAAAGACGCTCGGCCTTTCCATGCTGAGAGTAGTGTTTCCTGCACCAAATCCGCAGCTAGCTCTGAATCTTGTGCCCTTTGCATAGCAAAGCGATAAAGCATGTCACCATGTTCATCAAGCCATTGCTGAGGGTTCATGTGAATGGTCATAAAAAAGCCTGCCCAAAAGCAGCAAAGCTGTTTGAGGCAGGCCAAATAAACATCAAAAAAATATTAGTTATAAATTAAAATTCAAAACCAAGTTTTAGTGACATCAGGTCTTTATCTCCAACTTTTGATTTCTCTAAGTTTATGATAAATAAAGCCAACTCGACTTTTGCGCCAACAGCCATGGTATTGTTTGTAGTTTCATGCACAGCAAGTGGTGATAACACACCCGATGGGGTAGAAGTAGAGGTCACGCGACCAAATTCAATATATGGGTTTACTATCGGTAAATTCATGCCTGCCATCACAGCAAAACCTGAGTTTTTGATTTCCATATTTTTTACACCTGTTAATGAGCTCTGATGAATACGAATATTAGCTTCTAGCATCGGCACAGGAATATAATTACCAAAAGCCATGCGACCCTCATAACCTGTAATTTTAACGTTTGAATTAGGGATAGATGTAACCATGTAACCTACATCCAAACCGAACGGGATACCTGCAGAGATGCGCAAACGCGGAATAGGTAAACGCGAAGGCAGACCATTTGCCCCAGCCAAAGCCCAATGCGGTGCGTTAGGATCAATAGATAAACCTGTAATTTCAATTGCTGCTTGGATACCAACAGGAATAAAACCTGCAGAATGAGACTCTGCCGAATTACTTGGTGTCATCCATGTTGCCGCTGCCAAGTCATCTGATAATGCATTAAACAATGGTTGACCTAAGTTTTTAGGGTCAATGTTCAATGATGCTGCTTGTACTTGCCCTGCCAAAAGTAGTGCTGATACAGCAAATAATCCTCGAATATAATTCATGTTTTCTCCTGTTTTTTTGACAACATAATCGATATTGTACTGAAACTTAATTGGCAACATATCGTTTGTCACCCACTAGTTCCACTGCCATCATCATGCAAGCGTCAGTTTATGAAGCATATAACATCAAAAAAATGACTCTTATCACATTCTTGCAGCCATTCATCACCAAATTTAATGCTGTTTCGCCATGAAAAACGCCCTATTCATGGCGTGGCATTTATTTTGCTTAGCTCTTTATTCACTATGGATAAACAATCTCACATAAAAGACGCAACACTTGAATTACTTAACACGGTTGAAGGTATTCCAACATTGCCTGATCGTTTTCTTTGCATTCAAGAAGTGATGAGTGACTGCACGTCATCCTTGCAAGATTTAACCCAAGCAATAGAAACAGACCAAGCTTCTGCTTCTGCCATCGTAAAAGTAGCCAATTCAAGTTATTATAACCCTTTAGGCAAACCTGTGAGCAGCTTGTCATATGCGATTTCTCGTCTTGGACGCTCGCAAACCAGTAGTATTGCGCTATCCATGTCCTTGCTTTATGGCTTCTCTATACCTGCAGGCACTGCCAGTATTAGACGCTTCTGGGCACATGCTTTTGCTGTTGGACAAATCAGTCGTCACTTAGCATCAACACTACCCGCTGATAAAAATATTGACCCTGATACTTGCTTTTTAGCAGGGCTATTACATGACGTAGGGCGAGCAATTTTTGGTATCCGCATCGATATTTTCTATTTTGAGCAACCTTTTGCACAATTTCAAGGGCAAGCGCTGGTTGATGCAGAAACAAAAGCTTATGGCCTAAACCATGCAGAAGCTGGTCGCATCACCCTTAAAAATTGGGGTTTTGCTCCACAAGTATATGAAACTGTAGGTGCGCATCATGACCCTTTAAATTTGGAAACAGCCAATGTCATATGCCAACTCGCTGATCAGCTTGCGCACAAATATTTCCAAGAGACTTCAAGTATTGAAAAAATACAAGTCAAATTGCAAGACTCTTTTCTTCATCAAATCATGCTAGGCTTACATGATGCAGGAGATGATTTTCACGTCTTCCTTCAACAAATTAGCAGCTAAAGTTCATTATGAAACCTACTCACCTAAGCACAAGAAAACCATAAAGTAACGACATACAACTCAAAACTTGCATTATCAGCCTGTCATCGTTGTGATGGGCAGCATATGTTATGGTTCACACAGCTCGATTGGGCGCTCTTTTTCTCAGCACTGGTTTCATCCACATTGTTCCCTGGCGGATCAGAGGCTCTTTTACTTTTCCGATTGGAAGAGACACCAAACAACGTCATTGCGCTGGTACTCACCGCAACGATAGGCAATGTTTTAGGCAGTATCATCACATATGCCATGGGCCGTTATGGCTTTCAACTGAGTCACCGTTGGTTTCGTATTTCTGAAAACAAAATTTCTCATGCGGAGCAGTATTTTAGTCGCTTCGGCAAACTTTCATTGTTACTGGCTTGGCTACCAGTCATTGGTGACCCGCTATGTTTGGTTGCTGGTGCGCTGCGCTACCACATCATCGGCTTTATGATCTTAGTTAGCATTGGCAAATTAGGGCGTTACGCAATCCTAGCTTGGGCTTTCCTTTAAAAAACTAACCTTTCTTAAAGCTTCTTATTAAAAGAAAAACCACAGCCACAGAAATACATGCGTCAGCAATATTAAATGCAGGCCAGTGATATGCTTTTCCATCCCAAATGATGTACCAATCAATAAAATCAACAACATAACCTAAAGTTAAACGATCCCAAATATTACCCACTGCACCCACAAGAATGAGCATCAACAACCACGAATCCAAACCTTCTTTTTTACGCTCTGCAAACCACCATACAAATACCACGATAGCGATAACTGATGTAACGCCAAGCAACAGGTTTGTTCGCCATGCATGACCCCAGTCGGCAAACATCGAAAAGGCAACACCAAAATTGTGCGCTTGCACAAAATTAAAGAAACCTTCAATCACCACGACATGAAAAAAAGGTGGTTGCTGCTCAATCCAAAGCTTACTTAATTGATCCCCAGCGAGTAAAAATATAAATAGTAAAATTTGTTGTGTTGTCCGTGTATTCACAAGCATCCCATGTCACCAATATTTTATATACCAGACAAACTCCAACAGTTATGCGCTTGTGATTCAATCCTTTATTTGTAGAGTTTTGGATTCAAAGTAGCTTGGAGAATCAATTTGTATGGCGTTACTAATCACCGATGACTGTATCAACTGCGCTGTATGTGAGCCAGAATGTCCTAATGATGCGATTTTTGAAGGCGAAATCATTTTTGAAATCGACCCCAATCTTTGCACAGAGTGCATTGGCCACTTTGATGAGCCACAATGTGTTAAAATTTGCCCTGTTGATTGTATTCCCAAAGACCCTAATCATGTAGAAACAGAATCTGAGCTTCAATTGAAGTATCAACAACTCACTGGAACCCAACATGGGCGCTAAGCTCTTTATTGTTTCAGGCCCCTCTGGTGCTGGAAAGTCCAGCTTATGTGCCGCACTGCTTGAGGCATGTCCAAATTTAAAACTATCAATATCATGCACAACCCGCCAACCACGGCCTGGTGAACTTGATGGTCGTGAATATCACTTTTTAAACATTGAATCCTTTCATAAGCAACAACAAGCAGGTAAGTTTTTAGAATCGGCACTGGTACATCAAAACCACTACGGCACACGGCAAAGCGATGTGCAAAACCTTTTAGCAGCAGGGGAAGATGTATTGCTAGAAATTGATTGGCAGGGGGCAGCACAGGTTGCCGAAAAAATAACTGATGCCATTCGTATCTTTATCCTGCCTCCATCTATTGAAGTATTACGCGAACGTTTAACAGGGCGTGGGCAAGACAATCAATTCATTATTGATCAACGTGTTGCTGCTGCACAAGCTGAAATGAATCATGCTGACGAAGCACAATTTCAAATCATCAACGATGATTTCGATCAGGCTTTAAAACAACTTATGGGATTGGTCAAACGCTAGGCTACACATCAGGCTTTTGAAGCCGAATGCCTCCAGGCCCTGGTCGAACCTGCAAGACACCTGATACACTATCATCTTGTTCCCCCACGATGCGAATATTACTTTGCGAAGTTGTGCCATCAGGTAAAAAAAGAACCATGCCAATGACAGGCTCTTCTTCATCACCACCAGACTTATCGTTCTTTTTCTTCGCCTTCATATCAAGGTTGAAGTCGCTCACCTGCTCCACTGCTTCAATATGAATATCTGCTGGCAAAACATAAGCTTGAAACGGTCGTATTTCATAGGCAACCCGTTTTAATCCATCTTTCGTTTGCTCTAACATTTCAAATGACCAGCCATTTTTCGTTGCTAACCATTGTATGGGAACGCCCGAAAGTTGCGACTCTTCCATCGCCAAACGCAAAACGATGCGTAAGCGGTCTGATTCTTCTTCAACCGAACCATCTGATGCATTAAAAATAGAAGGTACAATCATCGCTGAAGTAATCGCAATCATCACGATGACCAAGAGAATTTCGAGCAGCGTAAACCCTGCTTCTGTCTCCTTACTATGTTGTAGTTGTTTTATGGTTTACTCATCCCAGTTGCCAATATCAGCATCATAACCAGATCCGCCAGCTTTAGCATCACCACCATAAGATAAAATATCAAAATCACCATGCACACCTGGTGACAAATACACAAAAGGGTTACCCCAAGCATCTTTGGGCACATTATCGAGGTAACGTTTTCCATTTTTTCCAGCAGCCACCAAAGCATTGATGCCTTCAGATGAAGAAGGATAACGCCCATTTTGCAAGCGATATAGTTTCATAGCCTGAGCAATATTTTGCATTTGTGCCTTGGTCGTTTCAACTTTCGCTTCATCAGCTCTCTCGATGAAACGTGGCGCAACCATGGCTGCCAACACACCAATAATCACCAGTACAACCATGATTTCTAATAGTGTAAAACCCTGCTCATGCGCCTTATTCTTTCTCATACTAATCTTATTCATATTTATCCCCTAACCAAAAATCATTTCGTTTTAATGGATCATAAAGCCTTGTTTCGCCTTTCCAATTAATCCAAGGCCCCACATGCAAATCATTGGTTTCATGAATGAGTCGGTCAATCATTAACCAAGAACCCAGCAATGGTCCATATTCAGCAATTGCTTGTTTTGCATATACAGAACACACTGGGTATGCAGGACAAGCTCTGCCATCCAAGTGCCCTAAAACATGCTGATAAAAATAAATGCTAAACCCTTGCGGCGATGAAGTAGGTAAATCAAAGTTTTTCCAAAATAATCCAAGCAATAAACTTGATATTGCTAACCCCACATAAAGCAGCATAAATTTACGCATAAAAAAGGCAGAGCCAAGCTCTACCTTTTTTAAATAATGCACGATATTCATCAAACCTTACCTCAACAACTTAGTCCAAGTGTTCATTAATGAAATCGACCAATTTACCTTTGTTGACCGCGCCAACTTTAGTGCCTTGGACATTCCCATCTTTAAATATCGTCAACGTTGGGATACCACGCACACCATATTTACCTGGTGTGTTTGGATTTTCATCAATATCAATTTTTGCAATAGTCACTTGATCGCCCATTTCAGCAGCGACTTCTTTTAATAGTGGCGCAATTTGTTTGCACGGCCCACACCAAGGTGCCCAAAAATCAACAAGTACAGCTCCCGACGCTTTTAATACATCACTCTCAAAACTATCATCGGTTACATTTATGATTGCCATGTTGTTACTCTCCTAATAAATCAAAAAACGATGGCTAATGTATCCAGTCAATCATGCTCAGTCAAATCCAGAGTGACTCGTGATTCTGTTTGATAAATTCAATTTAAGTCTGGCTCTACCCCGCCGATAAGCTTATACAACACCACATCATTTCAAAGGTTATCTGAACCTTGAAAGATGTTATTCAACACTTCTTTCCCCCCCTGTTTACAAAAAAAATACTTTTTTACTAAAGTCCCTCACTTTCTCTCCGATAGATAATTTCAACGGGGAAGCATGATGCTTCTTTTTATCAAGCAAGATGCAAACGTAACAAGGCATGATGTCGATTACGGATAAATAAATAAATCAACTACGGAGAGAATCATGGCACTTTCAGTCCAAACCAACAATGCGGCAATGACCGCCCTTAAAAACTTGAATTCAAACAGTATGGCGATGGATAAGTCGTTAGAACGTTTGTCTTCAGGTTTTCGCGTAAACAATGCTGCAGATGATGCTTCAGGTTATGCTGTTTCATCAAAATTAGACGCACAAACACAACGTCTAAAAGCTGCATCATTAAATGCAACACAAGCACAAGCCATGACAAAAATGGCTGATGCTGGTGTAAACGAAATTCAAAACATGGTTGTTCGTATTCAAACGCTTGCAACACAAGCTTCTTCTGCAAACAATGCTGGGGAACTTGGCAAGCTGGATGCAGAACGTATTAAATTAGAATCAGCCATCGACAAAATTGCAGGTGGCACAAACTACAACGGTGTTAACTTGCTTAATGGTGTTGATGCTGCTTCAGCTGCGACTACAGCCGCTGTTGGTACATTAACCTTTGCTGCAGGAACCAACACTGGTGTGACAGGTATGAATATCGTTAGCAATGTTAACGGTGTTAATGATGTATACACTATTGATATGGCTGCTGATGGTTTGACTGCTACAGTTAAAGATGCGGCTGGCGCAACACAAGGTAGCAAACTGCTAACAACAGCTACTGCTGGTACTGCTGCAGCTAACCAAATCACACTAACCAACGGTACTGTGGTTGGTATTACGATTGGTACAACTGACACAGTCAATACTGGTGCTGGAACAGGTGGTACAGGAACTGTAGCTGGTGCTGCTGTAACAGCTGCTGCCGGTACTGGTGTCTATGCTACTGCGTTATCATTCCAAGTTGGTGCTGATAACAATGCAAACAACCAAGTGTCTGTAGACTTAAGAAATTCTTATACTACTACATCTTTGGGATTAGGCGCTGGTGATTTAACTACACAAGCCAATGCACAAGCATATATGGACACGGCAAAAGCTGCGTTAAACACACTTGTTACACAACGTGCTGACCTTGGTGCTACACAAAACCAAGTGGCGTTTGTTCAATCAAACTTGGCAACAAGTATTGAACAAACAACTGCTTCAGTATCTTCAATCCGTGATGCGGATATGGCTGCTGAAATGGCTCAGTTCACTAAGAACCAAATCTTAACCCAAGCAAGTACGTCTATGTTAGCACAAGCTAACCAGGCTGCACAAAACGTAATGACTCTGTTCAGATAACAGAGGCATTCGCCCAACAGCCTCTCTTAACATGATCGTGATGTTAAGAGAGGCAAAAGGCGAACTAAACTACAAAGGAGGTAAGTCATGGATGCCATTTCAGCAATTAAAAGTAGCCCTGTGACATCAATACCGCTTGGTTTAGGTACACCCCAACCGCAGGTAAATGTTCAGGCTAAAGCGGAACCAAGCTCTCAGCCAAAAACAACTGCACAAACAAGTGAACAACCTATTACCGAGAATGATGTAAAAAAAGCAATCCAAGAAGTGGTGGCAAACTTGCCAAACTCTCATGAGTCGATTGGTTTTAACTATGAAGAAAAACTTGGCCAACTTTATGTTCAAGTCACTGATAGTGTCAGCGGCGATGTCATAAGAGAAGTGCCTTCAAAAGACTTCATCAAACATAAGCTTGCAATGCAAGAAATGATTGGGCTTCTTTTGGATAAGCAGGCCTAATATGCCTGCCATTTCTGGAACCTCAGGCTTAGTTGCTGGCTTTGATACCAAAGCTGCTGTTGATGAAATACTCGGTCTACGCAAATTTGAAATCGCACAACTTAACAAAAAACAAGATGCCGAAACTGCCAAACAAACTTCATTTTCTGAACTAAATAGCCTACTAAGAACGTTTAAAGATCAATCACTTTCCATGCGTGATACAGATAAATTTTTCTCGTATACAGCTAGTCTTAACAGCAGCAATGCTGCAATACCAGCATCAAACCTCATTGATGTTGCTGGTGATAACACCGTCACCGCAGGAACCCACTCTATCGTTGTACAACAATTGGCCGAAACTGCACGTTCATCCTCAAGCAGTGCGGTCAAAGATGCGGCAGGCGTGGCTATAACCAGTGATCTTACATCATTAAATTTAAGCACAGGTTCTTTTTTGGTCAATGGTTCAACCATTACTGTCAACGCAGCTGATTCGCTAAAAGATATAGCCAATGCTATCAATACCGCTTCTACGGGTGTTACCGCATCTGTGATTAAAGTTGCAGCTTCAGACTTTCGTTTGGTGCTTGCTGCGGACCAGACAGGTGCCGCAGGTTTCACACTTTCAGGTGCAGACTTGGATGCTGCCGGCCCATTGGCAAACTTACAACTTGGTGCTGTTGGTCAAACCAACGCCTTACAAACCCTGCAAACTGCAAAAGATGCCATTGTTACAATTGATGGCTTAACCATTACCCGCAGCAACAACACGATTGGTGATGCAATATCAGGGCTTACCTTTACTCTTAAGCAAGCTGACCCTGCCACTTCTGTTTCCATGAGCATTGGCGTAGATACTTTAGATGTGCGAAATAAGGTGCAAAATTTTATCGATAGCTACAATGCTGTGTACAGCTTCATAAATAATCAGTTTAAGATAGACCCTGAGACCAATCAAAATGGTGTGTTGGCGAATGAAGCTATTCTTACCTCAGTTCAATCCAGCTTAACATCGGGATTACTGACCAATATACCTGGCCTTACCTCAGATCGTAATTCACTTGTTAAAATTGGCATAGAACCTGACGAGTATGGACAACTCAGCATCAACGACAATCTCTTCAGCAACTTTCTTAATAACGATAGCAATGCAATTCGTGATTTATTTGTTGCACAAGGCTCATCAACCACCTCTGGCCTACAATTTTTAGTTGCTGGTGATAACACTGTCTCAGGAAATTATAGCGTTAACTTAAACACTATCGCCAGCCGTGCTAGTGCTACTGGCACTATCGATGTCGCCAATCTAGCGCTCACAGGCAACCAAACTATTACCCTCACCGAAGATGGTAATTTACGTCAAGCCGTGGTTCAGTTAACAACAGGTGATTTACAAAATAACATTATTACAAAGCTCAATACCGAATTTTCAAAGGTCTCAACGCAAACACGTCTTTTTGACCAAGCGCTTATCGACAGCAACACCACGCTTGCGGCAAACGGTGGCACCAGCTTTGCCAGTATTGGTGGTGTAACAGGTGAAACAATCAGCATTTCAGGCACAAATCGCTCTGGTGCTATCGTAAACTCATCTTTCACTGTGCTTAATCAAAACCAAGATACTGTCTCTGATTTACTTGCTGCCATTCAGACAGCATTTAACCAACAGGTCACAGCAAGCATTGACCCTTCTGGTCGTATTCAAGTGCAAGATAATACCAGCGGTGATAGCCAACTCGCATTAACACTGGCCTCTAGCGGCACGCTTAACTTTGGCGTTGATAGCACTGCTATAAGTACTGATGGTCGTTATGCGATGAGTTTAGAAGCTGTATCTTCTGGAAACTTTGTAACCATTCAGCATAAATACTATGGGGCAACCAAAGGTTTTAACATCGCTGGAGCAAGCGCAGGGCTTGGCATAGCAGATACTGCTGGCACATCCTTAAAAGGCGTTGATGTTTCAGGTACAATCAATGGCGAAGCGACAACTGGCAATGGTCAGGTTTTAGTTGCTACTACAGGAAATGCAAATGGCATAGGCATACTTTATAGCGGCAATGCAACCCCACCTTTTAGCGCAACCATGACAATTGGTATGGGTGTAGCTGCCTCACTGAATGGCACTTTAGATCTTTTTTCAAATCCCTTCTCAGGTTTGATTCAAAACAGTGTACTCGCCTCAGAAGGCACATTTGCCACTTTGTCAGACAAAATTGCGAACCTAGAAACCCAGCTTGAACAACAGCGGGCCATACTTTCCCGTTCATTTTTGCAAATGGAACAGGCGATGAACTCGCTCAAATCATCAGGTAATTTTTTAACCCAACAGGTCGATGCACTGAATGCACGCAGATAAAAAAAGACGTGAAATAATTTCATTTTTCACTGAAGTTAGCCCTGCTTTTTCCGATACATAATATAAGGGTGCGATGAACGCATTTTTACTAAAGCAAGCAAGGAGGCAAGTATGGTAGGTTATCAAAAATATCAAGCAAACCAGGTTGAAGGCTCTGGTCCATTGGGGCTAGTTCTTCTGACATATGAAGCAATGTACAAATCATTGATTCATGCACACCGAGCAATAGAAGGGAATGATATTGCTGAAGAGGTTAAACATGTTTCGCGCGCTCAAGAAGCAATTATTGAGCTATCGTCAAGTCTTGACATGCAGCAAGGTGGCGAGGTCGCTAAAAACCTAGCACAGCTTTATTTATACATGTACACACAGCTTAGCGAAGGCATGTGTCGTTCATCAACGCAATCTGTTGATGAAGTGATGAAATTAGCACAGTCACTTCGCGAGGGTTGGCAAAGTTTAGAAGCTAAAAAGAACCATAATGACTCACAAATTCAACCATTACCAACAGCCTTTCAGCAGCAAACATCTAAAGTTGCTGCTTATGCGAGGTAAGCAGTGTTAACATCATCTAATGATGTTGTAGCAGATTTACTTGCAGCTTGCCTCGACAAGCTGCAAGTTGTTCAGCTAGTAATATCCAAACAAAAATGGCATGCCATTGAGAAATCTGTTCGCGACTATGAATGTGAAATCGACCTACTCAAAGAGGCATGTCAAAAGTCAGCTGAGCTTGACCCCAAATATCTCAATGAATTTCAACAATTATCACAGCAACAACGGCGTATCATGCGCACAATTTTTCAAGCGCAACAAGTGATTTCCGAGGATATTGAAAGCACCAACCATGGGATACAACATCTCAATAAGGTCGCCACATTTTCGGAGCGTTTAAATATTTAGGTTAACGGATTGAGCGTTCTAAAAAGTCGAGCAACAAATCTGGGTTTAAGGGTTTGCGCATCAGATTCACGTGCAAGCTCGTAGGTATACGTTGATGAGTATAACCTGTCATTAAACAAACGGGGATTAATGTATTTAGCTTCCTAATTTCACGTGCGACTTCCATGCCATCCATTTTTGGCATCACAATATCCATCACCACTGCTGTAATCTCATGGGCATGTTTGTGCCAAAGATCCAAGCCTTCAACACCATTGCTTGCCGTTTCCACCCTGTAGCCATGGTAACCTAAAATTTCCGCAATCGATTGGCGCAAATTTTGGTCATCATCAACCAATAAAATTAAACCCTTATCTTTGGGTTTATCTTGTGTCTCCGCCATCAGCGGAAGACTTATACGTATTGTAGTGTATTCCCCTAGACTACTTTCAATTTCAAGCGAACCTTTGAGCTGCTGCATATAAGACAACGCACTAGATAAACCAAGGCCTGTTCCTTGGCCTACGGGTTCTGTAGTAAAAAAGGGATCAAAACAATGCCGCAATGTTGCATCCTGCATCCCTGCACCATTATCGCGTATTAAAATTTCAGCCATTTCATCGTTGACCAGTCGAAGCTGCACATCAATACGCTCATCATCGACATGTTTATCAGACCTCTGATTGTTACGCTTACGTAAAATAGCTGCTTCAGCATTGGTAATGAGCTCAAATATATGATGTTTTAAAACAACAGGGTCGGCAAAACTCACAATGCCTCTATCTATAATGTTTAAACTTAAATGAATTTTAGCGTCGATTGTATTTTCAAGCATGGCTACTGTTTCTTCAAGCAATGTACCCAGAGCAACTTCTCTTGTGGTGGTTGCTTTTTGTTTCGCAAAAGCAAGAAGATTTTGAACCAAGGATGTCGCACGTTTCATTAAACCATCAATCCGTTTAAAGCGATCCTGTTCTTTGTCACCCATGTCGGGTAAATGACGTTTAAAAAGGTATAAATGTCCTTGGATGCCGCCTAAAATATTGTTAAATTCGTGTGCGACACCGCCTGCTAGAGTCGCAACTGATTGCAAACGCGAAAGCCCTTCCATTTTTCGTGACATTTTATCACGCTCACGTAAATCAATTTGAATTGCTGAAAAAACATGTTCATTACGAATAATTTGAGTCCAAACAGGAATAATCTCTCCATGTTTGGATGAGACATGGAGTTCGCCAGACCAACGACCCTCTTTTATAAGTTGGCGTAGCATCTTTTTATAAGAAACAACATCATACAGAGACTTCTGTAACAATATCCCCATTGGTAAACCAACTACCTCTGATTCATCATAGCCATAAAGCACTGAGAATGCAGCGTTGATATGTAATATTCTACCGCGTCCATCTGAGATAAACATAGGGTCACGGCCTTGCTCAAAAAGGCTTTGCAGCGCATAACCAAGCTCTTTGCTAGCCATGTTTCCATCCACTGTATTGGTTTAACCAGCCTTCTAACATCAATCGTAATTCAGATAATCGTGTTGCATCTTTCGCCTCATAACGCAAAACCAAAGCAGGTTGTGTATTGGAAGCACGCAACAGCGCCCAACCACCCTCACAAACCAGCCTCATGCCATCAATTTCAATAATTTGGCAGTCCCCTTTCGAAAAATGACGTTTTGCAGCAGCCACAACTTTAAATTTTTCCTCGTCTGTACAATCAATACGTATTTCAGGCGTACTTACCTGAACTGGCACATCCGCAAGCAATGTTGATAAAGGTTGTTTTTGTTCTGCTATAAGTTGCATGAGCCTAGCCCCTGCATAAACGGCATCATCAAAACCAAAATAACGATCTGCAAAAAAGAAATGTCCACTCATTTCACCAGCAAGTTTCGCACCAGTTTCCTTCATCTTGCTTTTAATCGGTGAATGCCCTGTCCGCCACATCACTGCCTTACCACCATGAGCATCAATGTCATCATACAACAACTGCGATGACTTCACCTCTGAGATAATTGTTGCACCAGGCGATTTTTTGAGAAGTTGTCGCGATAGCAACAGCAGCAGCATATCACCCCATACCACCTTACCTTGTTCATTAACCACACCAACCCGGTCACCATCACCATCAAATGCAATACCTAAATCAGCGCCAACGCGCAGCACTTCTTTTTTCAAATCCGTTAAGTTCTCTTCGACTGTAGGGTCAGGATGATGGTTAGGAAAACGGCCATCTGGAGTACAATACAATTCAAAAACTTCACAACCCAAAGCTCGGTATAGCGGTGCTGCAATCAAACCTGATGGGCCATTACCTGCATCAATCACCACTTGAAGTGGCCGCTGCAAAACACAATCTTCAGCCACAAACTGTTGATATTCTTTATTTAAATTACGCTGATGAATTTTCCCACATTGTTTAGCTGTTGAGAAGCCGCCTGCAAGCATGATGTTTTTTAATTGCTGCAAACCTTTGCCATGAAAACTATCTTTACCCAGCATCAATTTAAATCCATTGTATGCTGCAGGGTTATGACTTGCTGTAATCATAATACAGCCCGCCGCCTCATGCTGAAAAACACCATAATAAGCCAAAGGTGTAGGCACCATGCCAATATCAAGAACATCAATACCTTGGTCAACCAAGCCTTGCATGACAGCGCGCTGAAGTTTTTCCCCTGAAAGGCGAACATCACGCCCAACCACCACTGCTTTCATATGGTTTGGTAGTAAACGCACATAGGCTTGTGCTAAAGCATAAGCAAAATCTGTCGTAATTTCCTTATCTGCAAAGCCGCGTATATCATATTCACGGAATACCTGATGTGGAAAATGTTCTTTCATGACGTCGAAATCAATTGCAGCACAAGTCTTTCTAACACCATATGCCGCGACTCAATCGAAGCACCTTTTAGCAGTTTCTCTGCATCAGTAATATTTTTCATCACCAACATCAGTTCAGGCGCAGTCCATAAGCGGACTTCTTTGCTAATATGTTGGCGTGCTGCCCCAAAAATACGCGCAGCCTGAATAGGGCTACGTTCACCCTTGGCTTGATACCATAGATACATCAACAATTGATTCATACGCATGCTTAACCACGTTAAAAGTTGAATATCAGAGACTTGCTGATTAATTAACAATTGCCTAAGCAAATGGACTGCCTGAGATTCTTTCATCGCAATAGCATGACAAAAACTGTCCAAATCATCGGGAGCACGCTCGCCAAGAAGCTCGCCTACGAGTTTGGTATCAAAATTGATGCCTTCTTCATTATCATAAAGCTTCATGCGTTTGATGAGTTGTTTCACCACAGAACGCAAACCACACAAACGCTCTCCAATCATTTCCAAAGCATCATGCTCGATATAAAGATTGGCTTGTTTGATTTGTTCTGCCACCCATGTTTGAAAGTGTTCAACAGAGGGCGTTCTAAACTCAGAAGAAACAACCAACGATTCAGCCAATATTGATTTATGCATCGCTTTTTTCCAAGTGATATCAGCTGCACACAAAATCAAGCGGTTTCCAGCTTCTACTGATGCTGCAAGCTTTAATAAATGTTCAGCTTGTTTGGGTGTTGCACTCTCCGCATTACGCACCAAGGCATAACAAGCTTGTGGCCCAAACAAACCTTGGGAGCGACTTTCAACTTCAATTTTTTCAAGTTCAGAAACATCAACACGCAAACGCATCGCATCTTGCTCGCCTTCTGCCAACAACGCTTCCGCAACTTCAAACAATGCATCCCTATCTTCACCAAACAAGTAATAACTCGTATGTTTTGCTGGTAAAATATTCTGTGGGGATACTTGCATCAGCTTACTTTAAAACCCCGACTGTAAACGCGCCAAAGCTTCTTTTGCCCACGTTTTATAAAGCTGCTCAGTCAGCCTTTCTCGTTCAGCTTCAGTGACGCTAGGGTCACTGGCACCAAACACATCAGCATAGACCATGATAGAGCCTGACTGCCAAATCAAAGCATCTTGTTGATACATTTTCAGTATGGCTGACAACTGCAAGCGATATTGCATAGCCAGACCTGAAGCATCAAAACCTACAGGCGTGAAGACAATATTTTCTTGTTCAATTCGCACCACAGCATGTTCTTTATTGCCACTATCTCTAGCTTCTAAAGTAGGCAGTGACGTACGTTGTTGCCATATAAAATTTAACTCCGCTGCAATCGCTTTTCCTGTTAGCGATGCATTGGATTGTAATGTTGCCGTATTAACCTCTTGCGGAAACACCGACCCATCCCCTTGTCCTACCAAATGATAACCACACGAGGTAAGCAAAAAAGCGAACGCCACAAATCCTTTCAACATCAAGCTGGTTTCACCACGATATTTAACAAACGCCCTTTGACCAATATCACTTTAACAATAGCCATGCCTTCAAGCCACTTGGCAATAGACTCATCCGCTTGGGCAGCAGCAAAAGCATCGTCTTGGCTCACATCAGGCGCAACAAGAATTTCGCCTCGTTTTTTGCCCTGAATTTGTACCACCAAACTGATTTCATCTTGAACCAATGCTGATGTATCCACTTTTGGCCAAGGTGCCATCACAGCCACTGTTTCAAAACCCAACCTTTCTCCACATTCTGACGCAAAGTGCGGCACAAGAGGGCTTAGCATCGTAATCAAAGCGCTTATACCTTCATCAAAGACCGCCACACCTTGCTCATCACAAGCATCAAATGAACTCAAAGCGTTTGATAATTCCATCATTGAGGCAATCGCTACATTAAACGCGAAACCTTGTTCAAAGGCGTGAGTCACTTTTTGAATATGAGTATGAATCACACGTCGCAATTCTTTCGTCGCTTTGGCATTGGCTGAGCCTTGGTATGTTTGCCCCACTTTTTCAAGAAGCACCCACACCCGATTTAAGAAACGGCTTGCACCTTCAACCCCTGAATCATGCCACTCCAAATCACGTTCTGGTGGTGCTGCAAATAGCGTAAATAACCGCGCAGTATCCGCACCATATTTTTCAATAATATCTTTAGGGTCAACAGTATTACCCTTAGACTTCGACATTTTGGTGCCATCAAGCAATACCATGCCTTGCGTTAACAAGCTTTTAAATGGCTCGGAGGTTACTTGTTTAGCATCAAACAATCCCACATCACGCATCAATTTATGATAAAAACGGGCATACAATAAATGAAGCACAGCATGCTCTACACCACCGATATATTGATCCACAGGTGCCCACTTTTGCATGGCTTTGGCATCCACCATACCTGTATCACAGCGCGCAGATGTGTAGCGATTCATATACCAAGATGATTCCATAAAGGTATCAAAAGTATCTGTTTCACGTTTCGCAGCCTTACCACACTTCGGACAATCCACGTTTACAAATTCCTGACACTCAGCCAGCGGTGACACACCACCTGTGGGCTGTAAATGCTCTGGCAATACCACTGGCAATTGCGCTTCAGGCACGGCAACAATGCCACAGCCTTCGCAGTGAACGACTGGAATCGGTGTGCCCCAATAACGCTGACGCGATACCAACCAATCGCGCAAACGGTATTGAATGCGTTCTTCACCCTTATTATTTTCAGCCAACCACGCTGTAATTACTTTTTTAGCTTTGCCAGAAGCCAAACCATCAAAAGCGCCAGAATCAATCAAAATACCCGCTTCGGTAAATGCTGCATCCGTTATATCCCAGTCTGCTGACTCAGGTTTAATCACTTGTTTAATGTTTAAACCATATTTTTTGGCAAAATCATAATCCCGCTCATCATGGGCTGGCACACTCATCACAGCACCCGTGCCATAAGACATCAACACAAAGTTAGCCACCCAAATAGGCACCAATTCGCCCGAAACAGGATGAACCGCGTTGACCCCCAAAGGCATGCCTTTTTTCTCCATCGTCGCCACATCAGCTTCTTTGGTCGACATCACAGAACATGCTTCTAAAAATGCAGCCAGTTCAGGATTGTTATCAGCAGCTTGTTTTGCCAAAGTATGACCAGCGGCAACTGCCATATACGTCACCCCCATGAGGGTGTCAGGGCGCGTGGTAAAGATGTCCAATGTTTCATCTGAACCTTCAACTTTAAAAGACACTTCCGCACCAGTAGACTTACCAATCCAGTTGCGTTGCATACCCACTACTTTTTCTGGCCAATCGGTGAGTTTATCTAAATCATTAAGCAGCTCTTCTGCATAATCAGTGATGCGAATAAACCATTGCGCTAAATTTTTCTTTTTCACGGGTGTATCACAGCGCCAACACACACCATCAACCACCTGCTCATTGGCAAGCACAGTATGGCAAGGGTCGCACCAGTTTACTTCCGCTTCTTTGCGGTATGCCAAACCTTTTTCCATCAACTTGGTGAACATCCATTGTTCCCAACGGTAGTATTCTGGTTTACAGGTTGCGATTTCGCGCGACCAGTCATAAGACAAGCCTAAACGTTTTAATTGCTCACGCATTTGCGCAATGTTGCCATATGTCCATTCCGCAGGTGGACGACCGTGTTTGATTGCGGCATTTTCAGCAGGCAAACCAAAAGCATCCCAACCGATCGGATGCAATACATTAAAGCCATGCATACGTTTATAACGGGCAACAGCATCACCAAGGCAGTAGTTGCGCACATGTCCCATATGCAAGTTACCCGATGGATACGGAAACATTTCAAGGCAATAATAGGTTTCACGCGTATCATCTTCAGCATCACTGGCAACATCAATGCCTGCCGCTTGCCAGCGCTCTTGCCATTTTTCTTCAATGGCTTGGGGATTATAAGCTTGCTGCTGTTGTTCAGACACAAAGGACCTCTTTATTTTCAAATTCATGCCCCATCATAAGCTTGAATTCCTTGAATAAAAGCTTGATGTTTGCCTGATTATAAAAAGCAGCCGTGCATTGTGAGATTAAACTTTGTTCAAACTGAAAAAATCCCTAACTTAGTCCCTTCAAATCATCTAGTCGGAGCCATCATGAAACAAGTGCTTATCCCTTTTACTACAGGTGTTGAAGAAATAGAGTTGGTTGCAGTTGTCGATATTTTGCGCCGCGCTGAGGTTGAGGTCTGCATGGCTAGCCTTGATGATTTAGCCGTAAAAGGCAGATCAAATATCATCATTAACGCCGACATTTTGCTTGCTGACGTCACTCATAAGGTTTGGGATATGATTGTATTGCCCGGTGGTTTGCCTAATGCTCACCTCTTGCGCGATAATGCTTTGTTGAAATCACTCATTTGTCAGCAAGCTGAGCAAGGCAAAAGCATTGCTGCGATTTGTGCCGCCCCTACTGCATTGGCAGCTTATGGCATCACCAAAGGCAAACGTGTCACCTCATACCCTTCTTTCCAAGATGAGATGCAACAAACACAACCTACGTCTGTTTATGTCAATGACATCATTGTAGAAGATGATTTTTTAATCACCAGCCGAGGTGCGGGAACCGCAATCGAGTTTGCATTATACTTGGTAAGCGTTTTGTGTGACCAACAAAAATCCGATGCTGTTCGCACCGCGATTGTTGCTTAAACCATGTTGTTATTAAGCAAATCAATCGCGCAACTTTTATTACCTCCTGGCGGGTTAATTCTTTTGGCGTTGCTGGGGTTAATATTCTGGCGAAAGTTTTGGGGGCGAGCATGCATTGCGCTTGCCTTGCTTTGCTTTTGGTTGCTCAGCACAGAACCTGTACGTGACATGTTAACCTCAGGACTTGAATTGCAATATCCCGCAATCAATTTTGAAAAAAATGATACCAATAAGGCCGCAATCATTGTACTCGGCGGTGGTATTCAAGAAAACACTCCAGATTATCAAGGCAATGATGAATTGAGTCGTTTATCCATCATACGCACTATTTATGCAGCAAAAATTGCAGAAAAAACAGGCTTTAATGTCTATGCAACAGGTGGCACACCCTTAACACAAAATACTGAATCTGAAGCCAGCATTATGCGACGGTGGTTAATATGGTTTGGTCTGCCACAATCCCGTATCCACATCGAAGACCAAGCAAAGACCACTTGGGAAAATGCTTTGCTAACCAAAAAAATACTGGCGCAGAAAAATATCAATACCATTATTCTTGTCACATCAGCATTGCATATACCACGTTCAGTTTGGTGTTTTGAAGCGCAAGGTTTAAAGGTGATTCCTGCTCCCACAGATTATCTTACTGAACAAGGGCCCTATGATATAAGAAGCTTCTTACCACGCTGGAATGTATTCTCCGATAGTGGCAATGCTTTGCATGAATATTTAGGTGTTTTTTGGTATCGGCTTAAGTATTCAAATCAACATCAAAAGGAGAAACTATGAAAATTACATTTTTTAGTGCCCACCCCTATGATGAAAAATACTTCAGCCTTGCAAATGAAAATTTTGGTCATCAATTGATATTTCACAAAACACGTTTAACCGAGAACACTGTTGAATTGGCTAGAGATTCTGATGCTGTATGTGTGTTTGTAAATGATGATGTCAACGTGGCGGTCATTAACGCGCTCAAAGCCATTGGTATTTCAATCATTGCACTACGCTGCGCAGGTTTTAATAATATCGACCTTCATAACACCGATAAACTAGGTATCCATGTCATTCGTGTACCTGCTTATTCACCCTACGCCGTTGCCGAACATACAATTGCGCTGATGCTCTCACTAAATCGTAAAACACATCGCGCTTATAACCGCGTACGTGATGGCAACTTTTCTTTACAAGGGCTGACTGGTTTTGATATGTTTGGCAAAACAGTAGGCATCGTTGGCACAGGTCGGATTGGTTCACTGACGCTTAAAATTCTTCATGGTTTTGGTTGTACATTATTGGCTCACGATATTCAACAAAATGAGGCACTCAAAGCTATCGGCGTTGAATATGTAGATTTAGACAACTTATTAACGCAAGTTGATATCTTATCGCTACACTGCCCTTTAACCCCTCAAACTTTCCACTTGATTGATGAAAATACGCTTTCAAGCATGAAAGATGGTGTTATGATTATCAATACCAGCCGCGGTGCTATTGTAGATACAAGTGCTGCTATCAGTGCTTTAAAAACGGGTAAAATTGGTTATTTGGGCTTGGATGTATACGAACAAGAAGGCGATTTATTTTTCCATGATTTATCTGATACAATTATTCACGATGATGTGTTTGAGCGGCTTTTAACTTTCCCTAATGTGCTTATCACTGGACACCAAGGTTTTTTCACAAAAGAAGCCCTACTAAACATTGCAACAGCCACCTTGGGAAATCTAAACCAATATGAATCTGGCAAACCCTTGATTAACACACTACATGCAGAACAAGCCTTTGCTTCAAAATAACCTAAAAAAGTCAGGTATTCTTTTTATATTTAAAAATAAGGCTTACAATCATTAAACAACAGCTCGCTCCAAACACTGAAACAACAAACATCAACCACTGCTCCAAGTGCGCGTAATAAGCAGCAAATATCCCTGATGCCAAAGAAAAAATAAGCCATTGAATGATAGATAAACCATCTACATTTTTAGTTTTTAGTGTTACGCGAAGCTGATCAACAAACCCAACTGAAAAAATAGTTGCCGCAACGGATCCTACTACCTGCCAAATATCAATATTCACTCAATCTCTTCCTTATAATGTTTATCTTTTTTCATTTTTGTCGAGATAGAGCGTCTTATAACGATGTTAACAACAACATTTCACACACACATTTGGCAGCCAATACTGATGAGCAGCCATTAGCATCAAGTTGTGGTGCCCGTCCACCGCACTCAAACTGACAATATCGTAGTCAATCAGTGCAGTGATAAATGTTGGGCGATCCACCAATCATACTAATGGAATGGCTATCTTTTAAATTTTTCTTCGTAAAATCAACCACGGCGACAGATTAACCATTATTTATTTTTCTGGAAGCTTAGCGTGTTTTTGAAAGTATAACGTGATAAAATCTAGCTTCATTCAAACACTATTATTATAGTCCGCGCCCCTGCTGACTAAGACTATCAATCGTGCAGAGGTCTTGAACATGAAGAGAGTTCTTATGATCGGCGCAAGTGATGTTATTGATAATTATGCATTTCATGCGCCTCTAAAAATAGGTGGTCGTTTAATTTTTGAAGATATGATGTACTACACTGTGGTCAAAATGGGTATGCTTAATGGCTTGCGCCACCCTGACATTGGCACTTGGCACACAGATAAAAGTTTTGAATTGGTTCGCCATTTTACCTGCGGATATTTCCGCGACCGCCTATTGTGAAACGAAAATCAAAAGTAAATAGCAAAAATAATCATAAAGCTTGGATTTGGTTTGCACTTTTATCTGCCGCCAGCTTTGCAGCGATGGCAACGTGTGTACGCATCGTAAGCGCTGATTTGCCGCAAAGCGAAGTCGTATTTTTCCGCAATTTCATTGCATTGCTATTATTATTTTTACTTTTGCGGCGCAACCGAATATCACTAAAAACAAATCATTTTCATCTGCATTTGTTGCGCGCTACCGCAGGGCTTGCAGCCATGTACCTTTATTTTTATGCCCTCAAACATTTGCATTTGGCCGATGCTTTATTGCTCAACTACACCTCACCGATTTTTATTGCTTTATTTGCTGTGCTCTGGCTCAAAGAAAGTTGGACACCCCGTCGACGGTGGGCGCTTGCTTTAAGTCTTGTCGGTTTGACGTTTCTTTTTCATCCATCCGCCGCGTTGTTTTCATTACCTGGTTTATTTGGCCTCATTTCAGGTGCATTGGCTGGTTTAGCACTTACTACCGTCAAACAACTATCCAATTATGATAACCCCGTGAGCATCGTCGTTTGGTTTGCTCTGATTTCGTCCGTTTTATCTGCCATACCTCTATATTGGTTTTTTGTTTGGCCGCAAGGTTTATCTTGGCTCTGGTTATTTGCCGTTGGTGCATTTGGTAGTCTTGGTCAACTAGGCTTAACATGGGCATACCAACGTGCTCCAGTCACCCAGGTTTCACCCTTTGGTTATAGCAGTCTTATCTTTGCCAGCTTGCTTGGTTTTTTTCTCTGGCAAGAACTGCCCGATTTGATGGGTATTATAGGTATGATTTTAATCTCAACAGCAGGCATTATTGTCGCCCGCGAGCGACCAATGCCTGCGCCTCAACCCCCAGGTGGTGTTCCTATTATTGAACAAAACATAAACTCACCGAGCGATTCAGCGCAGCACAAGGATTTATCATGATTTTAGATTTTGAAACTTTAGACAGTGGTCAACGTTATTTTCAGACCATCCAAACGCTTATGCCTAGACCTATTGCTTGGGTACTTACAAAACATAAAAATGGCAGCTACAACCTTGCGCCCTTTTCTTTTTTTACAGCAGTCTGCTCTGAACCACCCATACTCATGCTATCACTTGGCCTCAAACCTACAGGCAGCCTCAAAGATACGCACACTAACCTTGAACGTGAGCAGCAATGCGTGATTCACATTCCTGACCGCGCCATGTTAGAAACTATGAATACCAGCAGTGCCTCTCTTGATGCAGGCATCTCTGAAATAGAGCAACTTAATTTGAGTTTAACAACATTCGAAGGTTTTACGCTGCCTCGTTTATCAGATGCTAAAGTAGCTTATGGCTGCAAGCTTCACGACATCAAAACCATAGGTACTGGCTCACAAAGCCTTTTATTTGTAGAAATTGAGCAAATGTATATTGACGATAAAGTCATTGAACCGACAGAAAATGGTCGCATCAAAGTTGATGCTCTAAGACTTGACCCAATTGCGCGATTAGGTGCCAATGAGTACGGATTTTTAACTGACATCACCCACCTAAAGCGGCCTGATTAAAGAGCAAATTGAGGATAGATAGCTTTACGAAGCTGAAAGGTAAGCTTTAATATTTCTCACGAAAATGCTGTCGAAACTATCTGTAGCATAATTTTGGCTTATTCCTTGCTTAAAAATTTAGCTCAAATGGAATCATGCAACCATTATTTTGAGTAAATAGTTTTATGGGGGGGAATAAACGATGACAATCACCGAGTTAATCACTGTTTATTGGGATGGGGATCGCACAGCACTGCCTTCTATCCCACAAAATGAACAATGCGAAGATATCATTTCAAGTTTCATGCAAGAAATGGATGATTTTATCCACTCTTGGAACCCTTTGCCTCCTCTTGGTGAAGGCTGGACCTTGATTGAAAAAAACTGGTTTTGTGTCGATTCATGTGATGGCTGCGAAATTCAAACGTATTCCGCAAGCGGCTGTACCCATCAAGGCGTCAGCCCTCATAGTATATGGGAGCGCCAAAAACCAAACGATAGATAACCATACTCAAATCTTAATAACCGCCCTCAACTTGTCCTAATGACTAAACGCATCAAGAATACTAAGTTCACCTTTAGTTACTTCATAGAAACCAACTTTAGATTTCATGAGCTAGTTTAGGCAAAGTTTATATTTAAGGCTGTGACCTGTTTTAGATTATGGCCTAACGCTTAAGGCTAATATATTAAATTCACTGAACATTTAAGGAATAGATAAAATAGATATGAGAAATTCACTTAAAATCAAGATCATAGAAGTATGCAATAAGAAGATAGAAAGCAAAGGCTCGAATGTGGGGCTTTCATTTTATGCATTCTTTTCAAATAAAAATGACAACCCCGAGCTTCTTATGGAAGCTGCTGAATGGTGGATAGCAACGAATAAATTAGATCACTTTGAAAAAGCAGTGAAAATAAAAGCGCTGGTTGAAGAAGCTGCTTAATACCACAACGACAATAATACTGTCTATGTTACCTAACTAAACAGGACCTATGAAACAAGACCTTCCCCCTATCGCTCTATTTTCAATCAAACATTGATATCTTAGCCGAAACCCTTCCTAGCTTGGCGGCAAGGACTCCAGTGGTTAGCCTGCTGCGTATGATCTTCACAATTTCAACCTTCTTCCGACAAATACTGTGTAAATTCTCAGCACACAAAAGAAGACTGGATAACCGCCCTGATATGGAACATGAATCATCCTTTTTTAGAATATTAATTATCCTTGCGGTTGCGGTTGCGGTTTACTCCGCCATCACTGAGGTATATCTTGCAGTCATTCTCACATCTTTTTACCTGATTATCGCAATCGTTTTTCATGCATATATCTTATCCACAACAACACCTTCGCGTCCCAGAAGATTGTTAGGCATTACTGCAGACATGATAAGGAATAAGAGGGGTCAGATACTTTCTTGAGAACTCTTGTCAATAAGTTCATTTTCAAACCTCCATTTCTTCAATCTTTTGAATGCGATTTCCACCGTTAGGGTCGAAGGTTTCGTTGTAAGTTAAGACCGCCCAAA
>Ga0316204_10000384_pt1 | contig 172041 bp, 190 predicted proteins | sample 6monrhotite_MG_2_FD_205661 | JGI IMG/M metagenome (GOLD analysis project Ga0316204, IMG submission 205661) | Microbial mat bacterial communities from mineral coupon in-situ incubated in ocean water Damariscotta River, Maine, United States -... | ecosystem: Environmental > Aquatic > Marine >... | reverse complement strand
GTAGGAGTCTGGGCCGTGTCTCAGTCCCAGTGTGGCTGATCATCCTCTCAGACCAGCTACTGATCGTCGCCTTGGTGAGCCATTACCTCACCAACAAGCTAATCAGAAATAGGCTCATCTAATAGCGCGAAGTCCGAAGATCCTCCGCTTTCCCCCGTAGGGCGTATGCGGTATTAGCGTGGTTTTCACCACGTTGTCCCCCACTACTAGGTAGATTCCTATTCATTACTCACCCGTCCGCCACTCGTCAGCCAGAGCAAGCTCTGCTGTTACCGTTCGACTTGCATGTGTTAGGCATGCCGCCAGCGTTCAATCTGAGCCAGGATCAAACTCTTCAGTTTAATCTTTTGCGGTTACTCATTACCTATATAAATATAGATAAAAAGCGTAACCAAACTTTTCGCAATGAAAAGCCCTCACAATTAAAAACTACGTTTATAAAACTATGTTTTTAACTAAGTCAAAGAGCAACCGAAATTGTTCTTCGACTATGTGGTGACTTACATCGACATTTTTTTGGCAAAGCCATCATCGACACAAGCACCCACACAAATTATCTGATCAAATTGTTAAAGAGCGGGCCTTAACTTTCGTTAGGCATAGACATCAACCTTGGTTGAAAATCTACTTTATCGTTAATGAAAAATTTTCAATAACGTGGTTATTTCTAACCTTTTCTGCTGAGCTTTCGTTCAACCGAGGCGCGTATTATACGCATCTTAGCTAAACCGTCAACACTTAAATTCAAACTATTTGTCTATTTAAAGACTGTTAAACCTAAGCTTTGGCTTCAGCGGAGGGCGCATTATACGCAGTTCGAATTGGCCGTCAACACTTAAATTTAAACTATTTTTTCTGTTTCCAGAGTACTTAAATTCAAGCTTCTGCCTCAGCAGAGCGGCGCATTATACGCAGCTTCGATTAAGCGTCAACAGCTGATTTGCAAATAACTGACATTAATTTTAGCGAATGCTAATAAACAAGTTCCGAAGCGACGTATAGTGGCTTTTATGTCTAAAGAACTACCACTTTTAGTTTAGCTTAACCTTGGCAAAGCGACGCTTGCCCACTTGGTATATATGTTCAGAACCACTTTCGAGAACTAAACCTTTATCTTCAACCTTATCACCGTCTATTTTTACTGCTCCTTGCTTGAGCATGCGCAAGGATTCAGACGTACTTTGGGTCAACTTGGCATCTTTTAGTAGATTGGCAATCGCTAACTTTCCATCTTCTGTTGCTAATTCAATTTCAGGAATGTCATCAGGCATAGCGCCCTTCTGAAAACGAGCAATAAAATTCTCACGAGCTTGTATTGCTTCTGCTTGAGAATGGAATCGAGCAACCAGTTCTTCACCTAAAATGAATTTAATATCACGCGGGTTAATCCCTTCTTCGATATCTTGCTTAAACTTTTCGATGTCTTCGACAGGTAAAAAACTCAACAACTCAAAGTAACGCCACATCAATTCATCTGAAATCGACATGATTTTACCAAACATCTCATCCGGTGCTTCATCTATACCTATATAGTTGTTTAAAGACTTGGACATTTTCTGCACGCCGTCCAGCCCTTCTAATATAGGCATGGTTAATACGACCTGCGGCTCTTGTCCATAATGCTTTTGCAACTCTCGCCCAACCAGCAGATTAAACTTCTGATCGGTACCGCCTAATTCCACATCTGCTTTCATTGCGACCGAATCATAACCTTGAATTAAAGGATACAAAAATTCATGAATCGCAATAGGCTGGCCACTTTTATAACGTTTACTAAAATCATCGCGTTCCAGCATTCGGGCGACGGTATGTTTCGCTGCAAGCTGAATTAAGTCCGCAGGACTCATTTCGTTCATCCAGCTGGAATTGAACATGACCAAGGTTTTTTCCGGATCCAGAATTTTAAAGATTTGTTGCTCATATGAACGGGCATTTTCAATCACATCATCACGGGTTAACGGTGGACGAGTCGCACTTTTACCGGTGGGATCGCCAATCATGCCGGTGAAATCACCAATTAAGAACAAGACTTCATGACCCAAATCCTGAAACTGACGCAGTTTATTAATAAGTACGGTATGCCCTAAATGCAAATCCGGTGCGGTAGGATCAAAACCGGCTTTAATTCTTAAGGGCTTGTTTTTCTTAAGTTTTTCAACTAACTCAGCCTCTACTAAAATCTCATCTGCACCGCGTTTAATTATCGCTAAGCTATCTTCTAATGATGTCATATCGTGTGTATTTCCTGTCCGTACCCTAATAAGGCCGCGTAGATTACCATATTGCCGAATTTGAATCTTTAACGAAATGCACTTGTAGCCACGATTAAATAATCCTATAAAGCGTGACTCGGTTCCTTCACATACAATAATAATCACTATTAGTATTTGACCCCAGAGACCGATCAGGCTATCTTTATAAAAAATAACTAAAAGTTGAATAAAATCCGTGAATTACAACTCTTTCTTAACACGAGACTATAAGTCTATGGGGCAGCCGACACCTCCTCAAAAACGTCCACCGTTTACCCGGTTGCACGCGGTTATTGTGTTAGCAACCATTATGTTTATTGCAACCGTTGTCAGTTTTTTTTCAAATGATGTGGCAGCCACTCGTGTCCTCGAACAACCCCAATTGATTCAGCTTAATAATCAGTCTTTAAGTCAGGTTCACACATCTCTGACGACCGCAACAGAAAATTTATCAGCTGCAGCTTTTACAAGTGAAAACATTGAGCCGACAATAAAAGAGGACCCCATCAACGAGCTAACCCAAACCAAAATTAAGATTAAATCTGGCCATTCTCTCTCGGCTATTTTTCAAAAACATCATTTAAGCCATCAAGACCTTTATCGAATAATGCAAAAAGGCAAAACAGCAAAAGTTTTACGCAACTTACAACCCGGACGTACTCTCGAAATTGAAAGCAATAATCAGGGACAACTTATTTCATTATCTTATCATCTCAACCGCTTAGAAACGGTTAGCGTTAATCGTACGAATGATGACTTTACTATTGAAACTACAAATAAACCTGTTGAAAAACGCGTTAATTTTTCAGAAGGTCAGATTCAAAGTTCATTATTTGAAGCAGGTAAACATGCCGGCTTATCTGATGCGTTAGTGATGGAAATGGCAGCCATATTTGGCTGGGATATTGATTTTGCTTTAGATATTAGACAGGGTGATAAATTTTCTATTCTTTATGAAGAACAATTTATTCAAGGAAAAAAATATCAAACAGGGGAAATTCTCGCAGCAGAATTTACTAACCAGGGTAAAACATTTAAAGCCGTTCGTTTTACTGATAAATCAGGCCATACAAACTATTACACACCCGACGGTTTATCCATGCGCAAAGCTTTTTTGCGTACCCCGGTTGATTTCCGTCGCATCAGTTCACGCTTTGGTAACCGCAAACACCCGATATTAAACCGAATGCGTTTACATAAAGGCGTGGATTATGCTGCACGACGTGGCACACCCATTCATTCTTCAGGTGATGGCAAGGTCATTTTTAAAGGCCGTAAAGGTGGTTATGGACGCGTGGTTATCATACAACACGGAAGTCGTTACCAAACCTTATACGCTCACATGGACGGCTTTAAGCGTGGCATACACGTTGGTAAATATGTCAAACAAGGTCAGACAATTGGTTTTGTTGGAAGCAGCGGCCGGGCAACCGGTCCACATTTACATTATGAATTCCGTGTAAACGGTACTCACCGTAATCCGCTTACCGTTAAGTTACCAAATGCTGCGCCAATTAAATTAGCATATAAAAAAGATTTTATGCTGCATGCAGAATCATTACTTTCTCAGTTAGATACACATAAACCTACACAAGTGGCATTAGTCAAATAGTAATCGCTTTAACCATTACACGAGTCAACTTATGGCAGATGATCTTTATATTGGCCTGATGTCCGGTACGAGTCTCGATGGGATTGATGCTGTGCTTGTTCGTTTTAATCATGAACAGGTTGCTGTTTTACATTCAATTTGTTTACCCCTTTCATCAAATCTAAAAGATGAAATTAAATCGTTAATCAATCCTGGCGACAATGAAATCAATCGATTAATGGCGCTTGATGTTGAACTCGCTCATCAGTTTGCAAATGCAGTTAAACAACTCATTCAAAAAGCGAATATAAATAAAAATAATATTGTTGCAATAGGTAGTCACGGCCAAACTATTCGTCATTTACCAACAGCTAAATATCCATCAACACTGCAAATAGCCGATCCAAATAGTATTGCTGAACTCACAGGCATTACAACTGTTGCCGACTTTCGACGTCGGGATATGGCTGCCGGTGGTCAGGGTGCACCACTTGTTCCAGCTTTTCATCAACAGATTTTTTCTGATAACAAAATAAATCGTGTCATTTTAAATTTAGGTGGTATTGCCAATATAACAATTTTACCATCAGATAAAAATGAAGCCGCCATCGGATTTGATACGGGGCCGGCCAATACATTAATGAATCACTGGATCCAGCAACAACAAAATAAAAACTTTGATGACGCTGGCAAGTGGGCAGCAACGGGAAAAATAAATTCCGAATTTCTTGATTTATTACTAAGTGATGATTACTTCAAACTTACTCCACCAAAAAGCACGGGCACTGAATATTTTAATCCAGCCTGGTTAACTAAAAACCTTTCTGAATTTCCTTTTCTTGCAGCAGAAGATGTTCAGGCAAGCTTAACGGCGTTCACGGCGATAACAATTAAAGATGCCATTAAAAAGTATGCAGCCGAAACTGACGAAATTATTGTTTGTGGTGGTGGTGTGCATAATGATTTTTTATTACAGCAACTCAAGCCTTCCTTACCCAATATTGAAATAAATAGCTCTGCAAAATACGGACTCGATCCAGATTATATCGAAGCAACTGCCTTTGCCTGGTTAGCTAAGCAAACAATGGAACATAAACCGGGGAATTTGCCGGAGGTGACGGGTGCGGCTCACCCTGTGATTTTGGGTGGAGTTTATTTTTAACGTCATTCTAGGTCAATAATATGATTTTAATCACATAGAAATTTTGTCCCGGTTAAATATATTTAGTATAGTATTTCCCATTCACACGAAATGGAATTTAAAGGGAATTATCATGGCAATCGCAAATCAAACTGATTTTCACACTTCGATTCATGACAACATCGGTTCACCTACAGCTAAGTACGTAACCAGTGGTAATCATAAAAATCACCGTCGTCGTAAAATCCCTAAAGTTCACGCTAATGAATGGGCTGAATCAATAGTAAATCTTAATACGAAAAATATTACTGTAAATGTTTATGTCGATTTCCAGCAAAATTCTCTCAGTAATACAGATTATACAAAATTAAAAAGTTTAGCTTCTCTTGGAATTAACCATTTCTGGAGCCGAATTATCAAACTTTCATCTGATAATTTTAATGTCACTGTTACAGCAAGAAATCGCAAAAGTCGCTCTATAGATGTCGACTTATATATTGAAACCGGTAAAGATTACGCTCGCTCACATAATAGTGGTCTCATTGATGCCTCGTTTAAATATAATAAAGGTGCCTATATGAGGAATGAATGCAATGGCTGATAGAGATTTCATGCTTGTTTCAGCACATGAATTTGGCCACTCTGTGCTTGAGTATTTTGGTGATTCTGACCTGTCTTGGACTCATAAAGGCTCAACCAATAAATATTTACAAAATGTAAAATCAAGCACTCCCGGTTATCCGTCTGCTGGCGAAATAGACCTAATGAAATATTTCGATGGCAATAAAAACCTCGTTACACCTTCAGATCGCTATAGACGAACAAGAGCTGATGAATTAGATCTAAAACGTTTAATTTGGATGAGCAACCTGACATTTATCGCATGAAAAATATAAACAAAATAAATCAAACAAACTGGTTGTTATTTTTATCCGTTTTACTGCTAATAAGTGGTTGCCTTCCCTATAACCCTGCGGAACGAGCTGCTGTAGTAATTTTTAATGATACCGATTCAAATATTAGCTACCAGTTATATCTTTCAAACAAATGGACTTCATCAACTAAGATTAAATCAAAGCAATTTAATTATGTTCTGGAATATGATCAAACTGGTAAAAATGAAAGTATTACAAATCAATTAAGTAAAATAAAATTAATCTCAAAAAACTGTAATCTCACCCTAGATAGAAAAGATATAGTTAAAAATATAAAAAAAGATCCCGAAGGTAGAAACACATGGGATTTACATGTAAACGAACTATTTCTAAAACAATTTAAATGTAATTAAAGCATTCTCTGTAATCAATATTAGAGAATATTATTCTCTGACACCTATTCTTTTAATGTCCGTTTTCGGACGGACAGCCGAGTCGGTGGTTGACCGACAGCAAGTATCTTTCTTTTGCTTGTCCAAAAGAAAGGTACCAAAGAAAAAGACACTCAAAGACTTGTTGGGATTTCCAATCCCCTAGAATCAAAAAAACAGGCACTCGCGCTGTGCTCCGCACTGATCGCGCTCAGACAAAAGCTCGCTTTTATCCTGTTTTTATTTTAATGCTCGGCTATGTTTAACAAGATTATTTCATTCAGGTGAATTTAAAGTTTACAGGTTTTCAGTAATAAAAAATCTCAAATGCTATTATTTCCCTTATTCTATGACTTATATCGGCTTTACCTCTCGAAGTCTTTTTCTAAGCTTAGTGCCTTTTTCTGCATGAAATCGTGTTAGTGTACCAACTCTACCTGATGCGCTCTTCCATAATTTCTCATATTCAAGGGATGTTCTTTCGTTTTTAGCATGATATTCACACCTATGGACTGCCGCTCTAATATCATTCTGTTCTTTTTTTGAAAGTGACGGGGTTTCTCCATTTACAGTAAGACCAGTAACTTCCATTCTGCTGTTATTGGAAATAATTTGATGTTTGCTTCTCTTAGGAGAATATCCTTTTGATAAAAGCATTTTATATATTTCATTTATTATGAATGTTTTGCTTTTATCATTAATTCTGGTTTTAGATGAAACCGTAATGTCATCCATGAAACGGCTATATGAAAAACCACGTGCTGCTAAATTTTTCACAACTTCAGGTTCCTTATCCCAAAAAGTTAAATTTGCCAAGTAACCGCTTGTTTTCCAGCCTTGAGGTAGTGAACCATTCAATGTTGTAATTTTCGTTAACAGTGCTGCTACTTCAGAAGAACAATGGAATAAACGTTTCCAAATACCATTTATTACCTCTACAGACGAGCTTGGAAAAAAATCCTTCACATCTTCATTGATTAATATGCTTTTTCCAGAATGAATGCTCGCATGCCGGCTATAATCACGTGGAGTCATTTTATCTTCAATTCCACCTAGCAAGTATGCAGGGTAGGTGACTTGCTTTAATAATCTATTTTTTATTTGTTCGTGTAGTTTTTTTAGACGGGGTTTTGCATCTATAGTTGGTCTTGGGTCACCATTTTTCTTCTTTAATAATTTCCCCTTTTTCCACAGACTATCAATACTGTTTGAAATATCCAATAGTTCATTTTTATCAATTGAAAGAATTGATGCTAATGACTCAATTTTGGCGATTGGCGGGGTATTAGAATAAGCTTTCTTGTTTGCTTGCTTCATCCATGATTCCCATAATATTTCGAGATAACTCTTCTATTTGATTTTCACTTAACTCTTTAATATCTTCATGACGAGATGCGAGAAGCACTAGAATACTAACAGGGATTTTTAATGCATCAGCAATGGCATTTACGGCAGAAAGACTTGGATCTCTTTTATCTTTTTCCAGTAAACAAAGATGAGATACAGAAATTTTTGAAAGGTCAGCAAGCTTTGCTTGTGTAAGCCCTTTTTTCTTTCTGCATGCTCGTATGGCTTTACCTAAATTCATAATTAGTTACTTATTAAAAAACAGGGTTCGCTGTATTAACCAGAAAAGAGCTTAAGCAATGCAGTAATACTTGGAAGTTTTTCTAGCACTTTACCAATGACAATTAACACTTCATCAGTAGCACTGCTATCACAACTTCCATTCTTAATACATTGCTCAACAAGCTTAATTGCTTCGTCTAGCTTCTCGTTAACACAGGTTTCCGCCACATCGTGTGATGTTTTCATCGCAATAAGCGAGTCCAACACCATCTTCATAGACTTAGTATTCATACAAATTACCTCTTAGTTTATGGGTTTCATTTCAGTGCAAACGCACTAGTTCCCAAAACACGATTGGACCGAAAGGAAATGTGGCGGAAACCACGAACCCATTTTCTACCGGTTTACCAGTTCCCCTTTGTATATTGACTGCTTAGTTGCCTTATTGCTGACTACTAACCGCCTAACGGAGGAGAGCTGGATAAGCGGGCAAGTACTGAGAGAGCTACTTGACGCTTGAGCCGAGGAAAAGACGCTAATATAGCGTCGACTGCAATAGCAGCCATGGCCTTGTCCAATCTTTAAAGGTTTAGCCTAAAAAGAACACTCTGGGTGATTCACCCAGCCTGTGACTCTATTATAACTCAAATTATTTGCTGTGTGCAAATAATTTGCTCACAGCAAATATAATTGTATTGCTAATTGGTATTCATCGACCCCATTAGACGCAGCCGAACATCCAAATAAAAACAGGATCAATGCGAGCGTTTGTTTGAGCACGATAAAGTGCGGAGCACCGTGCGAGTTCGCGAGCGCCTGTTTTTCTTTTGAGATGAGGGAATTGGGGTTGAAAATCCCAATAAGTCTTTGGGCGGCTTTCTTTTTGATTACTTTTTCTTGGCCGCGCAAGAAAAAGTAACTTGCTGTCTGTTCCTGAGTGTTGTTGAAAACAACATGAAGAAATGCCCTTGGGGTGCAACCACCGACGAATATCGAATTCAAAAATAGATTCCGGAACGAAGTCCGGAATGACGGGAATAAAACCGGCCAAGACCGGACATAACTATTTATGGATTCCCGCCTACGCGGGAATGACGAAATGGGATGTCGGCCTGAAGAGCCGACCTACAAAAACAGAATTTATTCTGACGTAGTCGGATTTAAAATATAATTTTTTGGGATCGAATCAAACGTATGAACAGTTCCACCATGCTTTTTAATAAATAACTCTGCTTTTTCTTTTGTGCCAAAAGGTACCGCTTCAGGTGCACCCATACCACCAGTACGATTACTGCCAATGACATACCAGGCTTTGTGTGCATCGATCCAGTTTTCTAATCCAGGCTTATCCCAATCGGCATCTGCCATATCATTAACATATATCGCGGCAATATTTTTTGGTTCTTCTGGTGATAAGGTAAAGGAAATGGTGTCACGTATTGAGGTAAACCAGTAAACTTTTTTGTCGCTAAGAATAATCTGACCTTTAGGCCCATTGTGATAAACCACGGTCATTAAGCAATAGTAGCCATTTGCTTCTCGCGTTAATTTTTGAGCAGGAGGTACTTCAGCTGGAGGTGCTTTTTCACAAGCAACTAAAAAAAAGGCCAATAATAAAATATTTAATTTCTTCATACTACTCACAACTATTTCAGTATTTATTAAAATTAAAGCTCTCTACGTTGAAATAACATGAGTGTTGCGACTAATGGCAGACTCACCCATAACAACATGACACCCAACAACAAGCTACTGCTCATACCGGCCTCGCTGGCAATACCAGCTATCCCGGCGGCCTGACTGATCCCTTCGAACATACTCAGATTAAATATTCGGTAACTATCTGTCGGGCTGATTAACATTAAGGTAGAAAATAATTGCTGGCCAATGACTTGACTATCATCAAGCAACAACGCACCGAATAAAATTAAATCATACAACACAACAAAAATGAGCCACAAACCGATTGCAGTTCCTGCTGCTGTTGCTCTTTCTTTCACTAACACACTCACCAGATAACCCAGTGCAACAAATACCGCTCCCAATACCAGTGAACTCATCATCATCATCAGATAAGCCAGCCACCCTTCTGTCCCTGCTCCGGCAATTAAACTCATAATAAGAAGCGCACCACCATAACCTACAAAAATGGCAATAAATAAAATGAGTACATGTCCAAGAAATTTTCCCAGAATTACTTGCCAACGTGTGACGGGATAGGTCAGCAATAGCAACATGGTGCCACGTTCAAACTCACCCACTAAGGCATCATATGACAACATCAGTGCAATAAGAGGAATTAAATACACACTCAAGCTGGCAAGATTAATCACGGTAATATCAATCGCGCTGACTTTTACTGAACCTGTTGGAGCAGCCCCCAAAAAAGATAAAGCAAGAGCAAGCACGCCTAATAAAATAATTGCCGCTGCAATCCAGCGATTACGTAAACCATCACGTAACTCTTTAAGCGCAAGTATCCAGATCATTCTCATAATGATTCTCCGCTCATAAAATAGCTATAAACCTCATCCAACCTTGGGGGGATAATTTGTAAATCATGTACGACTTCACCAAGACCACTAATATGACGAATCAACGGCATTTTTTCTTCTTTGAAACAAGACAGGCTTAAGCTTTGGTTATTTACATTATCGATAGTCACATCTGAACCAAGACGTTCAGCAACAATTGAAGCCTGACCAGGTTCAACGTTTACCTGCATACGAATCGGCAATGCTGCCTGATGATAGAGTTCATCCAGGGTACCATTGGCAACAATTAGCCCTGACTTCATAATAATAAAACGGCTTGCTCTTGCTTCTACTTCATTAAGCGCATGAGATGAAATAATCGAGGTCACTCCTTCCTTATGCAGCTCATCAATTAATTCATAAAAATGCTGGCGTAAAAGAGGATCAAGCCCCGTCGTTGGTTCATCTAAAAATAATAATTGTGGATTGCCCAGCATTGCCTGAGCCAGGCCTAATCGTTGTCGCATTCCTTTTGAGTAAGTACCCACTTTTCTATTTGAGGCATCATTAAGACCGACTAACTCTAGTAAGTTTTTACATTCTTTATGACTCGCCCCTTTAAGATCTGCATAAAAGGCCAAGACTTCTCGGCCTGTCATGGCTTCATAAAAAACCACGCTTTCAGGCAAGTACCCCAGGGATAAACGTTGCGCGACAGCTGTGCTTATTGCAGGATTCCCCTGTAATACTTTAATAGAACCTGATGAAGGGCGTGTTAGACCTAACATTAATTTCATTAATGTTGTTTTACCTGCACCATTATGACCAACTAAAACAATACACTCACCCGCCTGAACATTAAAATTCACATCATGCAATACTGTCTCATTGCCATACTGTTTATTTACTGCCTGTAACGAAATGATATTTTTTTCTAAATTATTTTGTTCAGCCATTTGGTGAATCTTCTTTATTCATTTTTTGGTGTTTCACAATATCAGTTGTATCTGGCGATAACATTAATGGCACACTATCTGTCACCCCGCCAGGATGAAGCCCGGGAAACTCAGACTGCGCCCATTTGATTAATTGCACTGAGGGACTATTTAATAATAATTTTGCCATCGGATGTCGCCAGACAATTTGATCGACAAGATCATTTGGATGATACGCTTGATCGGCAATGCCATTATTATCAATATCAAAAGCGACATTGTCGCTCCAGTAATTGCCTTTACCGTCTTTCGACCATTCAAGATAGCGAGTACCTACGTACTTCACCTGAGTACGATTATTGATAAATGAATTGGAATAAATTTTATTGTGTGCTGAGCCAGCAGTATAGTGAATGCCAATTTGGCATCCATTAAAGGAATTATCATTGATTTGATTATAGTTAGCATTATAAATAAAAACGCATTTTTCTGTGCCACCGCTAACATGATTACCTTCAATGACCGAATAATTTGTAAAGTTAAAAAATAAACCACGTTTATGATCACCAATTGACTGGTTATTTTTTACCACAATATGATCAGAAAACATTAAGGCATAGCCCACATCATTATTGATGGAAATATTATTACTTACCTCACTATTATTGGCATACATATAATGGACGGCGAAACGTAAATCTCTCAGACGATTGCCGTGGAATACATTATTGCGACTTACATTAACAAAAATACCATCTCGACCATAACGAATATCATTGTTCTTAATCACTGAACCCGGCGTATTCCACAGATACACGCCATTACCCCGGTCATTTACTCGATGGAATTGACTACCAATAATGACATTATTACTGACAATGGCTGAATCCGGACCTTTGAGGTAAACACCAATTAAGTTATGTTCAAAATAATTATTTTCGATTTGTGCCTGATCACCTTCTTCTGTGATAAAAATGGCGCTGTCTTCCGTATTTAGATTATTACCTGAATGCTCAATGGATATGCCTTTAATTAAAACATTAGGTGCAGATATGATCACAACATGACCACTACCTTCACCATCAAGAATACTTTTTTTATTGCCTAAAAGAGTAAGACTGCGATCGATATTAATTGAACCAGAGTAAGTCCCATCAGTTAATCGTAGTGTATCTCCGTTATGAGCTGAATTGATTGCGGCTTGTAACGTACCTTGACCAGGTGTCACTACGCGCTCTGCAGCATGAAGCTGAAAAGAAATAAAAAATTCGAATAAAAAAAACAATCCACCAGCCAGCATATAGCTAACCAGTGGATTATTTGTTTTCTGCTTAAACTTCAAAGTAACAACTAGGCAGGTTCAACCAACATACGACCGCGCATTTCCATATGTAAAGCATGACAGAACCATTGGCAATAGAACCAGTGAACTCCCGGCCGGTCAGCAGTAAAGGTGATAGATGACGTTGCCTGTGGCCCGACTTCCATTGCGACGCCATAATTAGCAATAGTAAATCCATGCGTCAGATCATCAATCGCATCATTATTACTGGCATAAATCGTAACTTCATCCCCCTGTTTTACGGTGAATTTTTCCATACTATAGTTTGGTGCATATGAATACATGTAAACACGTACCTTATTGCCATCACGAATAACCTTGGAGTCTTGAGTCAGTTTGATGCCATCTTTCTTTGCCTGAGCACTGGCATCAGCCCACATCCGATCACCCTTGGTCCATAACGAATCAGGATTAACAATATCAGCACGAACAATAATGACATCATGAGGTTCCGCAAAAGTTGGGCCATCATGAACCACTTTCATTTTCTTCTTGGTAATGTCAATCAGCTGCTCATTTTCCGGTTTTAGCGGGCCTACATTGATAAAGCGATCCTTGGAGAATTTATTAAGTGACACTAACCATTTACCATCCGCTTCTTTTGTCTCCCCCATCGAAGTATGGTTATGGCCGGGTTGATACTGAACATCCACTTTATTTATAATTGGATCTACTTTCTTACCTTTATATGCCGCAACCGCTTTCTCGATATTCCAGCTTACTATCTGGCTATCCAGGAATAGTGTTGTGTAAGCATTGCCCTTACCATCAAATGCAGTATGCAAGGGTCCCAGACCCAGTTTAGGTTCAGCAACAACCGTGTCACGTGGCTTAATCTTATCTTTGAATAAATCAGGCAGGCGCCGGACATCAATTACAGTTACCGTTGGAGATAACTTACCGTTGAAGACAATATGCTTACCATCAGGAGCAGTGTTACAACCGTGAGGACTATTTGGAACAGGAATATAACGAGTATATTTTGAACCATGACGACCATCGAGAACAGGTACACCCTTAATTCTTTGAAAGTCACCCTTCTTAACACCCGCTTCAATCGCTTTAAGATCAAAGACAACAGCCCAGTCTCGTTCTTTAGCCATCATTCCAGCGAGATTAGTTGCACCTTCACTGTTATATGAAGTTGAAAAAGCATACAAGCCTTGATAATCCGCATCGCAATTGTCCAGGTTGCCATCAACCATCACCTGCCATTTGACTTCCATTGAATCACCATCAATCGCAGTGAAAATAGCATGATATTTTTCAGGTTCATCGAGAATACTACCATCATTCGGAATAGGCACACGGTGCTCACCATTGGCAAAGACATAACCTGTACGTGGATATTTTTGTGGTCGCAAGCCATGAATATCTGCCGCATTTGGAATTTCAATAATTTTGTCACACTTCATAACATCTAAGCGAACACGGGCAACTCGAGTATTCGCTTTATCATTCATAAACAAATAACGGCCATCATAAGTACCATCGGTAAATGACATATGTGGATGGTGTAAATCACCATTTAGCCAAACACCACCACGGTTACCTGAATCAAGAAACTTCTTTGTTTCTGGTAAGAGACCTTCACGAAGAATTTTGCGACTTTCATTGGTTGCCCCCCAACCAGTAGCACTGCAACGGTTGAAAACAGGAACGCGCATTAACTCTCGCATTGACGGCATACCTAAAATACGTAATTCACCAGCCTGACCACTACTCCAGAAACCATAATATTCATCTAAATCACCCGGAGCTACATTGTATTTAGCTTTTATTGCAGCTTCAGCAGCTTTTGGACTCATTATCCCCATACCTGTCAGACCACCAACACCTGCTATCGCAGCTATTTTAGCGGAACCACCAAGTAACTGGCGACGAGTAATACTTACTTTTTCTTCGTTATCATTATGCTCACTCATAACTCTCTCCTGTATAAAACTTGTAATAATAAAAAAAATTTAGATCTAACCCGGAGTAATGATTCCCGGGCACTCCTCAATTACACATACTGCAAAACTTACTTCTTTTTACTTAACATCACTTTTATCGCTGATTCTTCTTTACCCTCATCCAATGTTGCTGATGTAGATGCAGAGGCAACTGCTCTAGCATTGTGGCGCTCTCTTTTTAATCGTTTCTGAATCACAACTGGACACGCATGATCATCTGAATACACCTCCTGACAATGCAGACAATAAAGACATTCATTAACATTGATCTGTCCTTCAGGATGTATTGCCTGAACCATGCATTCATTTGCGCAACGTTGGCACGGTGTGCCACATTCTTTATAACGCTTGAGCCAGTCAAACATTCGCATTCTTCCAGGGATAGCTAATGCCGCTCCCATTGGACACAAATACCGGCAATAAAAACGCTCAATAAAAATACCCGGTATCAATACTGCCAAAGCAAAAATCACATAAGGCCACTCACGAGCAAACTTCAAAATGATTGCTGTTTTGAATGGTTCAACTTCAGCTAAGCGTTCTCCCCATTCCAGTGAATATAAGGAAAAACCAAATAAGAGAAGGAAAATTAAATATTTAAACGTCCAGATACGCTCATGAATTGCCCACGGCACCGTTATTTGTTTGATAGAAAATATTTTTGCAACCCGGTTAATTAACTCTTGCAATGCACCAAAAGGACATAGCCAACCACAATAAGGACCTCGCCCCCAAAATAATAATGCTGCCGCAACCGAACCCCACAAAATAAAGGTTAGGGGTTCCATTAAAAAATAATTCCAATCAAAACCAGTTACTAATGCACTGAACATTGCCAAAATATTAACAACTGATAATTGTGCATTTAAATACCAGCCAAGAATAAATAAAGTAAAAACAAGAAAGCCTATACGAACACGGTCATTCAATACTGGGCGTTTAACCAACCAGCCCTGAAAAAAGAAAATAGTTGTTAAGATTAAAATAGCAAAACCAAGTAATACAATCTCAACCGTTTTTAATTTCCACATTTTTTTCCATAGTGGTTCTGCTTTGTGTAATGAGTCATCTTCTAATACCTTAGCTCCCCTATCTTTAGCTTTGGTAAGAGTTAGATATGCCTTTGGGACATGGTATTTAAGATCAAAGGTTAAAAAAACTTTATTTGTTGGACCAATATTGCGACCAACTAACAACTGTAGTACCCAGGGCTTTGCTGCATTAAAATTTAATTTTGCAGGTGTTAGGAATAAATCCACATCTTTTAGTTCAGGCGCTCCCTTTGCAACTATCTTGCGTAAGCGTTTATGGTATCGATCATGAAAGCGAACAGAAGTATCTTCCTGAATAACCTGAAAACGATCAAAAATACCTCCTCTTACATAACCTGATCCCTTAAATGAAAAACGACCATTACCCGCTAACAGGATCGCGTGTTCACCCGGTTTTAATTTTTTAATCAGGTTACGATACTCATTTTTTCCTAATAAACTACGTCCTATGCTGGGAACAGAAACAACAGCAGCATAAAGCTCAATAAAAATTTCATCAGGCTTGCCTTCTTCTGGAAATTTATTTACTAATGCATTGCCTGTTTCTTTAAATGCCTGATTAATTTCTCCTAAAGTAATTTTTAAACGTTGTACTGAACCTTCACTGACCAATTCTTTCCAGCTTTTAATAATATTAAGATCTTTATTGATTGAAGCAACCTGACCGGACGATTTAGGTTTAGGTTTAAGACCGGATAAACCATTATTTCGAGCTACCTTGATTGCACTACGAAAAATATTATCATCCATTACCATTACGGTTACCGTTGCCCCAGAGACGGCATCAACCTGATGTTTTTGCCCGCCACGGACTAACTCTCCGACATTTAACCCTTCATAATTCTTAAGTACTTTAATAATGCGTTCTTCAGGAATACCAACTAAAACAATCGGTTCATGATGTTCAACCAGTAAAACCTTTTTAATTACCCCTTGCATGTCAATCGCAATTAGCTGGTGTATTGGTTTACCTGAATAACCGGTCGTATTGACATAATCAGAAGTTAAAAATACCAGGCCAACCTGTTTTTCATTTTTATATGCTGGTGCAATCAGTGGTTTACCGACAGGTTTACCAATTTTGTCAGCTCCCGGAAAAATTTTCTGACTATTAATTGTTTGTAGAAAACGCGGAAGTTCGGATTCTGCTTGAACTGTGCTTAAAATAAAACATTGAAAAAAAACTAAAGAGAAAAGTAATTTAATGTAATAATATTTCATACTTGCATGAAGGCCTGAGTTAAAATGTATAGTGTAATACCAGTTTTTTTCATCTTACTAACAACTAATCCACTTTTTAAAAAAAGCAACCGCCATTAGTCCAAAATAGCATTATAGTAACAATAACCCACAATGACTGTCATTGAGTATACGAGTAAGCTAAAGTATATGCATGATATCAGACATACACTGTATTTGTGTGTATTATCAATCAACTTATATCTAACTGAATTGATCTATGTCAACTTTTCAACTTCATTAATATGAAAATTTACATAAAGAAACATTTTAATTTTATAAGGTGTAAATAAGTATGTTTTCAACCAATGTAAAAACAACCAGTGACTTAATGTCTATTGCACTGCAGGCAGAGCGAGAAGCTATTCGACGTTACTCTCAGTTAGCTCTGGAAATGCATAAAGCTGATAATGAACCCACTGCGGCATTATTTGAGCGCATGGTAAGAGAAGAACAAGAACATGAACGATTACTAAATGCGTGGATGCTACAGGAAGGAATAACAGAAAACACTGGAATTAAACCCATTCGCTGGTCTGACCCACACGTTGCAACAATATACAATGAAGAAGCCCATGATCCATTTGTTAGCTCTCCTTATAAGGCATTAGCCTTTGCGGTGCACAATGAAGAAATCGCCTTTCGTTTTTATACACATGTAGCTGCAAACTCTGAAAATAAAACGGTCCGCCAGTATGCTGAGGTATTAGCCAAAGAAGAGTTAGGTCATGCCGCTTTGCTGAGAGCGGAACGCCGGTATGCTTACCATGCTGAACGAAAATCCACTACTGATACACCAAGGCTTGACCCCAAGGCTATTCATAGTAAAGCAGATTTATTGGCAGCAGCTATTCATGTCGATAGTTATATTGTTGAACAAATAAAAGAGCTATCAACGTCTGCACCTGAAATAAACTCTCTGGCGGAGAAAACTCAGCAACAAATCAGTGAAAACCAGCATGCCTTAGCCGATACCCTATTGCCAAGCAAGGAGATTACAACAAACCTTAAACAGCTTGCTTTATATAATAAGAATATAAAACAGAAAGATGAAAACCCGAACTTAAATCTGCAACGCCTATGGTCATGTTGTGATCGCAGCTTTGCCTTTTATGATGCTATTGTCGAAGAAGCCGTTAGCGAGGAAGTGATGTTAGCCGCACAAAAACTCACAGCATCAGCCCTTAATCGTATCGGTATATTGAAAGAGGTTTTAAAAGAAGAATAAATCAGAAGGCGTATTTATCCCACTTAACTCTGCTGGCAAAATTTACATAGCATGACATGACATACAAAGACGTGTCTGATTTGAGCCGGTTGTCAGACTTTTAGTTGAGCTACATTTTTCCCGCGCAATATTTTGTTCACTCTGCACCGCAACAACGGTTTCATGTGATTTAGTTTCATGGCAGGAAACACAAGTCACCTGACCATTTTCAAGTTTAATTCTGGAATCCAGTCTGGCAGGCGCAATATAAGATGCCGGACTTTTGCGTGCATAACTCGTATAAGACATGCCTACAGGGTGATTACTGCTACCATGACTGGTAAACGTCATCGCACTATCAGCATGTTTAAGACCAACACTTTTCGCTTTACTTCCATTATGACACTGCATGCAAGCTGCTGACTTACTGTTCGCAGGCACTTGAGCTGAAAGGGGTGAATCATTTAATCCTTCATCCAGAATAAAGTCTCTGAAACTACCCGCATTTGCTGATGTTGAAATGATTATCAATCCAAAAATATAGATTGCGAAATGGTGAAAACAAGCCCAACGATTTTTCATAAAGATTCTCCGGTAGTCCCTCAGCCATAGTCCAATTAGGACGACAGGTAGGTAACTTTGCGTCCCAGCCTTTCGGCTGGTTTGCCTTTGTCACGAAACAGTTAGTATTAATAAGGTTATCGTTTAACAGAAGAAGATCTTTAGGATTTTTTCGAAAAAATATCGTTTTATAATTTAAATAATTTTAGACTCAGTCTATTTATCGTTTATCAATTGGTACATATTTACGAACCGGCTCACCGGTATAAACCTGAGTCGGACGGAAAATACGATTATCTTTTAATTGCTCACGCCAATGCGCTAACCAACCAGAGGTACGTGATATCGCAAAAATAGCGGTGAACTGATCGGCCGGGATACCCATTTCCTGATAAAGAATACCGGAATAGAAATCAACATTGGGATAAACACCTTTTGCCGATAAACGATCATCACAAATTTTTTCAACGGCCTTGGCGGTTTCAAACATGGGGTTTATGTCACCACCACGTGCTTCAATAAATTCATCAACCAGTTTTTCTAAAATAGTGGCTCGAGGATCTTTTGTCTTATATTCACGATGCCCCATCCCCCAGATGACTTCTTTATTTTTTAACTTCTCGTCAATGTAGGCTTCTGCTTTATCGGGCGAACCAATCTCTTCTAACATTTCTAATACTTTTTGATTCGCCCCACCATGTAATGGGCCAGATAAAGCACCAATTGCCGCGGCAATTACATTAAACGGGCTTGCAAGTGTTGAGGCATTCACTAAAACAGAGAAGGTAGAAGCGTTAATGGTATGTTCTGCATGTAAAATTAAACAGACGTCCATAATACGCGCTAACATCGGATCAGGCTCTTTGCGGGTCAACATATAAAGAAAGTTTTCGGCATAAGATAAATCATAACGCGGTTCAACAGGCTCGTACCCGTTACGAATATGCTGCCACATAGCAACCAGTGTGGCCATGCGGGATAACATCTTAACGGTCATATTATGAATATAATTTAAGTCACGACATTCATCGCCACCGGTTAAACATTCATTACCCGCATAAAACATGCCTAAACTCGCCACTGCTGTTTGCAGCATATCCATCGGGTGGCCGCTTTCAGGCAAGGTCTTCATCAAATCACGAATGTGATATTTAACATGACGGTTTGTTTTAAGCTGTTGATCAAAGTCAGCAAGCTCACTTGAGGTGGGTAAACGACCATCAAGAAGCAATAAAGCAGTTTCCTCAAAACTACTCGCTGCGGCAAGCTGTTCAATCGGATAACCCCGATACGCAAGAATCCCTTTCTCCCCATCAATAGCTGAAATATTAGACTTAGTTGCGGGTACACCGGCTAAACCGGGAAGATATTCACTCATTGCTGACTCCATTAAACAACACTAACGATATAGCAAAACTTATGAACCGATTATCACATACAAGTTCATTAATAATTCAACTTAAAATAACATCAATAAAAAAAGGGGTAGCCTAACTCGCGTTAAACACCCCTTTAATCACGATAGGAGATTGTTATATAGAAAAGGAAGAACCGCAACCACAGGTTGTTGTTGCATTCGGATTATTAATCACAAACATAGAACCTTCCAGACTGTCTTTAAAATCAACTTCAGCACCTTCAAGGTATTGATAGCTCATTGGATCAACCACCACTGTCACACCGTCATTTTCGACCGAAATATCACCTTCCTGAATTTCTTCATCAAAAGTAAAACCGTATTGGAAACCAGAACAACCGCCACCCGTTACAAAAACACGTAATTTAAGGTTAGGATTGCCTTCTTCCACGATGAGTTGTTTTACCTTATTAGCTGCGCTATCGGTAAAAACCATGCCGTTATCTGTTACTGCTGCTGCACTGCCCATGGCCGTTACTCCAGTTAAATATTGAACTACTCATTATCTAATAACCTAGTAAAATAATCAAGATTAGCTGTTATGCTTCTTCACTAATTTCATCATCTGCTGGTTCATCGTTAATCTCTGCCTGATGCATCAGTTTACCATTTACTTCGGCACCCATGGCCATTTCTATTAAACTATAATAGACGTTGCCGTGCACACGCGCCAATGCCGCCAGCTCAACATGCCCAGTTGCATGCACATCACCGATAACTGAACCATTTACCACCACGTTCGGCACTTTTACTTCACCTTCAATAATACCGCGCTCACTTAAGGTTAAAACTGAATCTTCGCCTTTTGCTGAAATAACGCTACCTTTAATCGTGCCATCTACGTGCAAACCACCTCTAAAAATAACATCACCATGAATTTCGGTATTTTGCCCAATCAGGGAATCAATATGTGCTGTTTGTTTTGGTTTTTTATTCTGTCCCCACATGGGTTCATTTCTCCTCAATTGACCATTCGATGGTTTTTTCAATCATGTCGCGCTGTCTTCCGCGCGGTAATATTTGTACTTTCACCCGTAATAATGAAAATCCTTCAGGAAACTCCACGACACCATCAACATTTTGAAAGTATTTAAAACGGTAATTTAAATCTCTAACTTTTTTAGCCGTGACATCTTTCAAATCCAGTAACTTTGACTCGCCATCTAATAGACCATCAAACTGTAATTTTACCTTGCCATTAATTAGGCGGCTATTTTTTAACACCTGAGTCAACACTACCTTATAGCGGTAACTTCGTGTATCGCCATTTTGCGATAAAAAGAAATTTTGTAAATATAAACCAGAACTCGAATCTTTAGGGGAAACAATGCCACGATAAAATGCCAGTTCTTCTTTATGCTCAAGAATTTCAGCCTGTAAAATCTTTAAAGTCCTATCCAACTCATTGTAAGCTTTGCGTTCAATTTGTGCTGCACGTTCAAGAACCGCTTTCTCTTCACGCAAGGTTTCTATTCTTTTTTCAAGGTGCTTCTGGGTATCCAGCAAAGCAGTTATTTCATTATCCGTTTCACGGCTGTCGTATCCCGCTTGATAGCGACCATAATCAAACAGAGTCCAACCACTGATTAACAAAACTAAGATGACAATGCCCCAGATAAATTTACTCTTCCAGGGGCGGTGTGCTTTTACAACTAAATTCATTATGGTACCAAAGCTATTGCCGTCAAACCGGCGTCTTCATTTAAGCCGAACATTATATTCATATTTTGCACAGCCTGCCCTGCCGCACCTTTGACCAGGTTATCAATTACAGAAAGAATAACTACCGTATCGCTATTTTGAGGTACATGAACTGCTATACGACAGTGATTTGCGCCTTTGACTGTCCGCGTTTCAGGTAAACTGCCTGCCGGCATGACATCGACAAATACTTCATCGGCATAGTGCTTCTCATACAAAGACTGTAACAGATCGGCGCTATTTTTATCTTTCAGTCTGGCATAACTCGTCGCATGAATACCCCGAATCATCGGCACTAAATGCGGTACAAAAGTTAGTCCAACGTCCGCTTTATTGGCAATCACCAGTCCTTGTTTAATTTCTGGCAAGTGCCGATGCCCTGCCACACCATAGGCTTTAAAGTTTTCACTGCTTTCAGCCTGCAATGTTGCAACGGCGGCTGTTCTACCTGCGCCACTCACACCCGATTTTGCATCAGCAATTAAATGAGTTGTATCAACCAACCCATTTTCAATTAATGGCAATAAGCCAAGTTGTACTGCTGTTGGATAACAGCCGGGATTAGCAATGAGTTGCGCTTTTTTAATCTCCGCCCGATTGACTTCAGGTAAACCATACACTGCTTGCTCAACAAGTTCCGGGCAGGCGTGATCCATACCGTACCATTTTGACCATTCCTGAATATCTTTAATTCTAAAATCTGCTGCGAGATCAATGACTTTAACACCAGCATCCACCAATTCTCTGGCCATAGTCATGGCAATACCGTTTGGCGTGGCAAAAAAGACCACATCACATTTTGTGAGTACCGCCATATCCGGCTCAGAAAAAGCAATATCAAGATGGCCACGTAAATTGGGATACATATCCGCAACCGGCAGACCTTTTTCAGAACGCGAAGTAATCGCCTGAATGTCTACTTCAGGATGCGCTGCCAACAACCGCAGAAGTTCTACGCCTGTATAACCTGTTCCACCTACAATACCGACCTTAATCATGATTCGTGCCTTGCTTAAGCTATTTAGTGATTATTTTATAAATAAAGGCGTAATGATAAAGGATAAAGGCTTAATACAAAAGAAAAAGCCCCGACCAAAAGGCCGAGGCTTATCTTTATTTACCTAACTAAATTTTTTGAATTTAGAAGATATGACGTAATTGAACAGCAACACGTTGACCAACGCCATGCAGGTTATTATTAGGATTACCACCTGCTCCTGGTGCAGGGCAATTAACTGAATCAAAACTACGATCAGCTACATTCATAGTTAAACGCGTTTTTTTGTTGATATGATATTGAGCCCCTAGAGTAAAAGTTTCAAACTTGAACTCAAATGCACAAGGACCAGCTAGTTTTGTCGCATCAGTTAACCGGTTATAAACATCATAACGTGCATCCAATTCCCATTTAGTACCTGCAAATCTGTAGCCACCTTCAACATAGTAACCATCAGATTTACCCTTTCTACCATCTGCTAACAATGGACGAACTCCAGTTCCAGGAGCTGTAATTGTAAAGGTAGGATTATCTGGACCCAAGAAAATCATACCTTTACCCATCAAGTATTCTGCAGTGACATGATAATTTGATTTTAAGATCTTAAAACCGATACCACTACGAGTACGATCATACTCTTGTTTTCCACCCGGCTCATTATCCTTACCTGGACCAGCTGCAAATGGTGTTGCAGGATTGTATAGAGTGCGTTTTCCTGATTGAGACCAGGCAAAAAATTTCATGCCTTGGCGAAATGGTCCTTTGCCAGCAAAGATTTTTTCAGATGACCAATATAGATGAGTATCCTGGTTTTCATCATTGTCTGAGAAATTCACACCATTACCGTTACCTAACATAACCGCATAAGTATGTTCCCAATCATTCGTTTTAAAACTATCAAACACCTGAACACCTACATCTCGGAATGCACCAACAGGCTGAGTAAAGCGGTTAAAAGGGCTTTCATTGTTTCCATCAGTATAGGCAAAACCAGTAGCATTATTTCTGTTTACTGTCGCTGATTTATTTGGGTAACGCTCCAACATCATTTGATTAGCGACTTCAGTAAAATTGATATAATCAAATACATGTATAGCTTGGTAGCCTTCTTCAAAAGTTGGAACCTTAAAAGCACCTACACGAATTCTTGCGCCTTTAATTTGGTTTAATGTGATACTAGCATCTGTCATTTTTACAGAACTGCCACCACCATGAGTAATTGCATTATTACCTAACTCAGCCAGGATAAAGTAATTTACATCGCCATCTAATGGCATACCCTGTCCACGAACACCAATACGAGCGCGGCGAATATTAAACCCGCTTTGTGATTCTAAATCAGGACCAATTAATTTTGGAGCGACTAAAGAATAGTTGTTTCCCGGAGTACCAACATATTTATTTGTTGAGCTACTATCATTTTGATAAGAGCCTTCAATAAAACCCCATAACTTTGCACGTGGTGCAGCATCGGCAGGCTCCGTACCTTGTAGCATCGTCCAGTTAGCCGCATTGGCTGTCGTTATTGCACCACCCAACAAGGCAGTACACGTTGCAGCGAGTGCAACCTTTTTAAAATTCTTCATTTTATAATTCCCCTAAATAACGTCTTTAGTTTTTTTATTACGGTTTAACCAAATATTTTGGTTTAACTATATTTTTTAACTTACATCTTTATGGTTTAACCAGGATATACCCTTTTTTAACCAAATCGATAATCCGAACAACACCCGCTGATACGCTTACTGCTTTCGAATTAAGAACCGGTGGGTGACCTAATTTTTTAGCCATGTTACGCGTTGTGTTTGCACATGCACTGAAAGTTACACCCGCACCAGATAAAGCTGCGATACGACCTTTATTCACATTTTTAGCAAATAACAAACGTAAACCTGGGCCAAAAGCAACGATTTCAACTTTTACTGAATCTTGTCCGTAATGTTTAATAATATTACTAGCAACATTAAGAACTAATGTTTGTTTGAATGGATTTGGATCACTGATTTGTAATACAACTTTTGCTTCAGCGAATGAACCACCTGCTGCAACTGCCTGACTACCGATAAACGGTGATGCCAATAATGCTAAAAGCGCAACCGCTTTTATAAGATTTGACTTCATAGGATTCCCCCCCTCGAGGATTATTTTAGTGACGAGTTATCTCGCTTTTGTATTTAGACTAATTCCATTTTTTTAGTATATGAATTTGCCTTTAAAGTAAGACGAAATATATTCCAGATTTATTCCACAAAAGTTTAAATAAAATTAATTATTTCATTTAACACTACTATATAAGCGTATTCTTATCTTAATATAAGACCACGCTAATGTTTAAAAATTGGATTAAAGTTTTTTATCCCTAACCTGCAATATCTGTTGTGCACTTGTAGGTCGGTCTTCAGGCCAACAATTTGCAAGAAAATAAACATTTCTTTGATGAAATAGCACCGCGTTGGCCTAAAGACCAACCTACAACTTTACGTTTTTTACATTCTTTACGTAAAAATATTTTGTTTTTGTGAACTGAAAATGGAATATTTTTTAATGTCGTTGCGTCTGCTATAGTAACGGACTCATTTTTTGATAAAAGTTGTAATAAATGAATCCATTAAATTTTATTTGTCGTACTCCAACGTTTAAAAAACAGTTGGAAGAGATGCGTCCTCGGTTATATAAGGTTGCATACTCGTGGTGTCATGCTGCTGATATAGCCGATGATTTAGTTCAGGACGCCGTAATAAAGGCGATACGTAATGCTAATTCATTACGTGATATGAAAAAAATGAATAGTTGGTTGTTTACCATTTTATCAAACTGCTGGCGTGACTATTTAAGACAGCAAAAGCCGACAGATGATATTGATGAGTGTGTTTTTACGAATGATGATACACCTGAATTAGCTCAAGAAAGGCAAAACATTACCGATATAGTACAACAAGCAGTTGCAGCTTTACCGCAAGGACAACGACAGGTTTTATCACTGGTTGATCTTGAAGGTTTTTCTTATGCTGAAGTGGCGGAGATTGTTGATATACCTGCTGGCACAGTGATGAGCCGGTTAAATCGGGCACGTAAAGCATTAGCAGAACAGTTGCTGGAATTAAAAGAACAAAATGTACTCACACAAGGCACTCATATAAGAGTAGTAAAATAAAGAATAGCGAAATAAATGAGCGACATGAAAATACAAAATACAACACAATACTCTGATGAACATTTAAATGCATTCATTGACGGACAGCTTGATGCAACCGGGCAGGCAGAAATTCTTGATGTTATCCGACATGACACCGAGTTAAGTCAACGTGTATGCAAACTGCAAAAAATAAATAATTTGGTACAGCTATCTTACCAAAGCATTGAAGTGCCTGAGCGTCACAAAGGAACAAATAATTCCTTCCAGTCAACAAAAATTAAATGGTTTGCTGCTGCATCACTCTTTCTTGCTATTGGAGCATTAGCAGGCTGGGTATCCCACCAGGCAATGCATTCTGAAAATTTAGCCGATTTTGCTCAGGTTGCTCGTAACCCGAATGCAGCAAATAATGCTGAACACTGGAAATTGATGTTACATGTCAGCACGGCAAAACCTCAACGACTAAATGTTGTGCTAGATGAAGCTGAGGCATTATTGGAAGAATATGCTAAGTCTTCACGTAAACTTGAGCTTGAGATTCTGGCGAATAGTGACGGTTTAGCTTTAGTGACAAATAATGGCAAAGGTTACAATAAACGTTTACAAAATTTACAACAAAAATACGGCAACCTCGCAGTAATGGTTTGTGGACAAACACTTAAAAGAGTTCAGCGTGAACAAGGTAAAAATATCAACTTGTTACCTAATACAAATGTTGTTTCATCTGCCATCAATCAAATGGTTAAACGCCAGAAAGAGGGGTGGTCTTATATTCGGATTTAAGCTTGATTCAACTATTTTGTTGGCTCTTATCAAGCCGACAAAATATCTACTAGTACTAATCTCCTTCTATACGAATTAGCACCGCGCTGTCCTAAAGGCCAACCTATAAAATTTAAAATCACTTTTTTCTTGTAGGTTGATCTTCAGGCAGAAAAATTGTTGAATAACACTGATTTCTCCTTTGTGAACAGACACTGCGTTGGCCTGAAGGTCAACCTATGTGGTCTTTCGTGTTAAGATCCATCGCATTATGTATAAACGACACTATCACCGCACTAAAAGACGTTTACTTTCTGTTAACAAATGGAAAGTCCGTATTGTTTTATGGGGCAGCGCCATATCTCTTGGTCTTATCGCTGCATTTTTTGCCTTAGCCAGCCATCATGCAGACGGTTTATATCATCAACTTTATCGTGATCAACCTTTAATTGCTTACGCTTTACCGCCTATTGGATTATCACTGATCGCATGGTTAACCCGCCGTTTTTTTCAGGGCAGTGAGGGCAGCGGAATTCCTCAGGCCATTGCCGCTTTATCAATGACCAGCCATGTCATGCGTTCAAAGGTACTATCCATAAAGGTGGCTGCCGCAAAAATTTTACTTACCGCTCTTGGCTTGCTCAGTGGTGCATCGATAGGACGCGAAGGACCAACCGTTCATGTTGGCGCATCTATTTTATATTCCTTACGAAAATTTATGCCGAACTTACGCAGTCGCGATATGACACGGGTACTTATTCTTGCCGGGGGTGCAGCAGGTATTTCTGCTGCATTTAATACGCCTCTAGCCGGTATTATTTTTGCTATTGAGGAAATGAGTCGTTCTTTTGATGAACGTAAAAGTGGAACATTACTAATCACCGTTGTGCTTGCCGGTGTGACTGCACTTTCAGTATTGGGTGAGTACACTTACTTTGGTCACTCAACCGAAAGTGTTGCGCTTTCTTCTGCGTGGATTGCGGTTATCGCCTGTGGTGTTACGGGTGGATTACTCGGAGGTTTATTCAGTAGCAGCTTAATTATTGGAACACGTCAGATTGCAACGTATTTAAGCGCTTATCCTATTCGCATTGCTTTTTTCTGTGGACTTATTTTAAGTTTGCTAGGTTTTTTATCAAACGGTCAAACGTTTGGTACAGGTTATCTTGAAGCAAAAAATCTGGTTGGCGGTGGTGAAGTTTCAGCTGCATTTCCTTTTTATAAGTTACTGGCAACCATTGCATCCTATTTAAGCGGTATACCTGGCGGTATTTTTGCTCCATCTCTGTCAGTGGGTGCCGGCTTAGGTGCAGACCTCGCACAGTTTATGCCTGGCATTCCTTTTTCTGCTGTCGTCATGTTAGGCATGGTGGGTTACTTTACCGGTGTGGTTCAAACACCCATTACTGCTTTCGTTATTGTTATGGAAATGACAGACAGCTCTTCCATGTTAATGCCTTTAATAGCAACGGCTCTTATTGCAAAAGCAATCTCTCATCTGGTTTGCCCTACACCCATTTATCAGGCATTAGCCGAAGTATACTTAGCTAAAACAACTCACCCAGACGAACAAAAAACAAATTAATATGAAAACAAAAGAAACACTCATCAGTCTTTTTGCGATTCTAATCATTAGTAGTATCGCTTATTTATGGCTTGCACCTTCCGGGGCACAACAAGCACCGGATATTACTTTACAAATGCTTGATGGGGAAAAATTACCGCTCTCAAGTTTAAAAGGTAAACCTGTTTTAATTACCTTTTGGGCAACGTCTTGTCCAGGTTGTATTAAAGAAATGCCGCATTTGATTGAGCTCTATCACAAGTTACACTCTAAGGGTTTGGAAATAATTGGTATTGCGATGCCTTATGATCGACCTGATTATATAATGGAAATGGTTAAACGTAAAAAAGTACCTTACCGTATTGCGTTTGATCTTAAAGGTGAAGCTGTTCGTGCGTTTGGAAATGTCAGTTTAACGCCAACGGCCTTTCTTATTGATGACAAAGGAAAAATCATTAAAAAGAAAATTGGTGAAATGAATATGGCTATTTGGGAAAAAAGAATTATTTCTGTACTCAATAAAAAATAAGGAAAAAAATTATGTGGCTTAAAGCATTACATTTAATTTTTATGGTGACGTGGTTTGCCGGCTTATTTTATTTACCGCGTTTGTTTGTCTATCACGCCATGTCGGATGACAAAATCAGTCAAGACCGTTTTAAAATTATGGAACGTAAACTTTTCTACGGTATTATGACGCCAGGTGCTATTTTCACGATTGGTTTTGGTATTGCGATGTTAGTGGATTATGCGTGGGCAAGTTTTGGGCAGGATTTATGGTTGCATATCAAACTGGCTTTAATTGTAGTTTTAGTCATTTATCACCTAATGTGTGGCAAGCTGCTTAATGATTTCAAACATGATCGTAATCAGCACTCTCATGTTTATTACCGCTGGTTTAATGAATTTCCAGTAATCATATTAGTCGCCATTGTTATTCTTGCGACTATAAAACCTTTTTAACTGGCATAGTCCGCTAATAACACCATCCTTTCAGCAGGGGCAATCCGTTAAGTTTTTTAACAATCATTAATCAGTGACAACTTATTTACTCAAAAAAGCAGAAAATTACCACTCGCTATTGATATTCACATCGCATTCTAAGAATTCGAACCTATAAAAGAATGAAATAGCTTAAGTGAATATTGTCATTCCGGTATGTTTTTTAACGAGAATGTCGTGCATTTCTTACACACACTACAGGTTAAGTAATATAGAACAAACTTCCTTAAGGCTCAGCCTCGTAAAACTACTGTAAATTCAATCAATTACAACATCCTATACCGCTCTCATCGCATCTTTCCCGGCCCACACTTCTAAATGATAATGATTTGCATTTAGATTCAAGTTTATGTATATTCCATTTCCATCGTTAATCACTTAAATAGATGAGGAATAAAATGTTCAAATTAAGAAATCAGGCTCTTTTAGCATTCATGCTCAGTACCCCTTTACTATCTCAGGCTGCGACTTCACTACAGCAAGAAGTAGATACACTTAAAAACCAAAATAAAATGATGATGGAACGTCTCGATGCGACCATCGAAACACTGGACATGATGGGTAGTAAAAATTCTGGCCACGGTTCAAAAGGTAAAACCACATTGGGTGGTTATGGTGAGCTTCATTACAATAACCTTACCGGCGACAAAAAAGAAATTGATTTTCATCGTTTTGTTTTATTCGTTGGACATGAATTCAGTAAAGATATCCGCTTTTTTTCAGAATTAGAACTTGAACATTCAATTGCCGGTGAAGGTAAAGCAGGTGAAATTGAACTTGAGCAGGGTTTTATCGAGTTTGATCTCAACAAAACAACACGCGCAAAAGCTGGTTTGTTTTTAATTCCTGTTGGTGTCGTTAATGAAACCCATGAACCAAATAATTTTTATGGCACAGAACGAAATCCTGTCGAAAAAAATATTGTACCTGCAACATGGTGGGAAGCCGGTGCAGCGTTAAATGGTGAAATATCTGAAGGTTTATCTTATGACTTAGCCTTTACTTCTGGCCTGGATTTGAGTACTAAAAATAAAGTACGTGATGGCCGTAAAAAAGTAGCAAAAGCGCGCGCTAACTCACCCATGATCACGGGGCGCATCAAGTACACAGCTATACCGGGTCTAGAACTTGCTACAACATTGTTAAATATAAATGATTACACTCAAGGCCAGGGAACTATAAATGCGGCAACAATGATTGAAGCACATGCGGTTTATAAATCCGGTGCATTTGGTTTAACAGCTTTATATGCAAACTGGGATGTTAAAGGAAAACCTACCGGTTATGACAAACAAACAGGTTGGTACGTTGAGCCATCATATAAATTCTCTCCAAAAATTGGCATATTTGCACGTTACAATAAATACGATAATCAGGCGGGTACTGCCGGACCAGGAAACACTAGCAAACAACAAACGGATATTGGTGTAAATTTCTGGCCACATGAAGACGTAGTGATTAAAGTGGATTTTCAAACTCAAGATAATGCCGATAGTAAAAACCAAAATGGTTTTAATATGGCAATCGGTTATCAATTCTAATCTAACAATTAAAGTATAGTATCCTACTCGGCGACGATAATCGTGGCCGGGTTTTCTACTTTTCAAAATATGAAATATACAATCACAACTATTTTATTTCTGATAGCCAGTTCTGCTTTAGCACGCGGTACTTATCAGGAACCCAAAGATTTTTTAAACAACATTTTTAAAAATAACCCGCCCGCGATCAAAAAAATGTGGATCACGGGTAAAACTCGTGAAGTCGTCACAGAAATTTTACAACATAAGCCGAGTCGCTTACGTGTCAACTATTGGCAAAAGGGTTCTCGCAGTGTCTGGATACTCGATGAAATAGGTAAGGAACAACCGGTTACTGCTGGTATTGTCATTAATAATGGAAAAATTGAACGCGTAAAAGTGCTTATTTTTCGAGAAAGTCGCGGCGATGAAATTCGTCATCCCTTTTTTGTTAAACAATTTTCTCAGGCAGCACTAAACAAACAACTCCAACTAGATCATTCTATAGATGGTATTTCTGGTGCAACATTATCAGTACGTGCTTTAACTAAACTGTCTCGTCTTGCTCTCTACTTATCGCAACAAATTAAACCATGACACGTCATAAAAAACCGCTTGTTCAATTAAAGTCAATTTATCAATGGCATCGATATGCCGGATTAAGTGCTGCTCTGTTTATCATCATTATTGCGGCAACAGGCATAATGCTAAATCATAGCAGTGGTTTTAAACTGGATAAAATATATATAAAAGCAAACTGGTTACTAAATTATTACGGTATTGTTGCCCCGCAAAAAATTCCAAGTTTTCCAGTAACCGATAATTGGGTTAGCCAATGGGATAAACAACTTTACCTAAATAAAAAATTCATCCACATAAGTCGTAACCCTATTATTGGCGCTGTCAGTTTTAGTAATATGGTTATTATAAGTCAGCAAAGTGAATTACTGATTTTTACTCCATCGGGTGAATTGATAGAACACGTAACAGGTACAGAGGGTCTACCTTCAGGCATTGAAGCAATTGGTGTAACTGATAACTATCAACTTGCAGTACGTTCAGGTAATGGCATTTACACAACTAATGAAGATTTTTTATTTTGGCGGGCCAGGCCATCAGCTATTGTTATTTGGTCAGATAACTCAACCTTACCCGCTTCCACTTATCAATCGTTACTTGAGCTTTATCGCGGACAAGGGCTTAAGCTTGAACGTGTCTTACTTGATTTGCATAGTGGTCGACTGTTTGGCAACTTCGGGATTTACTTTACTGATTTTGTTGCTGTTCTCATCATATTTTTAGCGTTAAGCGGAGTCTGGTTATGGACAATACGTACACTCAAACTAAAAAAACATAAACGGCATTAATAAAAATAAAATAACTGAAGTTTTTTGTATAAAAAATTAATAGTACACTTTATGACTAAGTGATAACGTCATAGGGTAGTAGTATGGCAAAGGTGGTGCCTTTGCCTAGTTCACTTTCAACCTCAATATAACCATTAATAATCTTCACAATTTTTTCGACAATACTCAGTCCTAAACCTAACCCTTCATAGGCCCGGGTTAAAGTTGAATCTGCCTGATGAAAAGCATTAAATATCTGGTTTATGGTGTTTTCAGTCATACCACAGCCAGTATCAGATATTTTAAAACAGATCCAATTTGCTCCATCTTTTTTCTGTAAAGTAATTGATAACGTAACTTCACCATTCTCAGTAAATTTATTTGCATTCATTAACACTTCATATAGCACTTTCATTAATAAAGCTAAATCTTGTTCAAATGGTTGTATATCGTCTACGCTAACAATTAATTTATTATTATTAGTTTCAAAAATTTTTTCCAAACGATATTGAAGTTGCATCACGATCATTTGAATATCTATCGGTATGTTATCTACCTGAACTTTTCCTGCCGTTAAATTAGAAAGTTCAAGAAGGTTGTTTACAACCTGAAGTAACATTTCACCGGAATGATGAATGTTTTCAACATATAACGATACATTAGTATTTTCTACATTTTTTAATTCTTCCTCTAGTAACGAACTATATCCCTGGATAACATTTAACGGTGAGCGTAACTCATGACTAATCATGCCAAGAAATTCATCTTTTGTTTTATTGATTTTTATTAACTCTTCTTCAGCCTGTTTTATTTCAGAAATATCAATAAATGTTTCCACAACAATGTTTTCACTGCCGTCATTACCAACAAAAGCACTGTGTATCACCTGTTTATTATTAACACAACGAATTGGGCGTAAATTAATTTCTTTATTTTCGGAAATTAGAGTGGGGCAATTATCGCACTCGTTATAACATTCAAAAAATTGATTACAATGCTGCCCCGCCATGGCTGAAGCCTGTGTACCAAATATTTTTCCCGCGGCGGCATTTGCGTGAATAACCAAGCAATCTTGATTCAATAGCATCACACCAAAAGGTACTTTATCAATGAGTTTATTAATTAAAGAAGTTTGACCGGTACTAATAAGAGAATACGCTTTGAGACGCTCACCAAGATCAACATTTTTTGAACGGAGTTCATCAACTTCTAGCTGCAAAGTAAGCAACTGTTGTTCTAAATCTTTGGGGGATGTATTAGAACTCGACACGCAGCCATTCCTGTATTTTTATATGACCCATTAAGTCTACATTAGATTATAATAAGCGACTATATTTTGCTGGTAAACAATCTTAAAATTATGTTACTCACTCCTCCTACAATTTTATGCTTATCAGGCTTTGATCCTTCCGGTGGAGCAGGCATTCAGGCTGATATTGAGAGTATTGCCAGCATGGGCGGGCATGCCGTTCCGGTTATTACCGCCCTGACTGTGCAAAATACTCAAAATGTTAGCTATTTTCAGGCTATTGACGCGGAATTATTCACTGCACAAATCAATAAATTACTCGAAGACGTCTCAGTAAACGCCATTAAAATTGGCATGATAGGTTCACTTAAAATTCTTGAGTCTATCGCTGCGGTACTTAAAGCCAACCCTAAATTACCCGTCATTTATGATCCTGTCCTTGCCGCCGGCGGTGATAGTGGCGGAACAAATCTAACAGAATCCGGCATTATTGCTGCTATTCAGAAATTGATACTGCCTCATACCACAATCCTCACACCAAATAGTCCGGAAGCTCGTTTGCTTTCAGGTGAAAATGACCTGAAGAGTTGCTGTGAAAAGCTCATGCAAATGGGTTGTCACTCTGTACTGTTAACCGGCACGCATGAAGATAATCAACATGTAGACAATTTATGGTTTGATGACGGCCGATATGTTGAAACCTTCAGTTGGGATCGTCTTCCTCATGAGTACCACGGTTCAGGTTGTACACTCGCCTCGGCAATCGCGGCTCTAATTGCTCAGGGTTTAGATTCATTTAATGCCATTAATGAAGCACAGGATTATAGCTGGAACACTTTAAAACACGCATTCAAAATTAGTGAGAAAGGCCAGCTCATTCCCCATCGCTTTTATTGGCAACACACTGATGAATAAAGATAATTTACACGGACTTTACGCCATCACCGATCCCGAATTGATGGGAGATGATCTGATTCATAAGGCACAACTTGCTATTGAAGGTGGCATAAATATTCTGCAATACCGAAATAAAACGGCACCATTTGAGCAGCAAGAATCTGAAGCGAATACGCTTTCCAATCTATGTAAAAAAAATAATGTTCTTTTTATAATTAATGACAATGTTGAACTTGCCATTAAGGTCAATGCGGATGGTGTTCACCTCGGGCAAAAAGATATGAATATTAACCAGGCCCGCCAGCGACTCGGTGAAAATAAAATTATTGGTGTAACCTGCAATAATAAAATCGATTTTGCTCTTACCGCGCAACAACAAGGCGCAAATTATGTTGCATTTGGTCGTTTTTTTACTTCTATAACCAAACCTGATGCCCCACAAGCTGACTTATCATTGTTAGCTGACGCTCGCAAAGCCATCACCATTCCCATTGTTGCTATTGGCGGCATCACTCACGAATCTGCCGTTTCACTTTTGCAGGAAGGCGCAAATATGCTTGCGGTTATTCAGGGTTTATTTGGGCAAGAGGATATTTTAAAATCGACTCAGAAATTTATTAAACTATTTAATCGAAAATAATATATACGTTTGATAGAATATTTAATCTCTCCGGTCACGAAACTACTGTAGTCAATTAAAAACGCGCAATATGCCATTACAATATTTATTAAGGAATTATTACTATGTCCCGTTCAAGCGAACTTTTTACCGCAGCTCAAAAACATATTCCCGGTGGTGTCAATTCACCCGTGCGTGCATTCAAAGGTGTTGGTGGGGATCCGGTCTTTTTTAAGAAAGCAAAAGGCGCATATGTCTATGATGAAGATGATAATAAATATATCGATTACGTCGGTTCATGGGGGCCGATGATTGTCGGACATGCACATCCTGATGTTTTAAAAAATGTGCAGGAAACCATGCAAAATGGTTTGAGCTTTGGCGCACCGACCGAGCTTGAAACTCAAATGGCCGATAAGGTTTGTGAATTAGTCCCGTCAATGGACATGGTTCGAATGGTTAGCTCTGGTACAGAAGCTACAATGAGTGCGTTACGTTTAGCGCGCGGTTATACCGGTCGCGATAAAATTGTAAAGTTTGAAGGTTGTTACCATGGTCATTCAGATTCATTATTGGTTAAAGCGGGTTCAGGTGCTTTAACATTAGGTGTTCCAACCTCACCCGGCGTTCCAGCATCACTCGCCGAACTTACGATTACGTTAAGCTATAACAACATTGAACAAGTTCAACAGACCTTTAAAAAAATGGGTGACCAAATTGCCTGCATTATTGTTGAACCCGTTGCAGGTAATATGAATTGTATTCCACCTGTTCCCGGCTTCCTTGAAGGCTTGCGTGAAGTTTGTGATGAACATGGTAGCGTATTAATTCTTGATGAAGTCATGACAGGTTTCCGCGTATCACTTGGCGGCGCACAAGGTTTCTATAACATCAAACCTGACTTAACCACCTTAGGTAAAGTCATTGGTGGTGGTATGCCAGTCGGTGCTTTTGGTGGCAAACGTGAAATCATGGAATATATCGCACCACTAGGACCAGTTTATCAGGCGGGAACATTATCCGGTAATCCTGTTGCTATGGCAGCAGGACTGACAACGTTAAATATGATTTCTCAACCCGAATTTTTTGAAGCCTTGACTAAACAAACGACAAGGCTCGTAAAAGGATTAGAAGAACGTGCAGCGAAAGCCAATATTCCATTAACAACGAATCAGGCAGGTGCGATGTTCGGTTTCTTTTTTAGCGAAGAAAAAAATATCAGTACCTTTGAGCAAGTGAGTGCTTGTGATGCGGAACGTTTTAAGACATTTTATCATGCAATGTTAGAAGAAGGTGTTTATTTAGCCCCTTCATCTTATGAAACGGGTTTTGTTTCAAGTGCGCATACTGACGAAGATATAGAAAAAACATTGGATGCGGCTGAGAAAGTATTTTTAACGCTGTAATATTTTATTCGATAACAGTTAGTGCGGTGTGATTACAGTGTTCGACTGAAGTCAAACCTACAAAAAATCTTCGTTTGTACGGGAATGATAAACAAATATATTTAAAGCATTTCCATTGTTATTAATAATGGGTGAAGGTAATTGATTCTTTCATTTACATCACTCATTAATAACATTTTTTGCTTATCAATTAACTGTAATGGTAATAATTCAATAAGTCGTGCACTAACCCAATCCATGTCATCATAATATTTTGTCATTGTAGTATAGGGTGGTTCTAGCTGAGCAATGATTTGTTTTAATAATTTAACGAACTTCTCAGTATTGTGTTCTTCTTCAGAGACTGCAAAACCCGGTAACAATTCTACTTCAGCAACAGCAAGTTGGTTTGGCTTAATCTCAGTTGATAAAACACGAAAACGCTGTTCACCCATTAAGGTAATTCCCAGCATACCGTCATTACGTTTGTGCCAGTACGAAATGTAACTCATCGTACCAATTTCATGCGCCTTTGCAGCAGCACCAGCTTCACGCCCTTCTTCAATTAAGACGACACCAATGCCTCTTTCAGATTTCATGCAATCACTGATCATATCCAAATAACGTGGTTCAAATATACGAAGAGGTAATGCTCCACCAGGAAATAGCACAGCATTCAGTGGGAATAAAGGTATTCTTATTTTTTTTACATCACTCATACTTTATTAATACTTCTTTAAAATAATAATAAATTGCTTATCTGTATTTTATTGTATCTTTATAGTCTGGCACAAAGTAGGGAAAATCCCAATTTAATACTTATTCACCCCAGCAAGGTAATAAGTTATGACTAATATTCAAATGATCAAGAATACGGGATACCATAAAATCAATAATATCGTCTAAACTTTCTGGTTTATGATAAAAACCGGGATTTGCAGGCATAATCGTTGCCCCTGCCTGAGAAAGACGAAGCATATTTTCTAAATGAATATGTGAAAACGGGGTTTCTCTTACAACCATAATGAGCTGTCTTCTTTCTTTCAGCATGACATCTGCAGCACGCTCAAGTAAATTATCACTGTTCCCATTTGCGATTGCCGCTAATGTTCCGGTAGTGCACGGACAAACCACCATGGACTTTGCTTTGTGCGAGCCACTCGCGATGGGCGCTGTCCATTGTTCCTGACTAAAAACATCTAACTGCCCTGCTTCCGCTTTATAAAGTTCGGTAAAAAAGCGCGCTATATCTGTTGATTTTGCAGGTACTTTTAATTCAGTTTCCATTGATAAAACAATTTGTGCCGCCTTTGATATCATTAAATACACAGGGGTACCCGCATCAAGCAAGCATTCTAATAAACGCAAAGCATACTGTACGCCGGATGCACCCGTTAAAGCTAAAATGACCGGGGTTTGTTTTTCTTCTGCCATGCTTTGATTTCTCTCTCATTTCAATATATTAAATAAATATTCTAGCTATTAAACTTACCAGTATAGTTGATAAAGGCAAAATAGAGGGCATGGAATTGGGGAGTTCTAATCAAGACCGTCTGCCACACGGATGTGGCAGCCGGGCAAGAATTGTTCCTGACAATTCTACTGCATGCTCCACCTTCCATGGCAGCCAGATGGCAGTTTTTTGTGCGTCTTGATTAGAACTCCCCTGTTCCATGACCGGCGAGTTAAAACCATTCCAAGTATTAACTCTTTAATGCATCGATAATTTTTTGATGTATCCCTTCAAAACCACCATTACTCATAATCACAATATGATCACCGGCTTTTGCTTTAACAACCACTTTATCAATAATAGCTTGCGTTGAAGAAAATACAGCATCAGAATTTATATTTAATTCTTTTGCAAGATCCCAACCTAAATTTTCTGGCTGATACAAATAAACATCATCAGCCATCTCCAAAGATGCAACGAGTGACTCTTTATGTACACCCATTTTCATTGTGTTAGAACGCGGCTCGAGAATAGCAATTATTTTTTTATTACCAACATTTTTACGCAGTCCATCTAAAGTCAGTTTAATCGCCGTTGGATGATGTGCAAAATCATCATATACCGTAATGCCATTTACAACACCACGAACTTCCATACGACGTTTTATACCTTTAAAGCCCGATAAACTTTCGACAGATAATTCAGCTGGTACGCCCACATGTCGCGCGGCAGCAATTGCAGCTAAGGCATTATCCATATTATGTTGACCGAGCATTGACCATTTAGCTGACGCGACTTTTTCTGAATTAAATAGAACCTCAAATTCACGCCCATCATCAGTGACAGGTTTTGCCTGCCAACCTTTTGTTTGCTTGCCTGAAAAATATTCAACCGGTGTCCAGCAACCTTTTTTGATTGTTTCATCTAAATAAATGTCATCTGCATGACTAATCACTAAACCGTTTGCCGGTACTGTACGTAGTAAATGATGAAACTGCGTTTGTATCGCCTCGATATCAGGGAAAATATCGGCATGATCATATTCAAGGTTATTTAAAATTAAAGTGCGCGGATGATAATGTACAAACTTCGATCGTTTATCAAAAAATGCTGTATCGTATTCATCTGCTTCAACAATAAAAAAAGGTGTCTCGCCTAAACGTGCAGAGATGCCAAAATTCCCGGGGATGCCACCAATTAAAAAACCCGGTGACAATTTATTATCTTCTAATAACCATGCTAATAAACTTGCCGTAGAAGTTTTTCCATGAGTTCCTGCAACGGCAAGTACCCAACGATCTTGTAAAACATAATCTAATAACCATTGTGCGCCAGAGGTGTAACGTAGCCCCCTTTCTAAAACGGCTTCAACCGCAGGATTGCCACGTGATAAGGCATTGCCTATAACAACAATATCAGGCTCAGGTTTTAAATGTGCTGGTTCATAACCTTGCATTAAGGTAATGCCCTGTTCTATTAATTGTGTGCTCATGGGGGGATAAACATTGGCATCCGAGCCACTCACCGTATGGCCCAGCTCACGTGCAAGCAACGCAAGCCCCCCCATAAATGTACCGCAAATACCAAGAATATGAATATGCATTAATTTTCCCTAATTACTCTTTAATGATTTTGTACTGGTAATAAAAAGTCAGCAACAATCACACCCAAAAGCAAATAACTCACTGAAACTATCATCGCCATTAATAAACTAATAGAAAGTGCATGCCGAAAAATTTGTGCGTTAACGGCAATACGCCAAACATTATCAATTAATATAAAAAAAGCAAAAGACTTCATTTGTTCTTCAACCGAATTCATCATAATTAATCCGGGCAATAAAACTAAACTGATAAATAAACCAGAACCCGCGATGGCGGTCAATGTTTGTATACCACGTTCTTTATAGCCAATTAGTTTTAGCAATAAATAAACGGCGGATAATAACAATATATTATACACCGCCACTGTTGACAAAATTTCCAATCCGGATGATTTAGGGATTAATATGGATGATGCAAAGCTATCAACAATGATACCTGCCAGTACGACCGAAATGAGTAAATTACGGCCTTTAGGTAAGTTTTGTGGACCTGCCTGCAATCGACAAATTGTCCAAAATGTTCTTATTAATTGCAACATGACAAGGATTTACTCTTTATTATTCTTTTAAACCATTATCTTACCCTGCATAGCTCGTACAAGAAATAGCATTTTGTTATTATACAAGCTAAATCAACCGTTAGGACTTTATTAGATGCCAGATAACAATGTAATTGAATATGAAATTTTGTATGTTGATACAAAAAATAAACTGCAAAATCTCTGTGAAAGTATAAAGGACTCAACGTTGCTCATCCTCGATACCGAATTTGTTCGTGAAAAAACCTATCGGGCTAAACTTTGTCTTCTGCAACTGGCGACAGATGATATTGTTGCCTGTATTGATCCTATTGCATTAGATGATATTTCACCGTTAATGGATATCATTAATGATAGAAATAAACTGAAAGTGCTTCATGCTGCCAGACAAGATTATGAAATATTTTATGATTTAAATAAGCAACTTCCCCAACCTCTTTTTGACTCACAACTGGCAGCCAGCCTTTTAGGTTATGGTGAACAGGTTGGTTACGGTGCATTGGTTGGAAAAGTGTTAGGTGTGCAACTCGATAAAGCCCACACCCGTACTGACTGGAGTAAGCGTCCATTAAGTAAAGAACAAATACGTTATGCCAGTGATGATGTTGTTTATTTACGCCAACTTTATCCATTATTAAAAAAACAACTTACTGAACAAAACAGAGAAAGCTGGCTTGATGAGGAATTCGAAGTATTATGCAAACCAGACTTATACGTTACTCACCCGGAAGATGCATGGGGCAGAGTAAAAGGAATTAATCGTTTAAGACCCCGTCAACTCGCGGCAGCAAAAAACATGTCTGAATGGCGTGAGAAAATGGCGATTAAAAAAGATCTCCCGCGTCGCTGGATACTTGCTGATGACATTCTACTTGCCGCGGCACAGCTACTTCCTAAGAATATTTCACAGTTAGAAAGTATTGCTAATATTAAAAAAAATATTATTGATAACTACGGAAAAATAATTCTTGAATGTGTTAAGAATGCATTGGATTTAAATGACTCAGATTTACCCTCCGTTAAAAAAACAAATAGACTAAATGCCGATCAGGAGATCGTTGCAGATTTATTACTTACACAATTAAAACTGATTGCAAACAAGCAAAATATCAGCCCTTCCAATATTGCAAATAGAAAAGCAATTGAAAAATTGATTAATGGAGAAACAGATATTCCTTTACTGCATGGCTGGCGTTATCAACTTGCAGGTAAAAAAATACAAGAGTTACTCTGCGGAAAATTTAGTTTAGCGATTAAAGATAATAAAATATTTTCTATAGAAATAACTTAACAAACATATTTCAATTGAAAACGAAAGCATACAAATACCCATGGCGTTATCACAATAAATTTGAAGTATTAGTTGATGGTGTTGACTATTTTTCATCTATGCTTGCTGAAATAAAAAAAGCAGAAAAACGTATTCTGCTGGAAGCCTATTTATTTGAATCCGGAAAAACAGCAGATATCTTTATTAAGGAACTATGCGCGGCAAAAAAACGTGGTGTTGATGTTTTTATTATATTGGATGAATATGGCTCAAGCGGTTTAAGTAGTAGTGATAAAAGTAAATTAACAACATCAGGAATAGAAATGTTGCTATATAACCCTGCCAGTTTTTTTAATTTTGGCAAGAGTTTAAAACGGGATCATCGAAAATTATTAACTATTGATGAAAGTATTGCATATATTGGCGGCGCCGGTATCACCGATCTGTTCAATCCTGATACCAGCTCTGATTACTGGCATGATGTTATGCTTAAAATCAATGGTGGTATCGTTTTGGATTTAGTCCATTCTTTTCGCCTTACCTGGGAAAAATATAAGCCATCAGCAATTACTAATAAACAACTCAAAAAAAACAAAACCACAAACACCAAAAACAAAGCACGTGTACTTATTGCCGCCGGTGCTGAAAAAAATGAAGTCATTCGGGCTATTATTACCCGTATACGTTCAAGCAAACGTCACGTTTGGCTGACATCCCCCTATTTTATAAGCAGCTGGAAAATACGACGTGCATTACGTCATGCCGCTAAAAAAGGAGTTGATGTTCGTTTAATTTTCCCCGGCCCGTATAGTGATCATAAATGGATTACTTATGGTATCCAACGTTATTACCCGCGTTTATTAAAAGCAAATATTGCCATCTATGAATTTCAGCCCCGCTTTACTCATAGTAAGATAATTTTATGTGATGACTGGTTTACTATTGGTTCAAGTAATCTTGATCGATGGAACCAGTTTTTAAACCTTGATGCTAATATTGAAATTTATGATACAGAGAGCCATCAGCAAATTATTGACTTATTCAAACGTGATTTTTCAAAGAGTAATTTAATTATTTTAAATCAGTGGAGTTCGCGTTCTTTATTGCAAAGGATTAAAGAATCGATTTCAGGACTGGGGATAAATTTACTTGGAGCGATAAGCCGAAAATTTAAACGTTAATCAGTTATTTGAGAATTTAATACAATTAAAGACATATCATCATGTGCTTTTTCACCATCAAGATGTTTGCTTACAGCTTCAACAATATTATTTCGCAGAATGGGGGCATTCGATTCTGTTTTTAGCGCGTCTAACAACATAGCTTCATCAAACGGTTTACCCTCTACATTTTCAGCTTCTATCAAGCCATCTGAATATAACACTATCGAATTATTACCTTCACAGCTTACAAATTCGGTTTTTGTATCAAACGATTCATCTGGCAATATTCCTAACGCCAGGTGTGTTGAGTCAAACTTCTTAACAATCTCTTTATTTTCATTGACGACAAAAACAGCCGGATTACCACCATTCCATATTTCTACCATATTATTTTCATAATCAATCAATAAAATGGTGACTGCGACAAAGCGATTAATTGGCATAATGGCTTTTAATTGCTGATTCATACGTCTCGCAATCTGGCCAATTGAATATCCTTTTTCCGCCATATGATTAAATGTTTGCGATACCGGTAATAATGGAAGTGCAGCAGTTAAACCATGCCCGGTAGAATCGGCATGTAATAAATAAAAACGATCTTCAGAATGTTTTTCTGCAACAATTAAGTCTCCGCTAAAACGTGTTGCGGGAATATGCCAGACATGGAAAGCTTTTCCTTCAAGATGTCCAGTATCAAATAACCTTTCCATTAAATCGTAAGCCATTGATTGCTCGCTTTCTTCAGCTTTTTTATACTGCTGAAGTTCAAGCATGGCGGCAGAAAGTTTGTTTTGCATATCAGAAATACGTTGAACAGCTTTTAATTTTGCGCCGAGAATATTAAATTCAATTGGCTTGGTAATATAATCATCACCACCAACATCTAAGCCCTTAATTTTATCTTCCTCTGAGGCGAGAGCACTCATAAAGATAACTGGGATCCATACATTGCCAGATAATGCTTTTATTTTTGCCGTCGCTTCGAGTCCATTCATACCACCCATCATAATATCCATTAATATTATGTCTGGTGTTTCTGATTTATATTTTTCGATGGCTTCTTCACCGGACTCTGCGGTGATAACGTCATAATCCTGCTTTAACAAGTATTGACTAAGTACTTTGATATTAACGATATTATCGTCAACCGCTAAAATTTTTACTTTGGATTTATCCATTCCTATAAAAATATCACGCTTTATGCTTCAGCGGTGTCTGAATACTGATCACGAATTAGAAGAATTTCTGGCAGTATTTCCAGAAATAACTCAACTAATTTAGGTTCAAAATGTTTACCACTTTGTTCCTTTAAGAATTCTACTGCATCATCGACAGGCCATGCTTTTTTATAGGGCCGTTCCGTTGTCAGTGCATCAAAGACATCTGCAACAGCAACTACTCTACCCGTAAACGGTATGTCCTCACCTGCAAGACCACATGGATAACCTGTGCCATCCCACTTTTCATGGTGATTTTGTGCAACTTCAGAGGCCATATTCATTAATGCAGAATCAGAACCTGAAAGTATTTCCACACCAATCTCGACATGGGTTTTCATTATGGTCCATTCTTCAGCATCTAACTTTCCTGGCTTCAGCAAGACTCTGTCAGGGATACCAATTTTTCCAATGTCATGCATTGGGCTGGCATTAAGTAATATTTCTGATTTTTTTTCATCCATACCTGCAGCTATTGCAAGCATTTGAGAATAACGACTCATACGGATGATATGAAACCCTGTCATATCATCCCGATATTCAGCAGCTCGGCCTAAACGACGGATAACTTCAAGCCGGGTATCATTTAATTCCTGTGTTCGCACCTTAACCATTCCATCAAGAATCTTGTTTTGATTCTTCATAGCTTTAGCCATGATTCTCACTTCCAGCATATTTCGAATACGAGTCATAAGCTCTACTCGATCAAAAGGCTTGGCTAAAAAGTCACGTGCACCTAAATCTAAGGCCTTAATTCTTGATTCGCGATCGCTTTGTGCAGTTAATACAATAATAGGAGGATAGTCGGGATCGACTTCACGTATTTTTGCCAAAACCTGATAACCATCCATGACAGGCATATTCAAATCTAGCAGAACAAGGTCACTATTTTGTTCCATGTAAATTGATTCGACCTGAGTGGGATCAGTCGTTGAAAGGACATTGATATAACCATCAATATCGAGCATTTTCTCTATCAACGTAACGTTTGCAGGTTGATCATCAACAATTAAAATTTTTGCTTCTTTTATATTCTTTTCTTCAAGCATTTTTTATCTTCTGTTACACCAAAATTTAATCATTACAGCCTGTATCGGCAGTATTAAAAATAATATTAACTATTTTTTAATTTGTTAGTATGACTTTTATATATATTGACACTATTTAAATATGGGTTTTTACCCGTATTTATTGCCAACCGATGTAAATAAAAATGCGAGCATTATGCCCGCATTCTCATAGCTGAATACAAAAATAGAGAATTAACGTTTTTTACGCGAATTTTTCTTTTTTGCTTTGTTCTTGGCTTTCTTCTTTGCTACCTTTTTCTTCGCCTTTTTCTTGGCTACTTTCTTCTTACTTACTTTTTTCTTGGCCTTTTTCTTCGCAACCTTCTTCTTGGCAACTTTCTTTTTCGCCTTTTTCTTCGATGCTTTCTTCTTACTTACCTTTTTCTTAGCTTTCTTCTTAGCGACTTTCTTTTTCGCCTTTTTCTTGGCTACTTTCTTCTTACTTACTTTTTTCTTGGCCTTTTTCTTCGCAACCTTCTTCTTGGCAACTTTCTTTTTCGCCGTCTTTTTCTTACTTGATTTCTTCTTACTCGTCTTTTTCTTTGTCGCTTTCTTCTTGCTTGATTTTTTCTTGGTAGATTTTTTCTTCGCCGCAGGTTTCTTTTTGCTGGCTTTTTTCTTTTTCACAACTTTTTTCTCGGCGGCAGGTTCTGCAGCCGGTTTTTCTTCAACTTTTACTTCGCTAGCAGCATGACCACTTGGCAAACTTTCTAATACCCGTTGAATGGCGGCAAAAATTGAATCCACTTCACCAACACCACGAACCGTACGTAATTTGCCTTGCTTACGGAAATAATCAACCAGCGGAGCCGTTTCAGCCTCATACACACCTAAGCGATTACTGATCGTGTCTTCATTATCATCCGCTCGATGTTCTAAATTACCACCGCATTTATCACAACGCCCTTCAATACGAGGTGGTGAGGTATGGATATTGAACATTTGACCGCATGACCCACAAGTACGACGACCTGTGAGTCGTTGCATTAAAATACTAAATTCAACATCAATTAATAATGCTGCTTGTAATGGCTTATCCACATCATTTAATAAACTGTCCAGCGCTTCTGCCTGAGGGATGTTGCGCGGGAAACCATCTAAAATGAAACCGTTTTGTGCATCACTTTCCGCAAGACGCTCTTTTATCATGCCAAGTACAATATTATCAGAAACGAGTTGTCCTGAATCCATTGCTTGCTTGGCTTGCATACCCAGTGGTGAGCCCGCTTTTACTGCTGCGCGCAACAAATCACCGGTTGAAATTTGAGGGATGCCATATTTATCGACAAGTAATTTAGCCTGTGTGCCTTTGCCGCCGCCTGGGGCACCTATTAATACGATTCTCATTATTCTTATACTCCATTAATTCGGGTTTTAATCTGCGTTATGTTCGGGTCTGGATTTCTATCGTTTTAATCCGATACAATTAATAATATGCGATAAACATTAAAACTAATCGCTGAACTCATCTAAGTCAATGCTATTAACTGCGATTTTTGACGTCCTTTTAAAATTTTATGCTTTAAATGTTTTTACTGAGATAACCATTGAGTACCCAGTCATGATAAAAACCAGCTCATTAACCCAAAAGTGAGAAAATTCCTCAGAATTATGTGTTTTTGCAACATGCTGTTAGAATAGCCGGCCTTTTTCGACCTCTCTCAAGCAAGCAGGTCATATTGAATTACCACGAGGATCAAATACATGAATCTGGATAGAGTCAGCACCGGTAAAAATGTCCCGGACGAAGTTAATGTCATTATTGAAATCCCTTCTCACAGTGATCCTGTAAAATACGAAGTCGACAAAGAAACAGGTGCCATGTTTGTTGACCGTTTCATGAATACTGCAATGCATTATCCATGTAACTACGGCTATATTCCTCATACATTATCTGAAGATGGCGATCCGGTTGACGTTCTGGTGATTACCCCGATTCCATTAATCAGTGGTTCGGTTATCCAATGCCGCGTTATTGGTATGTTGAGCATGACGGATGAAGCAGGCCCTGACGCAAAATTGCTTGCAGTGCCAATTAGTAAGTTATGTAAATCCTATGATAAGTTGCAAAGCCCACAAGATGCACCCGCCTCATTATTGGGACAAATTAAGCACTTTTTTGAACATTACAAAGATCTTGAAGAAGGCAAATGGGTGAAGGTTGAAGGCTGGTTAGAAGCCGATGCAGCAAAAGCTGAAATTACATCCGCTATCCAGCGTTATCAGGATGCACCTGAAAAACCTTTTTTCTAACTGAATATATAAACCACGAAGCAGAAAATAATGAAAGTTTGTATTGTTTCCGATAGTCACGATAACCGTTTTTTACTTGAAGCGGCTGTCAAAGATGGCAAAGCTCGTGGTGCAGAGGCTGTTCTTCATTGTGGTGATGTCGTTGCGCCTACCACGCTGAAAATTTTGAATCCTATCGGTTTACCGGTGCACGTCATTCACGGCAATAATACCGGAGACATGTATAACCTTTCTCGTTTGCATCATAATGATGACAGCGTGGTGAAATATTACGGGCAGGATGCAGGTATTGAGTTGGCGAGGAAAAAAATCTTTATGGTGCACTACCCGCATTATGCTGAAGCTATGGCGACCACTGGTGACTGGGATATTGTTTGCTGCGGGCATGACCATAAAGCCAGTATTCGTGAGATTAAAAATATCAAAAACAGGTCAACACTTTTTATTAATCCAGGTACCGTCGGTGGTATCGGTGCTGCCCCAACGTATGTGATGGGCGACCTTGAGACCATGCAATTTGAGATTATTGATGTGCCCGTCGATGACAAATTAGCGTACAACAAAGTATCGGTTTCAAACCACAGTTAAATTTTCTAAGTAATGCACAAGATAATTGTAGGTCGGCTCTTTAGTTAGGCCGACACCCTAGACGAGAACAATTATCTTTTTTCCATCACCGCGTTGGCCTGAAGGCCAACCTACCTTTAAAATCACATTCCCCTAAGATTTTTTTTGCGTTCTTCGCACCTTTGAGAGCTTTGCACTATAGAACCACTGCGCGTTTCGTCAGCATTACCCTAACCTGCTTCGCACGTTCTGGCATCACTTAATGAACCGCTGCGCGTTTCGTCAGTATTACCCTAACCTGCTCCGCACGTTCTGGCATCATTGAAATCTCTTAGATTTGATATTCAGGTATTTTTCTCAACCCAACGTGACTCGTTGCTTAGGCTCTCTTTTTTCCAGAAAGGCGCACGTGACTTTAGCTCTTCCATTAAATATCGACTAGCATCAAATGCGGCAGCTCGATGTGCTGACCATACCGCAACTAAAACAATTGGATCATTTGGCAGCATTTCGCCGACTCGATGAACAATCAATGAATCCAGAATATCCCACTTCTCAGCCGCTTCTTGACTAATTTTTTCGAGATATTTTTCTGTCATACCGGGGTAATGTTCCAGCTGCATAGCTTCAACGTCATCACCCTGATTAAACTCGCGCATGCTGCCAACAAATACGGCTGTGGCACCGTATTTTCCGGTAAAACCAGACTCTGACTGGTAATCCAGCAAACGCTGGTAAGGTTCGAACGCGGACTCTTTTATCTCAATTAACATACTTAACCACCAGTAACAGGAGGGAAAAACGCGACTTCATCACCCGCTTTTACAGGATGAGCGGCATCAACATAATCCATATTGACGGCCATGAGAGTATTCTCCGGCTGAATCATATTATTAGTTGAGCTATTCCATATATCGATCACTGTTTGACCATCAGATTGTGCTATTTCAGCCTCACCCTGACCCACAACCTCACGCAAACTGGCAAAAAATTTCACGGTTATTACTGGATTTGTCATAAAAAACGTTCTCTCGTTTGCGTATTCAGGTTTGCAAGCCTATCATGATTTAACTTTTGAACCAACGATTACAATCCTAACCTATTGATATATAAGGACTAGCATGTCAGATTTAACACATTTTAATGAGCAGGGTGAAGCCCACATGGTCGATGTTGGTGAGAAAAGCCTAACTCACCGTATGGCAGTTTGTGAAGGCACCATCACCATGGAAGCATCAACCTTAAAGAAGATTCTTGCAGGCGATCATAAAAAAGGGGACGTATTGGGTATTGCCCGTATTGCCGGCATCATGGCTTCAAAAAGAACGGCCGATCTCATTCCTTTATGCCACCCTCTCATGCTGACCCACGTTGATATTGAATTTAAACCCAATACGGATCACAGCAGTATTCATTGTCGCTGCCAGGTTGAAACTCGCGGCCAAACGGGAGTTGAAATGGAGGCACTCACTGCAGTTCAGGTCGCATTATTGACGATTTATGACATGTGTAAAGCAGTTGATCGCGGTATGACCATGAATAATATCCGCCTAATCGAGAAAAAAGGTGGTAAATCAGGGCATTGGCAGCTTAATTCAGCTAACCCCTGATAAAAGTACTAATTATTTTTAAAGTTGCCTCCAAATTGTCCGATTATTATTACAAGTAATGAAATTACGGCATTAACAAGAGTTCGTTAGTGAAGTCGGGAGTTGTAAAAATGAACAGTCAAAATTCTTCTATAAATACACCTTATGCTCAATATTTATTTATATTCTTATTATGCATATCCGTCAGTTTACCTTCATTCGCCGACAAGAGTGACTGGGCATTGGTTGAGCGCTTTAATAAACAACTCAATGCGGCCAAAGAAGGCAAAGTTTCAGCCATGTATGAGGTGGGTAAACTCTATGAACGCGGTCGTGGTACGGACCTTAATTTAGCCTTAGCTGCAAACTGGTTTCAAAAAGCGGCTGATTCTGGTGATGCCTTTGCTAAATCACGACTTGGAATAATGTATTTTGAAGGACGGGGTGTTAAGCAAAATTATAAAAAGTCACTACAGCTTTTAAATGCGGCTGTAAAAAGTAATGTTCCTGGTGCACAACATCAACTTGCCAGTATGTATGAGCTCGGTACGGGGGTTGCGCAAGACTTACAAAAAGCCATTCACTGGTACACTCAGGCAGAAAAAAATGGCTACTATCTTGCCGAAAATAAACTTGCTCGCCTGAAAAAATTATTAAATACAAAAGGGTCTATTAATCGTTCAGTTCCAACACAGCATGTTGCAAATGCAAATCGTAAACCTTCTACACTAATGAAAACTATTACCAATGGTTTATGGTTTAAACGAAATAAAGCGGTCGCATATCTGCCATCTAATATTACTAACTGTGTCAACAATGCGTACAACTCTTTACATTGTATTTCAACATCACAAGAGCGCAGTACCGGTTCTGAAATTATTACTTACAATACAGAAAGCAATATTAAAATAAATAACAACACTTCGTTCAGTGTTACTTATGCCAACACTGTACTTAACGTGACTGCGCTGGCAGTGGAAGATGGTGATGGTAACCTGATAGAACAAGTCCCTTCCCGCATTAAAAAAGGTAAACAAGGCAAGAAACGAAAACTAACCTGTAAAAATAAAAATAATAAAGTTATTTCCTGCAATAAAGGTGGTTCTTCTTTTGAGTTAATTAGCCGCTAACCTTTTTAAATTTAAATGACTGGCATACAATAACCGTATGTCAGCCTCCTCTCCTCATCCACCACAAAGTGAACAGGAATTATTAGATCGTGCAAGAAAATTAGCCGGTTTAAGCCTTAAAGAACTAGCAACTAAATTCAATCAACCGTTACCTTCAGATGTAAGACATGCGAAAGGCTGGATGGGACAATTACTTGAAACAAGTTTAGGCGCAACCGCCTCATCCAAAGCAGAACCCGACTTCCAACTCATTAATGTTGAACTTAAAACATTACCGCTGACTCCCGCAGGTAAACCAAAAGAATCAACCTATGTTTGCACCGTGCCATTAAGCAATCTACACGAACAGGAATGGACAACCTGCTGGCTAAAAAGAAAATTACAGCGTGTTTTGTGGTTACCAATAGAAGCGGATAAACGAATAGCACTAGGTTTACGCCATATTGGTAATGCTATTTTATGGAGCCCGAGTAATGAACAAGCCTCTCAACTTGAGCAGGACTGGGAAGAATTAATGGAACTCGTATGTCTTGGCAAGCTTGATCAAATAACCTCTCACATGGGACGCTATTTACAAATACGGCCTAAAGGAGCAAATGCAAAATCATTAACAACAACACTTGATGAAGAAGGTAATACGATACAAACCCTGCCACGCGGTTTTTATTTGCGGCCTGAATTTACGCAACAGATTATTCAGTCAAATTATGCTTAAATATAACCCCTTTAACAAAAAATTTAGGATTTAGACATGGATGAGAAACAAGCCATCACAGGTGTATTTAATTTAGTTGCAACTAAATATGATAACCCGTCATTACGCTTTTTTCCTTTGTGCGCAGACAAGCTAGTTGATTATGCAAACATAAAACCCGACAGTAAGGTTCTCGATATCGCGACAGGGACAGGCGTTGTTGCTATGGCTGCCGCGCAATGTTTAGGTAATGATGGTCGTGTTCAGGCGATAGATTTATCCGAGAACATGATTAATCAGGCGCAAACAAAATTAAAGCATGCGGGTTTTGATAATGTTGATTTTCATATCATGGATGCAGAAAATTTAGAATTTGAGAGTAATTCTTTTGATGTTATTACCTGCTCATACGGCTTGTTTTTTATGCCTGATATGTCAGCCGCATTAAAGAGCTGGTTACGCGTTTTAAAACCGGGTGGCAAAATTATTTTTACCAGTTTTGCACCCTCAGCCTTTCAGCCTCTCACAGAAATTTTTATTAAAAATCTGGCCGAGTACGATGTTGTACCGCCGACACCGCGCTGGTTACAACTTGCAGAAGAAGACTTGTGTAAACAAATTCTTATCGATAACGGTTTTGAAGCACCACAAGTAACACAAACCCAGCTTGGATATCATTTAGGTGAGTTTAATCATTGGTGGGAAGTGATTCAAAGCGCAGGTTATCGTGGTTTATACGAACAATTACCGCAAGAACATCGTGCCGAGTTTAAAGTGAAGCATCGTGTTGACATTGAGAAGCTTATGACAGAAGACGGGCTATGGATGGATGTGCAAACATTATTTTCAACGGCAGTAAAACCACTATAAAAACAAAAAGTTAAATCGAAATGTTTTCCCTTTTATATTTCATCATTTGTAGTAGCTTACATCTAACTTTACAAATTTGGATATGTGTTTATATAAGATCATACAATTTATAGGAAATACCAGGTTTGAAGAAAAGCAGCCACTGAAAACTTGTAGCTTAATAGGCAGATCTCGGCCATAAACAGACCTTTATAAAAATGTATATCTAGATATAGCTAAGAAGGAAATACAATTAGACCATCATTTGCTATAAACACATCAGTTGGCAAGCATGTTATATTTTCATTTAACCATATATCAAAATCATGACTAATATGTGTAAGAACTGTACGTAATGGTTTTATCTGTTCATGAATTTCAAGTGAATCATTCAAATTATTATGATTAGTATCATCTACATTGGGAGCATGACTAGTATCAATAATAAGAAGTTCAAGAAGCTTTTCCTTTAAGAATGAAGATGTTTTTGGTGGAAGACCTTTTGTATCAGTTAAGTAAGCAACACGTTGGTTATCAAATTCAAAAAGATATCCAAATGTCACCTTTGAATGAATTAAAGGCAAAGGTGTGATTTTCAAATAATCAATTGAAAAGGTTTCGAATTTTTTTTTAATATTGAATTTTAATATGCCAGGATTCTTAAAAAGGTCAGCGCAACCCGTACTATCTGGCGGACAATAAACGGGGATATTTTCACCTTTACCCCATCTTAAATGAAACAACCCTTGAACATGATCAGGGTGGAAGTGTGTTAAAAATATTCCATCAATTTTTTGATTAGCAAACTTATCAGCAATATCCATAATTCCTGCATCAAGCAAGTATTTTTTATTGTCTATTTCTAATAATGCACTTGCAGGCCCTCTTCTGAAGTCCATATTTCCTTTTGCTTTAGTACATAACAGACAGTCACACCCAAATAATGGCATACCTGCAGCATTACCTGTTCCTAGAAGTTTTAAGCGCATTTATTACTAAGTTTATTTGTGATGACACTTAATAAATGATCACCAGCTTCTTCAAGCGAAGCATTATTCTCAATTGTTATCATATTAGGATGCTCCGCAGTGCTTTCTAATTCAACTGCTTGAGCAATGCGTTTTTGTATTTCATCATAACTTTCCCGACCACGAGAACATAAACGCTCACTTAAAATCAAAGGATCAACACTAATTAATATCGGTATGATATCTGGATATTTATTTATTGCCTCACTAAGATATGCACGTGAGCCATTCATCACTACAGAAATATTTTTTGATAACCAATGGTTTATTTCAGTTCCAATACCATAGTGAGTATTATGACTAAACCAGTTCATAACAAAATGATCATTGTCTTTGTATTGCAGAAACTCTTCTTCAGTTAAGGCCAAATGATTTTCACCACCAGCAGTTGATGGACGTGTAATATAACGACGCACAAACTCAATTGGTTCGTTTTCTGAAAGGTGTTTTTTTACATAGTCAATAAGACTATCTTTTCCTGCTCCTGAACCACCAATAATATAAAAAACATTAGCCATGATCGTAATTCACACTATAAACTGTAATACCATTACTCCAAACATGGCTTACTTGTGGTAAACCAGCTGGTGTATCAACAACTATCAGATCAGCCCTTTTTCCAACAGCAATTTCACCCCGATCGTCTAGACGTGCTGCTTTTGCTGGATTACTTGTTACCAGACGAACAGCTGCGGGTAGCTCAAGTTCTGATAATTCCGGTATTTTAAAAATTGCTACAATCAACGATGCAGGAGAATAATCGGCACACAAACAATCAGCAACACCTTCATGTATTGCTTCGATTGCTTTCATTGAACCAGACTGACTCTTACCACGTAAAATATTGGGTGCACCAAAGATTGTTGACATCCCAGATTTTTTCGCAGCCTGAGCGGCTTCTAATGTTATTGGAAACTCAGAAATATCAGCTCCGATGTTATTCATAGTTTCTACACGTTCTATCGAATCATCATCATGACTAGCAACAGAGATTCCTGCAGCATGAGCTGCTAATGCAAGTTCTTCCATACGCAAGAAAGCTCCCGATGCTGCTTCTAACTTACGTTCAACGATTACATTAACTTCATCAGCGGTTTTTTTATAAGTTTGAGTTAAATAATCTCGATATGAAGCCATATCCTTAAACTGTCCTTGCCCAGGAGTATGATCCATCATTGAAATAAGATGCATCGCATCATCTTCAATTAATTTTTTCAATACTGGTGCGCCTGATTCATCCGTAATTTCATATCGACAGTGTACGCGGTTATCAACTAAACCATGGGGACGCCAATCATGTACCGCTCGTGCGATATCTGCAGCGAATTCATTATTCCTCACACCCAATTCTTCATGGGCAAAAGATAACGCGTGGTAAACCGTTGTTATTCCAGCAGTAGCATTACGCTTATCAGCTTGTGCACAAGCAAAATCTAATGGAAAATGTACATTAGGACGAGGCTCAACTTCCTTTTCTAAGGCATCACAATGTAAATCAATCATGCCGGGCATTAAAGTTTTACCTTGTAAATCGATAACTTCATCAGTGACAACTGAATCTGGATTTATTGATATAATTTTTCCATTACCAATTAATACTGAACCATTTTCAATAACTGAATCTTTTAAAACTACTCGTGCATTAATTAAATACGTTTTCATTATGCAATTTCCTTTAATGTTTTTTCTATTCTTGTAGGCGGTTCTAGCTGTACAACATTATCAGCCATACGTTCCACTAATTCTGGATGATGGAAAATGGCTAACATTGCTACACCATCATCTTTTAAATTTTCAATCAACATTACTATTTTTTCAGTTGTATTTATATCTAGACTTGCAGTCGGTTCATCTAACAATAATAAACGTGGCCGTGATACTAAACCTCTCGCAAGGTTCACTCGTTGTTTTTCACCACCAGAAAATGTTGCTGGTGAGATACCCCATAGTGCTTCTGGTAGATTCATAGCCGATAACATCTCACGCGCAAGATCGCGTGCCTGTTTTTTATCCATACCACGTTGTATCAGCGGTTGAGCTACAATATCTTCTGTCGATTGACGTGGTAAAGCATGTAAAAATTGCGTAACGAAACCAATTTCATTTTTTCTTAAATTAAGAATAAGATGTTCGTCAGCCTTGGCTAGGTCAATTTCAATACCTTCTTTAGTATAAAATAATAACCGCCCACTACTTGGTAAATAAGTTCGATAGATACCTTTAAGAACCGTTGATTTTCCTGCACCCGTTGGTCCTATCAAAGCAGTCAGTTGTCCAGAGAAAACTTCCAAATTTACATCATCTGATGAAGGAATAATCTTATGCTGTTCATGTAACTCAAAGTATTTACTGAAACCTTCTACACGTAATATTGGTTTATCATTTTTGATTTTTTTCATTACAATTTTTCCGCTGTTTTCATAACGCCGACGCTACGAGTCGTTGAGTGTAAGCATGCTGTGGATCTTCTAGTATTTGATCCGTTAAACCTGATTCAATAACCCGACCATACTTCATTACCAGTGTCCGACCTGCTAGTAGTCGGATAACGCCTAAGTCATGAGTGACAACAATCATTGCTGCTTCTTGTTCTTGTTGTATTTCTAAAATAAGATCCAGAATGGCGGCTTGTACTGACAGGTCCAACCCCGTAGTCACTTCATCAAGAAATAATAAAGGTGGGTTGGTTGCTAATGCTTTTGCTATCTGCACACGCTGTTGCATACCACCTGAGAAATTCTTTGGTAACTCATCCATGCGTTCAGTCAGTACTTCTGTACGCGTCAACAAATTCGTTGCACGTGAACGAATATCTGAATAATTTTTCACCTCAGACATCAATAGTCGCTCTGCAATGTTACCCCCAGCTGAAATATCAAAGTTAAGTCCAAGATGTGGGTTTTGATAGACCATTCCAAATCGTTGGTTAGCTAGCTGTCTTTGCCTGGCAGCATTCAGTTCAAAAATATCATACTGTTTACCTTTGTCATAAAAAATAGCATTTCCTGAACTTGGTTCCTCATCAAAATAAAGACACTTTACTGCCGTAGATTTACCAGAACCTGACTCGCCCATAATGCCGAGTATCTCGCCTTTGAATAAATCAAAAGAAACATCATGTGCGGCGATAACACTGCCACACTGAGGACAGATATTCGTATTGAATTCAGGGCCCGTTAATTCAAAACAAAAAGAACATCCCTTACCGTATATCTTTGATAAACTGCTAACTTCAAGTACCTTATCCATTTACTACCTCCACAGATTCAACTGTGTTTGAGATATTTTCTATATCACTCATCGCAGTACTATTAGTCATTTGTTCATTACACCAATCAGTGTCTGAACATTGATATATTTTTTCTCCTGATGTTGAATCAACAAATTCATCTAAAAAGCTTGTAGTACAATTACATCGCTGGCAACTTCGACGTTGACCACTTTTATCTGTAAAATCTTCAACTCGAAAAGGAATATCCTCAAAAGCCAGTGGTTCTGCTTTTGTGTAAGGAGGAACTGCATATATTTTTTTCTCACGCCCTGCTCCTAACAAGACAAGTGCAGGTAATTGGTGCAACTTTGGTACATCCCAACGTGGAATGGGTGAAGGATCAATGACATAATGATCATTGATACGAGTTGGATAACGATGTGAGATAGTAATTTCATCAAACTTAACGATATCTTCATAGAGCTTAACTAATAAGCGTGAATAATCTGCTTCACCATGGAGTGTCTTACGTTTGTTCTCAGATGCTTCAACAACTATTAAAGGATCAGGATACGGAACCTGTAAAACAAGTAGTTGATCCTCGCGTAAGTCTTTTTCTGGAATACGATGACGAGACTGAATAACATCTGCTTCAGATGTACTCGTTGTCGTATCAACACCAGAACATGTCATTTCGATAAAACTACGTAGATTAACGGCATTGACTGAATCGTCTGATCCTTGATCAATAACTTTTAATGTTTCACCTTTACCCAATAAGGAAAGAGTAAGTTGTAAACCACCGGTACCAAAACCACGTCCCATTGGCATCTCACGGCTTGAATATGGAACCTGATAGCCAGGTATTGCAACAGCTTTTAATGTTGTCCGTCTTATTTCTTTCTTGGCGTACTCATCAAGAAATCCAAAGTGATTAGAAGCAGTCATTAAATAGACTCCTTGTTCGTTTGTTTTTGTTGCGTTGCGCGCAAACGATCCATATCTGACTGAAAGGTAACGTAATGTGGCATTTTGTAATGAGTACAAAAACCCATCGAATCAATACCATCAACATGTAATAAAACAAATTCGGGATCTTCTGAAGGATTGCCGGGCTCTTCTTTCATACCTTTTTGCAAAGCTCTATCAAGAATAGCCATACTGATAGCTTTCACTTCGTTATGACCAAAGCAAGCACCATAGCCTAAGGTAAAGTTCGATTTTTCATCGCCATCATTTCCTTCGCTGCCTTCATACATCGCAACCACTTCACATTCTGTCATCTCAACTTCACCAACTTCCGTTAGTTCACCAGTGATAGGATGGGGTAATAACACAGGTAAAAACCCTACACGCAGTTCAGCTACTGTTGGATGAACATCGCCATATCCACGCATATTTGAATAGGCAATGGCTAACAATGATCCCTGTTCAGCGCGCGCCATTGTTGCTAGCGCGGCTGATCGAGGTACAGGAAATATCAAAGGTTCACGTGTGATATCAAAAGGTGATTGTTCTTGTGAAGCATTATCTATTTCAGGCAACAACCCTTCATCCCTAAGACTGTCCAATACTTTTGGAAATGTATCAGGAATATCGTCAATATTTGTTTTTTCAAGTAATGCTTTTGTAACATCACAAAATCGTTCTTGTGATTCATTTAATAGCTCCATACGCATCAGTCGCAATTGATAATCCATCGTTGCGCCCAGCATTTGTCCACCAGGTATATCTTTAAATGCTGAAGATATACGACGTGTAACACGCATATTCTTTGTATCGAGCACAGGCGTCTCTACTAAGCGCGGTTGTGTTGATCTATATGCGCGTAAAGTAAATGCTGCTTCTAATGTATCTCCTTGAGCTTGCTTAATAGCCAGTGAAGCGAGTTGAGGATGGTAAACCCCACCCTCAGAGATAACCCGGCTATGTAAAAGGCGTAATTGATTTTCTATAGTATGAGAATCTAATGGTTGTGCATTATCACTTTGTCGAGTACGCAAAAAATCACAAACTTCTTTAGTACCTTCAATGGCTTGACCACCACCTTTAATTGCAACGTATCCCATTACACTACCTCCACTTTAGTCGTCCGAGGTAAAGCTACAACGTGTTGATCATCAACCAGTATCATGTCTACACCTAATGGAAAAGCACACACCCAATCATCACGCTTTGATAACCATTCTGTATTAAGGCCAGCAACAGTCAAAATTTCAATATTTTTAATACCTGGACCAGATAACTTCAATGTTTTCTCACCTTTGCCAAGTTTGTTCACTTTCAATATAAGAGTCGCTGACTGTTCAGGGTCGGATAATGTTCCCAGTTTTGGGAAGAATTTTGGTAATTGTGATGCATCACATAAAACATAGTCAGCCTTATCTGCTGAAGTAGCTTTAGCTTGCAACATGGGCCAGTCATCTGAACTCAATAAATCATAAGGATCGGAAAGAGTAACTTCTGCATCCAGTAAAGTTGCTAACACGCTTAATGCGGCGTGCCCTTCATTCCGCACTGCATGTAAAGTAAAACGCCGACCAGGATATGCCATCGCATCCAACAATAAGCGGAAATTGGTTTGCTGAACATCAGCTTGCCAAATTGGATCAAGCTTCAGCATTTTCATCCCCAACATTATCAAGCATTGAAAAGTCAACTTTGGTACGTGCTAACATCATCTTACGTTCACCGTTAGTCTTTTCATTAAGGGCAACACCTTGTTCCACCAGGTTATAAACTTTTTCCCAACCCGGTAGTTGCGAAGAGAGTACGGCATCACATAAGGCTAACGCCTCAGCGACGTCAACACGATCATCCATAACTTGTGCTGCACCTTCAGCTTTATGACCATCAGGGGTTGTAACTTCCAACCATGCAGTAGCTAATGGAAATTCACCTAAATAAAAAGCTTCATTAAAAGCACTGTCTTTTAACTTCATCATGCCTAAACCAGATTGTGGTAATAATTTAGGTCTAAGTGTCCATTCTTCTGATAATTTTGTTGTTAAGGCCAAAAGTTTATTTGTTGGTAATGCTTTTAAGGCACTTACCCATGCTGTACGTTGTATCATTATTTCGTTAGTCCTCTAGATATCTAGATATGTTAATTGCCATATATATTTAATATATTCAATTCGTTAAAGTGCGTGCTTACGAAGTTTCTGAGAAATAACTTCAAGTAATATTACGGTAAGAAATATAATCAATAATATGGTTGCAACATGATCGTAATCAAACACATCCCAACGTCCTTTAAGCTCCATACCGATTCCACCTGCACCGACAATACCCAACACCGTTGCGGTACGAATATTTCGCTCAAAGATATATTGCACATAAGCTATCCATGCAGGATAAACATGTGGGAACACTGCATAACGAAGTACCTTGAAGGAACTGGCACCCGTACTTGAAAGTGCAAGCTGAGGGCCCGGCGGTGCATTTTCGATTTCATCCGCAAAAAACTTACCTAATACACCACTGGTGTGAATAGCCAATGCCAATACACCTGCAATCGGACCAAAGCCATACATAAGAACCAAAATCAACGCAACGATCAATTCTGGCAATGACCGATGAAAACTCAACCAGACGCGAGTAAAAGAATAAACAAAACGATGAGGTGTATAATTCTTACTTGCAAGAATACCTAATGGTAACGAAATCATGATACAAATAATTGTTCCCCAAAAACCCATTTCAATGGTTTCCCACATCTTAATGATGACTTTTTTTAAGTAACCAATCGGCTGTACAAGAAATTCTGTACTTTCTACAGTCCAGGTATCAGTTAAAGCATCATAATCTTTCTCTTCACCACTCTCGATGTAGGAGAAAAGTGGAAGATTATTTCGATCAAATTCATTCAAGCGATTAACTGGAGTGCGTTCTGAAATTTGAATAGGGAAAGCTTTTCCCACAAAACGTGCGGCACCATCAAGTACCTGTGATTCTCCGACACCAACAACTGATAAAACGGCCTTTGAAGTTTCAACTGCGGCTTTATCAAGCTCTGTGTTATGTGCAGAAAATGAAAGAACAATAAATACAAAAAAAAGAATTACAAGATTCTTTGATGTCACAGCGCGATGTAATTCCCACTCTCGCCAGTGTCTAGGTTGTTCACTTTGTGAATTCATGCTGCTTCCTGTTCCAGACTAACTGGTTGAGATTGTGCCAACGCATAAAGTTCATCTTGTGTTATTTTATCTAATTTAGATGGATGGCCATCAAAAAATATTTCACCCTTTCGAAGGGCAATAATTCGGTCAGCAAATTCCAGGGCATAATCAAGTTGATGTAATGTACAAATAACAGTTGCACCACGATGTTGAGCTGCAGTTTTTAAACTTTGCAACACACTACGGCTCATTGCCGGGTCGAGACTAGCAACAGGTTCATCCGCTAATACTACTTCAGGATTTGGAATAAAAGCTCTTGCAATTGCAACACGTTGTTGTTGTCCACCAGATAAATCTGAAGCACGTCGTAACAAATGTTTTTCTTCCATACCGACTTCATCAAGTAACTGACAAGCACGGCGCTGATCTTCAGAAGAAAATGATTTTAGTAAACTCCGTAATAAACCAACATTAGGCAATAATCCTGCAAGAACATTATGTAAAACAGATAACCGTGGAACGAGATGTAATTGTTGATGAATCATACCAATGCGGCGTTGAATTTTTGATTTATTTTGTTTAGTTAAAACAAGATCACCAATATTAATGCTGCCACTACTTGGTTCAACTACACCATTAACCATATTCATCAAGGTTGATTTACCTGCACCAGAAGGCCCGAGTAAAACACAAAACTCACCGGCTTTTATATGTAATGACACATTGTTTACAGCTTTAGTGCCATCATCATAAACACGACTGACAGATTCAAAATTCAACATGGTGAGCTCCTTTATCATTTAAAAAGAGGAGATAGTTAATCCATCTCCTCTAACTATTAAAAAATATTAATAATTAACGCTGTCCAGCCTTATCAATCATGCCAACTTTTACTTGTTTAGTAACGGCACCTAATTTAGATAAAGCAGCAAAGATTTTTTCTTCATCAAAACTCGCATCATAACGATCAACTTTCTTCCCACCATACCCGCGAATTTGATTTTCAGGAATCAACGTGTGAATTTCATTAAAAGCTTTGCGAAGCTTAGATTTGAGTTGTGAAGTTAAATTTTTATTCATTGCCAATGGTGGATTAGGAATCGGCTGGGATTTAGCTAATGGTTTGAATTTTTTCGCATCAAGAGCCCCTTTTTTAACCGCTTTACCAAATGAATTGTATGAAGCTGCTGCTGCATCAACACGGCCTTCTGCTAATGCTGCCAGTGAAGCTGAATGTGAACCTGCGATAATAACTTTTTTGAAGTCCTTAACAGGATCTAGACCAGCAGCAATCAGCATCGCAACAGGGAAGTTAAATGAAGACGTTGAATGAGGACTACCAAAAGCAATACGTTTACCTTTAAGATCCATCAATGAATTAATCCCATTACCTTTAGCAGTAAAGATACCTGAGTAATAAACTGAATCACCTTTCTTAACATCTACCGCTAACAGATCAACACCACATTTTTTATTTGCTTCACCATATGAAGAAGCACCGTACCAGGCAACATCTACCTGGTTATTACACATACCTTCAATTACTGCTGCATAACTACTACCCGCTTTAATGTCAAAATGGATCCCGTAGTTCTTAGTAATGCCATTAAATACAGGCGCATAGTCTTTTGTTATATCATCAGTTCCTGTATCAGCAGGAACCATCAAAACACGTAATGGATGTTCTTTAGAACCATCAGGTAACTTCACAGCAAAAGCTGGTCCAGTTAACATTACTGCGGTGATACCTACAGCGATAAAACTTTTAATTTTCATTGTTTTCTCCTACAAGATTCAATGTTTAAGGTTTGATAGAAAGTTGTGTGGCATCGCCACGAAATCGAGTTACTGCATACTCGACAGGTTTGCTGGACGTTATGTCCAAATTCAGACTTTTGACCCGCAATACAGGTGCTTGCCTTGGCATATTTAAAAGACTGGCATCAGCAGCCTCGGGTAATATTGCACTCACCAGGCTTTCTTCACGTTTCAACTCTATTCCATAATAATCTTTAAAAAATTCATGTAATGATCCTTCGTCATATCTTTCAAGGACATCATGGAATGCATTCAAAGGAATGAAGTGCGAGATAACACAAAATGGTTTAGATTCAACTGTTCGAAGTGTTTCAATAAATATAACCTCGTCCCTATCAGATATTTGTAGACGTGAAGCAATCGTTCCTCGAGCAGGAATCACTTGCTTACGAAGGACTCGACTTGTTGTGCTACGTCCCTGTGACTGTAATGTTTCCGTAAAACGTGTGGTTCTACCAATTGAATAGTTGATCGTAGGTTCGAGAACGAAAACGCCTTTACCATGACGTCGTTCAACAAGACCATCTGTAACAAGCTCATCTATTGCACGACGAAGTGTATGTCGGTTAACACTAAAACGTAGGGCTAACTCATTTTCAGCAGGCAATGACTCACCGGCTTTATATTGTCCTTGAATTTCATTTACCAATACATCGCGAATCTGGCGATATATGGGTAAATTTCCTTCGTTTCTTGCTACAAGATATACAGACATCTAGACAACTCCAATATGTTGATGAGTAGTCTAGGAAAAGATTATTACTAAATGATGTGATTTATATTAAGAAATAATGACAATAATTAAAATTAACCATAGAATATTGATTAATAGAAATATGACAGACCATATATATCTAAATTTTTTAATGTCCGCTTTGGGTCGATACTGTTGAAAAACTCTTTTTTTGTTTAAAATAAATTTTTTTAGCTTATTTAACGAGTGTTATTCAATTATATATGGGGGAACATATAAAATACTTGATAGCTTGTCTGAGATCCTCTCATTATCTTATGCCGGACATTTGAATCTCATTTAAAAAAAATACAATGCAATCTGAAATTTGACGTTATAAAAATTTCGAGTTTTTCAACAGTATCGGTCGCATGCTGCCTGTTCAAATAATATTACGAATGTCTGCTTTTAGCTAACTTTTTAGTTTACCCAAAGTCAGACTATATCGAATTTCTCTTCTTCACTTTGTAAGATCAAGTCTGAACGACTACACATTATTTATATTTTCTAATACTTCAGGTTAAGGATATAAATCAACCCGTGATGTTAATTTTCCTGTTAACTTAACAATTCGGTGTTGAATTCACAATAATCCCCTCATATGACAGGGTTAATTTTGCATGATATATAAGCAAATTCTTATGTTTTTTCGTTATAATAGGCGACCAAAATGTTCAGGTTAGAAAGTAGGAGTTCCAAATGAGTGAATCTAATGACATCAGCGCGGCTTTATCCGGTGACGAACGCCAGGAGCTCGCTGAAAAACTATCCACCTATCAGGATAAATTAAAATCGTTACCCGCTGATGCGAGTGATCTCGAACGTGCATTAGTTCGACTCGATATCTCTGAACTGCTATTAGCGTTAGACGAAAAAGAACATGCCTGGAATGAAGCCCGTGCCACCTTTAACGTCTTTATTAAGCACGAAGAATGGCAACATGCGGTCGAAGCATGCAATGTTATGTATCAAGCAGAGCAACCTGCATCAATTGTCGCGCTGGGTCATGGAATCTGGTTAGCCGTAACCTATCCAATTTCAGCGGATACCTCTGTTGCGATGCTAAATCACATTGTTGATGAGACCCCCGCCACGTCTGATGGTGCTGCGGTTGCTGCAATGGTGGGCTATTATATTGCGGATATTCGCTCTACCGATGAAGAGCATGACAGCATGACCTTTTTAGCAAAAACTATTTTAGGTAATGTCGCTAAACGTCATAGTAATGTACAAACACAAAAAGAAATGGATGCCTGGATGTTTAAACTGGAACTAAAAGATCCTGAAATATTTCTACCACGTTTGTCATTAGTGGTAAATTCTATTGTTGAAGATAATTGGTGGTTTGATCGTGATGATTTACGTGCACGTTTACCTGTTAATTAAACAGGTACACTAATCAACTAGCATGATGGATAAAATTTCATGACCGTCAGCAGCAGGGATACTGCTGGCGAGCTTACATGGACGTATTTACAGCGTGTCTTGAAAATTTATCCATCATGCCAGCTTATATATTATGTGTGATCTGTATTAAATAAATTTAAACTATTTGTGTATTCTATATAAAACATATTGAGACCGTAAGATGGGCAATGCATTTCAGGATCAACTTCTTAAAGCCGGCGTAGTGACCAAACAGCAAGTCAAGAAAGCGCAGTCGGCATCAAATAAAAAGAAAAAAGAGCAACGCTCAAAAAAAAATACGGCTGTTGATGAAAATAAATTAAAAGTTCAACAAGCAGCAAAAGAAAAAGCTGAGCGCGATAAAGCATTAAATCAACGTAAAGAAGAACAGGCAAAACAAAAAGCAATATCTGCCGAGATAGATCAGCTGATAACAACAAACCTGATAAAACGAAATGAAGAATGCGAAATCGTTTATAACTTTGAACATCGTAAAAAAGTAAATCGTATTTATGTTAGTGCTGATATGAAACAGCAAGTTATTGATGGAAAATTAGGCATTGCTCGTATTGAAGGCCGTTATGAATTAGTTCCTAAAGTTATTGCTGAGAAAATTCAACAGCGAAATGAAAAGCGTGTGATTTTATTTGAAAATACTGAGCAAGAAACAGATGAAAATGATCCTTATGCTGAATTTCAGGTACCTGATGATTTAATGTGGTAACAGCTTAGACATGCTTATGCTGATTATAGACTTCCATTATTTTTGGCAACGCACTCTTGAAGGCTTTAACAACATCCGGATCAAAGTGTTTGCCTGACTCATCATCTATCAACGCGATTGCTTTCTCAACGGTCCACGCTTCTTTATAAGGCCTGCGGGACGTTAAGGCATCAAACACATCCGCTAATGCAACTATTCGCGCAGACAAAGGAATTTCATTCCCTTTTTTCTGATAAGGATAACCACTACCGTCGTATTTTTCATGATGACCTTCTGCTATTTCAATCCCAATTTTAAACATTGAATAACCAGCCTGATTAACCTGACTTTCACATCGACGTAAAACATCTGCACCAATTGCCGGATGCTTCTTCATCTCAACCCATTCTTCCTCTGTTAGCTTTCCGGGCTTTAATAATATGCTGTCTTCAACTCCGACTTTACCAATGTCATGCATCGGCGCAAAATGATAAACATGACGAGCATAACTGCTTTTATATTCGCCCTGACAAATGCCTTCGTCATATAATTTTTGTGCGAGGATATAAGAATATAAACTCATCCGTATAAGGTGATCACCTGTCTCAGGATCACGACTTTCTGCAAGCTTCGCCAGACCTTCAACCGCTGAAACAACTAAACTTTCCATGCCAATAGACCGATCAAAGGCATGACTAACTTGTGAAGTGATATTATTTAAAAGTTCTCTATGAGATATTCGATAGGCATCCTCTTCATGCGTAGCAAAAATAAGCAAAGCACGTTCTTCTCCGCTAATACACAAAGGGAAGACAATGAGTGATTTCATACCCATTTGAACTAAATCAGTAAAAAAATTGTCCGTTCCATTATATTTTTTTAGCTCTTCCTTTAGATTATCAAAGCTAATCACTTTTTTCTCATCAAACACATTTTGTATCACCGGATGTGAAATTGAAATCACATCGCCCTCTCGTAACGATTGCTCTTCTTTTGAATAAATATGCCCGACAACCATTTGTTGTTTTGACACATCCATTCTCAACATGGCAACCCAGTCAATCGGTAATAAGCCATTAAATTCTTCATAAATAAATTTAATTATTTCATCCAGATTTGTTGCCTGATAAATTCGATCCGTTAAACCAAATAAGGAATTAAGTCGTCCTGTTAACTTATTAAAACTTTCTGTTAATTTACCCAGCTCTTTAGTATCACTTACTTCAATCTGATGCGTTAATTCACCTTGCGCGACACGTTCAAAGGCATCAACCGTCAACGACATAGGTTTAAAAACTTTTTTATAAACCACAAAAAATATCATGCTGGCGATAAGTAGAGATAAAATAATTGATATTCTGTTTAACCATGTAATTTGATTGAGCTTTTGCTCCATCATATTTCGGAACGCCGCTGTTAACTCTGTTGCAGCCAGCATCAAATTATCTTCATTATATAAAATGTATTGTGCTGCTGCTTCTAACCGTGGTTCTTTAATATTACTGCCTAATTCTTTATTTAATCCACGTTTAAATTCACCCCATGACTTTGCTGCCTCAACAAGCTCATTACGCGCTGTTTTGTTCCAGGTGCAATAAATAGGATCATATTGTTGTGCGATTTTAGGAATGTTTTTTTTCTTTTTACTAAGAGATAAAAAATCATTTTGAAAAAGTTCAGGGGCAAGTCGGCGCGCTTTAAAGGAATTAATGATTTTGTCGTATCGTGATATCAACATTTGCAGTTGCTTATGGTACAACACTAGATCTCGATGATAACTGTTATAATTTCTTGGTGCATTATCAGCGTAGGTGATACTCTGATTAACCATTAGCTGACTAATGACGCGTAATTGACCGGAAAGATTTAAAATCAGGTAATCATGTTTTCTTAAATCCAGTAAATATAACGTAGTCGAAACTATCGCAACCAGAACAATAAACTGAATACCTAATGCAGTCCCAATTTGTACTTTTAATGATCGAAACAAAATACTCTCCAGGTATATTCAAAGACAATATATCGACCTGATTTACTCGTTATTGTTCCTAAAATAAAAAAGCAATATCAGGCTAAATAAAGATACTTTGTAATATATCGGACAGTGAGGCAAAAACCTTTATCTAAATTTAAATTAATCCTAAGAGTTGTTGACCTTTCCGTTGGTTAGGAAAAAGAGATAAATATTTAATTGTTAAAGACTTCGTCATTCCGTCAAAGCAACGCGCGAGCCGGAATCTATGTGTTTAAACGACGAGATTCCCGCTAAAGGCACGCGGGAATGACGGGAAATAAAATGATTTTTGTATTATTGGGTTAGATACAGACTCACTCAGTCAAGCTAGTGAATTAAAACTAAGCAATAGATGAAAGATCAACAGAACCTGGTATTTAGTTCGCTAATCGACAAATGGCCCGTACTGGCGAATGGGCTCTCCGTGTGGTTTTCCCATGCAAAGCATAAAATGACTCTCTTTTAATGCTTCAATATCAAGCGCTTCGGTTTTTTCAAAAAAATAGGCTTCTCTTTGATTTACCTTTTCTGAATTCACCTGAAGCGTGCCAGAAATAACATATATAAAACCACGAAAATCCTGCGGTACTTTTTCAGTTAACCTTGCTCCGGATTCAAGGTTAACACTCAAATAACGAACCGCTGTTTGTAATTTAACCGGCGACTCATCACCAACAATAACTCTTATGTTGCCACCATCAATTTTAATATTTGGAATATTTTCTTCATCAACTTGCTGGTAACCCGGTTCCATCGTTTTTTGGCTTTTAGCCAGATTGATCCACAATTGAATACCATTACTATTGACTTCAGAATCCGGCATTTCTGAGTGCTCTAACCCACGTCCGGCAGTAAACCGCTGCGCTCCACCTCTTGTTACGGTTGAGTGATTTCCCAGATTATCTTTATGTTCAATACTGCCCGTAAACATATAGGTGATCGCTTCAAAACCGCGGTGCGGATGAGTCGGAAAACCTCGGTCGGGACCAATATTAAAATTGTCCCATAACACAAATGGATCATAATTCATCATCTTACTGCTGACAGGGAAAAGCCGATTAACATCAACACCATCGCCTTCGCTCATTTCCATGGCAGGTTCTATAAATGTATTAGTATTCATTACATATTCTCCCGATTGTGTTTTTGATAGAGATCCTGCTCTGGTCCTAAAGGAACAATACGTGTTGGATTGACCATGTCGTGACTATAATAATAATGATATTTAATATGGTCTAAGAATGTTGTATCCGCCACACCCGGCCATTGATAACACTCCAGCAGAAAATTGTATAAATTCGGATAATCGTAAATTCGTTTTTTATTGCATTTAAAATGGCCAACGTAAACAGCATCAAAACGAATTAATGTAACAAACAAACGCCAGTCTGCTTCAGTAATCTGATCGCCCGTTAAATAACGTTGTTGACTTAAAATTTTCTCCATTTCTTCCAGCGCATTAAATAATCTGTTGTATGCTTTTTCATATGCTGCTTGTGTTGTTGCAAAACCAGTTCTATAAACACCATTATTAATATTGTCATAAACATTTTTATTTATTGTATCAATTTCATTACGTTTATCTTCTGGATAAAAATCAAGTTTCTTTGCATCTTCATCATCAATTAAATCATTAAACGCTGTATTTAAGATGCGTATTATTTCTGATGATTCATTATTAACAATCGTCTCTGTTTTTTTATCCCATAACACGGGGACTGTGACTATGCCACTATAGTCAGGCTGTGCTTTAGTATAGATTTCGTGCAGCCGTGAAAAATGATAAAGTGTGTCACCTGTTGCAGCAGTAAAATTGTCTTTAAAATCCCAGCCTTCATTATCCATATAAGGATGTACAACAGAGACACTAATAATATCTTCAAGCGCTTTTAACTTTCTAAATATTAATGTCCGGTGAGCCCATGGGCAGGCGTACGAAACATAAAGATGGTATCGACCTTTTTCAGCTTCGTCTGGCGTAATGACATTACGAAATTGAGAATCTTTTCGAACATACTCACCACCTTCACTGACTTTATCGAACCAGTCTTTTTTAAATTTTCCTTTTACTAATAAGCTCACCGTCCACTCCTTATTTATTTTTTGTTATCTAAACTAAACGCACCTGCGCCATGTTCCGCTAATAAAAGCAAGCCACCAGCAATCGCAAAGTTCTTCATAAACATAATCATTTGCATTTGATCACCCAAATTACTGTGGAAAATTATTGCAGCAATCACAGTAAATCCAGCTAAGGTATAAGACATCAAACGTGTTTGCCAGCCAACAATTAACGCCAGACCACCACCTGCTTCTAACAGGATCACCAGTGGTAACAACATGCCGGGGACTCCCGCTGATTCCATATACCCTTGCGTACCTGCATAGGCGGTAATTTTTGATATACCTGCCAAAACAAAAATATGCGCCAATAAGACTCGTGCTATAACACTGTTATATTTACTCATTTTCCTTCTCCTTTGTTGTTTTATTCATGATTTAAAACCATTATAGGGCAAATAATTAGATATAAAAGTACAATTATTTGCTGAAATATATCTAAATAACTGATACATTTAACCAATGAAAACCTATCCACGAGTAAATTTAGAGCAATGGCGTGTCTTTCAGACCATTATTGATAAAGGCGGCTACGCGCAAGCGGCCAAATACCTCAACCGAAGTCAATCCGCAGTCAGTTACGCCATGTCGCGCCTACAGGAACAACTGGGGATCCCTCTTTTAGAAATATCAGGTAGGAAAGCATTATTAACCGAGCAGGGAGAATTTTTACTCAATCGATCTCGGAAATTAATTGATGAAGCCTCAGAAATAGAAAATTTTGCCCGTCATCTGGCTCAGGGAAGAGAAGCACAAATTAAACTTGTTGTTGATGCGGCTTTTCCCAATGAATTATTAATGAGCGCTCTTGCACAGTTCGCAAACCAAAGTCAGGGAACACGAGTACAATTACGTGAAGTTATTCTCTCTGGTGCCGGTGATGCGCTACTCAATGATGATGCAGAACTCGTTATTGGGGTCGAAATCCCCACTAAATTTCTTGCAGACCCACTCATTGATATTGAATTTATTGCGGTTGCCCGGAAAGATCATCCCTTATTCAAGCTTAATCGAAAAATCACATCAACCGATCTCGCGCAACACACTCATGTTGTTATTCAGGATTCCGGTCAACATAAAAAAATTGATGCTGGCTGGTTAAGCACGCATGAGCGCTGGACAGTAAGCAGCATTGATAGTGCACTCAGTGCAATAGAACATGGTCTCGGCTATGGCTGGCTACCAAGTAATCGTTTAGTGGAAGCTTTTGGTGATGGAAATCTCAAACCTCTATCGCTTGAACAAGGTTCTACTTACAAAGGTTTCTTAGGGATGAGTTTTGGCCATCCAGGTAATATAGGGCCAGCCACGCGTGAACTTGCAACAATAATAAAAAACACTGTCAATAATATTGAATAATTAAGTATTCAGCCTCCTATCCACTCCTTTCCATAAAATTAGATAATTCGGTGATTGTTTGATATTCAAATAAATCTGTAATATCAACTTTATCTGGAAAACTATTGTCAATTTGGTGATGTATTTCGGCTAACGTTAAAGAATCAATTCCCAAATCAAAAAAGTTATCATTGATATCTAATTTGTTTTCTTTAATAACAGAATTACAAATATCTTTTAATTTTTGTTGTAATGGCGAAGTAATGTTTTCTGAACTATTTTCTTTTGGTAGAGTTAATGCTTTAATTTCATTTAATACATCACCATACTCACCGTTTTCAAATGAATCGGCAAGAAGTCGTCGCTGAAATTTTCCACTGGTTGTTTTAGGAATTCGGTTAACAGGAATAACAAAATCTACTTCAAGTCCAACCTGCTCGTTCAAACAGTGTGACACTCTTTTTGCTAAAGGAATAAAATCATTTAAATCACCACGAAAAATAATAAATACCAGTAACTCATCACGCTGTAATTTATCACTCCAAATTCCGTATATTGCAACTTTACCTAACTCAATACCTTCTTTATGAATTAACACAGATTCTAAATCATGCGGATAATAATTCTGACCATGTGCAAAAATAATTTCTTTACTTCGACCGGTTATAACTAATTCATCATTATAAATAAAACCTAAATCACCCGTGTCCAGCCAGCCATCTTTTGTTTTTACTGCATCTGTTGCTTCATCATCATAATAATATCCCTGAGTGACCGTAGGACCTGAAATCAAAATACTGCCAACCGTATTGTCTGAAAATTTATTGCCTTCCATATCCCCGATACGAATATTCATATCAGGCACTGCAAAACCAACAACGGGAAAACTTAGAGAATCTTCTGAATCTTTTTCAACATAAGTAACTTTATCACCGATCTTAAGTTTATGACGATCAACATTTACAAAATTAAAATCTTGTCCCCATTTAGGAAAGGCTACTGCTAACGTCGCTTCTGCTAAACCATACACCGGCAACATACTTGAATGTTTCAAACCAAAAGGTGCCAATTTTTCCATGAACTCATTACACAAACGAATTGAAATAGGCTCTGCACCATTCAAAATAACCCGCACGCATGAAAGATCCATTTGTGTCATATCTTTTTTATCTAGCACTTTTAAAAAATGCTTAAAACCAAAATTTGGTGAGCAAATGACACTGGCCTTTTTATCGCTCACTTTTTCCAGCCATAAACCCGGGCGTCGACTAAATAATTCTGTCGCCATAATGTTGTGGTTAATGCCACACACAATCATATTAATATGAAAGCCAATCAAGCCCATATCATGAGTTAGTGGCATCCAGCTTAATGAAACATCATCTTTTGTATAACCTCCGGCTGCAGCTTTAGCTAATACATTCAACACCACATTTTTATGAGTTAAAACCACGCCCTTAGGATCGCTTGTTGAACCGGAAGAAAATTGTATAAAGCAAATATCGTTTTCTTTGGCGTTATATTTTTCACCTTTCTCTTTTAAATCTGTGATTTCTTCTGAGAGAATGCTTGTTTTTTCTATTTTTTCAAATTCATTATCCAGATTATTATCTTTAGCATATTTTTTTAAACGATCAAGGTTATCAATATCGGTAAAAATATATGGCCGCTGTAATTTGTTATAAATTTTATATAACTTGGAACGGTGTTCGTCGCTAATGCCAACTGCAACGGGCACCGGAATAATACCGCCTAAAATTGCCCCCCAGAAAACATCAAGAAACATCTCATTGTTTCTTAAAAATATGATTAGTTCATCACCGGCCTTTAAACCCTGCTTTTGAAAATGATACAACATACCCAACGCACGTTGATGCAGTGTTTTAAAAGATATTACAGTTTCTTTTTCCTTACCTTCAATATATGTAATAGTTCGCTCATCTGTACTATTTGCTTCAAGCGCTTCAATTAATGTAGAAACATTCGCCATATTAAAATTCCTTTATCTTTTTATAATCTTAACCATAAGATTATATTTTGTTCGTAAATTAACCTGTGGATCTAACTCAACAATATTAGTATCAACACATTCAAGTCTGAATTTTTTTGCCATTGTTGCTAAATGGATCTGCATTTCAACAATACTAAAATAGTCGCCGATACAACGCCTGGCGCCTGCTGAAAATGCAATAAAAGCAAATTTATGCCTGTTTTTAACTTGTTCTTCTGAAAAATTAGCTGGATTAAATTGTTCCGGTTCAGACCAGTGTTGTGTGTGTCGGTGAATAAAATAAGGTGTGAAAAAAACATTGGTACCGGCAGGAATATCATAACCACCTACATTATCATCTTCTAGTGCTGTACGTGAATACAACCAAACCGGAGGGTATAATCGTAATGTTTCTTCTATTATTTGTTTGCAATACTTTAAATTAGCTAGTTCATCAAATGCAGGAACGTCACCAGATGCAACACGTTCTATTTCATCGTGGAATTTATTTTCTACCTCTTTATTTTGCGATAATTCATACCATACCCAGTTTAATGTATTTGCGCTTGTTTCATGTCCCGCAATAATCAGCGTCATAACTTCATCAATAATTTCTTCATCGCTCATGCCTTTATTCGAGTCTTTTTCATCCGCATTAATAAAAGCATCCAGAAAATCATAGTATTTCTTGTCTGTTTCTCGCCGCTCGTTAATAAGTTGCTGCACTAATTTTTTTAAAGCTCTAAAACGAATAACCAACTGCATATCTCTCGTTAAGTCATCCGTTAATATTGAAAAAGGATTTTCTCCTTGCTGATGAATTAATTTATCTAAGTCATCACCAAATAAACACCGTAATATAATTTCGAGTGATAGCCGGCTCATTTCATCAGTGATATCGACAATATCTTCGTTCTCAGCTTTCTTTTGCCAGTCTTTTACCCATATATTATTTACGGATTGCATAACGTTTGTAAAAGATTCAATGTGCTTGCGACTAAATGCAGGTTGAATCATTCGGCGTTGTTTACGCCAGTAAGCACCATCACTTACGATAATGCCATTTCCAAGCAGCATTTTAACGCGCTCGAAACCTGGCCCTTTTACATAGTTCTCATGATTTTTAACCAGGATATGTTTCACCCCGTCGGGATCATTAATCAAGACAGTATTATTTGAACGAGAGACAGGTTTGATTAAAGAGTAATCACCGTATGTTTTAATATATTCAGCAACCTTGGGGAAAGATTCTTCTGTCATATTAAGATCGAAGGGGATATCGGGTCCAGAGGGTAATTTTATAGTCATATTATTTTTAAGGTTATTGGTTTGAATTTCTTAGACACAGTGTTATTAAAGATACTATATTATAAGGTTTATTATAAAAGCGAATTTAAATAAGACAGTATAATAACACCTCTGAAAATTAAGATTTTATTATTCCATTATTCTAAGGATACCTGCATGCGTACAATGACATGGAAGCGAAAAGTGCTTTACGCCACTATTCGCCCCATTATAAGAATGTTTATTTTATTTTTCTGGTGGACCTGCCGGGTCGAGAAAATAATTGGTAATGAACATGCTCTTGAACTCATTAAAAAGGGGACACCTATCATTCCCTGTTACTGGCATCAAATGCATATATTTGGAACGTGGTACATGCGTCAATTACAAAAACAGGGACTTAAAATAGGCTACCTAATCAGCCCTTCTGTTGATGGCGAAATATTAGTCAACATTGTGGAATCATGGGGAGCGGTAGCAATTCGTGGCTCTAGTAATCGAACCGGTGCACGGGCATTAAAGGATATGTATAACACCATCAGCAAGGACAAAGTATCACCGGTTACAACATCAGACGGACCAACGGGTCCCGTTCATGTGTTTAAACAAGGTGCCGTTATTCTGGCACAATTAACGCAAAGCCCGATGCTACCTATTTCCTGGGCGGCTAGCCGGTATTGGGAGTTAAACACCTGGGATAAATTTATTATTCCTAAACCTTTTTCTCGTATTGTGGTTGCGGTTGGCGCTCCACATAGCATTGATAAAAAAATCACCCCTGAAGCTCTGGAAAATGAGAGAGTTAAGATAGAAAAGGATATGAACGAATTATTCTTGCATGCAAAAGCCGAGCTTTAATATTGATATCAAAGCTCGTGAACCAACTTATTTATTAAGCGAGTTCTTCACGCACCTTTTCCAATACATTTTTCATATGCATCGAGTCTTGTTGAATCGTAGTAAACTCATCAACAGACAATGGCTTACTAAAAAGAAAGCCCTGAATCGTTTTGCAGCCCAGTGCATGTAAATAAGCCAGTTCCTGTGCTGTTTCAACGCCTTCGGCTACAACATCTAAACGTAAGCTGTGCGATAGAGCCATAATAGCCGTTACAATGGCAGCATTGTCACCGCCACGTCTGTCCTGAACATTAGTGATAAATGAACGATCAATTTTTAATGTATCGATAGGGAATTTTTTCAGGTAACTTAAAGAAGAATAACCTGTTCCAAAATCATCAATTGAAATCGCCACACCCATTTTTTTAATTTCATGCAGTACATCAATATTTTTGGTGACATCATCCATCAAACAACTTTCTGTCAGCTCGACTTCAAGGTAGTCAGAACAAAGCCCGCTATCTTTTAATGCAAGACCGATTCGCTCAATAAAATCACCTTGTTTAAATTGTACACTTGAAACATTGACTGATACGCGTAATGGATCCAATCCCTCTTCCTGCCACTGCTTATTAATGCGACACGACTCACGTAAGACCCAGTCACCCACTTCAACAATTAATCCGCTTTCTTCTAACAACGGAATAAATTCAACGGGTGATACAAGACCGCGTTCTGGATGCTGCCATCTTATTAAAGCTTCCATGCCTTTAATGCTGCCTGTGGCAGCATCAACTTTTGGCTGGAAATATAAACAAAACTCACCTTGCTCTAATGCTTTGCGTAAATCATATTCTTCACTCAAACGTTTAGAGTTATTTATGTTCATACTGCTATTGTAATAACGATACTCATTACTACCGGCTTGTTTCGCATTATTTAGCGCCAATGTTGCATAATGACTCAAATCGTCAACACTACCTTCATCGCTAGGATAGACACAAATACCATAACTAATTTTTAGAACAATATTTTCGCCATTAATAATGAATGGCGTTTGCAACCCCTGCATAATGCGTTGCAATGCCCGATCAACTTCCTCATCGTGTTCAACAAGATTTAAAATTAAACCAAAGCCACTACCGCCAAGACGTGCAACCGTATCGCTCTCCCGAACTAATTGATTTAATCGCGCCGCAATATCAGCAATTAAACCATCGCCTTCTTTATAACCATAGTGTTGATTAACTTCAGCTAATTTATCAATATCCAGCTTCACAACTGCCAATGATTTTTCCTGTCTTTTCGCCAGCGAAAGAGCCAGCTCTAAATGATCAAAAAATAAGGGGAGATTAGGTAAACGGGTTAAAGCATCATGTAATTCAGTCGAGGTTAAATCTGAAGACGTTTGTGAGTTATAACTGACAAAATTTATTAAAGAGAAAACAGCTAATAGTAAAAATGCAAACGCATAATAGCCTATGGATATTGAAATAATTTCCAGCATTTGTAACCCGCTCAGTAATACGACACACAAAGAAAGTAAGAGGAGCCAGAAGACAAAATTTGGAGACTGGTAAAATTTTGCTTTATTTGGTTTTATAAACATACATTTAGTATCGGGATATCAGACAAAACCTTTAGATATATTTCACCCAAATACAAAAATTTATCCCGACTATGTAGCCGAACAAATAAAAGCCTAACTTATTGATATTGTTGAATTTAAAGCACTTCAGCTTTAGACAGATGTTCACGTAATAAATGGAAAAGTTCAGCACGAGCTACCGGCTTTGGTAAAAACCCATTTGCCCCCACACGCATGCCCCAAAACTTCTCCGTTGCCTGCTCGTTACCACTAATAATAATAATGGGGATTTCCTGTGTTCGTGATTCTTTACGTAATATTCGTGTTGCCTGAAAGCCATTTAGACCCGGCATAATGACATCCATTAAAATCAAATCTGGCTGATGTTGTTTTGCCATTTCGATGCCTTCTTCACCATCTGCCGCGCTAATAATACTGTAGCCAGTTGGTGCCAATGTTTTTTTCAAAACAGCAATCGCTGTTCTGGAATCATCAACAATTAAAATCGTAGCATCATCCGGGAGTTTTACCCGTTCATCACCCCGTCTATCCTTGCTGTCGTGTTGACCACCACCAAAAATTGATTTCAGATTAAAAGCCATTTCTTTTTCCATAAAATGTGTGAATTAATACTATTTTATCCCATAATAGAAAAACCGGCTAACATTAATTAAAAAGATTTTTTATTATGAAAAAGAACCACTACTTACTATTTTCTCTTGGATTACTGCTTGCCAGTATGTCTATTATTAAATTATCTTTTGCTGAAAATATGATGTCGATTCCAGTATCAACAGGAGATGAAATATCCGTAGAGCGCTTCCCGGCAACAGGGAAATATCTGATGTTGTGGCTAGCTCCTGAATATGGTTTTCGTGGTGCGCATCGAGCCATAGCGCAAAGATTAAAAAGTCAACATATTGAAATTTGGCAGACGAACATTATTGAATCACTTTTTTTACCTTCAGGTTCAAGTGCCATAAAAAAACTCAATGGAAAACGTGTTGCTGATTTAATAGAGTATGCACATAAAATAACCGGCAAAAAAATTATTGTTGTCGCTGATTCCTATGCCAGCTTAAATGCACTTAGTGGTGTGCATCAATGGCAGCAGAGAAAACAAACCAAAGCCTATTTAATTGGCGCCATGCTATTTTCACCGAATACCTATAAATCGATCCCTCCGCTTGGGCAACTACCTGACTACATGCCCATTATTTCCGCAACAAACATTCCCATCATGATTTACCAGGCAAAAAATCATGGCAACATGGGACAATTTGAAACCCTGATTGAAAAATTACAACAACATGGTAATGCGGTTTACAGCCGAATAGTCCCCAAAAAAACCGTTATGTTTTATGAAGAAAAACCCGACAAAAAAATGCTGGAGAAATTTAATCATTTAGCTAAGAGCATGAAAAAAATGATTTTTGTTTTAGAAAAACAACCTGTACCTTTTAAAGCGATCCCATTAAAAAAAGAAAAAGGAAATAAACCCGGCGGCATAGATGTTTATTTAAAAGCATATAAAGGTTCGATTAAACCATTAGCTATAAATCTCGAAGACGCCTATGGAAATAAAGTGGTTAAAAATAATTTCAAAGGACAAGTCACCATTATTAATTTCTGGGCTACCTGGTGTCCTCCTTGTGTTAAAGAAATCCCCTCACTAAATCGTTTAAAGAAAAAAATGAAGGGGAAAAATTTTGAATTAATTTCAATTAATTATGCGGAAGATAAAAAAACCATTCTTGACTTTATGAAAAAAGTTAATGTGGAATTTCCCGTGTTACTTGATCCAGAGGGTTCATTTGCTAAAAAATGGAATGTAATTACTTACCCATCAACATTTGTTATTGATAAAGAAGGAAATATAAAATACGGCGTCAATGCAGCCATTGAATGGGATAAAGCCGAACTTATCAAAAAGATAAAAGCTTTACTGTAAAGCGATATCTTCAATACACAACCAAACTTGACGTTTATATGTTTTATCATTTATTTTTTGGCTAAACTAATCTCTAACAGTTTATTATTTAAGACTAAGGAATCAGCATGTATTTAATTAGAAACATTTTATTACTTGGGTTAGTCACCATTGCCTTTTCAGCATGTTCAACACTAAGTAAAAGCGAATGCTTAACAGCAAACTGGAAAACCATTGGTTATGGTGACGGAACAAAAGGTTATAAAGCCTCAAGAATAAGTCAGCATCGTTCTGCCTGTGCTGAATATGCAGTACAACCAGACTTGAATGCCTACAACACGGGCAGAGAAGAAGGCTTACACCAGTATTGCATCCCAACTGCCGCTTACAATAAAGGACTCTCAGGATACCAATATAATGGCGTTTGCGCAGGTTACAATGAACGTGCATTTATCGCGGCATTTAACCATGGCTTAACCATATATAAAGCTAAAACCAGGTTAAAAAATCTGAAAAATAAATACACAGAAGAACAATCTTACATTGCCGATCTGGAAAGCCAACTGCATGAAAAAGAAGACCGGCTTGTCAGCGGTAAACTCTCAAAAGTTAAAGCATTAATGCTTTTAAATGAAACCAAAGAAATGGCGGAAGAACTCGGTAAAGCGAAAAGCAATCTGGAACATCTCGACAATAGAATTTACAAGCAAGCTCAACATATTAAATATTTAAAGAATCAAAATATTAATTAAGTTTTGCTTTCGGCCGATACTGTTGAAAAACTCGAAATTTTTATAACGTCAAATTTCAGATTGCATTGTATTTTTTTTAAATGAGATTCAAATGTCCGGCATAAGATAATGAGAGGATCTCAGACAAGCTATCAAGTATTTTATATGTTCCCCCATATATAATTGAATAACACTCGTTAAATAAGCTAAAAAAATTTATTTTAAACAAAAAAAGAGTTTTTCAACAGTATCAGCCAGTAGCGGACGTTCACAAATTATCATTTCCTCACAACTTAATCCCAAAGTGATTCAAAATCGATATCATTAGCCAATAACTCAATATAGTTACAAATATAGAAATTGAAATACTTAAATAAAAGTTAATATTCTGTTTAAGCAGTATTGGTAATGAAATAAATAATGTTAAAGATGGTAATACAAGCCAAAAAACACTCGTTGATAATGCGCTCACTTTCGTTATATCTTTTGTGTCCACATAAAGCCATATCATTGCAAGTACTGAAACTATCGGCACAGAAGCGAGAACGGCACCAATAAAAGTGCTTCTTTAAGATATTTCAGATATAGCCATAATTAACATTGTAGTAATTATAATTTTTAGTGTGTAATAAGCCACAGTTCCTAACCTTATAATAAATGCTTCACACCTACCATGAATGTAATCCCAAGATAGATATGAGGCAATACTATTTGTCTAAATTAATTTTATTTGCCCGTATAGTTAGCAGCAACATAATCTCCACTCAATGTTAAAAAGACATAAAGTTTACGTTTTTTAACATCTGTCACTTTTTCATTAACAAAGCTGACAACCCATTCTTGCCTGCCATTAAATGTTTTTTTCTCTGATGAGTTAACAGTAGTACCTGTCCAGCTCTTATCAAGAGTTTTTTGCTTTATAAAACTTGCAATAACTTTTAGTGCATTTGAATTTGCAGTTGCTTGACTAACAGGCTCATGTGCATGACCGTGCCCATGATCATGTCCACCTCCAGCTATTGCTGTCATTGAAAACAAACCAAGAGTCAAGCTAAGTAATAGTGTTTTTAGTTTCATTATAAACCTCCTAAATTGAACTAATAGAATTATATGTTGGTATTCAGTTATATTACTGTCACCAGTATTATGTATTAATCGTGTGAATGACCATGTCCAATTTCTTGTTTGCTTTCTTCCTTATCGCTGCAACCTGTTACAGCAGTGGCAGATAAAAGACCAAAAAAAATAGTGAATATCAATATTCTTAATTGCATAATATAAATCTCCTATAATTAAAAAATAGAATCGTGTTGTTTAGAGCTGCTTTTTTTCTCAGGTTCGGTTTTTTCTTTCTTCATTAAATCAAGACGCTGATAATCACCGTTAACTTTCAAAACAATATCAACAGCAGATGACGTATTGTTTTTCCAGTACCAACCATGAGTACCTTCAAAGGATGTTGTTAAAGTACCGTGTGACTTACTTTCGGTGCTTTTTTTGAAACTTTTGAAATATCCTGTTTTATCGCCTTTTGGCTCACCATGAAAATCATAAAAAAGTTCTGCTCCATTGGTTTCCCATGAATATTTAAAAGTCGTGTTTTTTGGAAAAAGCAATTTATACTCTTTATTACCTCTAGCTGGGATGGTTATCGTAATCACGTCCTTCCAGTTAGTACGATTAGTAACTTCAGTTTTTTGTATTGCTTGTGCAGGTTCTGCTTTACCAACAAACTCTTCAGCATTAGTAACATGTTCATAACCATGCATTTGCATTAAAAAGAGATACCCGCCTGCAATAATTAAAAAACTATTTGCAGCTTTGCTAAAACTCTTAAATGCATGGCTTTTACGAAATGTCGAAATAAGTAGCAACATCACAGCCAATGCTGAAATTTGACCAAGTTCTATACCAATATTAAATGAGATGATATTCATTAATAAGCTATCTTCACTTAATGGTAGTTGTTGTAACCGTGTTGACAGTCCAAGGCCGTGTATTAAACCTAAGCTAAAAATCATGGCCATCATATTAGGTGCTTTCACGTTTAGATATTTTTCAAACCCTTTCAGGTTTGCAAAAGCGATATAACAAACGCTCAATGCAATAACCGCATCAATTAAAAAATAATTAATCTGAATAGCATTAAATGTTGCATAGATAAGCGTGATACTGTGACCTACAGTAAATGCCGTAATGTATTTAACAATATCTTTGAACTTAGTTAGAAAAAAGATGATGCCAAAGATGAATGCTAAATGGTCATAACCAGACAACATATGAGTAGCACCAATCCAGATATAACGTAGATTTCCACCCTCAATAATCGTTTGTTTTTCCGCTTCTGACATTCCATGCCCAAAAGCCTGACTTGTCATAAGCAATGTAAAAATCACGATCAACCATCGTGACTCTTTAAATATAGATATCATAATTACCTCAATAAAATAGTTTTTCAGACGAACAAAATCGCCCAAAATAAATTGGATTTAACTAATAGGAATTATGAAAATTTTGGAGGAGCGCGAAGATTTATGGTGGAGTAGTCAATATATCGTCGTTTGGAGTTACTGAATCCAGATGAATCAATACTATATATGTGAGGAGTGAAATTTAATTGGATATTTATAGAAGTTAATACAACAGGTTGATCATCAATATTATTCCAGTTCTGCACATTGCAATCATTGCCAAGTTCTACAAGCTTAACTTCCTGCTGATGTACCTGATGATTTGAATTAGGAAAATTATCATTATGGGTAAATGATTGATGTGCATGACCTTCAATATTATGCTGATGATGGCTTCCATCATGGTCATGATGTTCTGCAAGATGGATATGAGCTGATGACCACTGCATTGAAACCAATGCTGCAACCAAGACAAAAAACATCACCTTATTAAGTCGGAATTTGGTTATGTAGGTAAGCTCGTTCATATTAGCAAAAGTATATCCAATCAATTTAGTAAAAACTAGTGTGTTCTATGTATCTTTTGTGGAGGATGACCGTCAGCTTCGGGTCGATACTGTTGAAAAACTCTTTTTTTGTTTAAAATAAATTTTTTTAGCTTATTTAACGAGTGTTATTCAATTATATATGGGGGAACATATAAAATACTTGATAGCTTGTCTGAGATCCTCTCATTATCTTATGCCGGACATTTGAATCTCATTTAAAAAAAATACAATGCAATCTGAAATTTGACGTTATAAAAATTTCGAGTTTTTCAACAGTATCGGTCGAAAGCAGACATTACCCATAACTATCATTCATCAGTAATAAACTTAGATTATTTTTATTATTAAAACGTTTTTGCTAAAAATCGTTTCATTTCATCCCATGACGCTTTATCTGCTTTTTCCTGATAGGCCAGGGGTATATTAAATTCTTTGCCAAACTTATCCGCCGCTGGATTGGTAAAGGCATGTTTTGCGCCCGGATAATTAATAAATTTAAAATCAACATGCGCCGCTTGCATTTCTTTTTTAAAGGCCGCGATGTCTTCAGGTTTTGTGAACGGATCGGCCTGGCCATTTAGTACTAATATTTTTGCTTTAATCTGTCCTTTTTTAGCTGGTTCGTTCGTTCTCAGGCTGCCATGAAAACTCACCACGGCATCGAGAGCAACACCACGACGCGCCATCTCTAAAACAATGCCGCCACCAAAACAGTAACCAATTGCGGCCATTTTATCTTTAGCAACATAATTCTGTTTTTGCAATAAATGATAAGCCGCCATAAAACGTTTTTCGGCAACGGCCATATTCTTTTTAACTTCACCGGCAAACATACCCGCATCTTTTGGGTGAGATGCATTTTTACCGTTACCATACATATCTAATGCCAACGCGGGGTAACCGAGTTCAGCTAACATACGTGCACGTTTTTTTGCATAGTCGTTATGTCCCCACCATTCATGCACGACAATGATGCCGGGGCGTTTTTCTTTAACACTATCATCATAAGCGAGATAGCCTTTCATTTGGGTTTCACCATCTGAATAATTAATTTCTTTAGTGATAATTTCAGCATGGAGTAAATTTGCTGATAAAAATGCCCATGCAAATAATAGTGATGCAGAAATTGAAATTGATTTAGTTTTCATGACGCAGTCCTTTAATCCTGTTTTAAAATGAGTATTGAATTAGCCTGCTCTTCCATCTACGCGTGGACGAATCCACATCGGTGTGTAAACAACAACATAAATGACAAAGGCGATTACCCAAAGCCAGCCTGCAACCTGAATGAGCTGCATATATGAATCGGTCATAATCATAGGCATTATCACACGAATGAATGCTGCTACATTAATAAGAACAAATGACAATACCATCCAATGATTGAGTTTCATCTCTCTACCGGTGTGACCAAGACTTACTCTTGCCATCATCCCTAACGTCATAATACCAACACCGCCAACGGTAAAAGCATGGTATGAAAGTATGTTTTGCGTTAAATCAAAAATAATTAAACTTTTAAGAATAAAACCAATCACAAACCAAAGATAAGCAAGCTGTAAAATCCACACTAAAGGAACAGACCAGATTTTATTTGAATACCAGCCGGCAAGACGAATAAAATGAACAATAGCTGCAAATAGAGCCAGATAACCAATAATGTACTTCTCCATTAAAATAACATCTGCAACTACAACCAAAATAACACTTGTTGGCGATAAAATTTCTATCCATTTCCACTTTTTAGTCGTAACACCATTAACCCCTCGTTCAGTGAAAAAAGGAATGACCCGGCCGCCCATAATGACAATTAATAAAATAACTAAATAAAGCATCATTCTGCTACCGGTCACCATCGAGCTATTGATTAGACCTAAAGCACTCAAATGAACCATTAAATTTGCCGCTGCCATCGTGAGTAACAGAGGTACAAAAATAATATTTGACCATTGCTTTGCACGAATAACCGGTACAGCAACAAGAAAAGCCACCAAAGGAATAAAACTTAAATCAAGAAAGGCAATCAATCCATTTGGTAAATCCGTTATAAACGGAGCAATACGCGCAGATAAAAAAACCAGGGACAAAATTAGCAATTGAACGCCATTGATCATTTTTTTACCTGTCCAGTTACCTGTAGCGGTTAATAAAAAACCAGCAATCACAGCGACAGTGTAACCAAACAACATTTCATGAGCATGCCATCCTATTGGTGAATAATAATCAGAAACTGATATTTTACCCGTGAGTTGCATTAGCCACAGAAACAGAAGAATAGGCGCAGCAAAAGCAGCTAAAAGAAAAAAGGGGCGAAATCCTAAAGCAAAAAGTGCAAAGCCCTTTGGGTTTTTATTTTTCGGATCATCTATTTGTATAGCCATATTATTTGCCTTATTAAATTCTATTAAAATTTTTATTAATTATTAGCGACTTCAAGTTCTTCACTAACGTCTAACCAATCCATTTCAACTTGCTGTAAATTATTATCCACCTGTCCTTGATCTTCTAATAATTTTTTTAAATTCTCTTTATTACTTTCATCGTAAACATTATTGTCCGCAAGTTTTGCTTCTAACAATTCTTTGCTTGCACTTAACTCTTCCATTTGTTTTTCAAGTTTTTTTAATTTATTTTGTAATGGCTTCAGTAGTTTTCTTTTTTCTGCTGAACTTTGTCTGATTTGTTTTTTATTTTGGCCATCATTGTCAGAAGTCGTTTCTTCTTCCTTTTCGGCCATTGATGATATTTTATTTTGTTGGCTTAACCATGTTCTATAATCCTCTAAGCTACCATCAAACTCAACGATTTTACCTCTGGCAACTAAAAGCAAATTATCCGTTACCGTACGTAATAGATGTCGATCATGCGAAACAATGATCATCGCGCCTTCAAACTCTTGCATAGCAACCGTTAATGCATAGCGCATTTCTAAATCCAGGTGATTAGTTGGTTCATCAAGCAAAAGTAAATTCGGTTTTTGATAAACAACTAAGGCTAAAACCAGGCGTGCTTTTTCACCACCTGATAAAGGGGCGACCGGCTCAATAGCCATATCATTATTAAATGCAAAACCGCCTAAATATTTACGCAAATCACTTTCAGTTGCTTTCGGGTCAAGCCGTTGCAAATGTAATAACGGACTGGCATCAAAATCAAGCTGTTCCAGCTGATGTTGAGCAAAGTAACCGATGTTTAATTCTTTGGCTGTGGTGACCTCACCCTGCAGGGCTTTTAATTCACCTGACAATAATTTGATTAAGGTCGATTTACCTGCGCCGTTATGTCCGAGCAAGCCAATACGATCACCGGGATGAATGGTTAACTTCACTTTTGATAGTAGAGGTATTTCTGTATAACCAATGGCAACCTCATCTAACGTGATAAGTGGGTTCGGCATTTTTTCAGCCTGACGAAAATGAAAATTAAAAGGCGAATCAACATGCGCAGGCGCAATCAATTCCATACGTTCTAATGCTTTAACTCTGCTTTGTGCTTGCTTTGCTTTTGTTGCTTTAGCCTTGAAGCGTTCAACAAATTTTTGCATGTGTTGCACTTCACGTTGTTGCTTTTCGTAAGCCGATTGTTGTGTTGCCAGATATTCAGCTCGACGTATTTCAAATGCTGAATAATTACCACTGTATAAGGTGATACTTTGGTTTTCGATATGCGCAATAGTATCAGCAACGTTATCCAGAAAATCCCGGTCATGAGAAATAAGCAACAGTGTTCCTTTATAATTTTTTAACCATGTTTCAAGCCAGATAACCGCATCCAAATCAAGATGATTAGTGGGTTCATCCAATAATAAAATATCAGAACGACACATCAGTGCTTGCGCTAAATTTAAGCGCATGCGCCAGCCACCCGAAAATTGTTTTACTTCAGCAGATTCCTGAGCGGTAGTAAAACCTAAACCACTAAGCAATGTCGCTGCTCGACTTTTTGCGCTATAGCCCTCTATTGCTTCCATATCAGAATATAGGTGTGCCAGTGCCTCGCCATTATTGTTATTTTCAGCTTTTTTAATCTCGTCTTCGAGTTGGCGTAACTGAACATCACCATCTAACACATATTCAATCGCGGTGGTATCAAGTGCCGGCGTTTCCTGCGCCACATGCGCAATAACAAGATTTTTAGGTAAAAAAACATCACCCGTATCTGCATGTAACTGACCGAGAATCAAAGCAAATAAACTGGATTTCCCAACACCGTTACTGCCGGTAATACCGACTTTTTGGCCATCATGAATGGTTAAATCAACGTTCTGAAGAAGCTCGCGAGGACCGCGGCGGAGGGATAAATTTGTAAACTTAAGCATGGCGGGAGTTTACCAGATTTAAGTTTAGGTTTTGTCTAAATCAACCAACACAGCGCTTAAAAGAGCACGTCATTCCCGTGCGATCTTAGCGGGAATCCATCATTTAAACAGGCTAGATTCCCGCTAAGAGCATGCGGGAGCAGTGGTGCAGGGAAGCACCGTTTACGAATCAAAGGATGAAATGACGGTAAATTAAATATTTTGTCATTGTGCGGTCTGAGTGATGTTGAAAACATTATAAGGAAGTACTCTTGGGGTTAGGAACGTAGTGACGAAGCAATCTCATGAATACAGCAGTAAACTTAAAATTGTTTCGCTGCGCCGCAATGACAAAAAAATCAAAAACCAAACTCACCAATCCATTGGCCTTTTTTAAAGTCAATTTTCAACCAGTGCGGGACAAAAGCTTCTGGCTTCTCAATCGGGAAATCCTCTAATGGTGGTTCATCACCTTCATAATCAATGCCGCAGGTTTTCGTCATTACCGGCCGAAAGCGTACTGCCAGTTGTTCGGTAACATCGACAAGATTACCCTCTACATTTTCTTTAAAGCGAACCTGTTTACGAATCAAACAACTGAAATATAATTCCATTTCTGCAATTAATGTTTTATCACGCATCGCTAATGCCTTTTCGGCGGCCTTACTCAATGTGACAGCAACGGCTTTGCCTTGTATTTCAATTTGCTTTTCCATTATTTCACCTTTATTTCACTTTTATCTCGCATGCAACTCATCAAACTAATAGCATCAATACGCATTCTTATCTATTATAGACATAGTTCACCTTAAATATAGGCAATAAAAATGATTACTAATTTAGTTATCTCTGCGTTGGGCAATGACAAACCGGGTATCGTTAATGAGTTGTCTAAAGCCATTCTCGATCAGGGTGGTAATATTTCAGAAAGTCGAATGACTGTACTAGGCGGTGAATTTGCAATGATGTTACTGGTAACCGGTAATCAGGAATGCATTGATAACATCATATCTAAACTTGAAACAACCGGTGAAAAATTAAATTTAACACTAATTGCAAAAGAAACTCAGGCACAAGAAAAAGGCCAAAAACGTCTTCCTTATAAGGTAACCGTTGTATCGATGGATCACCCCGGTATCGTACACAATATTTCAGATTTTCTATCAAGCCGTAATTTGAATATTGAAGAGATAGAAACTAAAACTTATCCGGCAGCCCATACTGGTACAGCTATGTTCTCACTAGAAATGACGATCAGTGTTCCTGCTGATAGTTCTGTTCGTACTTTACGTAATGAGTTTATTCTTTTTTGCGATGATCTGAACTTAGATGCGAGTTTAGAAAGTAAAAAATGAATACTTCATGTTGACCTATGAAAAACGCACACGTCATTAATTTCATTTCTTCTTCACTAAATAAACTATCTCACTAATTTACATTAGGGTATATACCTAGTTAAATCATAGATATATACTCAGGTAATAAATACTTAATGTAGGTATATATGTGAACCCTCTCATATTTAATAAAAATATTTTTTTTTACGTTATTTTAATATTCGTAACGTCTTCTTCATTAGTATTTTCTAATGACAAGCCCTCTAATCATAATGAAAATGTCCTTAAAATTGGAGTGCGTGCAATAAAAGGTATTGTTGCTGCTCAAAAAACCTGGACAAAAACAATTGAATTTTTAAATAAAAATATTAAGAACTACCACTTTCAGTTAGTACCAATTGTTGGTTTTCATGAAATGAAAGTTGCAGTAAAAAATAAAAAAATTGATTTTGTTCTAACAAATCCATTAGCCTATATTGAACTTAATAAACAATCTGGTATTACCCGTCTTTTAACTCTAAATAAAAAACAATCTAATGGAGTTGCATCTGCAACTTTTGCAGCCGTTATCTTTACTCGTTCAGATCGCAAAGACATTCTTAACCTTAATGATATAAAAAACAAAAGTATCATGGGCGTGCATGAACAGGCTTTTGGCGGTTGGCGTATGGCACTACGTGAACTACTACATCATGACATTGATCCCCACAGAGACAGTAGTAAACTTTTATTTTCTAAGAACAATACACATGAATCTGTTGTATCGTCAGTTTTATCCGGTGAAGTCGATGTAGGCACGGTACGTACCGGCGTAATTGAAAAATTAATAAAGCAAGGTAAATTAAAACGTGACTCTATCACTATCTTAAATGCCCACCATGATAATTTAGATGCTTTACACAGCACTCAACATTATCCTGAGTGGCCCTTTGCGGTGCTACCTCATATTGCAAGTAAAATATCAAACGTAGTATTTAGTACTTTATTAAACATTAAACCTGAATCTGCTGCTGCAATAGCAGGAGACTACGTTAGTTGGGTCGCTCCATTTGAATATAGTGAGGTATATAAACTATCAGACGAACTTGTTCAACAATACATTACTTTTGAAAGCATTTGGGGTAAACACTGGATAACGATATTACTTTTTCTGGTATTTGTATTCTCCATTTTGATTTACACCTACTATTTATTCTTAATTAATAAAAAATTAGTTTTATCTAAACAAGAGTTACGTGAACATCATATCCACCTGGAAGATGTCGTTAGAATGAGAACAAATGAACTCGTCATTGAAAAAGCTAATGCAGATAAAGCAAATAAAGCTAAATCAGTCTTCTTATCAAATATGAGCCATGAATTAAGAACGCCGTTAAACTCAATTCTTGGATTTAGTCAATTGTTAGATATTTATGAGCCGGACAATGAAAATGTAAATAAAACATCTAATGAAATTATTACAGCGGGTAAATATTTGTTATCTCTTATCAATGAAATACTTGATTTAGCGGCAATAGAATCTGGAAAAACTGAATTAAATTTAGAAATAGTATCATGCCGTGAAATTATAAAACTAAGTCTCGATATAGTTTCTCCTCTTGCTAATAAAAAAAATATTAATATAAACCTGAATATAATTTCTGAATATAATGTGATCGCAGATAGCAAAAGACTTCAGCAAATTTGTATAAACTTACTAAGTAATGCTATTAAATATAATCAACCAGATGGAACAATTTATATTAGCCTTGATCAATCTACACAGGACCTATGTAAATTTACGGTTAAAGATACTGGCTTAGGCATAAAACCAGAATTCTATGACAGAGTATTTCAGCCATTTGCCCGTGATAAATCGAATGCAGATATCGTTGAAGGAACCGGTATTGGGCTAGTTATTACAAAACATTTAATTGAACAAATGCATGGAGAAATTGGATTCACCAGTGAATATGGAAATGGCACTGAATTTTGGGTTACATTACCGATAAACAAAGTGAGTTAACAATATTTATTTTTGTATTGGTATAACTTTACTCGCGGCTTCTCTCGCTCTTCTACGTGCATCATCAACATTATTCCCATACGCCAAAGCAACCCCCATACGACGTTTCTTAAATGCTTCTGGTTTACCAAATAAACGAAGGTCAGTTTGTGGTATTGCTAAGGCTTGTTCTATTCCTTCAAAGGCAATTCCCTTTTCATCCATTGTGCCATAGATAACCGCACTTGCTCCTGCTTCACGTAATGCAGTGGAAACAGGTAAGCCTAAGATTGCCCGGGCATGAAGCTCAAATTCATTTTGATACTGCGTTGCCATAGTGGCCATACCGGTATCATGCGGGCGTGGACTAACTTCGCTAAACCAGACATCATCACCTTTAATAAATAGTTCAACACCAAATAAACCTCGACCACCTAAATTACTGGTCACGGCTTTTGCAATATCTTGTGCCTTTTGCAACGCTATTTCACTCATTGCTTGAGGCTGCCAACTTTCAACATAATCACCCTCAACCTGAATGTGACCGATTGGCTCACAGTAATGCGTTTCGATTTCGCCATTTTCATTTAAAGCGCGAACGGTTAATAAGGTGATTTCATAATCAAATTGAATCATCTCTTCGACTATGACGCGGCCGCGATCAACACGGCCACCACTTTTAGCATAATCCCACGCAGCTTTAACATCCGCTGCATTTTTGATCGTCGACTGGCCTTTGCCTGATGATGACATAACGGGTTTAACAATACAGGGATAGCCAATGCCATTGTCAATGGCTTGTTTTATTTCATCCATACTTTCAGCAAATGCATATTTTGAAGTGGGTAAGCCCAACTCTTCAGCCGCAAGTGTGCGTATGCCTTCCCGATTCATGGTCAGCTGTGTAGCACGCGCTTTAGGTATCACTTCTGCCAAACCTTGCTGTTCAATTTGTGCCAGCATGTCGGTATCAAGCGCTTCGATCTCGGGCACAATTAAATCGGGCTGTTCTTTTTTAACGAGTTCAAGCAAGACGTCTCCATCTGCCATATTTATTGTATAAGCACGATGTGCAACCTGATGGCCGGGGGCATTTTCATAACGGTCTACTGCAATCACTTCTACACCTAAACGCTGTAATGCAATAATCACTTCTTTTCCCAGCTCACCGGAGCCTAATAACATAACACGCGTTGCTGTTGCTGAAAGTGGTGTACCTATTTTCATTCTATTTACCTTTGTTATTGACGTTTAATAATAGGTCTGCCTCGATGGCGAGTCCAGAAAAATTTAACGCTATTTTCATAGGTTCTCAGTGAGCAAGATCTTGATACACAAGTACGGACAAATACTTTAAACTAACTTACAATAGATAAAAATCAAATAGTTACAGGGATTATTCAGTGAAGCTCAGTGTAGAAGAATTCAAAAATTGGCAACATAAAAGCATCACCCTGCTGGGAATGTCAGGCGTAGGTAAAACTCGCCTATCGAACATGCTGCCAACTGATGAATGGTTTCATTTTTCAGGTGATTACCGAATTGGAACTCATTATCTTGATGAACCTATATTAGACAATATTAAAAAACAGGCCATGCAAGTACCTTTTTTGCGGGATTTACTGCGCTCAGATTCTATTTATATTCAAAATAATATCAGCGTAAATAATTTACAGCCTGTTTCCACCTTTCTGGGTAAATTAGGTAATCCGGAAAAAGATGGATTACCACTTGATGAATTTAAACGCCGTCAGGAACTACATCGTCAGGCTGAAATGGACACTATGCGAGATGTCCCCGCGTTTATTCAAAAAGCACAGGAACTTTATAACTATCAAAATTTCATCAACGACGCAGGTGGTAGTGTTTGTGAATTAGATGATGAAGAAACGCTAGAGATTCTTGCAGAACATACTTTAATTTTGTACATCAAAGCGACTAAAAAAAATGAAAAGTCACTGATTCAACGCGCGGAGTCTCATCCTAAGCCTTTGTATTATCGTGAAGCTTTTCTGGATGAACAGCTTGCGGTTTATATGAAAGAAAATAAATTAGAATATGTTGCAATGATTGATCCCGATGAATTTGTCCGCTGGATATTTTCAAAATTATTTTACTCTCGCATTCCACGTTACGATGCGATTGCAGAAAAATATGGTTATACCATTACGACTGATGAGTTATCACAAGTGACTAACAAAGAAGAATTAATGGCTTTAATTGAAAAAGCGATTGAACGACAAAAAATAGAGAAATAAGAGATGCCTCTAGTAGCAAACTCAACATTACCAACATTTGACCGCCTGCAACAAGAAGGCGAAACGGTTTTAAATCGTGATAGCGCAGTGAAGCAGGATATTCGTGAACTGCATATTGGTTTACTTAATATGATGCCGGATGCTGCGCTGTCAGCAACAGAGCGTCAGTTTTTTCGTTTAGTTGGCGAAAGTAATTCTATTGCACAATTCTATATGCACCCGTTTACACTTAATGAATTACCTCGTAGCGAAGAAGGCAGAGCGCATGTTGAAAAACATTATGAGTCTTTTGAACAAATTAAAGAGCAGGGGCTCGACGCACTGATAATAACCGGAGCAAATGTTACCGGTCATGAACTTTCACAGGAACCCTTCTGGCAACCTTTGATTGAGGTCATTGATTGGGCCTATGAAAATGTCACATCAACTTTATGTTCCTGTTTAGCCACCCATGCTGTTCTGGAATTTCGCTATCAGCAAAAAAGAAGACCACTTGAGTTTAAACGCTGGGGTGTTTACTCACACCATGTAACGAATCGAAACCATCCATTAGTGAATGGTGTGAATACACGTTTTGATGTGCCACATTCACGTTATAACCAGATTGATCATTCTCAATTTGAAGAAGCGGGATTACATATTCTTGCTGAAAGCAAAGAAGCTGATGTCCATTTAGCCGTTAGCGAAGATCAATTTCGTTTAGTGTTTTTTCAGGGGCATCCTGAATACGATATTATTAGTTTATTAAAAGAATACAAACGTGAAGTAAAACGTTTTTTAAATAATGAACGTGATGATTACCCGCCCTTTCCGGAAAACTATTTTACTTTACAGGCTCAGGCTTCTTTAAATGAACATAAAACACAGATCATTGAAGCTAAGAAAAATAATAAGGAAATCCCTGACTTCCCTGAAAAGTTAATTAGTGAAAAATTGGATAACACCTGGCACGATACTGCTGAAGCAATTCTGAATAACTGGATTGGTCAGGTTTATCAGGTAACAAATATGGACAGAAAAAAAGCTTTTCAGGATGGTATCGATCCCACAAACCCGTTAAGTTTATAAGAAACTTAAGTCTGCTTCATTTTGTCCGCTATACTTTAATAGAGTAATCGAATAAGGATAATCGACAATCATGTTACATTTTGTTGGACGGAGTTTATGGCTATTCTGGTGCTGGATAGAACTTAGCATATTCACACTCTTTCTTTATGCTTTAGCGTGGCTGCCTCGCGCCATAACAAAACACTTTTATTCTAAACTATTTTATACCTGGTGCCGGACATTCACCCGGGCACTCGGTGTCGATTTGCGTTTACATCAAAAAAATATTAAAGCACTGCCAAAACAATATATTCTGGTTGCGAATCACCCTTCAGCATTTGAAGATATTGGTGTTACCGCTTTATTTGATGTTCACCCGCTTGCCAAAATGGGGGTAAAAAAATGGTTCTTACTGGGAAAAATAAGTGAAGCTGCCGGCACGATGTTTGTTAAGCGTGATAGTAAAGAATCACGTCATGCCGTCGTAGATACAATTATTGAAAAACTTAATTGTGGTGAAAGTGTTGTTATTTTTCCTGAAGGAGGTTGTAAAGGACGGCGTATTTTTGAAACATTCCAATACGGTGCTTTTGATATTTCGATACGAACAGGTATTCCAGTTCTTCCGGTTTTTTTACACTATGAAGCACAAGATACTTTTGAATGGCGCGATCCACAAATTTTAATCGATAAATTCTGGCACTTTATGACCAGCCAGAATAATAAAGCAAACTATTATGTTTATGATGCGATAAATCCGGAAGATTTTAAAGATAAAAAAGACTATTCAGATTATGTTCTTAATAAATTTCTGGAATGGCAAAAACGCTATTTAGATTGAAGTATATTATTTATTTCATTCAACATCGTCTGACTATGGTTGTAATTTAAATGAATTGTAAAAGTTTTATTTTTAACTTCTAAAACTAAATTAGGGAAACTATCTGCATACAATTCTCGTGACAAGGCTACTTCTTTCATTAACTTATTTTGTATCTCATCTGAAAAAAAGTCATTCTCAAACTCAGAAACAGATAGTTTCAACTCTTTTGCTAATTCAATCAGTGTTGAATTATTTGATGGGTTTTTCGCTTCATGATAGTAAGCACGTTGTATTGCTTTTGTCATTAGCACGTCATACACCTCTCCTTGTTGACGAGCAGCAATAACAGCGCGACAGGAAGGATACGTTGATCGACGTGGAATGGTCTTTTCCCAAAAATCAAAATTGAACTTCACATCAGGAATTGTGTCTTCTATTCGTAACCAGTTTCTTTTAATTTGTTGCTGCATAGACTCAGGTATAGGAACATCAGAATCGAATGCTAAGCCACCAAGTAAACGTTTAACTTCTATATTTTTCGGTAATTGACTGAGTAATTCATCTAATGTATGGCTAAACCCCCAGCACCAGCTACACATTGGATCATGAACGTAATAAAGTATCGGTTTCATAGGGTTTTTCTGTACTAAAAGTTACTGACAAGGGTAATAAATTATAGCGATAATATATTAATTTCAGCCAAAGGTATTCTATTATGAACTTACAAATGCAGGCCGGCTATTTTTCAATTAAGAACCCGCTAAAAATCGTTGATAGATGGCTAAACCCGTTTCGCCATAAAGAAAGTATTGATATTCGCGGCAAAAAAATGGCAATTTTCTATTCACAAAGAGCTGAAAATGCATTAGCAAAACGAGAGACTACATTAATTGCAGAGCTGCAACTCTATTTTACCTGTGTCGTACAAAAACGTGTTTTATTTCATGATCTACAGGATGTAACCAGTCTTGAAACCATACCTACTCTCTCAAACCTTGAAATCGCCTATCACACCGTTCAGTCCAATGCCTGCGATCCGGTTGAGTTCGCTGAAAAACATCCGGTAAAGAAAGAACTAAAGTCAAAAGGTGCACAGTCTATGAGGCCCTCTCGCTTTAAAATTGATTACAAAGATGGTGAATGGATTGGTGACTTTTCCTTTTAAAGGTATAATTCGATTTATCTATTCAACAGCAGTCAAAATTATTATGAATCGAGTAAAAATATACAGTACCGGCATTTGTCCAATTTGTGAGCAAACTAAAAAATTATTAACTAAATGGAATATTGGTTATGAGGAAGCACGGATAGATCTTGATCGTGATTTGTTAAAAGAAATGCTTGAGGTCACTGACCATGCTCGCATGGTTCCTCAAATCACCATTGATGGTAAATGGATTGGCGGTTTTACCGAACTCACTGAATTGCATATGGAAGATGAATTAGACGATTTGATGCAAAGTTAAATAAATAATCAGGAAATACTATGTTAGATACAAATGAATACTTTGATGGCAACGTAAAATCAATTGGTTTTAAAACCGCAACGCTACCCGCTACAGTTGGGGTAATGGAAATCGGCGAATACGAATTCGGCACGTCAGAAAAAGAAACGATAACTGTTGTTTCCGGTGCATTAACCGTAATGTTACCTAATGCAAGCGAGTGGCACACCTTCAAGCAAGGTGACAACTTTATTGTTGCAGCAAATGAAAATTTTCAACTCAAGGTTGATGTGGCAACAGCTTACCTTTGTACTTATGGTTAAATAAATATGAAACTTTATCTTATGCGCCATGGTGAAGCGTTATCTCCTCAGGTTGATCCTGAGCGGGGCTTAACCGAGAATGGTAAGAAAAAAATTGAACTTGTTGCTTCGCATTTAAAAAAAGAAGATGTGGATTTTAAACAGATCATTCATAGCAAGAAAAAACGAGCACGAGAAACGGCTGAAATTATGGCTCGTATTATTTCACCTGAGATCAAACCGGATTCACACCCACATATTACGCCCAATGATGATCCTGAATTTATTCTGACTGAATTAAATAGCTGGGATGAAGATACCTTAATTGCCAGTCATCTCCCTTTTGTCCCAAACTTAATCACTCTACTGACCGGACAAGATGCTTATTTGTCAAATATTAGTTATGAAACAGGAACGGTAGTTTGTTTAGAAAAAAGGGATATTGAAACATGGGCAGTTAAATGGGCAACCTCACCTTCTGAAATCATATACATTTAAAATTATTTTTTGTAGGCGGGAAAAAAACCACCGACAACCTGCAAAGGTGTTGGATTTCCTTTTTCACTAACCCACGCAGCCAGCGCATATTTTTTAACCTGCGGATAATGTAGTTCTGGCAATGTCATTTTCCATTTCAAATTTTTACTTTTTTCAGAATTAAAACCGACAACAACAAACTCATGTTTCGCAGTTCTACCCTTATTCTCGCCACGTTCTATATAATTAGTCAAATCCATGCCTAATAGTGCAATATTGAGTTTTAACTTTGTTTTGTATTTTTTTAAAGGTTTAAATTCTGCAACAACAGATTTTTCGGAAACAGACACCATCAACTTGCCGACGGGTGCTGCAGTTTCCGGCAAAGAGCTTGAGAAAATCCCCCGTCTCCAGCTTGAACCATTTACCATAAAGGCAGGAGTGTAAACAGTTGAAGCGCGTTTTAATTTAGCATAACGTGATTGTCGCTGACCAAATTCACTTCTTGCATAACGATCTCGCCAACCAATGTAATCCCAGTAATTCACATGAAATGCTACCGGCACCCATTTTTTCCAGAGATTTGGATTATTCTTTAATTTATTAAGATAGTCTTCTGCCGGAGGACAGCTACTACATCCTTCCGAAGTATATAGTTCAACCAATGTCGTTTGATTGATGCCACTTTCAAGAGATAGCGTTTCAGCAGAAAGTGACGCTAACCATATGATATAGATTATAAAAATATATTTAAGCATGTTTCTATTTTTACTATTAATCGGAATAAGAAAAACACCAGACGAATTATTTAATCCGCCTGATATTCTTACATTTCAGCGTATCACCTGACTAATTATAAACTCTATCAATTGTTACAATTGCTGTTGCACCACGCCAGTCAAGCTGTGCCGGATTTAAATCACGACCACCTTTAATACCACTATGAATAGTAATAAAACCCTCCGCACCTTCAGTTGCACGTAAATTACCAGATTCAGCAGAGCATGGTGGACCCGGAATATAGGCACAATTTTCATTATTGGCTTCTGAGCCTGCATCATAAGTACTCGCCATATAACTTACACTTTTCTTAGGTAACGACTTACCAGATATAGCAGCAAAAGCATCATTTGATGTTGCTAACATACCCGTTACGCTAATTTTAGCTTTTTTCGGTGCACGGATATCATAGGTAACTGAGTGTCCATAAACTACCGGTCCACTCGCAGCAACAACATCGTAAACACCATTCGCACCATTGACTTCATTATAGAGCACAGAATTGTCACCTGTCTCTGCTTGTGTGGCTAACCCTTCGCTTGCAGCAGCTGTTACATTAAATAAATTAAATTTACTATTATGTACGACAATTAAAGGTGGTGTAATAACCTGATGTGATGTTGCATTTGTAATTGTAACGCGATAACTCTTCCAGTCACCAGCCATAACCTGTGACGACACTATTGTACCCAGCGTAAGTAATACGACTATTCCGGCTAATTTTTTCATTTTATACCTCCATGGTATTTTATAGATGAGCTTTAAGCATGGAGGTAAGCTGTGTCATTCAGGTCACTAAATTGTCACTTTTTTATCACAATAAATCTTTATATTTTTACCTGAGGTAAATCAAAAGAAAATTCTGTTCCATTATTTTTTGCCGGTGAAACAAAAATTGAACTGTTGTGTAATTGCATAATGCGTTTAACGATAGCCAGCCCTAAACCTGAACCATCCTGGTCACGGTGCTTTTCTATACGATAAAAGCGCTCGAAAATATGCTTTGCCTCTTGTTCTGAAATACCCTGTCCGGAATCTTTGATCACAGTTGCAATACTATTTTCACCTACGTTTAATACAATTTCGACCTCACCACCTTGTGGTGTGTATTTAATCGCATTATCGAGTAAGTTTTCCAACACTCTCTGGATTAAACTAATGTCTGCAGAAACAAATGCAGGAACTTCCGGTATTTTTGTTTCCAGAGAGATGTTTTTATTTTTAGCATTTAATTTAAATTTCTGTGTAACATCCTGAGCCAGCTCACTCATTGAAAATAATTCAAAATGAAGTGTTGTGTCATTATTTTCCAGTCGCGCAAGCTCAAATAATTCCGTAATTAATTTTTGTAAGCGCTGACTGTTTTCATAAGCGGTTTGTATATATTCCAGCTTTTCTTTTTCAGATAAACTCTTGTTTTTTAATAGCAATGTCTCAAGATAACCCTGCATAGAGGCTAATGGTGTTCTTAAATCGTGAGAAACATTTGCAATTAACTCACGACGTGATGAATCATTATGTTTTAATAATTTTATTTGCTGAATGATGCGATCTGACATCTGTGAAAAAGCAAGACCAAGATGATCGATTTCATCTCCTTTTCTTCCATCAAATCGCTCAGGTAATGCAACAGGTTGTGTAAAATCTGTCTTTTTAAATTTTTCCATTGCATCAGATAAAATATATACCCGCCGGGTAATATATCTAAACAATAAATAACCTATAACTGATGCGATCACAATACTGATTAATATTGCAATAAACCAGCTACGCAATAAGTAACTCGACTTTAATAATTTAAATATCGAATCATACATTTCTCCACCTAATACAATATATAAGTAGCCTTCCAGCCGGCTTCCATTTTTTATTGGCGCAACAGAGAAAACCTTGTTCCTTTTGTCTGAACGAGGATCATCCCCCATGATTGGTAAATGTGTGTTGCTAGTAAGAAAGGCATTAACCGGCTGCATAGATATTTTTTTTCGTTTAACTGCCCCTGTAGGCGCAGAATAAGCCATTATTTTACCACACGGGTCAGTAATGTATATTTCAATGCCTGGATTCACCAACATCATGCCATTAAGTACCGACTTCATCGCTTTATGATTTACTTTATTATTTAAAATTAATTTTTTTTCTTTAACTATATTATCGGCTAAATCAAGATTAAGACGCTGGTTAAGCTCCTGCAAAAATAATGGAGCAGTTTTTATTACCATGCTTATAAAAATGCCTGAAAGTATCAATAATAAAAATAACTGTGTGATGAATAAACGATTAGATATACGACTAAACATAATCTACATACTCAAACTATCATTAAATTTATATCCTACTCCCCAGATAGTTAGAATATATTCAGGATTAGCGGGATCGTTTTCTATTTTTGCTCTTAGACGATTAATGTGTGAATTGACAGTATGTTCATAGCCTTCATGGCCATAACCCCAAACGATATCAAGCAATTGCGCGCGCGAATAAACACGACCAGGACGATTTATAAAGTGATGAAGTAAATCAAATTCTCTTGCGGTGAGATCAACCGACCGTCCTGCAACAGAAACGTTATGAGTATCTATATCAACTTCAAGATCTCCTAAAATAACATTATTTTTATCTTTTCCATTAATGTTGTTAGTTATTGAGAATGCCTCAATTCGACGAAATAAGGCTTTAATGCGAGCCATGACTTCTCGCACACTAAAAGGTTTTGTTACATAATCATCGGCACCTATTTCGAGTCCTAATACACGATCGAGTTCAGATGATTTTGAAGTCAACATTAAAACGGGAGTATAAATATTTTGATTGCGAATGCGACGACAAATTTCAATACCATCCATGCCTGGTAACATTAAATCGAGTATGACTAAATCAAATGTTTCATTTTCCAGATAATTAAGACCTTTTAATCCATCATCAGCATGCTTCACGATGTAATCAAGATCGGAGAGATTCAGGCTCAAAATATTCGCTAAATCGGTATGGTCTTCAATTATTAGTATTTTTTTTCCGGACATCCTGTCAACCTAGCATTGAATTGTCACAAAATAATCACAAATGAATTCTCATTTGCATATAAAGAGTATAAATTGAGTGGTTAGTTCAAAAACACCCTTTTATTTATGGAAATATTAACAAAATAGGGATTATTAAGTTGAAATTTTGTGTGGATATAAATAGTCTAATGGTTATGAAAATACTCATATTATCTGCCATTTTTATCACTCTTATATCCTGCTCTTCAACAAAAGTGGGCATGCAGTTTATCAATAAAAGTCCGCGTGGCTTTGAAGCTATCAATATTAAAAAGGAACAGTATTCAAAAGCTTATCAAGCAGCTGAAAAACATTGTGCTAAGTACGCAAAAGTACCCCGAATACTAAAGACCATAAAACAAGAACAAAATGAAGATGACTTCATTCCAATGCAAACCATCACGTTTGAATGTTTAAAACCTAACCGTTAAATGCAGATGTAAACGCAGCTAAAAAATTTTTATAGTCCGCTTCTGGTAAATCATTAATACCGGCAGCAGCTTTTCGACCTCCTCCTGTTTCAAATTGCCGGCACAATTCATCTGCACCCGTTTTATTGTTCAGGGGAGCACGAACACTAACCACATAACCATTATTATTATTTCTCGTTAGCATGGCATGTGCTCTGTCTGGATTTTGCTGCGCAAGCTGATTGGCAAATACACCGCTAACACGATTAGCCCATTTTTCATTTTCCAGTATAAACAGGGCATGACTATTGCTGTTAAATTCTGCAGGCACAGATTCTGCATTAGCGAGATCTTCACGGTAACCATTTACTAACGTTTTATAAGTGGGTTCATTATTAATAAAATCAAAGGGATTAAAGTAGGGTTTTATTTTTTCATACAATGTTTCAGGTGCAAACAGGAGATCATCTAACGAACTTCCATAACCATTGTAATTAATACATGTGCCCAACAGCTTTAACTGTTCAAGTTCTTCTGCTGAAAGATTTAAGGGTTTCGCGGCCTCTTCTGCGGCAACAAAAAGGTTATCGCCGTATGCCGCTGTGACTGCCCATGCAAGATATTGGCTTTTTAAATACTCGTTTACCAGTAAGCTGGTACAAACATTGGCATCGGTATTGATAAAAGTTTGTAAATTTTGATTGTTGGGAATATCGCCGGCAAAATGATGATCAAAATAAATAACCTTTGCGCCAGCGTTTAAACAATCCAGTAGTCCGGCTCGATTTTTATCTAGTGAAATATCAAGCACGGTTATATTGTCATTCTGATTTGCCTGTACTTTTTTTAATAAATTTATATCCCGTTTAACTCCGGTCACTAATGTGCTTTTAACAGGGTTTGCTAAACGTAACTGGTGTAAAGCGCAAATGCCATCAGCATCACCATTGAAGACATCAATATTTTTCATATTTATACTCACAAATTAAAATCATAAATTGCTACTAAACTACTTATTTCTACTCGTTTTTTGAATTATATGTATGCCCTCATTGTTAACTAATGTTAAATCTCCTGTTTTTGTGACACATTCTTAACTATATTTATATTACATCATAAATTTGGCTTGGAGATGACCCATGCAGTCCACATTTAATACTTCCCGAATATTCAATGATCAAGATGGTTGGTACATCATTATGCGCGAATCAGACAAACAATATCTGTCCGGCTCAAAGCATAAACTCATTGGCGACCAGCATTTAATGGGGCCGTTCCTTAGTAAACATCTAACAGAAGACTGGTTTGAGGGTTATCTGGCAATGCACTCTATGGATCGTAATGCTAACGCATTTATACCAGATAGTATTGATACACATCACTAATCTGATAACATAAAATCTGAATAAAAAAGGCCGATGATTTCTCATCGGCCTTCCTATTTAAACAACACTATATAAGCGTAAAAGCTTATATTTTACTTCTTAGCTGCTTCTTCTCTTTCTTTAGTCTCTTTGATAACTTGTTCTGCTATATTCTTAGGACAAGGCATGTAGTGTAAGAATTCCATTGAGAACTGACCACGACCCGAAGTCATCGTACGTAAGTCACCAATGTAACCAAACATTTCAGAAAGTGGACACTCCGCTTTAATACGAACACCTGTTGCACCCGCTTCCTGGCCTGAAATCATGCCACGACGACGATTTAAATCGCCGATAACATCACCCACATGGTCTTCCGGTGTAAATACATCGACCTTCATAATGGGCTCCATTAACTGAGGACCTGCTTTCGTCATCGTTTGACGATAAGCCCCTTTCGCAGCTAACTCAAAGGCCATTGCAGATGAATCCACTGCGTGGGAAGCACCATCCATCAAGGTGACTTCAAAATCTAAACAAGGGTAGCCCGCAAGAACACCCTTTGCACTCATCATTTCAAAACCTTTTTCAATTGCAGGCCAGAATTCACGTGGTACGTTACCACCTGTTACTTTTGACTCAAATACATAACCTGTACCTGGTTCACCGGGTTTAATAATATAATCAATTCTACCAAACTGACCTGAACCACCCGATTGTTTCTTATGCGTGTAACTGTCTTCAATTGTCTGTGTAATCGTTTCACGATATGCGACTTGTGGTGCACCTACTGTTACTTCAACACCATGTGTACGCTTCATGATATCGATTTTGATATCTAAGTGAAGTTCGCCCATCCCTTTAAGGATGGTTTCACCTGAATCTTCATCAGTTTCAACACGGAAAGAAGGATCTTCCTTAACCATTTTACCAATCGCAATACCCATTTTTTCTGCTGCTGCTTTATCTTTAGGAGAAACAGCAATTGAAATAACGGGATCGGGGAAGATCATTGGCTCTAATGTACCAGGATGTTTCGGATCACAAAGTGTGTGACCTGTTTGCACATTCTTCATACCAACGAAAGCGACGATATCACCCGCACTCGCACCATCAAGTTCAACACGCTCATCCGCTTTCATTTCTACAATACGGCCGATACGTTCTGTTTTACCTGTAAAGGTATTTAAAACAGAATCGCCCTTTTTTATCTGTCCTGAATAGACTCGAATAAAGGTCAATGCACCATAACGGTCATCCATAATTTTAAAGGCTAATGCGCGGAAAGGTTCTTTAACATCGACAATAGCTGATTCACCCGTCTCATTACCTTCTTCATCAGTGATAGGCTGAGGGATAACTTCAGTTGGATTCGGTAAATAATCAACAACCGCGTCCAAAACTAACTGGATACCTTTGTTCTTGAATGCAGAACCACAATACGTTGGGAAGAAGTCTAATGCGATAGTACCTTTACGAATACAACGCTTAATCTCTTCCATTGATGGCTCTTCGCCATCAAGATATTTTTCCATTAAATCGTCGTCTTGCTCAACAGCCAACTCAATGAGTTTTTCACGCCATTCTTCAACAGCATCAGCCATATCAGCTGGTGGCTCTTCAATTTTGTAGTTTTCTGGTTGGCCAGAGTCATCCCAAACCCATGCTTTACGGGTTAATAGGTCAACAACACCGGTGAAATCGTCTTCGATACCAATCGGTAACACCATAACCATTGGGTTTGCGCCAAGTACCTTTTCGACCTGGTCAACAACACGGTAAAAATCACCACCCATGCGATCTAATTTATTAACAAAAATGACACGAGCAACGCCTGAGTCATTTGCATAACGCCAGTTGGTTTCAGATTGTGGTTCAACACCACCAGAGGCACAGAAAACACCGACACCACCATCAAGTACTTTAAGTGAACGATATACTTCAATAGTAAAATCAACGTGACCCGGCGTGTCTATGATGTTGAAACGGTGGTCTTTCCACTCACAAGAAATTGCTGCAGATTGAATGGTTATTCCACGCTCAGCTTCTTGATCCATAAAGTCAGTGGTTGCTTCACCGTCATGTACTTCACCCGTTTTATGGATTGTACCGGTTAGCTTCAAAATGCGTTCTGTGGTCGTGGTTTTACCCGCATCCACGTGCGCGAAAATACCAATATTTCTATACTTGTTTAAATCAGCCATCGTCTCGTTACTCTAAAATTAATAAAACGTTAAAAAATCTAATGTGGACGTAAAATAGAAGGTGCCCACGACCAAAATTCGGATGATGAATAAAAATTCATCAAAAAATAGCCGCAAATTATACTCCAAAGAGAAGGGGAATGTGTAAAACATTAAAGGTTTTAATCGTAGTTTTGCACTTATTTTTAATTAAAAAGCACCCTTTCAGACGCCCAACAATATAACCTTTTATTAAATAGGCTAATTTCTTTAACAATATCAAGCTTATTTTTTAGTGATGTCCACTTTGACATGTATCTGACCACCCTCAGGAGCAACACCAATCGCAATGGGCATCTTGATTAAATCTCGGGTTGGTTGCCAGTTTTTGCCATCCAGACTTGCCCAGTATTTATAAATGTAGAGCTCCTGATTAATCTGAGTAACGGATCTATTCTCTACCGGAGCAGCAATCAGACTACCATTTACTGAAAAGTTAACCGGAATCTTGGCCCCTGCAGGAATATGTAACACAAATTCATTATTCGCCGGTTTTTGCTTGTGGCTACCCATTTCCATAATCGGTAATTCATTGATGACATCACTATCCGGTACAAACATGGATGCGCAACCTGAAAATAATATTGCCATTGTCGCCGCTGTAAGAATATTAGAAACGTTCATTATCTATTCCTCCTAAATATTTAATAAATTTTGTAGCTGGTTTACATATTGTTTAAAGGCAATTTTTCCTGATGCCGTTAAACGATAAAATGTTTGTGGTCGTCCCTGCCCTTTTACTTTATGCGTGACAACATATTCAGCCGCACGTAATTTTTTAATGTGTGCCTCAAGGTTGCCATCCGTTACCTCAAGCAACTGTTTTAATTCGGTAAACGTCGCTTCGCCACGTGTGGATAAATAAGCCACAATGCGTGTTCGTAATGGTTGATGTAATACAACATCTAATGCTGTGATATTTTCTTCTGGCATAATTAGATTATTTTAATTGCATTTTGAAACCAAGATTTACCAAAGGCCCCTGATGTTGTTTAATAGCAGATTCCATTTTGAATTCTCTTAGTTGTAAATCTTGTTTACGATTACGCCAATCCATACCACTTAATCTAAAGTACCCATTCGTTTTTCCATTATCAATTATCACATCAAAATCTTTAGCTAACTTTATACTTACATTTGAAGTCCTGGTTATTTCAAGAATATCGCCTCTCATAATTATATTTACCGGAACCGCTGTACCAGCAGGTAAATGAATAATTTGTTTTTGGGCAGCTTGTTCTTTATTTAATGTCATATATTCACTAAAGCTACGAGTAACCAGGTTTTCAGGATTTAAATTTAACTTCTGTTGGTAGGCGATTACTGAAGGAAAAATTACCACAGCAAGCCACACTGCCGATAATCCTAGTCTTTTTAATATATTTGAATGCGTCACTGGTTTATTTAGAATTAATGCCAACAATGGAAAACCTAAACCAAATACACCTGCAGCCAACCATTTAGTAACCAAAAAGTGCAGATTAAGTGCAACACTGCTTAAGCCGACAATAATCAACATTAAACCAATCCATTTCAGCATTTGCGTTGAAAATAACCCCTGGATATAAAAAGCCATTCCGACTAAAGATATAGCCAGACCATAAAACATATACCCACCGCCAAAAAAGTTCATGCCGACATTAACTAAGACAATCAAACCAACAAAAAACCACCAAACCTTCGTCAATTGCATCTGAATAAATGAAAGACTCTCATCACGTTGCTGGCGCACCTTACGCGTAAGTTTAAAATCCCATAAACCGGCAAGGAAAAGAATAATAGAAATAAAAATTGTTTGAGCTACTACCAGTTGCCATAGAAGCGGAAAACTCTGTCGATTAAATATTAATTCTGTAACGAGAATTAATACTGCCGCAGTAATACCCCATATCAGTAATGAATGACGTTCCATTTTAACGCTATGCTGACCATCTTCCATCATTGAATAAATCGCATCCAGCTGAGTGCTGGTTGATACTGAAATACTCGTCATTGTCTTCTCCTTCTTATTTGGCAACTTACTCTGAATTTCAAAGTAAGTATAACTCTGTTTTTCAGAGTTTCAATAGGGATTAAAAATTAATTTTGAAATAATTAATTATTCAGGAAGTCATTATGCTGAGGAAGAAAAGAGTTGAAACTGATTTTTACCGTTATTTTTGGCTTCATAACAAGCTGAACCAGCTTGTTTCACCTTTTCAGCAAAGTCAGAATGACTACTGAAAAAGGTATTGATCCCAATACTACAGCCGGTAATACTGATTTTATTTTCATCTATATTTAAGTGAAATTTTTTCACTCTGGCTATTAAATAATCTGTAATAGCCTAAATTAAAATAGAATTTATTATGATAATTCGACTGGATTTAATTGTTTGTTTCAAAAAGTTAATACCATCTTAATAGTTCTACTTACAAATTACTCTAATCATATCTTTAATACGTAAGCTAAGTTCTTTTAAAGTTTGGACATTATCAACAGGATTAATTTTATCAAAACCTAATCGCTTAAAAGCAGGTAATGCAGATAATTCCGGCCCTTTAATTTTCTCACCGCCAACTAAATGTGAATGTATTAAGGCGACCTGCACTAAATCACAATAATCTGCTTTTTCAATTTTACGATCCCAGTCATAGGCATGTTTTGCAACTTCGGTGAATTTGTCAGCAAAGTCCCACTGTTGTAACACCATACCACCAATATAACTTTTAAGATGCGCTAGTACAGCAGCCAGGGTATTCGCTTTTTCTGCAATTTGTGGATGACGATCGGCAACAACTAAAATCGGTACAACTCCGATATCATGGAGTATGCCTGCCATAAAAGCTTGATCTGGATTAAAACCTTTTAATTTTTTCGCCAGCGCATAACAAATAACACCGGTACGAATACTGTGCTCATAAAATTTTGTCATGGTATCAATAACCGGTTGTGACTTTGGCATAAACAAGTCACGCAATACCACTCCCATAACAATTGTACGCACCCCATCAACGCCTATTCGTGCGAGCGCATCCTGAATTGAATCACTTTGTGAGTCACCATAAAGAGGACTATTTGCAACCTGCACAACACGCGCCGCAATTACAGGATCCATCTGAATTATTTTAGATAATTTTTTTGTACTGACATCCTCTTTTTCAAGCGCGGCATTGATATAAAGTGCAATTTCAGGAAGGCTTGGAAGAGTGATAGATTTACTTTTAAAGAGTTCAGTAATTTCATCAAACAAGGCGAGACTGGTATTGCCTAATAATGTTTCAAAATCAGCATAATTGATATCGGTTTTAAACCGGTCATGGTTTAAACCGTATTTTTCAATGGTTGCACGCTCTACCTGCAACATCTTACAGGGGCTTAAACAACGACCATAATGACCGGGGGTATCAGAGAAAAAAAGTGGCGACTGTGCGCGTTCAGTATTCGCCCATATCAGGGTTTGAATGCCGCCGGTTGATTGTAATTCAAATTCTCCACTTAACAGATATAAAGTATAGCCGGACAACGTATCAGCAACCAGCCGATCATTTTCAGCATAGCGGTTAATAATGGCATGCTCAGCAACGTCCACCATTGCGGTATCATCAAGTTTTTTAAAATCGTTTAAATCTAACAGCTCTTTAAGATCGACCATCTCTTACCTTATGTTTGAATGTTTATATAATTGAATAAATATATTGTAAAAATGTAGTTATTATTTACCATTAATAATAGAGCAATAATTTACGCATACCAGTTATATGCATAATTTAATTTGATCTCACTTCCATCCCCCAGTTCCAGCTCTTTTTAATCGGCTGATCAGATAAGGCGAACCACTGTACCGTTAAATCCGGTAAACTTAATATGGCACAACTGTGATTAAACTGGCTACTTCCAGGGTTAATCACTAGCGTAGAACCCAACATTTCAGCAAAAATCTGATGTGTATGCCCAACAATCAAGACATCAACATCAAAATCCTTTAATTGCTCTGTCCAATGCTGTTTTTCAGTTTCAATCATATCCCCTTTTTGATCGAGCAAATGAATACCCGCCTTCAGGGAGCCCGGAGGACTCGCATGCACCATGTACACGGTCTTACCTTCAATGTTTTGTTGTATAACCCGCGGCAAGCATTTTAGATAAGAATAAGTTTGGTTATTAATTTCAGATAAATTTTTATGTAAATAGCTAAGCTCATGGTTGCCTAAAACTATCCGACAATTATTTTTCTGAAACAGCCGAACGGTTTCCTCAAGCTCATTCCCATAACCCGCAATATCTCCCGTGCACCAGATAGCATCAACCTGTTCCTTTTTAAAAATAGACAGGGCTTGTGCTACCGGTTTTGCATATGCATGCGGGTCACTAATCAGGCCAATTTTTTTCATCCTAAAAGTGTACAATAACTCGTGAACAGAACCGCTAATAATTACAATATTTATTTGCATGACATTGAATAATTTAAGTTTATTCATATATATTGATATAGATCAATCGTATTCTATTTGTATATGAGCTAACCTTATTACATAGATAGTTTGATAAAAAACAGGCAGCAAAAATGCAAAATGCAGAACATTTTAAACAGAAACTTTTATCTTTAAAAAAAGATATTAGCCAGAGAATTGATGACATCGATAAAGATATTAAACATGAAGGTATGTCATCAAACTGGACTGAGCAGGCGACTGAACGTGAAAATGATGAAGTACTTGAATCACTCGGTAATACTTCTGAACAGGAATTGTTTATGATCAATGATGCTATGAAAAGAATTGAGGCGGGGAACTACTTTTCATGCAGTATCTGTGGAGAAAATATTCCGACAGCCCGACTTGAGCTATTACCGTTTACTACCCGCTGCGTAAATTGTGCAGATAAAACCTGATTTATTATCGGAGACCCAATATGTTAAATGAAAAACACGATCTAATTCACGAATTTCCAGAACACCGTGAAAAAATTCATGAATTAAAAACAAGCAATAATCATTTTGCTAAATTATTTAATGAATATCATGACGTTGATCATGAAGTTCACCGCATTGAAACAGATGTAGAAACAACATCTGATGACTATCTCGAAGAAAAGAAAAAAGAACGTCTTCATCTGAAAGATGAGTTGTTACAAATCATCAAAAACGCCTAATTATTATTTTCTGCAAACAAAAAAGGTTTAAGAAATGTATTCCCTCGATGAATTAAAAAATCAGAATCAGGAAATTTCTCAGTTGTGTGATGTATTGTCTGTGTTAATGGAAAAAGAATCATTACATAACAATCCTTTTGTTTGCGAACTTATGACACGCTTTAAAGAAAAAGTATGGGTGCATCTCGTATTTGAAGACAACACCATTTACGCTACTCTGCTTCATTCCGGCGATGAAAAAGTGAGTAAAACGGCAAAAGCCTTCCATGCCAGTGCAAAAGAAATTAAACATCGTTTTTCAGGTTTTGTTAAACACTGGTGTTCATTACCCGGCTCAGACTCTGAACACCAGTTACTCAGTAATGAAAGCAAAGAAATTTTTGGTCTAATCAGAGAACGAATTGCTTATGAAAATGATCAGATTTTTCCATTAGTTGAAAACAAGTAGAACATCATTACTTGTTTTCATCCTGTAATTTTTTTCTTAAGCCATCCATATATTTGTGGAAGTCTTCAGCGTCTCCATAATCAATAAAATCAATATAACGATGATGCACATCCACCAGTTTATGAGCGTGTTTAATCGGGCACCAGTATTGTTCTGTTCGTGAAGCAATTTCACGCGCATAATTAATAACACCACTGGCATAACTACAATAAAGACAATTAACTTTTTCAAAGGCATTAAGATAGGCTAAATGCCGGTGGTCATAAATAAAATAAGGATCGCGTTTAACTCGCGCAATGCCGTATAACCGAAAGCAAATATGCTGATAAACACTTACTCCAATATCAAAAATGAGTAACGGAATAACTAAGCCATAGATAAAAGGACCCGATAATAAGTGCTTCAGGCTGATTGAAATTATCCAGTAAATCCAGCTGGTTTTTAGTTTTTTATGCGCATCCCGAATACTATTTTCAAATTCAACACGTTTACCTGCTATTTTGTAAGAAAACTGGCTTTGTTGTTGATATAAAACCGTGCGTAACTCTTCTTCCAGCGCATATATTTTATCGATTATTTTTTTTATTTGTTCATTCACAACTTCACCTGTTCCACTGTGTTTGTTTCAGATAATTCCATGGTACACTTTACTCTATGTTTAATTCAGACATTTCGACACTACAGTTAATTGCTGTTGCAATTGTTCCCGTTCTGCTTGCAATCATAGTACATGAAATTGCGCATGGCTGGGTGGCTCTGCAACTGGGTGATGATACGGCTTACAGAATGGGACGCCTCACACTTAACCCCCTAAAACACATCGATCCAATCGGAACGATTCTTGTTCCACTCGTTTTAATATTAACCGTTAATGTTGCCTTTGGCTGGGCAAAACCCGTACCGGTGAATTTTAATCGCTTACACAATCATAAAAGAGATACTGCGCTTGTAGCAGTCGCAGGTCCATTTGCAAATTTACTTATGGCTATTCTCTGGATAGTCATTGCCAAGATAGCAAGTATGTTACCAGAGACATTATCTACAATTTCTTCACCACTTCTTTTAATGAGTATGTTTGGCGTGGTGATTAATTCAATTTTAATGGTCTTTAATTTAATTCCTATCCCACCCACCGATGGCGGACGTATAGCGACCAGTCTTTTGCCTCCACGTATGGGTTATCAACTGAGCCGGATAGAACCTTACGGTTTTTTGATTATTCTTGCTTTACTGCTAAGCGGTGTACTTTGGAAATTCTTTGATTTGGTTATTCAAACAGCGATGCAATTAGTCCAGTTTGTTTTATAAGAAACAAAAAAAATAAATAAAGCAAATTATTTAAACCAGTCATTTACTTCGTCATTTTCCAGTTCGGAAATATCCTGCTCACTTAAATCAACAACACCTGTTGTTGTTATCTCGTCATCAGTATTTTTTTGTGTTAATCGGGACTGTGTTATTTGCTCATTTTCATGAACGGGCTGTTTTGATGCCTGTTGAAAAGCAGAAAAAAAGAACTGAAAACTTTTTTCTGTTAAACAAATAACCACTTTTTCAGGAGAACCATCTGCACGTGCATCCCAGTAAGATGTAATCGCGCGATAAAAAGCCTTTGCAGATATTTCTATCGGAACACCGAAGATACCTGCGCTAATAGCCGGAAAAGCAATGGATTTCCAGTCATGCATATCACACAGCTGTAAACTGCGGGCAACAGCCTGTTGAATTTTCCTTTGCTCATCGCCCTCTCCCATTACCGGGCCAACGGCATGAATAATTGCATCATAAGGAAGATGACCGGCAGAGGTAAATGCCACCATACCACTTTCAAGTTGACCATGTTCTTTGATGAACTGATCACTTTCATCCTGAATAATTCCACCTCCTCGCTGAACAATCTGACCCGCGACACCACCACCATGAGATAAACCTCCGTTGGCAGGGTTTACAATGACATCAACCGGTGCTGCAAGCAGATCAGCAACCTTGATAATCAACTCACGGTCACCAAAGAGAAACTGCATGGTTTGTTTTTTATTATTCATTTGCCTGAATAAAGTCACCAACGATTGCAAAGAATACTTTTAACCATTCAGGCTGAATGATTAGTAAAAGTATAATAAGAACAACAATAACCCCAATAATCCATTTCAACATAAATAACCTCAAATAATAATTTTAACTACTCGTTTATTTTCTTCAATTAAGCGCCGAGTCATATGTAAACGTACTTCTGGGTCTTCAGTCAACGCGTGAAACAAATGATGAGGCCCGGTTGCCGCTTCAATTTGTTGTTGTAAATCATCACGAATTTCACGATAAAGATCCAGAATAATACGATCCATCTTATTTAGAGAATGAGAAAGCGGATCTTTACGTTGTCGCGCCATAATGGTATCCATGCCGTCTTTATAGTGATCGCCCAGACAAATATGCACCGCATTAAATAACGTTACCCAGCCATTAAACCAAACCATCATATCAATATCAAAAGACTCGCCTGATGGTGCACCTTGCGTGATAACTTGCTGTAATAAATCTTTTTCTTTTATAGTTTCCCATTCGTCTAATAAGGCAGCACGGCCATAACCGTCAATGGTTGAACTGGTTAAAAGAACGGGAGCATTTTTATGTTTATCTAAAATAAACGTTACATCTTTTAGTACTTTATCTTTTTGCTGTGGTGTTAATGGATTTTGTTTTAATCTCGGCGAAGGTTGCATATCAACCACTTGCATTTGATAACCACGTTGATTTAATTCCGAAGCTAAACGGGCAACAACACCTTTATTTAATACATCATGTGAAAAGTTTAGACTGGTTTGTTTATGTAACAAAGCAAGTTGAATTTGCCCTGCATATTTTGGATAACGTTCTACAATGTTGGCAATTTTTGCAACGGGAATGCGTTCGGCAAGCAAGCCTTTTTTGTCAACATACACTTCCTGATGAAACTCATCAAAACTAATTTGCAGTAATACCATTGCTTTAGGCCATTTTTTTGGCCGTTGTTTAATGGCTTCTGCCATCTTACCCATTATTTCATTGGTTTCTTTTGCCGTCGTTGCAAAGTCACCATTTAGAAGAATCGCAAAATTTTTAATATGCGGCATTGTTCTAATAGCAAGATAAAAATAATCAAGCTGCCTGGTTAAATCACCACCGGTAAATAAAACACTATCGGTATATTGATTAACAAGTTCAAAAACCTGTTCTGGATTTTCATTTTTGCCACGTAGCGGACGCCAGGTAAACATACAATGACGACATGTCTGAGGACATCCCATGGCAGGAATAATCCCCAATTTACTATAGCGAGGGACTTCACCCATTTGAATTGAATCAGGCAAGGCATCAACTAACGCCAGACGTTCTAAATCTTCTTTGCCCAACATACCCTGATAACGATCACGTTCATCACGCGAAACTTGCTTAAACTGCGTCATATAATCATCAGTAAACAAACCAAATGATTGCCAGATAGCCAACATATCATTTTCAAGTTGCTTAGGATTATTATTTCTTTGTGTTAATAAATGCGTTAATTCAACTTTTTGTTTAACTTCATCGCTTGCCGTTATCCAGTGTTGAATGTAACCGCTAACAAACTGTTCGGGGGTATCTGTTAACAACAAATCCATTAAGAAGCTGAATTTTGCACTACGAAATGTTTCAAGTACTTGCGACATATAATTCATATGCACGTTATGTCGCAACCAATACCAAGCATAAAGATAACTCATTGGAAAACTAAGTTCGATTGCATCCTCGCGACTAGCCAGCATTTCAAACATTGCACGCCCGCTGGTGAGACGGTTTATTTCGTTCTTAAAACGCTGGCGCATACTCGCTAAATAAACAGGTAATAATGCAGTTTGATCGGCTACACTCGTCAGCTTGCTGCCACCACTGACAACAGCGATACCTTGTATTCCATTACGCTCAATTGTTTGGTTATTGACTGGCATTTTCTGTGATAAGCCCGTAAAGATAAAAATTATAACACCCGATTATACTCGCCTTATTGAGTAAATAAATCACCTCACAAATAAAACCCCATCAGTTGCAAGGATACAAACAGCCTATAAAGAAATTATTATCTGCAAATATCATTACTTTCATCTACAATAAATCAAAATGATACAAAACGTATTTATAGTAAAATCCCTAATTAAGGAATGTAATAATGGCAGCTTATACATGTAAGGTATGTGGCATGAGTATTGGAACAATGACGTGCGGAACATGCAATAAAGAATTGGTTCATAACACAATTACGACAGATGATGGTGAAACAGTGCATGTGTCAGAATGCCCTGATGGCCATGGTAAAATTAAATCGCCCATGTGTTGCGGTCAGGATATGGAAGCAAACTAATTATTTAAGAAACGGGAAGATTAAAAATTAATCCTCCCATTATTTGTAGTAGCTCACATCTGAGCTTGCACATTTGGATGTGAGTTTATACAGGATCATACAATTTGTAAGATATACCAGCTTAGAAGAAAAGCAGCCACTGAAATCACATAACCTGATAGGCAGCAAACGGCTGTGACTTCAACCGGTCAACGCAACACTTGCTTTAAAACGTTCTGCCGGTGTTTCAAATTCTAATGTCTCACATGGCCACTCATTTAACTGACGATCAACTTTATTGCGCCCATGCTCTTTCGCATAATAAAGCGGTAAATCTGCATGTTCGAGTAATGTAGTTGGCTGTTTTTGAGCATGAATATTCACCATACCAATACTTACCATTTAATTTCCTACTTGAAGGAAATTAAATAATTCTAATTTCTTCATCCGGAATAAATTATTTCCATCTACAATAATTTTATTTTTTATCCAGGATTTATACGTAAATATAATGTTTAAATATGTTGTATTATGTGGGGGCTTATTCACATATAGAGGCATATAATGACGTCTATAAAAAACACTACATCATTTATGATACTCCAATTTTATTTAATCATCGTTACTTTCTCTTTTTTGACTTCGCCTTTATATGCGGCCAACATTAATACCCGCGACATTAGTACGGTTACTGCCGCAATTCCTGCAAATTTTCCTCCCTATTACCAGCTCGACAAACAAGGCAAACCTGTTGGCTTTGCTATTGATATAATGAACTCAGTTGCCCGAAGAAGTGGTTTTCAGGTTGAATATCGAGTTGAAGATTCATGGGGTAAGATTTTTTCTGCAGTAAAAAAGGGGGAGGTTAATCTTATTCCGAATGTGGGTGCCACTATAGATCGTGAGACATTTTTAGACTTCACGTTGCCCGTTGAAATTTTCCACATTTCTATTTTTGTGCGCGCTGATAGCCATTATAACTTTATTAATAAAACTCAACTAAAAGGTCATAAAGTTGGCGCGATTAAAAATAATGAAGGTAGAAAAATAGTTTCTAAAATAGAAGGCGTAGCCTTAACAACTTTTGATAGTTTTGAACAAGCACTCTTTGCATTGCAAGCAGGTCATATTGATGCCTTGGTTTATCCGGAACCAGTAGCCTGGAAATTAGCACTGGAAGTAAAACAAGAAAGACAAATAAAAGTTTCTGGCCAACCTCTTGCCGAGATTAAGCGAGTTATAGGTATCCGCAAAGGAGATAAGAAACTTCTTACTTTATTAAATACTAATATTAAACAATTTATTAAATCAGAAGAATATCGGAAGATATACATAAAATGGTTTTCATCAAAACCCTCTTTCTGGACTAAAGAAATAATTTTATGGTTTTTTGGTGTTTTATTTTTTATTGTTATCTCGATGTTTATTATATTTCGATATAATCATATATCCAAACTAAATAAAGAGCTTGATAAAAGAGTCACCCAACGCACTAATAAACTGACAGAAAGTGAAACTCGACATCGTTCCCTCATTGAGAATATGGTCGATGGCTTTATTACTATAGATGATAAAGGCTGCATACAAACTCTTAATCATGCCGCAGAAAAATTATTTGGTTATGAAGAAAGAGAGGTTGTTGGTGAAAACATAAAAATATTTATGCCTAAACCTCATAAATCAGAATATGAAGACTATTTATCGCATTACAGAAATACCGGGATTAAGAAAACAATAAGTATAGAACGTGAAATTGATGGTTTAAAAAAAGATGGCACAACATTTCCTATCGATCTTTCTGTTGCTGAAATAATCCTGGAAGAAAAGAAACTATTTAGTGGAATTGTTCGTGATATCACTGAACGCAAAAAAGCAGAAAAAGATTTAATTGATGCCAAGAATGAAGCAGAAAAGTCTAACAAGGCTAAATCTGATTTTCTTTCAAGCATGAGTCATGAATTGCGTACACCGATGAATGCAGTTTTAGGTTTTGCTCAGTTACTTGAATTGGATAATGCAACATTTAATGAGAACCAGGTAAAATCAGTTCAAGAGATTCTTCAAGCAGGAGGACATTTACTTCACCTTATCAATGAAGTTCTTGACCTTGCAAAAATAGAATCAGGAAAACTTGATATTGCATTACAGGAAATATCATTACAAGAAGTAATAAAACAGTGTAAGGGAATAATAGATCAACTTGCAATAGAATCTAATATTCAAATAGATTATGGTGATCCCAGTGGTTATACCGTAGTTGCTGACTCAATACGCTTAAAACAAGTTTTACTTAATTATATTTCAAATGCCGTAAAATATAATCGTCCAAATGGTCATGTAAAAATAAACTATCAAATCGTTGAAGATAATCGCCTGCGTGTTAATGTTATTGATACTGGTTATGGTCTTAATGAGGAACAACTGTCACAACTATTTCAACCATTTGGACGAGTTGGGGCAAAATCGTCAACTGTGGAAGGCGCAGGAATCGGTTTGGTCATAAGCAAATATTTACTTGAGTTAATGAATGGTACGGTTGGCGTTTCCAGTAAAGTTGGGGAAGGTAGTAATTTTTGGTTTGAAATTGATCAAGTTAATACGCTTTAAATATATTACTTTAATTTAACGAATTTTATTTTTTCATGTGATTGTTTGTTATTACCTTAGAGCATCATGCTGGCTAGATAATTCAGATAGAAATATAAAGCTTACAAACAAAGGATATACATTTAATACAAAACGTTAAGCATTAATTCTTAATCAAGTGACTGTTTTTGGCTAATTTTACCAGTTAAGAAAATGTCAGATCATATCGAAGCTCGACTCCTCACTTTGTAATATTAATGAATTACTACACATTATTCATTAATATTTTAATGTCAAAGCCTGACATAAAAACTGCATATAAGGTTCAGCTTCTGTAAAACGTTTTATAACGTGTTGTTTAAAATTCTTTGATAAAACCTTTTTATCTTCTACCCGTGAAATAGCGATAAAATCTTTACGCCGAAGATCTTCAATTAAAGGATGTTCTTTATCATAACCTCGTGGTGCTGTTTTTAATGATTCACCGCTTAATTCAAAATTCTTTTTAAAGGCCTTAACATTTATCGCATCCAACCAGTATTTATCCCGCTCAATAATTGCATCGCGTATTTTACCTAAGGCTGTAGAATCTGGTCGCCAGATCCCAACACCAATAAAACAATCATCCGGCTCAACATGCACATAAAAACCGGGAGCATGCACATCCCGCCCCATTTCATGACGAAATTGAATACCAATATTTGTTTTATAGGGAGACTTGTCTTTGCCAAAACGAACATCACGATGAACACGCATTAATGAGCCGCCCACTTTTTTTGCGACAGCAAGAAAATGAGGAGAAAGATGCGCCAAATCATTTTTCATATCATCAATAAAATTAAGTGCCGGAGTACGAATTAAATTTTCGTAGTCCGATTTATTTTCATGAAACCAGTCACGATTATTATTGTTTTCTAATTTCTTTAAAAAAGACAATCCCTGAGAAGTGAAGTATGTATTCGACATAATATTATCCTTAATTTAGGCTACAAAATTAATAAAATGACTTAGACATGAGGCTGATGTTTACCCGCACGCGAAAATGAATCAGATTTATCACTCCATGAAATAATATCATCCGTATAATAATCAAATGAACGACCACTTTTTTTTGCACCATCCGTTGTATCTTTTAGATCAAGAATAAAAAATGCCCGCAGCACACTGCGTCGTCTGTATCCGGATTCTTTTCTGCCGATAATTTGATCCCGCCACGTACCAAAATTAATATACGTTGATAATTTATCATCGTTAAAATTTGGTTCTTCCTGTAAAGGATGATGAGTATGCCCTTCTCCATGAATTTGGAAACCATAATGCCGATAAGCCGGCATAAAAGCAGGAAAACCTTTCATCTCTTTATAACTTACACCCGGTGTTTTAAATGGGTTCCAGCTTGAAAAACCATTCATAAACTTCATTAATGCAGCAATCGCTTTTATTTCCAGCCCAAAACCAATCAGCTTCATTAACTTCAAAATTATTTTTGCAATTCTAAAACCAATACGTCTCAATAAGGGGGAGGTTTCATAGGTAAAGTCCCAGCTCAACCAGTTCATTACACAGTCATATAAAGCAGCTTCTATAATCTGTATTACCTTATAGTCGCATTTTCTAACACGCATAGAGTGAGTTTCTTCAATAATTCTTATTAGTGCTTTATAGGTTGGACGATATAAATCCAGTTCATCAAGAATACTCATTAGACGATCATCGTGATAGCCATATTCAAGTAAACTTTTCTTCGTTTTGTAGATAAAGGTGGATAAGACACCCGCAGCAACAGTGTCGCCGAAACAAGGTTCAAAAAAGGGTGAAAATTTTAACTTTTTCCACACTTCGTTTTGCCAGCCATCATTTACTGACCATGATGGAAGACCATCCTTAGCTTCTACATTCCGACTGTTTTCTTTATCACGCCAGTGCCCATGGGTGGTAAAAAAACGAAAACCACGATCGCCATAATAAAAAGGTAGATAGGGTGCAATTGATTTATCAGCGAACATGCTTTCATCGCCATACATGTGCCCAATCGCACGTCTTTCTTTATCAGAAATTTGATCTAACTTTTGACCTAGCCCTTCTTCATAAAAATAAGTTAATGCCTTGTTATCACAAAAAAGTTCTTTATCATGGTTACCCAGCGTAATCACTATTTTTACTGACTCAACCTGAGCATCTTTTTTTAGTTTTTCAGGTAAGTCTCTTAACCATTTAAAAAACAATTTATGTTTATCACCAACAATATCATGAATAATTTCATTTACGATTCGGGAAAAATCTTCAGTTCGCTCTCGTTGCCAGGGATAAATTTTATTTTTTGCCCACTTATCACTACGAATCATATCAACCACATCGCCGTCAAGTACAAACGTCATTTCACTAATTGAGTATCTTTGACAGCGGGCAGCAATAGCATCATAAAAAGCATCCCAGGTTTCATGTCCGAGATTCTGAAATCCAACACTACCGTCAGTAAGGTGAATATCACTTAAACTGACACAAAGCCGGTTAGCCCGTTCTGGATCAGTCGACTCGCCAATAAGATCAAGATATTTATTTTTTGCTTTATTTAACATATCTGTCGTCCCTGAGTTAGTGAATAGAAATTATTTATGTCATTGTTTTAATGATTTTTGGCTTTGCTATGTTGCAAACGCATAAAAAATTTACTTCGAGTATTTGATTGGCGACTTAGTAAAACACCACATACAGCAGGTGATAACATAGCTGAACCGAGCAAGCCAATTTTTAACAATTGCCGTTTTTGTGGCTTAAACTTTGTATTCAAAATCATTTAAATACCCTAATGAAAGGAGTAACTTAAGAGAAATAATAAACCAGACTAATGTCAGATAACAACAATTACATGTTTAAGTTATGAATATTAGATACCCTTTATATACTGAGTATTTGTTGTCGGATAAAGAACCTGATTAAACTCAGATATAGAATCGTCATTGCCACTAATATATCGCTCAAAAAGATTAATAATGTCTGATTTACTCATCTCTATTTCAGTTCCTGTTTTTATATCCCTTAGATCAATAAAGAAATCAGAAAACATATTTGGAATATCTCTAACGATATCAGTGTTTAAAAAGTTTTTCTCATTATAAACAGTGTGATAACCTCCCTTCTCTTTATCAATGAAATAAGAAATATCTTTTAAATTCGTAATCGATGATGAATTTTCACAACGTTGAATACATTTATCATCCACAATATTCTTTTTGCATCCCGATACCTGATGGAACATACAGACAATGGTTGTCATTAATACAATGGGATGAGAGATACTGTAAGTGAGCTTAAAATTATCGGGTGCTTTGATCTTTTTAATTTGGCTTTGATTAATTTCGTTTGATACAAAGGCGCCTGAACAGTTAAAGTTATCTTTTAAACATAACAGGCTGTATGAATTCACTAAATTCATATATGGCCCTGCTGTCCACGAAATATCCCTTTTATACGCTTCATAAGCGATGCCTGTATTATTTGTAATAATATGTTCTGGCTGTATGGTCTGGAGAAACTCAACAGCCGCACTATAATTTTCTCCCATTAATACAGCAGGAAACCATGGGATTAATTTTTTATTATTTGTAAATAATTCAATGTACTCCGGCAGCTTTTTTCCAAAATGATTGGGCAGCTGGAAATACACATCTGAAGCGGTCTCGTCACATAGATATACATCTTCTTTTGAAGAAATTAATAGCGATAAAGATGGCGTAATATCTTCATGCTTCTTTTCTTCAATGACAGGCACATCAACATGTGCAACTAATTCTCTTGAATCATTTAACTTAAAGAAAATTTTATTCCTGATTGAGGTAAGGTCTTTAAAGGGGACAAACAAGTCGTTATCAAATCCCGTCAAATCAATGTTATCTATAAAATATTCAGTCTCATTTAACGCTTTAAACCGTTTTAACAATAAGTCCTGATCAATACGTCCGGTATTAAATTTATTTTTATCTGTGTAAATCAGTTTACTATTTGAAAGAACATCGAAAGACAACTCCGGTGTTTTTACCGAAATCATTAAAGGCTCACCTACTTTTCCGGAAACTACCATTCTCAATGGTGCTTTTTCGATACTTAGCTTTTCTATTTTATCCTGAACGCTAGAAATTATTTCAGTTTTTATGTCGTATAATTCTTGTTTTGCAGTAAATAAACTTTTTTCGTTTATTTCAGCATGAATATCGGCGTGAAATTTAACTTTTGCTCTATGTATTGCAGAGTTGTCTCGTGGACTGTCAATAAATATATCCCGGCTAACATCCCCTTGTAAAAATGAATTTGAAAAATCCCGGTTAAACACATTTCTCAGGTTACTATTGTCGCCGGTTAATTTTCTCTGAGCATAAAAATCCTGAAGTTGTTTTCGCCATGTTTCGACAACGGTGTAAACATAGTGATATTTTTTTATCCGTCCTTCAATTTTTATTGAATCAACACCAGCATCTGCCAATACATTTAAATCAGAAAAAGCGGAATTATCTTTAATGTTTAGCGGGAAATTTTTACCTTCAGCCGTTGTTAAATATTCATCCCGACAGGGCTGACTACATTGACCACGATTGCCTGAGTTACCTCCCGTTACCGAACTCATGTAACAGAGCCCGGAAAAAGAAATACAATTAGAGCCATGTACAAAAACTTCGGTTAAGAGATTGTGTTTATGCGCAGCCGAGGTTAATGCTCTTATTTGGCTAATATTTAATTCTCTGGAAAAATTGATTCGCGTTGCCTTTAGTTTACTTAAAAATTTTATTTGTCCTTCATTATGCGTCGTCATCTGAGTCGAGGCATGAATATTTAGTGTCGGGAAATAGTTATTAATTAAGTAAAAGACACCTAAATCCTGAATAATGATGCCATCCAGTTTGGTGTTGACTAATTTATTCAATAAATTGAAAAGGGCTGGAATTTCACGTTCGATAATAATGATATTGAGTGTTAAAAAAACCTCACAATTATTTTTGTGGGCAAGTCGCAAAATACCACTTAAATCATCAAGTGAAATATTTTTTGCCTGACTTCTCGCATTAAACCGATCAAGACCACAATAAACAGCATCCGCTCCGGCTAAAATAGCGGCTTTTATTGCATCAATGTCTCCACCTGGAGCAAGTAATTCAATTTCTTTATTCATGCTGTGAATTATACGATAAATATAAGACTTTTTTTATTTATTGATAACGTATAATGGCCAAAGAAACCCTACAACGACAATGGTATGTCAGTGCAATTATCATCACAGAGTAATAATAAACATCACCTCACGGTCATCGCGGCCTTGCTGTCAATGATCGGCCCGTTCAGTATTGATACCTATCTGCCATCTTTCCCTGCAATTGAAGCCAGTTTTAATATTAGTCGCACCATGCTTTCTCAGAGCATGAGTGTCTATCTTTTTGCCTTTGCTATTTCCACTTTATTATGGGGCCCTATCTCTGACCGCATCGGGCGACGGCTTGTCATATTAGGAAGTTTGTTACTGTATATATCAGCGTCAATCGGTTGTGCATTTGCAAATGGGCTAGATGAATTTTTATTATTCCGAACTCTACAAGGCTTTGCTGCCAGTGGCGGATTTATTGCGAGTCGTGCAATGATTCGGGATGCAAATAACGCGGTAAGTGCACACCGAGCCATGTCACAGGTTATCTTCTTATTTTCAGTTGCACCTGCAATAGCCCCTGTATTGGGTGCCTGGCTTGAACATCATTTTAGCTGGCGTAGTGTATTTTGGTTCTTAAGTGCGTTCGGCATTTTGCTTTATGTTATGACGTCGTTTATTAAAGAAACACTTGCTATTGAACAGCAACAGTCTTTGCATCCTAAATCTGTTAGTAAAACGTATTTAAAAATTCTGCTACATCGACAATTTATAGGATTAGTACTGAGTATTTCCTGTGGATTTAGTGGCTTGTTTCTTTACATTGCCGGTGCCCCTTCTGTTATTTATCATTTCCTCAAACTAACAAGCAATGACTTTGCTCAACTCTTTGTTCCCATAGTACTCAGTTTAATGATAGGTGCATTTACATCTGGTCAATTATCTCATCGTTGGACAAAACCTCGACTGATTACGACAGGATTAATGATAATGACCGTAGGCGTTCTGCTCAATACGTTACAAGTCTTTTTATTGGATGAGAATATTTTCAACACCGTTGGTCCATTAATTGTTTATGTATTTGGCTTGTCATTAATTATTCCGGCAATAACCATAATGGGGTTAGATTATTTCCCAAGTAACCGTGGTGCAGCTGCATCAATGCAGGGATTTTTCCAAATGATGTTCAGTGCCTGTGTCGCTGGTATTGCAGTACCTTTGTTACAAGTAAGTCAGCAGCATTTTGTTTTTGGTCAAATTGTGTTTGTATTTTTTGCCTTGCTATTTTGGTTTTTAACTAAAAATAAAACGAAATAATAGTCAGGAGCATCTTACTCCTGACTATTTTATCGTTAACTTATTTGTAGCTCTTTTACTTTAAAATAAACATTCATTTCCACATAACCATCCTGCCTCGAATCATTTAAGTAATTAAAAACAGGTGGATAGTCATCCGGCTCATAACCACTTGATGGAAACCAGTGTGAACAAAGTTCTGTCATAAAATTGCTTATCTTTGCAGCCTCGTCCTTATAATAAGCAATAGCATATTTACCCGCGGGAATAACCGAACGATGATAAGGTGAAAAAACCTCAACATCTGAGCTAATTTCAATTGCGGCATCATAACGACACTTATCTTCAGGTGTGATTACCGGGTTGTCGTGACAAATAGCAAAACGTGTTTGCTTATTGCATTCTATTCCCTTTAATACCGCCCAATTAACTATTTTATCCCACGTGGCAAAAATTGAATCTAACTCATAACCTTTGGGGGCAGTTAAATAAGCGATCTGTTTTTCCTGTTGCTCTTTGACTTTAATCATCATTAATAATTCCTCAAGTTTGTTGCGATCGAATACCGCGGATTGTGTTACAAACTGAGAATAAAGATCCTGAGGATTAAATGCCTTTCCATACTTGCTATAAAGTTTTCCAATATTGCTCTTTTTTGATTTTGCGTTTCGTAATTCACTTGGACTAGTGCCAAAATATAATTTAAACGCTTTTGCGAAATTTGCAGCAGAAGAAAAACCACCCGCTTCTGCTACTTCTGTTATTGAGAGTTCTGGTTTACACACCAGCCTGCTAATGGCTTTTTCCATCCTCTTACGTGAAACATAATCATTGACGGTCTCACCCACCATGGCATGAAACATACGATGGAAATGATAAGAGGAGAAGTGGCTCGCGCGCGCAATATCATCAAGCTGAATAGGATGATCAAGGTGGTTTTCAATATATTCAAGCGACTTATTAATTCGCCGAATATATTCATCTTGCGTCTTTGTGGGTAATTGCTCTCGATTCATAGATGAAGACGATAACAAAAATCCGGGGGTACTGGCGAGCTTATATCTTTTCCAATCTTGCGAAAAAAAATACGTTACATGTGTATTTTGGTACCTTCTTTGGGGGATGTTTCAAGTGGTAATGTGCCAACGAATTTAACACCGATTTTATAAGCATTCCCTTCTTTAATATTTTGTATCACTTCAGCAGTCATATCTAAAACCTTCCTGTCACCTTCATTTAACCTGAAATTCATATCAATAAAGTCACCGAGCGGTAATGGCGAGTGACTATGGAGCGCCATGCCGCCCGTTGAATAGTTAATTGCCACGAATCGTTTCATTTTACCTGACTCTTCCTTTACTGATACTAATCGGTTCGAATCAATTCTTGGATATTCACGTTTCTCATTAGATAATTGTGCTGCCATGGTCGTATTCCATATATAATTATTATTTATATATGTATATCACAGCTACCCAATTGACTCTAAGTCAATTTCTTCAAAGTGTGATCGAGGAAACAATTTAGTCGGCATTTACTTGTTATGTACATTTTTACTTTCAATCGTATAAATAAGGTTACAATGGGTCTTTCAAATTCAACAATAATTTAAAACTATGTCTAAAGTTAAACTTACTGAATACAGCCACGGTGCTGGTTGTGGCTGTAAAATAGCACCCGGTATCCTGGAAGAAATTCTAAAAACAACAACATCCACCCCTTTTCATGATCCCCGCTTATTAGTTGGTAATGAAACCAAAGATGATGCTGCCGTTTATGATTTAGGCAATGGATCTTCTGTAGTCAGCACTACCGACTTTTTTATGCCGATTGTTGATGATCCTTTTGAATTTGGACAAATCGCAGCAACCAATGCCATCAGTGATATTTATGCCATGGGCGGCACCCCTTTAATGGCTATCGCTATTTTTGGCTGGCCGATTAAAAAACTCAGCGCCGATATTGCGGCACAAGTGATTGAAGGTGGACGTCACGCCTGTAAACTCGCAGGTATCGCGTTAGCTGGTGGCCATTCTATTGATGCACCGGAACCCATTTTTGGTTTAGCGGTAACCGGTCAGGTAGAAAACACACATATTAAACGTAATAGTCATGCAACCACTAGCTGCGATTTATTTCTAACTAAACCTCTGGGTATTGGTATTTTAACCACTGCAGAAAAAAACAAGGTCCTTAAAAAAGAGCATTCCCGTATCGCTATAGAAACCATGTTGCAACTCAACAAGCCTGGGGCTGAATTTGCTAAGTTGCCGTATGTGAGTGCAATGACCGATGTCACTGGCTTTGGCTTAATGGGGCACCTTGCTGAAATTTGTGAAGGCAGTGGTTTGCACGCTGTTGTTGATTATGATGCAGTACCTAAATTACCCGAAGTTGAAAACTATATTTCCTTGGGATGTTCTCCTGGTGGAGCACAACGTAATTTCGATAGCTACGGACATCATCTGAGCGAGATGTCAGACTTACAAAGAAAAATACTTTGCGATCCACAAACCTCTGGCGGTTTATTGGTGGCAGTAGAGAAAAATCATTCAAACGATTTTATAAAACTAGCTCAAACTTATGAGTTAGAATTAAACCCACTCGGCGAGTTAATTGAAGCCTCTGACACCAGTAATTCAGTCTTAATAAAAGTCATATAATAAGATGACGATAACTAAAACAATAGAGCTTCCACAAACTGATGATTACCGTTCATTGTTTTTAAACAATACCCCCTTACTTGATGTTCGCGCACCGGTTGAATTTAATCAGGGTGCTTTTCCTTATACCGAAAACTTTCCTTTAATGACTGATCAGGAAAGAACAGACATTGGTATTCGCTACAAGAAGATGGGGCAGGATGAAGCCATTAAGTTAGGTCATAAATTAGTACACGGTGAAATAAAAAACGAACGCGTTACTCACTGGGCCAATTTTTTTGAGCAGCACCCCGAAGGCATACTTTATTGTTTTCGTGGTGGTATGCGTTCAAAAATCTCACAACAATGGATTTATGAAAAAACAGGTACCGTTTATCCAAGAATAAAAGGTGGCTACAAAGCCATGCGTCGTTACCTGATTGATGAATTGGAAGTGTCATCGCAACGCATCGAACCGGTTATTCTTAGTGGACGAACGGGAATAGGAAAAACACTTTTCCTGAAAAAGATAAAACAACAGCTGGATCTTGAAGGGCTCTTTCATCATCGAGGTTCGGTATTTGGTAAACATGTCACGGCGCAACCGACACAAATTGATATTGAAAATAGCTTATCAATAGAGCTTATTAAACACCTCGATCAAGGTCATACAAAAATCGTACTCGAAGATGAAAGTGTCAGTATTGGCTCACGAAGAATCCCGGAAATTCTCTTCAACAAAATGAAGCAGTCCCCACTTGTTTTGCTAGAAGCCAGTGTTGAAGAACGCATTAACATTACCTATCAGGAATACATCATTGAAGCACTTGCAGAACATCAGGCTTTTTACGGTGAAGAACCTGGTTTTCAACGCTGGGCAGAACAATTGCTTGAATCAGTTGATAAAATACAACGTCGACTCGGAGGCGTTAGGCATAAAGAATTAAAAGCATTATTAAATGATGCGATTCAACAGCAACTATCCGGTAACGTCGAAGCACATAAAGAATGGATTAAAATTTTACTTGTTGAATATTATGATCCGATGTATGACTATCAGCTAAGTAAAAAACAGGAGCGCGTTGTTTTTAAAGGACTGCAAGATGATATATATGGCTATTTAACTGATACATGTCAAATCAATTAATATCATTTTCAACTACTCTACTTGTTAAAACCAAACACGTATGTCATTTTTCGCTTAAATATATTTAAAAATGTTAACTCGATGGAGCGGTACTAAACTTATGCACACGATCTAATATTTCTTGCGCATGGCCATCAGCTGAAACACCATACATCGCTTCTTCAATCACACCATCTTTATTAATAATAAAAGTAGAACGAACAATACCCATTTTCTTTACACCGTTTTTTTCTTTTTCTTGCCATACACCATAAGCATCACATAATTCACCTGATGTATCAGCTAACAAATCGACTTTAATGCCAAATTTATCCACAAAGGATTGATGACTTTCACACGAGTCTTTACTCACGCCTAATATAACCGTATCAACCTTTGCAAAGTCACTTGCTCTCTCTGTAAATTGGTTAGCTTCAATCGTACAGCCTGGTGTGTCATCTTTCGGATAAAAATATAAAACAACATTTTTACTACCTTTGAAACTCGACAAGCTAATCATTTCATTGTTTTGATTTGGAGTATTAAACTCAGGTGCAGCATCATTATTACTTAGCATTTTCTTTTCCTACAAATAATTAAAATTTAAAAATCAGACTAACCTTCCGCAATAAAACCAAAAGCTTTGTCATGTACATACACTAATTTACAGTCTTCTATGTATTTTGCATCATGAATACGTCCCGCTTTAACGTAACCGGTATCGCCTTTGTTGAGTACGATTTCATTACCATCAGCAATTAACCCATCATTTGATTTTGTATAGAATTGAATAGACATCTTACCTTCAACAACAACCGTCATATCATCACCTGGATGTGAATGCGGTGGCTCTTCAGAACCCGCTTCCCAGCGTTCTAACATGACTTCTGCTCCGTCAGCATTAGTCGGGTAAGTTGTTCTAAGAGTGAAGCCTTTTGGCGTATCAGGGACTGAAACATGGTTATCCCAAATTTTGCTAGTATCACTCGTCACTTCATTACTGTTAGTCATATTATTCCTCGAAAACATGTGGGTTTTTCTTCTTTATACAACCCTAAATATTAAACGGTAAATTACTAAGGTTATTTTTTATAGATGATGCTGTACCGTACGCAATATGAGCAGTTGAATCAACAGTCTATATGTGTGGTTAAAAAGGAAAATAATGAATATTTATATTTTTTAATCGATTATTTTGAAATATTAATTATTGTGTCTTATTACATTTTTCTTAGAATGCGGTACAAACTCAGAATCTAAGACATTCAGAATTAACAAAGCATCATATTCAGAACGATTCATTAAGATTATAGAACCTATTTTTTCTTTTGGGTATATTCTTACTTCTGCGACATATCCTAAACCACTTCCCTGATGATAAAAATAAGGAGTGTCTTCCATCTTTCCCATAAACCAGCTAATGGCAATTGACTGATCATCATAGTGACTTTGTTGAGTGAACATTTGCTTAATTGAACTTTCAGTTAATATCTTCGATTTTTTATTGCGCATTAAACTCATAAATATCTTCGCATACTCACTAGCACTGGCCATTACTCCACCATGAGAAGGATGATTAAAATAAAATGGCCCATGAAGTGACTTCCAATCTTCTTCTGCTTCTGTATAGCTTCCTGTCAAAAATAATGACATGAAATTATAAGTAAGTGAATATCTTTTGAAATATGGTAATGCTGAATTATTTTGTGACTGGCTACCAAAGTTTATTTTTTCTTTATCCAATTTCAGAGGGTTAAAAATATTTCTGATTACATACTCTTCATATTTAAGACCCGAAACGTTTTCAATCACTTTTCCTAAAATTGCATACCCCATATTTGAATAGCCAATTTCTTCACCCGGAGTAAAATTTAACTCGGTATTTTTTTTTAATACTGAGAGTAATTCTGCATCTCGGTCATAGCCTTTATGTTCTGATTCCCAATGAATATAAAAGTTACCTAACAGTGCATTATTTATACCTGACGAATGACTTAATACTTGCATAAGGGTAATATCTTTATAAGGAATCTCAGGGAAATATTTAATCACCTTATCAGACAATGAAACTTTTCCATCTTGAGCAAGTTGTAATAATGCTATAGCGGTTATCACTTTTGTTGTTGAGAATACATTCAACACACTATTACTCTTCATTTCCTGCTTAGCTTTAACTTTTGCATAACCACCGGCATATTCATAAAGTATTTTATCTTTATTAAAAACAACATACTGAACACCGGGAAACTGATTATCCTGAAACTCTAATTCTAAATAATTATCTAACCGTTTATTAATATCGGTAATACTTTTATCAACAACGTGACTATTTGAGCATGAGAAAACAGCAAAAAAAATAACAATAGAAAATAAAATATTTGGTAGTTTCAATTAACTCACCTCCATTTTCAAATAATCGATGCTCTAGTATTAGGGGCTACCCCTGTGTTTTAATAACTTTAACCAGTTTCAATAAAAGCAGTAAAATCAAACCAATAATTAAACCTGTAATAAAATCTGCAACCAATGTAGGCAAAAACGACATAAAATGATGCAGCGCATCAATGTTGTGAACATACATTCCACCACCAACCAGCAGCATAGCAATGGTGCCAACAATACCCAGTATGTGAATTACTTTTGGCAGTGAATTAATCAATAACACTCCTGTTGCACGAGTTATAGATGATAAATTTCCCTGCATCAATTTAGCGCGTTCAATAAGGTAAAAACCGCTATCATCCATTCTGACAATTAATGCCACCACACCATAAACACCTGCAGTTGCAAGTAATGCGACTAAACTAACAACTATAATCTGAATACCCAGTGTTTGTTCAATGACTGTTTCGAGTGAGATAACAACAATTTCTATAGAGAGAATAAAATCGGTACGTATAGCACCTTTTATTTTTGCCGCTTCTGAATGTAATATTTCTTTTTTATCAGACGATTCTCTGGCGGCAGGTTGGCTGACTTCAGGATGTGCAATCCATTCATATACTTTCTCTGCACCTTCATAACTTAAATAAGCACCACCTAAAAGTAAAATAGGCACTATTAACCAGGGCATGAAAGCACTTAACAATAAGGCAACAGGCAAAATAATCAACTTATTAACCAGTGCACCCTTAGTAATTGCCCAAATAACAGGCAACTCTCTGGAGGCATGAAAACCCGTTGCTTTCTCTGCATTTACAGCAAGATCATCACCCAGCAGACCTGCCGTTTTTTTTGCAGCGACTTTACTCATGGATGCAGCATCATCAAGAAGCGTAGCCACATCATCAAGTATTGCTAAAATACCACCTGCCATTTCGTTCCTTTTAAAACCCTTATAGTTACTTATCTAGTTACGATATTAATATATTTATCACAATACTATAAATCGATATTAGAATTTACCCCATTTTCATAAATTTGGTATATTATTAACATGATTTCGTACAGCAATAATTTCTTCCAGTCTCATGATAGGTGCTTAAATATGAAAAATTCAGTTACAGCTATAAGTCTTGCAGGTTTAATCGCGCTCAGTGGTTGCTCAACTTTCGACGCATATACCGGTGAACAAAAAACATCGAATACTGCAAAAGGTGCTGGTATTGGTGCGGGTACGGCTTTATTACTTTCATACATAGCTAACAGAAACGAGAGCAACAAAGAACGGGATAAACGTATGTTACGTGATGCAGGCATTGGCGCGATTGTAGGCGGTGGTGTTGGTTACTATATGGATACTCAGGAAGCAAAGCTAAGAAAAAAACTGCGTGGAACGGGTGTTAGTGTTCAACGTGATGGAAATAATATTAATTTGATTATGCCGGGAAATATTACTTTTGCAACTAATGGACGTAATTTGAGATCTGAATTTTATAATGTACTTGATTCAGTATCTCTTGTTGTAAAAGAATACAAAAAAACGACTGTAGTTATCGCAGGTTACACCGACAGCACAGGATCAGCTGCATATAATCAAAAATTATCTGAAGACCGCGCCAGCTCGGTTGCTGATTTTTTAGTTACTAAAAAAGTCACACCGGCAAGATTGGATGTAGTTGGCTTTGGTGAGAAAAATCCTATCGCCAGTAACAAAACAACAAAAGGCCGCAGCCTAAATCGTCGGGTTGAAATAACTCTGTTTCCGATTACTGAGCAGCCTTAATGACTTATATTTTTACGGGAAAACACATCCGTGTTTTCCTGTCTTATCTTTAAAAACCTGCTTTCCCCATCCAGTCACCTCTTCCACAAAAATTAAGCATTAATTTATTTTCTAATAGTTCGTAAAAATTACATCATATTGTCATAAATTATTCATATATTTTTCCTAATATCCAGTTAGGTTAAATGTATGGAAAATAATCATGGATATGCTAAATAATGATTTAGTTCACTCACCCATTGCACATCTACAAAGCGACTTTACATTGGCTAAATCACTTTCGTGGAAAGAACAATATGAGCTTTTATCACTGTTAAATACCAGTTATCCAGACTGGGGGATAGATAAGGTATTTGAAGACTATCCCAGTCTTTCATCGCTCTATATTTTTCGACTTTACTTTAAGGACAGGCTAATCGCGTCCAGACAGTTACTTGTGGTTAATTCATTGAATCAGGCTCCATTATGGTCACGAAAAATGGCACATGATCTTTCGATTAAACGTTTTGCCACTGGCTCGAGGGCAATTGTTCACCCTGATTTTCGTAACCAGGGTTTGGGAAAAAAACTCATTTCTTTAGTGAATCATGAGGCTTATACAAATAATGCGATTGAATCCGTATTTGGATCATCGACAAGTATTGCTGCGATCTCATTATACTTAAGACTGGGTGCAAAACTCTGGAAGAAAGACATAAATGACTTAGACATTAACAGTAAAAATTATTCCAGACTTAAAACGCCAATACGATATTATTATAAGAATAATAGTATGGATAAAATTAAGGCTACTTATTTAAGTCCGGAAAATGTATCCAGAATAAATGGCATGAATAGAACAACTAATCTAAATAATGCCATCTAATTCTAAATATTATTCAATTTCATGCTTATTTAATTAGCTCTGACCTTAACCTTTCCCGGTATAATTTTTTTACCAATTCAACTCTATTGCGATTTACACCTAAGTCACTCCTCCCTACTCTCGAAGCAGAGCGAAAATGGATTATGTTTTTATTTTGTTCAAATCGGACTTCAAAGTCATCAACAAAGCCAAATATTTTTGATGTAAACTGAAACGCAAAGTAGTTGTCCTTTTCATTAACAAGCACACCCCCCATTTCCTGAATAACACTAATTAGAAGATCAATGTTACTAGAAGAAATGAGAGGTTTAATAAAATGGGGATCATCTCTTTTTATTTCACTACAAACACAATTAGGTTTTTTTGAACATTTGGTTAACATGCCATCAACCAATCCTGATGGTATGCTTTTACGGGAATGGATACCTAAAATAAACAACAATGTTATAATTGTAACTATTACACCAAGTAAAATAGTCATCGATAATTTCAAGATTACAAATATTTATTTAACTATTGTCTGATACAGATTTTTGTATCAAAGGGATTAAAGGTTCGGGCAACTTTAAATCACCAGAAAGAGCAAAACTATGAGCATCTTCAGACATTTTATTCCAGGTCTTACGAATAATATCAATCCATTTTTCTTCGCTATATTCAGGATGTTTTTCTGCAAATGCCAACATATAATGTTCGATAAAAACTAAGCCGGCAACATCTTCTAATAACTGCGTATCTTTATTTACTTTAATGCCTTTTTTTCCAATCGACTGTCGAACACGCTCAAGCGATTCTTCATCAAAACCGGCTTTAGCCATTAAATCAGCTGTCGTATTTGCATGAAAGGTGTAGAGATCTTTTCGCCATTGATGATAACCTTTACGATCCATTGGATAAGCATCACGAGGCGACTTCCAACGCTGAATATGTTGACCACGAACAGCAAGTTGATTCACATGATCAGCTTCTGGTTTATAGCGCTCAATCATCTCAGCCATGCGATGTGAATAGAGCAATTCCTTCGGCCATTCTTTACCAGATTCATTTTTTTCAATATTCGGATCTTCATTATTAGCTGCATCCATTAATATGACAGCTTGATCAAAGGCTTGTTGTGACATACAGGTTCTCCAAAATCATCGAGGTAACTTATTAAGTTTGTTACTTATTTGCTTAGTTTACCGCTATTGTGAAAATTAAAAAAGAGGAAGTTATAGGGTTAATCGTTTAAAATAATATTTGAATTAATGTATGCCTACCTCGTCAAATGTCGATTATTTGTCAATATTTTGGTTTACCCCAGTTTAACATTTAATCAGGCATATTATTATTTTACTGCAGCTGATATATTTTATATTACGCAGTCTACAGACTTTAGTTATGATGAGAGAAGTCATTGACTATATCTAAACCTCTGTTTATTGACTCTCAACGCGGTTCCTGTGTATGGCGTTTTTCTATGGGGCAGGCAAAGTTTTTATTTGATTTTTCTCTATTGGCTTGAAAATGTCTTCATTGGCGTATTCATGATTATTGCACGTCGTTACCATCATCCTGTTGAATTAGTGATGCCATTATTTATGGTGCCTTTTTTTACTTTCCATCAGGTATGTTCTCTTATGTCCATGGAACATTTATTATAGCTTTATTTGGAAAAGGACTAACAGGTGATCTTGCAAATATGGATATACCAGAAATAATTATACCGCTTATTGAAAGTCGTCATTTATTCTGGCCAGTTATGGCTTTACTTGCATACCAGTTTATAGACTGGATATGAGACACAAGCGAACGTGGCTTTAGTAGTGACAATATAAAAGCTCTAACAACCGCACCCTACCGACGGATCATGATATTACATATCACTATAATTGCATCAGGGTTTGCACTCGGCGCACTAAATGAACCTTTACCCGGATTAATTCTTCTTATCGTTTTTAAAACCGGCATGGATATCTACCATTGGAATAAAGATGAACAGTTAGCAACAAAATCAGAACCTCTCGTCGTTAGCGAAAATGTAAAAAAAGTATTAATGATTTTTTAGATAACCCCACCCTCACTGTTAATGGCAAAAAAAAATAGTTTATAAAAATTTTGAAGAAATGAAAGCATCAAAAGATTACCGGTTTATGTTAGGAATAATGGGAATGCTCGGTGGTGGAAAACAATTTAAAGAAATTGAAGCATATACAGAAGAACAAGCTAAACTGCGAAACAAATAATCCGGTAAACTATATTAGAAATATTGTTATCTAACCGACTATATTTAAATTTACTTTAGTCGAACCCTATCATTTCAGGCATAATAGTGAAGTTGGCGGCCAAATATTTATATAGCCATTATTGCTTAAAACTAAGAGTTAAAAATGACAAAGAATACAAACAAAAACTATGCAGGACCAGATAAAAGACAAACGCCTGGACTCATGGAGTGGCTGCTGCGAACTAATTTTAGCGATCTTGTAAGCAATGAAATGCACTCAAGAGATTTTAATGGATCCCGCGCTGAGTTCATTTTCATGCGAGTACGTCTTCTCGCTTTTGTGTTCGCTTTACTTTCTATTCTTTGGATCCCAATCGATATATTTATTGTACCTAATGAGTCCCTGGGTTCCATCCTGATTTTACGCATTGCATACAGTAGCCTGTTTATTATTCTCGGTATGTTGACAAATAATGCACAAAAACTGTTTTTTGCAAAGCTGCGTTTAACAGCCTTTGTTCTAATCCCCTGTATATTTTATATAGGTTCCCGTCTTGTATTAGGCAATGATGTTGATGCTCAGGGTGCATTGATTGGATATTCTTTTCTGCCTTATCTTACTGTTGTACTACTTGCTATATTTCCATTAACGTTACTCGAAGGTCTCGGTAATGCAAGCCTGGTTGGCATTACTTTTTTCTTCAGTGAAATCTACTTCAATAAATCATTGACAATTTCTTCGCTTGGAGATATCTGGCTGTTAACGTTATTAGCGGGAATATCTATATGGGCACAACTTGCACAGTTACAGATGTTACTCAGACTTTATCGTGAGGCAAGCCGCGATCCTCTCACCGGACTGGTCAATCGTCGTGTACTCAATAAATGGTTAGATCTTGAAATTACACGGTCAAGAGAACAAGGCCGTCCACTTTCTGTTTTACTTTTTGATTTAGATTTTTTCAAGAAGGTCAACGATACCTACGGTCATTTAACCGGTGATAAGGTACTACAAACATTTTCCAGATTATTAAAAAGAGATCTATCAAGCTACAACCTTATTGGACGTTATGGTGGAGAAGAATTTATTGCTGTTCTTCCCGGTAAAGATAAATCTGCAGCTATTAAAATGGCTGATCGCATTCGTGAAAACTGTCACGCAGTTGAAACCAGGGGAACAGAAAATTGTATTGTTAATTTTACCGTCAGTGTTGGTGTGGCAGAATTACAAGATAGCGATACCGTTGAAACACTAATCCTTCGTGTCGATAAAGGGTTGTACAGTGCTAAAATGAAAGGACGTGATACCGTAGGGACATAATATAATGCACTCTAACTCTATTTATTGCTCTAAATAACCAAACCATCTTTTAAGAAAATTTCAGTTTCAGCCATTTCAGCATATTCTTCTTCATGTGTTACTAATACCAAAGTCATCCCCCACTCACTATTTGCTTTTGTTAATATATCCATCACTATCTTACCATTAACAGAATCCAGACTGCCTGTCGGTTCATCTGCAAATAAATACCGTGGTTTCATAGAAAGCGCGCGTATTATTGCAATGCGTTGCTGCTCTCCACCGGACAATTGAGAAGGTAATTTATTTTTGGTGCTGTTGACGTCAAATCTTTCAAAAAGCTCGTTTACAAATACGGATATTTCATCCTGATTACCATTTTTTCGTGCAGGTAACAGTGTGTTTTCAAGTGCTGTTAATTCAGCCAATAAATAATGAAACTGAAACACAAATCCAAGATGTTGATTTCTAAATTTATGTAAATCTTCAACCGATAATTTATCAGGTTCTTGATTATCAATTGTAATTATCCCGCTAGTTGGCGTATCCAATGTACTTAAAAGATATAACAATGTACTTTTACCGGAGCCAGACCGGCCGGAGATAGAAATGAACTCGCCATTTCTTATTTCAAGATCAATTCCTTTTATAACTTCATTTGGCGGCTCACCAAATGACTTAATCAGATTTTTGCATACAATAGTCATTATATTTCGGAACGTATAATATCGATGGGAGTCATTTTACTTGCCGTATACGCAGGTAACAGGCTTGCAATAATCGCTGAAATAAACGCCATTAAAAATCCGGTAATGTAAATGGAAGGATCTGATGAAATAATTAAATGGTTACCTGCACCAATATGAATATTCAGTTCAATTGTTGCGATATATAAATTCAGCCCATAACCTATTATTAAGCCAAAAATCGCACCTGAAAACCCAAGTATAACGCCTTGAATTAAAAAAAGTTGCATAATCATATTGGGCGGATAACCAATAGATTGCAGTATCGCAATTTCTCTGCGCTTTTGATTAACTATAATACTGAGTACATTAAAAATCCCAAATGCTGCCACTATAAGAATAGCCGTGGTAACAGTAATTCTTACGATATCCTGAAATACAAAGATCTCTAAAAAATTTGCATTTACTTCATCCCAGCTTTGAACTTTATCCCTGCTTGCGAGCGACCATAAATGTGCAAGTTCCTGCGCACGATTAATATCGAGCAATGAAATCGATATCTCATTAATCTGGCCCGGGGTTTTATTAAGTTGTTGAACATCATTAAGAGACGCTATCATTAATGTCTTATCGATCTCTTCAATCGCAAGACTCAGCACTCCTGCTATTTTTAACGGTCGTAGTTCACCTTTACCTGCGGATACCAATATATTGTCTCCAACCTTAGCACCAAGATTTTCGAGTAATTTATCTCCGACAATAACTCTGTTACCGCCATTGTCTAAAACATCCAACGAACCAATCTTGATGTAACGGTTTATATCCAAAACTTTTTCATATAATTTTGGAACAACACCAGTAAGTGCAGCTGGATAACGCGTATCACCTTTGCTGATGATGACACTCATACTTAAACTGGGAGAATAACCATAAACGGCCGGATCATCACTCAAACGATTAAACCAGCCCTGAGGATAAAGTATATGCGCTTCTTCTCGCTTTCCTGATGGTGGCGTCAACCAATTAATAACTTCACCGCCAGGATAAAAACGTTGCGTCATTTTATTTTTATCAACACTCTGATCTCGTGCTGAAATTTTTATGTGAGCGGTATTACTCAGTAATCGATCTACAATAAATTCACGCATACCTAATTGTAAGCCAGATATAATTGCAAACATCATCGTACCCATACTGATACCAAGAAAAATTAATGTCGTTTGCCTTTTTCTGGATAGTAGATGACGTATAGCAAGAAATAACATTATTTGGTTTTCTTCACAATGATTAAATCCGTGTCGAGTAACTCACTCTTCAATACTTCTGCCCAGCTTCCATCGATGTTACCAATTTTAACAGGCATAACCATTTTTTTATTATTGCGTTGTATACGTATGCGACCATTAGAAATAGCTGAAAGCGGAATCAGCATTACGTTTTTTTTTCGACCAATTTCAATTGCAACATCAGCCGTCATACCGGGTAAAATATTATCTCCCAAAGCATCAACAGAAATATGAGCAAGGAACTCATCATTTTGAGGGAAAATGGAAACAACTTTACCATGAAGAACATCACCGCGAATACTTTCAAAAACGACCTTAACAGGCAAACCTGCTTTAACGCGAAGTGCGCCCTGCTGCTCAAGCGATACTTCAATATACTTATTCTTAAAGTCTTCCATTCTTAAAATTGATTGTTGTGGAAAAACTTGTTGTGCCACACTAAAATTAATCGCTGTTACCACTCCATCAAACGGTGCTGTAAAAACAGGTCCATCAACCATAGCAACCAGCTTGTCACCTTTTCTAACGTAACTTCCTTCCCTAATAAAAAATTTATCAACTTCCTTGATGATTGCCAGTTTTATTTCATAATGTTTTTCAGGCTTTACTTTACCAAGCCCATATACTGCTTCTATAACAGGGCCATGTTTAATCTGAATATAATTAATATTGTTTGTTGATAACCTGAATATAAGTACTATAACTAATAATGAGACGACACCCAGTAGCGATGACAATAAAATATGCTGTTTAATTAACTTAATCATTTTTCGCCTCTAAATACACCTGTTTATTTGTTTCTCACTTAATCATAGCTTACAAAACTATATTAGAAAACTATTCTCTGAGTCTGAGGTATCCCCATCCCTTAAACTATAACAGGCAAAGTTCTAATCCTATTTCTGTTTTACGTTTTAAAGTAATGCGTGGTAATATAAATAATGGCTAAATCATACGTCCCCGTTCCTGACAAACTGTTTCGCGGCAAACAGTCTTTACGTATAGCGCTGGTTGGTTTACCAAATAGTGGTAAATCCACTTTATTCAACACTGTCTCAAGTACCGCTATACAAACGGGTGAATTAGAAGGCACTCATAAAGTCTATGGTGAATGTCGGGTACAAATAGGTTTTGATGAAGCTGACCTGATTGATTTACCAAGCATTCACTCATTACTTCATCAGGATGGCGGTGATCGTGCCACACTGAAATATTTGCTATGGGGCAATGAACAACCCCCTATTTCTGCTCATGAGGCAGGTGGCCCACCAGCCCCCTTTTCACCACCGGATGTGATCATACAAGTTGTCGATGCAACCTCGTTGGATCGTAATTTAGAGTTAAGCCTGGAACTTTCTCAACTTGGCCGTCCTGTCGTCATTGCACTGAATATGATGGATCAAGCTCAGGACAAGGGCTTACACATTAACCACAAACATCTAAGTAAACAGTTAGGTATGCCTGTTGTACCAACAACAGCATTAATGGGACAGGGGATCTCTGATTTGTTTGCCGCTGCAGTCCAGGCTGTGCGCAATGATCGTTGCCCCTTACCTCAACCTGCCAGCAAACATATTTGCGAAACCCTGAAACCTCTAAGCAATGCGTTAAATAAACCGGAAATTCATGATGCCTTTCGTATCCCTCACCCCTTCCTGCTGATGCAGGTTGCCTCTGGTGATTCTTATTTCATGGATGAGTTGCAACAACATTTCCCTGAACACATTAGCGAAATAAAAAAATTACGTGAAGCCGCCGGAATAAAGCTTCCACGTGAACTGAATGAAGAAATTCATGCTGATCGTCATCATCGTGCAGCGACATTATTCGAGGCGGCTACACGTCTTGGAGATCCTTTAGGTGATCGAGGTTGGCGTTATTGGCTCGATGAATTATTTTTACATCCTAAATGGGGACTCTTCGGAAGTCTGTTCGTTTTTGCCGCAGTGCTATTTGTCGTATTTGAAGTCAGTACCTGGCTAGATTCGCATACTGCCGCACGTTTGATCGACTTGTTGGCAGACTGGCAACCCACAGACACAATGGGCGTCGTCGGACGTGCCGTTGTTGATGGATTAATAGGACTCATTGGAATCGTTATACCCTATATGATTCCGTTGGTTCTGTTACTGGTCGCATTAGAAGAAAGTGGCATCATGCAGCGTATCGCCTTCGTGGTCGATCGCTGGTTTCATCATTTAGGTTTGCATGGTGGCGTGGCCGTTCCATTTTTATTAGGACTCGGTTGTAATGTACCTGCAATATCTGCCGCGGCAACGACAACAACGGGTCGCGAACGCGTCGTTGCCAGTGTACTCATTACCTTCGTGCCCTGTTCTGCACGTTCCGCGGTTATCCTTGCGCTGGCCGGAAAATACCTTGGCGGCATTGGTATTTTTGCCATCTTCATGGTGACGATAGTTGTTATTGCAATAATGGGGCAGCTGTTTCGTCGTCACTATCCCCAGGCTCAAGGCCCGGGTCAGGTACAGGAAATTCCCGCCTACGCGATGCCACATTTGAGTAGCATGTTACGCACCACCTGGGATCGCACCAATGACATTCTCACTATTGTGACGCCATTACTGGTAGGTGGCAGCGTGATACTTGCACTACTCGGACACATTGGCGCTGACGATTTCATCAATACCTTGTTTACCCCTATTACCAGCTGGTGGCTTGGTTTACCCGTCGTGCTCGGTGTTCCAATTTTATTTGGTATTTTGCGTAAAGAGTTATCACTGTTAATGATCTACCAGGCACTCGGCAGTTTTGATGTGGGTCATTATTTAAACTGGATACAACTTAGTGTATTTTTGATTTTCCTGACGTTCTATTTCCCTTGTGTCTCAACTTTTGCTGTTATGCTAAAAACTATTGGACGAAAATCAGCTTTTATTTCCGTGGCTATCTCCATCACCGTCGCCCTAATCATTAGTGGCATTGTTCGCCTTGTGCTTGAGTCTTCGCAATATTTTCTGAATTAAACGGTTTTTAAAATATAGAAACGACCGGAGTGATTAAATCTATTTGGCATATTCGCAACCGTTATCGCAGTAAAAAAGAATTAAGTAAAATTAGTGTATCGTTCTGGTTTTTCACGAGGCAATTATTGTTAGAATAATCCTCTTTTTATAACAAATAGTCACTGTAATTATGAAAACTTCCCGCCAACGCTTTATATCATTATTTTTAACTGCGCTATTTTTATTTTTATCTGGTTGTTTTGAACCAGAATCGCCACAGGACGTAGCACAAGAGTTCTGGAAAGCAGTGATCACTCACAATGAGGAGAATGTGGTTGAGTATTCAACCTTGGTGGATATGCAAAACTACACTGCGTTTAATAAAAAATGGCAGGGTTACCAGGCTGTAATGGGTAAGATCATTATTGACGGCAATCGGGCTAAGGTTGAAACAGAATTATCACAGCTCAATGATACGGGCAAAAATCATCATAATATAAGCACTTATCTGGTGAAACAAAATGAACAATGGAAGGTGGATTACGTTCGCACAGCAGAATCAATGAAGGCGGATACATTTGATAACTTTTTTGGACAACTGGATGAACTGGGTAAAAAACTATCTGATACGCTCAAGGATTCATCAGATAAATTCCGTATCGAAATGCAGCGCCTCGAAAACGAGTTAAAAACATTTGCCCAATCTACCGGTGATGAGGCCAACGAGATTGTTAAACAATATAGCATTGAACTTAAAAAGAGCATTAAGAAACTTGCTGATTCTATTGACCGAGCATTAAAAGAACACGGTGATGATCTATCTGAAGACGATAAACAAAAGTTACTCAAAGTATCGGATGATCTGGACAAGAGCCAACAAAATCTGTCTGAACCAACTGTAAGTAACATTAATCAGAGCAGTCGCCAAATGAGCAAAGCACAAGAACAACTTGATGAAGTTAATAACGAAAAAATTATTTCTTATAAAAAACAATGGAACGATTTGCAGTACCGTTTTGAACGTAACATGCAATCTTTACTCGATGCCCTGTCAAAAGAACTTAAACAGTAATTGTAAAATAACAACTGCTTAAATATAAATTAGTGACGACAATCTTATCGCTCTCACCGTCGATTCCCAGTTATTCTTTTTCAGCCCACTCACGGATTTTACGTTTAAGTTTTTTCTCAACTTTTTCACTTATATCATCCCAGTCCTCACCTTTTCCTAAGCCTTCTTCATCCTCTGCCCAACCTTTTAATTTATGCATAACTTTTATCTCTACCTTATCACCGATTTCTTCCCATTCTTGATCACGCTTTTTATCTGCCGCGGATTTACAGCTCAAATGACAACCTCCACCCCAGATACTCGTCACACCGATCAAAAAACCAAAATCATACCAGCCACCACTATTGGTAGATTCATATACATGAATACCACCGTTAAAGATATGAATAATCAAGGTGATAAAAGATATAACACCATGCCAAATACCATAGAAAAAACCAGCCGGATTTTTTTCTGTAAATTGCGCGTCACCAGCCGTACAAGATGCTAAAAAAAGAACAAAGGAAACTAATAGGAACAGCTTAAAACTTTGAGGATTTTGTGACTTCATGATCGACTCCATCCGATAGATTACTAATTAGTATAGTACAAAAGGAAAATATTGAGGTTAATTATCAACCCTATCGCCTCTAAGCCAAAATAACCATTTTACCTAAAAAACTGAAATGGTTCACAATAATTCACAATATCTAACTTGTAGATACATAAGAATATACTAAAATACTTATTAATCATGATGAAAATAGCAAAGGTGGTCTCACAATGGCAATTGATATTTTAAGCATTATCGGTGCTCTTTCTGCAGTACTTGTAGTGGTGGCTATATTCGGCCTCTGTATGATCCACGGTTGTAACAATCCGATCGGTTAATAGATACTTTTAGATAAGCGGAGTCAGATAACAATTAACTCTTAAATTCAGTAGTACTTACAATGATTGTATTCTGGCCCCATTCATTCTTTATTAATTAACCTCAACTATACTTTAATTGTAATTTACCAAGCAACCACGAAATAGCTTTCTCTTTACCATAAAAAAGAGACATTTTAAAAAATTTTGGCCATAGCGAATCACTAAAATAGACATCAAGCTGGCGAACAAAAAGTATTGCCACAGCATCAAATTCTTTTAACTGGATAGCTTTAAAGGCATAGGAATAACTATTTCCAATATACCTATTATCATGTAAATAGACATTAGAAAACGACAAGTTATATTCAACCATACTTTACCACCAATAAAAAATAGAAATCATAATTACTTAAATATGACCCGGCTTAATTAAACTCCACCTTCAGTTGTAATGTGCAAGATTTCACCACAGTGTTTGCAGTGTACGGCATCACTGTCGTGACGGTTGAGTCCACAGGTTGGACATTCATAACGAACCTTGGCTGGCTTGAATATAGTCTGAATTAAACGAAGGAACAAAGATATACCGAAAATCATAATCAAGACCGCGAGAAGATGTCCGCTGGTTCCAATCATTGTGACATCACCAAAGCCCGTTGTGGTTAGGGTTGCGATAGTAAAATACAAAGCATCAACATAATTTTTTATCTGCGGATTAATCCCAACCTGACTAACATAAACGATCGCAGTAATAATAAAGATAAATACAAATAAATTAACAACGCTGAAAATAACATCTTCATACAAACGTACAAAACTTGATTGTTTGCGCAACGTTTTTAGCATGTGATATGAACGAAGTAATCGCAATGCACGTACCACACGTAGAAAACTGAAATTTTCTGCTAACGCGGGTGCGAGTAATGAAGCGATAACAATAAGATCCGCCAGACCGACTGGATGAAAAATATCACGCAGACGTGTTTTACTGATAAATAAACGCGCGCTAAATTCAAGAAGATAAATAATACCAATACCTTCCTCTATTACATGCAAGTCATCAATGTGATGAAGGAAAGACGCGACGATAAAATAAAAAATACTAAGACCATCAAACGCCAACAAACCCCAGCGAAAATATCGAGCCCGAATGCTGTCTCCGTTGTAAAGATGATCAATTTTCTGATGAATTTGTTGCCAAAGACCTAAGTGAGGTTGTTGCGAGTGATGTTGTTGCATTAGTGCCATGTTACTGTGTACCTGTGAATAAATAAGGGAGGATAACCCTGTTATTTATATCATTAAAACACAAGTATGAACAACACAACTAAAGACGACTTCCATAATACGGGTAATTCTTGTTCGATATTGAGTAGCATAATGTTATTGAATATACGCGTTTACAAGATAAACTCTATAATTGTTACTCATCCTTATCTTTCTTTTTCGCAGACTTGCCATCAAAGTAACGCATTGCACTCGCAGAGCCAATAATAAACAACAAGGCCAGTGAAAATATTATCAAGAACAGTTTCAAATTATCACCTATTAATTAATCGTTTAAACCTTCAAACAAATTTCTTTTTTCAAGAATCGCATCTTCCATGTGATCTCGAAATGCCAAAACACGTGCAGTGCGTTTTAAATCAGGATGTAATAACACCCAAAGACCCAAATTCAACGCTGGGTCAGGATCACAGTAACGCGCAAGTAATGGATCAGCATCTCCCATAATATTGATACGCCTAACCCTTCTCTTAACGCAGAATGCGTTAATTGCGTGTCATCACTATAAAAATAGCCTTAGATCATCCTAATCCATGCTAATTCCTCGAATAGGGCCCGAATTTGTGCATTTTTGCACATTATGTTTCTTATTTTAGCCAATGCTCAGCAAAATAAACAAACTAAACTCATTATTAACAATAAAACATACCGGGAAAAAAACCGTGACTCAGCTCGCTATCGTACAAACAGCACCTGTTTTTTTAGACAAACAGAAAATCATCGACTTAACCATTTCCAAAGTAGAAGAAGCCGCAATAAAGGACACTAACCTCGTCGTATTTACAGAGTGTTTTATCGCAGGTTATCCGACAAGGGTTTGGCGTGTTCGACCATGAGGTGATTGGGGCTTATCCGAAGAATTACACAAACGGTTATTAGACAATAACGTGAATATTGATTCCGATGATCTCACGCCTTTGTATAACGTAGCCCGTAAACACCAACTCACCATCGTCTGTGGCTTAGAAGAACGCGATAATAAATTAAGTCAAACACCGTTATTACCATTGGTTATGATGGCGAATTATTGAATAAACATTACAAGCTTATGCCCCCCCCGAACGTATGGTGTGGGGTTTTGGTGATGCCTCAGGTTTAAACGTTGTTGAAACCACGCCGGTCGGCCAGATTCACTCATTTGTTGGGAAAGCTTTATGCCACTGGTACGTTATGCACTGTATTCACGAGATGTAGAAATATATATCGCCCCTACCTATGACAGTGGTGAAAACCGGTTAGGCACAATGCAACACATCACACGCGAAGGTTGTTGCCGGGTAGTGGTCGGAATTTTATATAATGAACTCGATATAGAAAAAGTCAGCACAGCTAAACGAACTCTTGATGTTACCGAGCATTACTCACGACCTGATATTTTGCAATTACATGTTAATACGCAAGAACAGTCGCCCTGCGTATTTGAAAACAAATGAAAAACAACTTCAAGCCAGTTGTTTTTGTGGTCAGGTTAAATTCACAGTAACAATTAACCAGAAGCCATGGCGTATTGTTACCGTGACTTTTGCCTTTCATGTTCACTATCAAGAAAGTGTGCATGAAATGAAGGATGGCTTACCTAAGTTTAAAGACTTACCGATCGATGCCGGAGGTACGGGGACTGAATTAACTGAATAGATGCTCAAATTTAAATAGGTACAGAGTTCATTAAGTATTTACTCTGTCCCTATTTATTTAATCTCTAATCGCTCACATGTGCATTCTGATTATCACAGAACAATATCATGTAATGAGTAGACTATACTGAGTCTTAACGAATTTATTCAGGCAACCGGTTTAGTTGCATGTTTATCTGTTCACACCCTTTAAATATATCGCTATACTTAGAGTGTATTAATAAAATTCTAAACAAAGGTAAAATTCATCATGGCTAGCAAGAAAAAAACAGCAAAGAAACGTTCTTCAACGGCAGTTAATAAAGGTGTTGCGACTCGTAAGCGTCACGATTTAACTAAGCAATTAAGAGCCGATTTAAAAGCAACTAAAGAAGCACTAAAAGCTGCAAATGCTTCGGCACGTGAAGAACTTAAATTAGCTAAAGCAGCAGCAAAAGCTGAAATTACTGTTCTTAAAGATCAATTAAACTCAGTTATCAAGCGTGAAAAGGCTTTACTCAAAGTTGGTGAGCAAAAAACTAAAATGATGGTTAAAGCTGCTGAGCAATGGGAAAAGAAACAAGTGGCCAAGATTCAAAAAATGTTCAATAAAGCCCCTAAAGCTTAATCCAGCCTACGTTTAGGAGGCACCCAGCCTCCTTAAACGTTCGATAGTTTGTACAAATGAATATCGTTACACAAATAAAAGGCGGAATGATAGCTAAAGACGTCTAATAGACTTGTTCTTATCAGAAATTATTTTTTAATCCAATTAAACCAATTATCGAACAACGGTTTATTCACAGCAGCAACAACGGAACGACCTTCGAGCTTGTTACTAAAAACAGGCTCAGCATCTAAAGTACTTGAATACCCACCTGCTTTTTGAAAAATAAAATGCCCCGCAGAATAGTCCCAAATATTTTGTTTGCCATGTAAATATAGTTGCCCTCGATGAATAGCTAACCAGCACCAATCTAGTGCAGAAGCACCAAAATTTCTTTGTGAAGCAAAGGGTTGTTCCTGAACCAGCCTGGTTGATAAATGGCTATCCAGCCTTTTAAGATCAACAATTGCAATAGATCTGGATATATCATCAAATTTATCGGTGAGTTCAATTTTATTATTGTTAAGCATAGCGGGCATATTTTTCTCTGCAAAAAAGCATTCGTCTCGCACAGGATCATACACAAGCCCCATGATGACTTCTTTATTTTGTATAAGAGATAATGAAACAGCAAAATAAGGAATGCCTGCAGCATAGTTACTCGTCCCATCTAAAGGATCGAGGCACCAAACTGGTTTACCAGAATCTAAGGCAGCTTCTTGTTCATTGACAGTCATTTCTTCGGACAACAATGTTGTACCAGGAAAAGCGTCCAATAATTCTTTTTGTAAACAGTTTTGCATAGAAAGATCAGCTTCTGTCACAATACTACCATCCGACTTTATTTTTCCACTCACCGTTGAAAAGCGGGGTAATAGTTCTTCGATTGATGCCTTTATTACAATATTCGAAACTAGTTTAAAATTCATTTTCATAGATATATTTATCACTAAATAATAAAAAGGGACCTGCTCCTATTAGAACTTATATTAGAATTTAATTTAATTTAATTTTTTTAATAGACTCGCCCAGCATAAGAACCGAACCTTCCATCACTACTTTTATCAGCATGTCAATTTTGCCTAAATTGGATTTTGCCAAACTACCATACTCAGACAAAGCAAGGCAGCTCGCCCTGCAACATTGTTATTTGGATTTACCAACAAGCGATCTAACTCTGTTATCGCATTTGGCAATACATCCGCATAAAGTGCCACACCATAGGCAACATACCTCCTAAAACATTTATATCTTATGCAAATTAATATTTAATTAATCACGCTTATGCCTGTGGACTCTTTCAACCCTAAATTCCGCTGCACCAAACAACCAGGCTGAAATAAACGTAATAAATGCCAGCACCGCAACGCTCGCTATTGTCGCAAATAGAAAGATGACAACAAAGCTAATGGATAATGTGGCAACCACTCCAATTAATGGTAACAACACTAAGATCACCACCGCAGTCACCAGCGCCGCAACAATTATAGCCCCAATAATCAACAATGCCTTAATGAAGGGATTACTGACTTCCTTACCATTGATAATAATATGCGTTTTCATGGAGATTCCCTTTCATTTTACTCTGCACTAAATGCTAATCAAAAACGATTAAATATACTAATTAAAAACGTTAATAAAAGACTAATAATAAGCATGGAGACAAATGGAATATAAATTTCACCTTGTTCCAGTTTAATATGAATATCACCGGGCAATTTGCCAAACCAATTTAAAGTCCAGGGCACATAATACAACAGCACACCAAGAATAATTAATATTAATCCAGCTATCATTAACCACTTTGCCATTGAACACTCCTCCCAAACAAAGTTTAACAAATAATGAAGTAATAAGAATAAATGGCTAAAAAGGGAAGAATGATTATAATTAAACCCCTCTCTCCCCTTTAATACTGCTCTGATCCCCGTTATTCTTTAATTTAATATCACTCTTGAGGAAGAGCCAATGTTTAAATATATAAGTAAAACCCTGTTAACCGGCTTTATTACTTTATTACCGATGGTACTTACCATCTATCTACTTTATTGGTTGGGCATATCCTCCGAAGAAATATTGGGCAATGCACTCCGTTATGTTCTTCCCATAAACACCTACTTTCCTGGCCTTGGTATGTTTGCCGGTTTAACGGTGGTTTTTATTGTCGGCCTGATGATGAACGCTTATCTTGTACGCAAACTCTTCTCTCTAGGTGAAGAAGTACTCTACCGCCTACCATTAATTAAATCGGTCTATCGAGCATTTCGTGATTTCTTCGATTTTTTCTCTCCCAATAAAGAGGGACTCAGTCAGGTAGTCGCTATCACCATAAATGGGATGGAGCTGGTAGGTTTTGTCACCCAAGAAGATCAGGAACGACTACCTCCATCGTTTAGTAATCGTGATTCCGTACTGGTATATCTGCCAATGAGTTATATGGTTGGTGGCTATACAATTCTTATTCCCCGAAATGAGATTCGCCCATTACAAATGACTCGAGATGAAGCAATGCGGTTTGTACTAACCGCGGGGATTACCGGGAAAAATTAATACAATAGCGTCTTTAATGTTTATGTTTTTGTCTTACTAATCAAATGCTCAATCAAATCCATAGGCAATGGAAAAACAATCGTATTTGTTCGTTCACCCGCAATTTCTGTTAGTGTTTGTAAATAACGTAATTGTATTGCTTCGGACTGTTCAGAAAGTATTTTTGCTGCTGATAAAAGTTTCTCGGCTGCCTGCATCTCACCTTCTGCATGAATCACCTTGGCACGTCTTGTACGTTCTGCTTCTGCCTGTTTGGCGATAGCTCGGATCATATTTTCATTAAGATCAATGTGTTTGATTTCTACATTGCTAACCTTAATACCCCAGGCATCTGTTTGCTGATCAAGTACACTTTGAATATCTGCATTAAGGCGATCGCGTTCTGCCAACATTTCATCCAGTTCATGTTGACCCAAAACAGATCGTAATGTTGTCTGTGCCAACTGACTGGTCGCTTCATAATAATTCTCAACCTGTATGATTGATTTTTCAGGATCAATAACACGAAAGTAAACAACTGCATTTACATTCACTGAAACATTATCGCGTGAAATCACATCCTGACTGGGTACATCCATAACAACGGTACGCAGATCTACCCTCACCATTTGTTGAATCAAAGGAATAACAATAATAAAACCGGGGCCTTTTACTTTCCAGAAACGTCCGAGCGTAAAAATAACACCGCGTTCATATTCACGCAAAATTCTTATTGCGCTGGCAAAAAACATAATGATAAGTACTATCAATATATACATGCTATATGCTGTCATTGTTCTAACTCCTGTTTTGCTGTATCCAAAGGCTCAACTTGCAAGGTCAAACCATCGATACCAATAACCTTTACAACCTGCCCTTTCTGCAAAGGTGTATCACAGAGTGCACTCCAGTTTTCACTATGAATGTTAACCCTGCCCTCTTGTTCAAAATCTTCAACGACCAACGCTTCACTACCAAGTAACTCTTCCATACCACTCACAACGGGTCGCCGTCGTGCTTTTATTGCCAAGCCAACAACAAAAACAAGCAAAAGAACACTGGTAACTGCAAAGGTTACAATCACCGAAATATCAATACCAAAACCAGGCACATCGGTATCCATTAAAATAATGGAACCAATAACAAATGCGATCACTCCACCGATGCCAAGCACACCAAAACTCGGTTCAAAGGCTTCACCTATCATCAAAGCAATGCCTAATAAAATGAGTGCCATGCCTGCATAGTTAATCGGCAATAATTGAAAGGAATACATCGCCAGCAATAAACAAATTGCACCAACCGTTCCGGGGACAATCGAACCAGGATTATAAAATTCAAGTATCAATCCATAAATGCCGAGCAACATCAAAATATAAGCAATATTCGGGTTAGTAATAACACTAAGCAATCGACTACGCCAGTCCGGATTAATTTCATTCACCGTCAAACCCGCCGTTTTCAATCGAATTTTTTGTCCATGAACAAAAACTTCACGGCCATCAATCTGCTTCAGCAAATCAGTTGTACTGCTAGCGACAATATCAATGACATTTTTTTTCAAGGCATCACCAGCAGGAAGACTGGCCGCTTCTCTCACCGCTTTTTCAGCCCATTCCTGATTACGACCACGCAATTGTGCCAGCCCACGTATATAAGCAACCGCATCATTAATGACTTTTCGTTGCAATGTCGTTTTATTATTTTCCGGCGCAGGCTTGTCCGTCTGCTCTTTTCCCTTTTGAAAATCAGCTGGTGAAATGCCGCCGATCTGCACTGGCGTTGCAGCACCCAGATTAGTGCCCGGCGCCATAGCCGCAATATGACTTGCGTAAAGAATATAAGTACCCGCACTAGCTGCACGCGCCCCCGTTGGTGCAACATAAACAGCAACAGGTACGGAAGAATTGGTGATATTTTTAATGATCGATCGCATGGCTGAATCCAGGCCACCGGGTGTATCCATTTGAATAACAATCAACTCTGCTTGTTGCAGAGTAGCCATTTTCATCGACCTTTCAACATAATCATCCGTTGCAGGTCCAATGGCATCATCTATTGTTAACTGAAAAACAGAACGACTGACATTATTAGCAGATGCAGTGATCAATAAAACACCTGCAAAAAAAAGTACTAATGGAATGAATCGTTGCTTGATTCGCATATCATCTAAACTTCCAGACAGTTTGCCTAGTTAAATATAAATACACTGTTATGAAATACTTAATCCCACTCTGTTAATCATAGCCCATAAGGACAAATATGCAGCCATAAATTCATTAAAATATAAAAGCATTTACCTCTTTAATTTTTATTCTACTTAAGCAACCATGACTTCTTCGGACAAATACACATCCTGAATAGCATGCAGTAAAGCAATGCCCTGCTCCATCGGTTTCTGGAAAGCTTTTCGTCCTGAAATCAATCCCATGCCACCAGCACATTTGTTGATAACGGCTGTACGCACTGCCTGATGTAAATCATCATCACCAGATGCACCACCGGAATTAATCATGCCGACACGTCCCATGAAGCAATTAGCCACCTGGTAACGCACAAGATCAATCGGATGCTCTGTTGTCAGCTCGGAATATACTTTTGGGTGGCTCTTACCAAACTTGATTGCATTGAAGCCGTCGTTATTTTGCGCCTGTTTTTGTTTAATGATATCCGCATCTATTGTTGCGGCTAAATAATTAGCCTGGCCAGTAAGATCAGCCGAGACATGATAATCCGTACCTTCATGTTTAAAGATATCATTACGTAAATAAGCCCATAATACCCAGACCATACCAAGATCATGAGCATGTTCAAAGGCTTCACTTATTTCATGTATTTGCCGACGCGATTGCGATTGTCCCGAGCCGAAATACACCGTCGCACCTACAGCAACGGCACCCATATCAAAAGCCTAATCAACACTTGCAAACAAAGTTTGGTCGTATTGATTAGGGTAACTGAGCAATTCGTTGTGATTGATTTTTACAATAAAAGGAATTTTATGTGCATAGTCGCGGGCAATGCTATTCAATACACCCAGTGTCGATGCCACGCCATTGCAACCACCTTCGATTGCTAGTTTAATAATATTTTCCGGATCAAAAAACGCAGGGTTAGGCGCAAAGGATGCACCGGCAGAATGTTCAACGCCCTGATCTACCGGCAATAGTGACATATAACCTGTGCCTGCAAGGCGACCATGATTATAAAGAGCATTCAAGTTTCTTAACACCGCAGGTTTACGATTCTTATGGGTGACAACCCGCTCAATATAATCTGGCCCTGGAGCATGTATCACTGATTTAGGTATACCGGTACATGTATGTTCAAGTATAGAAGTCGCTTCATCAGCAAGAATATTTACAATATCTGTCATGACAATCTCCTTATTTACCAAACAGTATAGTCTCTTTATTTCTAAAAAGGACGGAGAGAAATTGTCACTAAATGCTAAAAGTAAACCCCTCCCCCCCTTTTTAATTGCTAATATATAATTATCATACTCCAACACTAGTTATCGTGAGACTTACCATGGAAAGTTCAAACTGTTCCTTGAAAGTAGAGCTGGTGAGCAATGCCAAAGTTACCAGGTTATGCCGAAAACTTGCACACAAGATTCAAGATAGTGACTTTATGCCTGACATTATTATTTGTATTGCGCGTGGAGGATATATCCCTGCACGATTAATCTGTGATTATTTAGATCTCGATAATCTTGCAAGTATTCGCATTAAACACTATACCGGTTCCGATAAATCAGAAGCAGCCCAGTTGATCGATCCATTGAGTATTAATATACAAGGGATGAAAGTCCTGTTGGTCGACGATATCAATGATAGTGGTGATACCCTGCAAGTAGCATTGGATTATCTCGCAAGCTTTAATCCTATTGAGATGAAGGTTGCCGTATTACATCACAAAGTTATCTCAACTCTGCTGCCAGATTATTATGCACAAAAAATTACTCACTGGCGATGGATTACATATCCCTGGGCTATTACTGAAGATGTATTAGGCTTTATTAAAAAGATGAAACCACAACCTTCTACAATTGAACAGGCTATTGAATGTCTTGAGCAAGATTATAAAATCAAAATATCAAAACAAGTAATGAACGATGTATTCCGACTACTTCAGTCGTCATGAACACCTTTTTCATCTGTAATGAGTGGCACAAAGGCAACACCAAGTAGAGACTCGGTATGTGTTTCACCATCTTCATCTTTAGTGAGTAACATCAATTCCTGATGCATATAAGGCAAACCAATTGGAATCACCATGCGTCCCCCTGGTTTAAGTTGTTCGATAAGTGCGGGTGGGATATGGCTAATTGCAGCAGTAACAATAATGCCATCAAACGGTGCTTTTTCTTGCCAACCTATATAGCCATCTTGATTTCGTATTTCTATATTGTTATAACCTAATTTTTTTAATCGTTCACTGGCAGATTCGGCAAGCTCTTTAATTCTTTCAATGCTATAAACTTGTTTTGCTAATCTGGAAAGAACAGCAGCTTGATATCCCGAACCCGTACCCACTTCCAGAACAATGCTCTCCGCAGTGAGATCCAATAGTTCCGTCATTAACGCGACAATATAAGGTTGAGAGATAGTTTGGCCATAACCGATTGGCAAGGGACCATTATCGTAGGCAAAGGGCAGATATTGTGAAGATACAAAATTTTCACGATCAACTTCGGCCATGGCATCCATTACTCGTTGAGCGAATTTTTTCCTACCAGTATAAGAGGCAGTAAATTTTGCTTCGCTTATTATTGTTTCTAATAAATTTTTTTGTTTGTTTTCCATAACGGATTCACAAATTGCTTATGATGTACCTTCCTGCCAGGAAGACAGGTAACGTTGTTGTTCATCGGTAAGCTAATCAACACACTAAGTTTAGACTATTTGTTGTAATAAAATTGGCAGCATTTAAGTTTAGAGATTTTACTCTGACTTCATTTGTTTAAACGAGCGAGGACGAACTATATACCAACTGACAACAACCATAGCACCGAAGACCATATAAATAATGACAAAAAACCACGGACTCGCTTGATAATACAAAATACTTTCTAGCCAATGTGAAATAAATGTACCTGAGTGCACAGTTTCTCCAGCCTTTAAACGTAGTACCATTTCTAAGGCAGTAAATGGACATGCTACCCCGAGCCACGATTGAACAATTACCATACCAATCGCAACAACATGAGCATAACGAAACCAAGGATTACGAACCCAGGACCATTTACGAAAATAGCCTATAACAATCAGGATTAAACCAAACACATTAAACACAACAATTAATACGTGCATGATAAGAATAACATCAGCCGCTAAGAGATAAAAAAAAGATGAATCCATTTATGCCCCTAATTATTCAATTCTTTATCATCATCATTTGATAATGCGGTAACACGGCTCATATTTTGTGCCGGGTAACTTCATTCGATGTTGTTCAACAAAAGAAGCGAGCAATATATCCACCGGTTCCATAATAGTGGCATCACCTCGTATCTCAAATAAACCATGTTCTTCAACAGCACGAATTCCATCATCTTTCACATTACCTGCAACAATACCTGAAAAGGCGCGGCGCAGATTGGCCGCCAACGTATGTCGTGGCTGATTTTTATGGAGTTCAAGGTTGCTCATATTTTTGTGAGTTGGTTCGAACGGCTGTTGAAAATCCGGCTCAATATTTAACAACCAATTGAAATAATAAGCGTCATTATTATCTCTGCGATAATCGCGTACTTCGGTCATACCTGCGCTCATTTCGCGAGCCACACGCGCAGGATCATTGATGATCACTTTGTAACGTTGTTGTGCCTCAATACCCAGGGTGTCGGCAATAAACTGATTAATGCCAATAAAAAATTCTTCTGCACTTTCAGGCCCGGTGAGTATGAGCGGGAAAGGAATGTCGGCATTATTGGGATGTAGCAAAATGCCAAGAAGATAAAGAAGCTCTTCGGCCGTGCCGGCACCACCAGGGAACACCACAATACCATGCCCCGTTCGCACAAAAGCCTCTAGTCGTTTTTCAATGTCCGGCATGATCACTAAATCATTAACGATGGGATTAGGTGATTCGGCAGCAATAATGCCTGGCTCAGAAATGCCGAGGTACTGGCCGTTATTGATGCGTTGCTTAGCATGACCGATAGTTGCGCCTTTCATTGGCCCCTTCATCGCACCTGGTCCACAGCCTGTGCAAATATCCAGACCACGCAGCCCCATCTCATGGCCGACCTCTTTGGTGTAATCATACTCATTGCGTTTAATAGAGTGCCCACCCCAGCACACCACCAGATTAGGATTGATGCTGGGACGCAGAATGTTGGTATTACGCAGGATATGAAAGACTGCGTTAGTAATGCCATCCGAGGTATTAAGATCAAACTTCGGGTTATCGTTTATCTCATCACTGACGTAAATCACATCGCGCAGTACCGAGAATAAATGTTCGTTAATGCCCTTGATCATTTTACCGTCAACAAACGCATTGGCAGGTGCATTCTTCACTTCTAACTTAATACCGCGGGCCTGTTGCACCACCTGGATATCGAATGATTTGTAACGTTCCAGTAATTGCTTACCATCATCCATCTTATTGCCGCAATTCAAAACGGCCAGCGAACAGTTACGAAAGATATTGTATAACCCACCCTGGCTGGTATCGAGCAATTTACTGACTTCGACTTTGGACAACACATCCAACCGACCTTCCGGGGTAATACGTGCGTCAATGACTGCTGGTTTCATGTGATTCTCGCTTTATAAATAAATGGTTCAAACCTTAACTTAACATATTAGAATTAAAAGAGGACTGCCCTCTATTATTCATTGATAGAAAATTGAAACTTATGCTTAATAATATCAAAATCATTAGCATAAAAGATGCGTATTTTTTCAGGTTTACCATATATAGTAATCATGCCTTGCCATTTTTTAGGTAACGCCGTTATTTTTTCTTTGTCTTCCTTTGACATTCCCCACGTATGATATTGTTTTTCATTAATACGATCGTTATCTGTGTTCAGGATTGTTCCGTTTTTTGCAAGTGGCATAAACCGCATAACTTTATCAACAGAACCTTGAAGATCAATATACGTACTCCAATCTTCAAATGCAGAAATATTAGCTGTAATACCGTCTTTACTTTTCTTACTAATCCCTGGCTCGTCAGCACTAAGTTCAATATATGTTGAACGTTTTGGAAGGCGAATGGTTAAGGTACCCTTAACCTTACTTATTTTTTTATTCTTCAGTTCTTCCTTATCAGAAAAAACATTAACATTGGCACCACTTAATCTTCTGTTAAGAATTTCCCAGTCTTTTTTCTTATCGTTATAGTGAGTATCAAACTTATAAATAAAACCCACTTTTTTATTTTTAGCAAACGCTATTTCTTTGCCGCTATCAGTCGTAACGCTATCAATACTTAATACAGCCGCTGACAGATCATTTTGTAAAGCTTCATCATAAGGTGCTATTACGTCAAAATCCCCACCTGTTTCCCGCCCCCCGCGATCACCAAATTTATTCAAACAAATCATAAAAGTACCTACTCTTACTTTTTGTTTATTTTTGCATACATTATTATATTTGATTTTTGCATGTTTTCTTAAAAAGCGATTTTTAGAGGTAATCATCATCTCTATCTTTTTACCATTACCTTTTTTACCATAGCGGGGTGTAATTTGATTGATCTCAAAAGGATAGTCTTCACTTTTCATTTGTTCAGCAACAACAACTTCTATAGATGCCACTTTTCCTTTAAAACGTTTAGAAACCATTTTTATGCCTTCATAACCTGAAGCACTACTGCCGGCACTTGCTAAATACTGACCTTTTGCATTCTTTGCTCTAACAGCCAGGATACGACTCATGTCGCCACTAAGCTCATATTTTACAGCGCTTAAATTACTCTTTTTAAAATACAGTCGTACCTTACTCGCCTCTATCGTTTTCTTAGCAAAAGGGCGTTTTAATGTTTTAACCTTTGTTTGAGTGGCGGCATGTACAACAATCTTTCCTTTTATTTTTGCAACTTGCGATAACAGCACCAACTGTTTCAGTCGAACACTTTTATCACCGGAAATTTTTAGTGATTTTGATATCCATTTGCCATCAACAAATTCTTTATCTCGTGACGTAGTGAGTGAAGATGCAACAAGGTTGCGCGTCTTACCACACACCTCTTCCCTTAAAAGATTATTTCCCTCTTTATCTTCAACACCTGTCACTAATAAATTTGCTACAGATGACCCATTTGATTTATGCATTGATTCGCCAGATAAATTTTCAAATCCTTTTCCTTCAACATTAACCTTTAATTCAATAATTGAATCATCTGTTGCTAACAAACCTATCCTCTTTAATCTAACGCCGAATGGACCTACCACATTATCGGGTTTATAAAACGCACCCTTTTCTTCGAAAGGCTGGACTGATGAAAAATCAAAACGGGGTACATATTTTTCGATTTCACTATCTTTAACAACTTGTTCTGCACTGGCTGGGCCTGTATCTTCACCACCATCAAATGCATCTGAAAATGCCATTTTTAAAAACTCATCAGGCACTTTCTCAATATTATCCAACGTCGTTTGGTTTGCTACCGTACTAAAATGTAAAATATTTCCATCTGCCTGAACTTTTAAGGATTGAAACAGAGAAAGCAATGTTGGCATATCTTTTAATTCGCTGGCTGTTTCACTGAACCAGCTATCATATTTTGTTTTAACTTCAAGCGGCCATGCAGTTTTACTGGAATGTGCATCAATAAGGAATGTAAAGCCTGGCGAAGGTAACAGGCTTACCACAGCGCCTGCGTAAATTTCGTTAAGAGGTTGGTTGGAAATCGCACCAAGTAATAAAGCCGATGGAAGATCTGTTGCGCCTTTTTTAGCCTCTTTAGGCGACATAATCGACCCCGCCGCCGCTTTATCTTTTCTAAACTGTCGCCATTTTGTTAGTGATACACCGGCACGTGCTTTTTTAGAAAAACGCTTAAGAAGAACCGGCATTAATTCCGGGCTAGACAATAAGATACGATCTTTTTGTATATGCAGCGCTTGTTGTTTTGGTGCTGATTGTTTTGATGGCTCTGCACACGGATCTTTTTTCTTTGCTTGTTCAGCAATCTGCGTAATTAATAAGTAACCGTCAGCACTTTCATCAACAAGATAATTCTGTCGAATAGCCTGCTTTAACTTATCTCGCGAAAAACGTCCGAACAACACAAAAGTATATGCCGGTTTTTCCTGACCAACATTTATCGTCGCTAAGGCATAATCAGTTTGAGAAATTAAATTAACACCCTGTTTTTTTAATTTTTCTAAAATTGTTTTTTCTTTTTTAGATTTAGATGATTTAGGAACAGACAAAGGTGAAGGGTCTTTCCCGGCATTAAACATCTTGTCAATACGATGCACAAAACTCATATCAACACTGGCAATCGCAATGGTGCCGGAAGTAGCTATAGCCTCTTCAGCATTTATCACTTTTACTGGAACATCACCCGGTGTGATTGCTTTTATAAAAAGAAAATAAGCACCTCCAGCTAAAATGGCAAGTAGAATTAATAGTGTAATAAAAATCCGCTTCATAACTTTTCCTTTATTATTTTTAGGTATTATGTTCTTTACTACTAAGTAGAGGTTATATACTAGACTAACAAAAAAATGCTGTTAGACCACATTATTTCCTTAGCAAATATCAATACTTTGATTATCTATTAGCGCCCGTACTTCAGATAAATCATCCGTTTTAATAATAACCCTTAACTTTTATTCATACTGTCACCTAAATCTGAAATTTCATAGAAAAACTATTATATAAAATAACAGCTTTCCACCTATTATTTATAACCGTTCATGTCCTAAATACTGGCTTGATTCACATTAAATGAGTCGTTTTTAGTTATATTTATTGGTATTATTTAGTTTACAAATGGAATAAATTTAGGAAAAATTATGGAAAATATTCTCGCATCTGTTGGAAGCAACGGAAAAAATCAAACTAGTGATGTAACACTCATCCAAAAACTTTTAAATCAAAATAAAGTCCCTGGTGAAGTTATCCTACTTAAAATAGACGGAAAAATTGGATCCAAGACGATAAAAAGAATCGAAGCATTCCAGAGAAAAATTATATTTATGGTCAGACCTGATGGCCGAGTTGATCCGAATGGTAAAACCTTTAAAAAATTGATTATTGTTAGAGTGGGCTCAAAAAAGTCAAATACATTCACTTTGAGCGCTAAGGCTATCAATCTATTAAAAGATATAGAGGAGCTTGCTACAAAGCCCTATGACGACCAAACAGGTAAAGAAATATCTAACTGGGTAGAAGGTGCAACAATTGGATATGGACACCTTATTTTGAAAGACGAATGGGGGAAATATAAAAACGGAATATCTGAGTCACAAGCTCTTACTTTGTTTAAAACAGATATCCAGCCTTTTAGCAGTAAAGTAAAAGGAGTTATTAAAACGACTATTACACAAAATGAATTTGATGCCCTAGTTATATTAACATTTAATATTGGCGTCAACGGTTTTGGTACCTCATCTGTGCTAAAGCTAATTAATGACCCAACAGCACGAACATCATATTTGAGTCTAGAAGCTGCATGGAAGGCATGGAATAAATCACAAGGTAAAATAAGTAATGGACTTAAAAATAGGCGCCAAGCAGAGTGGAATATTTACACTAAAAACATTTATAAAAAATGGTAAAAATAAAATGATAAAAAAACATTACAAAATAATAAGTATACTTTTGATAACAATAAGTGCAGCTACTGCATATGCAATTGATAATCCTGACTCACCTGATCTTATTGGCGAATTCAAATCACGTACAACTATCCATGAAAAAGCTATAAATAACCCAAAGAATACAAACAGAGGATATTTAATTGCATATGATGATTACAGAATATTTTTAGATAAAGAACTTAACAAAGCTTATAAATTAATTATGTCTAAATTACCTAAAGAACAAAAGGCAGAATTAAAAAAATCTCAGATTAACTGGATTAAATTTCGTGATGCCGAGTTTGAGTTAATAAAAAATAATTGGACTAAGAGTAATTTTGGTACTTCCTCAGCAATATCACGAGGAGAGTATAGAAATAACATAATAGAAAGTCGTATTCTACAATTATTGCACTATGCTAAAAATTATTAATTTTAAGAAGTATTAGTTGTCGGAGAATTATATTCTCCGTATATCAGAAATGATTAATCACTGACATCATTTCCATTGAATTTCAGGCAACGCGACATTAACGATGGTTCCATTCATAAAAGTAATAACTTCATAGTTCCCTGTTGATCTACACCTGAATTTTAAGTCATAGGCGTCATTAACCTTTAAGGCACCGGCAGTAATATCTGATTCTTGTTTGATTAATGTAACCGTTGCTATGATATGCACTTTTAATTATCCGCCTCGATCATCTCTCGTTTAAAAAAATTTTATTAATGTGTTCACTTTACCTGTGGTGACATGTTGGTACCCGGTGCACCCTTCTTTTCAGGCTCTACTCTGGATATATGTAAATTTAATCCACGTAGACAAACGATAAAAACCGAATTCTCATTTATTTACATTCACTGAGACAATACAGCTAAAAGCCTTTGTTAGTGAAAAATTAATTGATAATCGCTATTGATAATGAGAATGATTCTTAGTAAGATTTGGCACGCAGTCTACAGTATCCACACATATTAAGGTGTTTTATGAAAGCAAGTATTAAGTTATTGATTTTAAATGTATTTAGTCTAGGTCTAATTTTTACTTCTCTTCCTCTTCAGGCATTAGAAGTATTCAACCTTAATATTAAAGGCCACGAGTTTCAGCCTACTGAAATCACCATTCCAGTTAATACTAAGATAAAACTTATTATTAAAAATCTGGATTCAAGCCCGGAAGAGTTTGAAAGCCACACCCTGCATCGTGAAAAATTAATACCCGCTGGTGGTAAACGGGTTATTTTTATTGGTCCACTTGATGCGGGAACGTATGAATTTTATGGTGAATTTAATCCCAAAACAGCAAAAGGACGCGTTATCGCGAAGTGAGAAATTAATATGTTAGGTTCAGCCGTTATTGTTTTTCGGGAAGTTCTTGAGGCCGCATTAATTATTGGCCTGATATTGGCCGTCACACGCGATGTTTCCGGTCGTAAACGTTTTATTACACTTGGCATGCTGGGTGGCTTATCTGGTGCAGTTTTGCTGGCTTTACTTGGTGACTGGATTGCTCCATTAGCTGAAGGAATGGGACAGGAATTGCTCAATGCGAGCATCCTGCTTGTTGCCGTCGTGATGTTAAGCTGGCATTTAATCTGGATGAAAAAACATTCAGTTGCACTTAGCCATCACATCAAACAAATGGGTTCAAAAATTGAAAGCGGTGAAGAATCAACGTCCATTATCGCCATTATAATTGGTGTTGCCATTTTACGTGAAGGCAGTGAAGCCGTTCTGTTTATGTTTGGTATAGCCGCAGCCGGTTCAAGTGCAGCAAATATGTTAACGGGTTCATTATTTGGATTACTTGCGGGTGTACTGGTTGGTGTTATTGTTTATTTTGGCCTGGCACGTATTCCATTATCAAAACTTTTTCGTATTTCAAGCTGGTTAATTTTATTATTAACCGCGGGTCTAGCCGCACAAGCCAGTAACTTTCTGGTACAGGCCGATTTACTGCCCGCTTTAGGTAACCAGTTATGGGATACCTCAAATATTCTTTCTGATCAAAGTCTATTTGGGCAGTTCTTACATATCCTGGTTGGTTATGTTGCCCAACCAATGGGAATTCAGGTTCTGGTTTATTTTTCTACTATTCTTATTATTTCAACTCTGATGTATCTTGCAGCTAATCCAGGTTCATGGCACGGACAAAGTGCAACTGCTGTAAGTATCATCAGCGTACTGATTGCTATTGTATTTATGCTACCTGCAAATAATGCACATGCAAGTCACAAAATTTATTCACCTCATGTTGAAGAAGGTGAACTTGAACTGGAAATGCGTACACACACAACCATTGACAGTGTGGCAAGTAAAAATAGTAATGATAAAACCAAGCTCGAAGTTGGCTATGGTGTATCTGAAAAATGGTTTACTGCTATCGGTGCTGAACTAAAAGATAACGCACAGGGAAAACTTGAATATAAAGCCACCTTCTGGGAAAACATTATCCAGTTAAATGAACAGGGTGAACATTGGGTTGATGTTGGTGCTTATTTTGAATATAAAGCAGCACAAACAACCGGAAGTTTTGATGAAATAGAAGCAAAGCTTTTACTGGAAAATAATATTGGACGTTATGTTAATACCGCCAACATTATATTAGCTCGCCATATTGGCAGCGGTGCGCCTGACACAACTGAATTTGAATATGCCTGGCGTACCAAGTATTTGAACAGCCCTGCTCTGGAACTGGGTGTTGAACTATATGGTGCGATGGGTGAAGTAGGTAATTTTTCTCCTTCTTCACAACAGCATCATAGTATTGGCCCTGTAATAAGCGGTGTACTCGGTGCGAACAGCAATGGTAAGTGGAAGTACGAACTGGGCTACTTGTTTGGCTTAACCGATGCAACAGCGGATGGGATTTTAAAAATTGTTGTGGAATATGAGTTTCGTCCATAAAATTAAAAGGTTTATGGTCAGTGACGATTAATGTTAACTGAATAATTCATTAATGAAATAGTTTTATCTCCTTTTATACTTTCCAGTTAATAGGTTCTTTACCGCTTTCAATTAAAAAATCATTAATTTTTGAAAAAGGCTTACTACCAAAAAATCCACGGTATGCAGAAAGCGGTGAAGGATGCGGTGAATGCAAAACAAGATGTTGTGGGTTATTAACGATGCTGCCTTTCTTCTGCGCATAAGCGCCCCACAAAACAAAAACAATGGGCGATGTTTGTTCATTTAACACTTCAATAATACGATTGGTTAACTGTTCCCAGCCCTGCCCTTGATGTGAATTGGCTTTTCCCGCTTCAACCGTTAACACGCTATTCAGTAATAACACTCCCTGATCAGCCCACGACTGTAAATTTCCATTACTGTTCACAATACCCAAATCATCTTCGAGCTCTTTATAAATATTAATGAGTGATTTAGGAATTTGTTTTACTTCAGGCATGACTGAGAAACACAAACCATGTGCATGTCCTGGCGTTGGGTAAGGGTCTTGTCCTAATATCACTACCTTAACCTGATCAAGATCTGTAGTTGTTAACGCATTAAACCAAAGTGAAGAAGGGGGAAGAATCGATTTTTTATGTTTTTTTTCACCACGTAAAAACTCGAGTAAACGCAGCATATAGTCTTTTTCAAACTCAGCAGCTAAATGCGACTTCCATAGTGAGGGTAATTCTTGTTCGATATTTAGTGACATAACGCTATTATTATACGCGTTTACAAGATAAACCCTATTATTTTTTTAGAGTCTGTTTCAAAGTACACCACTATTCAGAGTTTTATATTAGATATACTTCTAGTTTAAGGTGATAGAAAATAATATTTTCTAAATTTAAAAACTATTTCTCTCTGACTCTGACACAAGTTATTTTATTCTCGTTGTATTTAAACGATTATAATAACGTGCACGATAAAAATGTCGCTTATTTTCTTCACTATCTTTAAATGCTGCTCGATCGTGTAAAACATTGTTACTCACTAAACCCATTCCGGACTCTAGTAAGCCACGATAGATATAAGGAGAATCACCATTCAATATTTGTTTTAAATAATCAAGCGCTTCTTGAGTTAAGGGGTTATCAGACCAAACAACATTATTAACCCGGATTGTATATCGCATGTGTAAATCACCCTCATCAGATACACTAAACACAGGACCAGACTCCTCTGCTCTTGCAATTTTACCTTCTTCAATACGGGCAGGAATAGTCATAACATCTTGCTCCATTAGCGCACGTATATAATCTGGATTTTTCTCTCGCAATAAAATATATACTATTTCATGATCCATTAATGCATTTTCACCACCTTCAGCGGCTCTTTGTACAACATGCAATAATAAAGCATGGATCTGATGACTTTTAGAATTGTAATAACCATCAGTATGCAAATTGATGGCTTGATTAGTATAAGGAATATAGCGTTGACGAATACCTTCGGTCGCAACTCTAAGAGAGGTTAATCCTGTTTCATCACCTAGCCAATTATTATCAATATTCTCTACACCAAAAGCACGCCCCATCGAAAGAGGAATTTCAGGGCTTGGATCATCCGCTGTTTTACCCGCATAAATAACCATGTTTGTCTTACAGCACACATCATGCATTGCTGTATATTCAAACCTGGTCAGTTTACGTGGATCACTTATTTCAACAATCAAATCAGTAATGTTTTGAGGATAATCTTTAAGTTTATTGTCTCGCCATTTCTTATACAGTTCATCATTATTAATATTAAACGGCGAAATTACTGATGTTGATTCTTGTGGATAAGCTATCATTTTTAGACCTGCCCTAATTAGTTAGATGGTTATTTGGATTGGCAATATTAGAGTTCAAATAAATCAAAGCCTTGATCAAGATCATATAAATGAAGCAAACCGATAAAATACTATTACCTAAATTTATCAAGAAGGAGAGGAAGTGTAGGGGCATAGTTAATTTGGCCACCTAACTAGAGGTGATCTCAAAAGATGCATTAGAAGCACATGAAGCGTATTTAATCCTTAACTTATTTCATATATTCAATTGAGTTTAAGAAAGTTTCTAGTAGTTGTTTAATCAGTTTATTAAGTGGAATATCTTTGTAACGGTTTTCTGCAAGAATACATTTTGTATAGAGGGCTTCACGTAACATTCCCTGAAACATTAAGCTGGCCATTCTCGGATTAATAGAGCCAACTTTTCCTTCTTTTGATAATTCCTTAATACTGTATTCAATATAGTCCGTGAACGATCGCCAGCGATTCTCAAAAAACTGGTTAGCTATAGCCGTGCCTTCAAGCGCACTCATTAATTCCATGCGTAAGTAGTCAGGATCATTGGAAACGCTTTTAACAAAAACCTGGGTCATGCGCGTGAGTACACTGCCAAAGTCGGAAGGTTCCTCCAGTATCACACTGACATAACTTTCCCTTATTTCTGAAATAGAATTAAGGGCTGCTTCATACAATGCTTCTTTGGAAGAAAAGTGCTGATATAAAACGGCCGGGCTAACACCCAGCCGTTTAGCAATTTCATCAACAGAAACCCCGTGATAGCCCTTGTCCGCAAATAGAACCTTGGCAACAGCGAGTATTGATGCTTTTCGTTCAGGGGCTTTAAGTCGGGCAGCCAATGATCCAACCTAGGATTTACGAATATTAAAAACAAACATGCCGTTTTCTTCGCCTGAAGAAATCAACTCATTGCCGGTTTGCTTACAAAAGGACTCAAAATCCTTAACTGAACCAGGATCTGTCGCTGTGACATGCAAAACATCGCCTGATACAAGGCCAGCAATACTCTTTTTCGCTCTAAGAATGGGCAACGGGCAATTTAGCCCACTGGCATCAAGTTCAATTTGATTATTTGACATAATTATCTCCTGCTAACTAAGTGAACGTTTATTAACTTTAGCAGAGATATCATAGCTGTCAACATCATATGGGAAATATTAAAGAGCTTTTACAGTATCTGCAAAACAAACATTAAAGAGATAAAGGTAAGTCAAGCTTCGAGAGTAATTAGATTCAGTCTTACCCAATTGTTCATAGAATTAAATCACTCTGCCCCATTTAATTATGTGAATATGCTAACCACTCATTCCATGTGCTTAGTGATTTTCGAGAAATTTGATTACCATCCTTTAGACCCGTATCTCGCCATATTAACGACAAGTCATCTTTTAAGGTTGATGCCCATAAATCATCAAAATCATAAGCAGTAAACCAAACAACTCCTTCCATATTTAATCTATTCGCTTCCGCAAACAATTTTACTAAATACGCGTCCTGTTTATTTTCATTAGCGACCACAGTAAGACCAAATGATGGAATCGATAATGACTCAGCTACGAAACCCGTTTCAGCGATAAGATAAAATAAGGTTTGCCCGGCGCAATCGTTGTAATCTGAGACAGCCAGTCAGATTTGACCCCATTATTGATCTCTTTACTTATCACGAAATATACTATTATTATAAAATCATATTTAATGAATAAATTATGTATCACGGTGAAAAACTAAATAGTATTACACACTTGTTAGGCGCAGTAGTCGCACTGGCGGGTCTGGTTGTGCTCGTCGTTGCAGCCTCGTTAAAAGGCGATGTCTGGCGAATTGTGAGTTTTAGTATCTACGGTACAAGCCTATTCCTGTTGTATCTTTTTTCTACGCTCTATCACAGCACGAAAGGTTCAGTAAAAGCGGTATTCCAAAAACTGGATCACATTGGTATCTATTTATTGATTGCTGGCAGCTATACACCTTTTGTGCTGGTCAGTCTTAGTGGTGCGTGGGGCTGGTCATTATTTGGGGTGATCTGGGGACTGGCAGTAATAGGCACATTACTCGACATCTTTTCCTCGGATAAACGGCGGATTATTCAACTTATCATTTATGTTTTAATGGGTTGGATTGCTATCATCGCGATAAATCCTCTAATTGAGTCATTATCATTAGCCGGTTTTCTATGGTTACTCGGAGGGGGATTGTTCTATAGTTTTGGAATAATTTTTTATATTTTAGATTTAAAAAAATATCACTTCCATGGCATATGGCATTTATTTGTACTAGCCGGTAGCGCAACTCACTACTTCACCATCATGTATTACGTACTTTAAAAATAAAAAAACCCCGCGACATGACTAACATGTAGCGGGGTTTTTATAAAGCACAAACTAAATAAGATTAAATCTTAATGTTTGCAGCTTGTGGACCTTTTGGTCCAGATTCAGTATCAAACGTTACTTGCTGACCTTCAGCCAGTGAACGAAAACCATCACTCGCGATAGCTGAAAAGTGTGCAAAAACATCCGCACTACCATCATCCGGAGTGATAAAACCAAAACCTTTAGCATCGTTAAACCATTTAACAGTTCCTGTAGCCATAATAAAATTACCTCAATAAAGTATAAAAAAATAGTGTGTTACAAATCTTACGGAGATAATTAACAGGAGAAAATACAGAATGCTGCTGACAAGAACCCAAGATGAAATGTACCGTTGTGTATTACTTGCTGTTAAATCAACAATAATTCACATGTCCCTAGTATATGGCCGGAAATTTGTATTACAAGCTAAATCGACATTTATTTAGCTTAATACCGATAATAATCACTTTATTACGCTGTTTAGGCATATATTGTCTCTATATTAGAGAAGATTAGATCAATGGCTCGACTTAAAATCTGTTACACTGTTTTTAGTTCATATAACACGACTCTCTCTGATCGGTGTCTTTCTTCACAGAACCCCTCACGGTAAGCCACGAATACTTTATAAATAGTTCCAATCCAGACCATATCATGCAAAAGCATGAGCAGATTGTAACTTTTATTTTTCATAACCACTCGACAAGCCAATTGGCTTATCTAGTCTTTTGAGTGGAATACAGCGCACCGGAGTAACACCATGCAAGGCATAAGCGATATTAATATTATAGGCATCGATGCAAAACGTCCCCCTTTTATTCGTAAAGAACCCTACATCGATATTTTCTTTGAGCTATCACATCAGGCACCTATCGACTGGTGTAAAGATTTAAACAGTCTATTTGCGATTAATCACACTACTAGCAATGCCAATATAGATGAAAAGAAAGGCCTGTTTATTAAAACATGGGTAAGAACACCAGACGAAATAATGTCACTACTCGAACAACTTAAAGAAGAAATTACTGAATGTACTCGTCAGTATATCGAACGTATTCAACTCAAGTCACAACAATCCGGAAATGATACATCTGAAACGAATGCATCAAGCGAACAGACTAATCTTAATAACATAATCTCCTCACTAGTCTTTAATTAAGTGAATATTATTTTATGAGCCCTATTCGCTACCGTTATAGTACTATTGAGTTTGGTAACTCCGATGTTCATCTATGTACTTTACGTGATAAACAACAATTTGCTGATGAAGATAATACTGCCGCTAACCTGGGGATTTCTTCTGCTAACTGGCCTTTATTTGGTGTTGTTTGGGACTCAAGTAAAGTTCTTGCAAACTTTATGTTTGAATATGAAATTGATGGTAAACGTATTTTAGAGGTGGGTTGTGGTATGGCTTTAACCAGCCTGATGCTTAATCAGCGAAATGCAGATATTACAACAACCGATTATCATCCGGAGGTTGAACGCTTTCTTTCAGATAACGTCATGCTAAACAAAGGCAGAAAAATTCCTTTTGTTCGCACTGGATGGGGAGATGCAGAGAGTAGTCTGGGTAAGTTTGATGTCGTAATCGGTAGCGATCTTTTATATGAGAGTGAACACGTCGATTTACTTTCAGAATTTATTCATCAACACACTAAACCAAAATGCGAAATTATTATTGTTGATCCTGGGCGAGGCAATCATGCGCGCTTCAGTAAAAAAATGATTAACCTGGGTTATTCACATAGCCAGAGTAAGCCTGAAAATGTGAATTACTTAATGAAACCTTTTAAAGGCCAGATTCTGCAGTATCAACGTAATAAGGTAAACTAAATTATGCTCGGACATGAAACAAAAATCGTAAAATATCAAGTCATCAGTGTTGATAAAATTGACACTCCTGACGGTATGCCAGATGGCAACTGGTATTGCTATGTGATTGGCTATGGGAATTCAAAAATTGATGGCAAAAAACCTGGCACCTTTAATGATGTGACTCAACATGCCGAAGCCATTGCCGAAGATCTTAATTTACGTTCGCAAAGTAAAAAATCAGTCTACGCACCGAAACAGAATCAAAATAAAAACACTAAGGTAGCGCCAGTTGTCCCAGAGAATACTTAAAATAAAATGGTGGTCTATATTCCCTGTTAGTGTCAGGACAACCAGGATGCAGCCGGGCGAATTTCTCCTACAGCAATGCCTCTTGAGTTTACTATCGTTGGAGCAATATGAGAGGCTAACTTTTGCTTTTCTTCATCAGATAAAACACCTAAATGATCAAGGATGGTCAATAAGGCAACAGAGCTTGCGCGTGAACTACCATCCGCTATCTTCAATGCAATACCTAAACCTCGCTCAGGTAAAGCTGCAGTAAGAATACCCTCGGCTCCGGTTTTAGCAAGCACCGCACCTTTAGTTACGTCATTCAATTCAGTCACCACCGTTCCATGTCCTGCAATATAGAGCGGCTCATTTGTAATGGCTTCATGAAGACGATAAATGGCTTGTTTGCGCGTATCGGATAAATCCACCGGATTAGCGAAGCGAGCCATGGCACGTCCAAGCTGAATTAACGGCATCGTCGGTGCAGGTAATCCACAACCATCGATTCCTATTGGATACTGCTTAAGATCAATATCCGCTAAGTCAGAAAGTATATCTAAAGAAAGTTGTTGCAGTGGATGATCGAGTAAATGGTAATCATCCAAAGATAAATTCAAATGCAGTGCGGTGGTTAAAAAGCCAGTGTGTTTACCTGAGCAATTATGATGAATTCGGCAGCCCGTTTGACCCGAAGCCAATAGCTTGTGAGCACTCTCTGTATCTTCAGGTAACACTGGACCACAGGCTAAATCTTCTTCAGTTAATCCAAGTCGGCTTAGCCACGACTCCACCAAATTTTGATGTATCAGTTCGCCTTGATGAGACGAACAGGCTAACGATAATTCCTCGTCACTTAGAGAGTAGTGTTCACTGGCACCACTTTCAATTAAGTGAATAGCTAACATTGGCTTTAATGCCGAGCGCGGAAAGATCAATCTTTCAATATTACCCCAGCTTTCAACAACGTTGCCTTTATAATCACACACAACAGCAGCACCAAAGTGTCGACTTTCGACAGCACTATCGCGTAAAACCTCAACTAAAAGCTCATCGGACATACAACAGAGATCCCTGAATTCATTTATGTTTAATTCTAAGTCATGCTAACACGTTACGGCTAAAGACGAACCCCGTCAAATACGTTAGTTATTGTGATAGATACTCCACTATCAATCACATTTTATAGTGCAACAATAACGTCGTCTGAGTCAGGATGTATATTTGGGGGCATAGTTGAGGAAGCGCGAGCAATACCGCAGGCTAATAATAATTCGACCACTTTATCGTAATCGAATTTATGCGCGATATTACAAGCTTGAGGAAAATAACTGGAACCATAGGTCATACCGGGAACGAGGTTTGCTTCCATAAAAAAGCATTCACCACTTTTATTCGTTTTGATATCAATACGCCCAAAGTCTCTGACACCTAAACTATTAAAAGCATCAGTAGCCAGTGCCATTACTCTATTTTTCATTTCAAAATCATTAATCGCTACCATTGTTTCTGAATCATCTTTTTTAGCCTGGGCACCTAAAATTTTAAGTCCATTCGTTGATGTCGGAGGAATAATTTCAACAGAAGAAAGTATTAATTCATTATTGTTCTTTTTGATAACGGCAACAGTAAACTCACGACCATCTAAATACTCTTCTACCAAAATGGGTTGATTGAATGATTCATATAACGATGCAACTTTACTTTCAAAATCATCAAAGCTTGTTACATAAGATAAATCATCAATGCCATTTCCATTAGCAGCATCTAACGGTTTTAAAAATAATGGAAACGTAAACGGTAATTCTCTTTCGGTTTTATACTGGCCAGGTGTTGCGATGAAATATCTGGCTGTCTTGATACCTTTATTACTTAAATGAATTTTTGCTTTAACTTTGTTGGAATCAAATTTAAGCACTTCTCTTGATGAACCAGTGAAATTAACGTTATGTTTGGAAAAATAATCGGACAACCAGATATCATCATCATTTTTAAGCGCGATATACTTTACTGCTAAAATAACCAATTCTGGTTTTCGTTTAACAACGTCATCTAAACATGCCTTGCTTTCACAAACATTAAGTTTGACTTTGTGTCCCATCCGTTGAATGGTATGTAAAACACTGTTACAAGCCTTTAACGACCCAAATCCGCTCTCTTTTAACGCGTCGTTAGGGGTGGTGATTATTTCTATATACATTGTGTTTACCGAACTAAATAATTAACTAAATAAATTGCAAAGCAAAGCACCTGATCATTAAAATCAGTAAAGCTTACTAAACAACATTATGCGAAGAAAAAAATCAGTATTCTAAGCGCGAGATGGAAATGTGGAAATGTGGAAATGTGGAAATGTGGAAATGTGGAAATGTGGAAATTAATCAGTGTGCCGGCAGTAATAGCCAAGAAAAGGCTAATAAATAAGAAGCGACCATACGCTAAGCAGCGTATATTAACACAAATCGGCGAACAATGATGCCTGTATTATCGAGAGTTAATTGAGGCCAGGCCTTACTATAATGTATTAAACTGAATTAAAAATTAATTATGACTATTGCTTGAATTTAAACAAAAGTCCCCTGTTTCATCATTATCCAGTGAACCTCGTCCATCATCAGCCATTGAAATAAAATAAAAGCGGCTATACCGAGCAAAGCCATTACAACCGCTGCCATGAACGCGCTAAAAAAATCACGAACTTCAAAATTATCCACCATCTTACCTGTTAGCCAGATCATAAACGCATTAATAACCAGTGCAAATAATCCAAACGTGAATACAGTGAGTGGTAAAGTTAATACCCAAAGAACCGGGCGTATAAAAGCATTAATTAAACCCAGCACAAAAGCAGCTGTCCATAAACCACCCGAGCGTTTGAAATTAATACCCGGTACAATTTTTGTGGTCAGCCATAAGCCTATTGCCGTTACAAACCAGATAAAAAGAAATCCGATAATCATTAAACTACCCTGCCTTATTTATTTTACTTAAAAGTAATTAAAATTATTTTAACATTAGATAAAGGGGAAATTGAGTTCTAACGCCGTTTACTATCTATACACGGATTTATTGCGTGGCTATAATTTAAACAATAATGCTAAAACACACTAAAAGCAAAAAATATTAAAGAATTACAAATAGTGGTCGAAATAAAGGGCCCGTGATGATTTTCAATTTCCTCATCACTATTCGTTTATGGCGAGTAGTTTTTTTTATTCAAACCTGAAACAGGTCACAGTCTGTTAGAGGTTTAAATATTAGTATCTACTTAATTACTTATTAACGTACTAGAAATAACATAGGTGACCTTATCATGGTATTCGATATTTTAAGTCTTATAGGTATTGTTTCAACAGTATTAGTGGTGGTGGTGGTGTTCACTCTCTGTAAAATTCGTGGTTGTAACAAGCCAATCTGTTAGTCGATATTTTTGCCCAGCCCCTGATTATTTATTAATTGATAAAAGGGGCCGAGGTGATTAAATAATAACTACTCCTCCCCCCCTTTTTTAATTTATTTATTTTTAGGTTTAACATCCTCTCATACATTTTGCATCATGATTAAACGCCATGGTTTTTCCACTCAGAGGTAGATGCACCGGTACACGTGTTGCTTTAATAAAGGTGTCCGTCCGTGTGCCGCTTATCACTTTACCTGACAGGGTTGCGGCCTCATTGGCATGAGATGGAATAACTGCATTCGGTTTAATCAATTCATTAATCACATACGCAGCTTCTTTTGGCCCTGTTGTATATGTATCACCAATATTCATCACCACCAGCTTTGCTTTATAGTATTCACCCACCACCACTTTTTGCTCAGCAGTCAGACCGGTATCACCGGACAGGTAAACAACTAAGCCATTTGACAAACGCAAAACATAACCCGTTGCAGGTCCAGCATGTGCCGTTAAACCAGATTCTTTTAACAACGCACCCAGCTTGCCACCGACCATACCACTGGCAATGCCATTTGAATGAACAGCGGGGACCGTAGTGATCGTTACACCACCGATTTTACGCGAACCACCAAACCGAACCAATAAAGAATTTTTTGGATTATCGCCTAACTGTTTTAGTTTATTCGCAAAAAATTTAGGCATTTCACTGCCCGTGATAATTTTTGCATTTTTGGCTATCGCGATTTTTACACTATTGGTATACGGTAAATCATTCACTGATGTATCAGGTTTGCTACAGTTTCCCGCATTTAAGCGTTTAATATGTTGGTTACCGGCATGGTCACCATGCATATGACTAACTAACACAACATCAATCTTACCCAAACGCGCGTCATTAGCCCCTGCAACAGTCTGGCCGGCATCATAAAGTAAACGAGTTCCATCAGGATCTTCAAAAACGAATGCACGATCACGACTGCAAAACTCACCAGTATGACTCCCTAATGGAGTCACTTTTACAACATCGGCAAAAATAGGCGCTGAAACAGAGACAGATAATAATAATGAAAATAAAATATTATTTTTTAATGTTTGATGGTGTACGTGCATATTAAATTCCTCAAAATAAGTTCTTATAAAGGAGGTCAGCCATTAGCGGTTCCCTGTCAACAAGGCGAACGAAAATAATTCATTGCTAACGCAACAAATAAAATATTTGTAACGTTATTTGTAAAACAAGTGTTGCATCCGTATTTTCAAGCTCAAGATG